>Ga0210384_10001955_pt1 | contig 26329 bp, 21 predicted proteins | sample IncBWH2MmetaG_FD_160574 | JGI IMG/M metagenome (GOLD analysis project Ga0210384, IMG submission 160574) | Forest soil microbial communities from Barre Woods Harvard Forest LTER site, Petersham, Massachusetts, United States - Inc-BW-H-2-M | ecosystem: Environmental > Terrestrial > Soil >...
ATCGCCGCCGTCAACGACGTCTTCCCGTGGTCCACGTGCCCAATCGTCCCCACGTTCACGTGCGGCTTCGACCGGTCAAACTTCTCCTTGGACATGCTGTTCCTGCCTCTTGAAAGAGAGGGTTAATCCTTGGCCACCTTGCCCATGACCTTGGCCACCACTTCCTCGCTCACGTTCCTCGGGGCCTCCGCGTACCTTTCGAAGTGCATGGAGTACGTGGCCCGGCCCTGGGTACGGGAGCGGAGGTCGGTGGAATAGCCGAACATGTTCGAGAGGGGCACGAGCGCGGTGATGATCTGGGTGCCGCCCCGGGAGATCTGGCCCTCCAGGTGGCCGCGGCGGCTGGAGAGGTCCCCCGTCACCGCCCCCGTATAGTCGTCCGGGGTCACGACCTCGACCTTCATGATCGGCTCCAGCAGCACGGGACTGGCCTTCTTGGCCGCGTCCTGGAAGGCCAGGGAACCCGCCAGCTTGAAGGCCATCTCCGAGGAGTCCACCTCGTGGTAACTCCCGTCGTAGAGCTTGACCCGCACGTCCACCACCGGATAACCGGCCATGATGCCGCGTTCCAGCGCTTCCTTGATGCCCTCCCCGACGGGCTTGATGTACTCCTTGGGGATCGTGCCCCCCACGATCTCGTTCTCGAAGACGAAGCCCTCTCCGGGGGCCGGCTCCAGCTCGATCTTGGCGTGGCCGTACTGGCCGCGTCCGCCGGTCTGCTTGATCCACCGGCCCTCGCCCTTAGCCGGCTTGCGGATCGTCTCCTTGTAGGCCACCTGGGGCTTGCCCACGTTGGCCTCCACGTTGAACTCGCGCTTTAGGCGATCGACGATGATCTCCAGGTGCAGTTCGCCCATACCCGAGATCTTGGTCTGGCCGGTGTCGGGGTCCGTTTCCACTTTGAAGGTGGGATCCTCCTGCATGAGCTTGGCCAGGCCCGTGCCCAGCTTCTCCTGGTCGGACTTGGTCTTGGGCTCCACGGCCAGGGCGATGACGGGGGCGGGGAAGTTGATGGACTCGAGCACCACCGGCTTGCTGACGTCGCAGATGGTGTCGCCGGTGGTCACGTTCCTGAGGCCGACCGCGGCCGCGATGTCTCCCGCGTAGACTTCCTTGATTTCCTCCCGCTTGTTGGCGTGCATCTTGAGGAGGCGGCCGATGCGCTCCTTCATTCCCTTGGTGGAGTTCAGGACGGTGTCCCCGGTCTTCACGTTCCCGGAGTAGACGCGGAGGAAGGCGAGCTGGCCCACGAAGGGGTCGGTCATGATCTTGAAGACGAGGGCGGAGAAGGGGGCGTCGTCCCGGGGCTCGCGGGGCACCAGCTCCCCCGTGATGGGATCGTTGGCGATGGTGGGGGGCAGGTCGAGGGGGGAGGGCAGATAGTCGACCACCGCGTCCAGCATCGGCTGGACGCCCTTGTTCTTGAAGGCCGAGCCGCAGATGACCGGGAAGAGCTTCATGGCGATGGTGGCCTTGCGGATGGCCGCCTTGATCTCGGCCACCGTGGGCTTCTCGCCCGCCACGTACTTCTCGAAGAGGGTGTCGTCCCCCGCTTCGTGGGCGGCCTCCGCCACCTTCTCGACCATGATGTCGTGGTACTTCTGGGCCTCCGCCTTGCTGTCGGCGGGGATGTCCTGGACCTCGTACTCCGCCCCCAGGGTCTCGTCCAGATAGCGGTAGGCCTTCATCTCCACGAGATCGATCACCCCCTGGTGCTGATCCTCGGCGCCCAGGGGGAGCTGGATGGCCACCGCGGAGGGGGCGTTGAGCCGCTCGTGCATGGTCTCGATGGAATGGAGGAAGTTCGCCCCCACCCGGTCCATCTTGTTCATGAAGGCGATGCGGGGGACCTTGTACTTGTCGGCCTGGCGCCAGACCGTCTCCGACTGGGGCTGTACGCCCGCGACCGCGTCGAAGACCGCGACCGCCCCGTCCAGGACCCGGAGCGAGCGCTCCACCTCGGCCGTGAAGTCCACGTGGCCGGGGGTGTCGATGATGTTGATCCGGTGCTCCCGCCAGAAGCAGGTAGTGGCGGCGGAGGTGATGGTGATCCCCCGCTCCTGCTCCTGCTCCATCCAGTCCATGGTGGCGGTACCCTCGTGGACCTCGCCGATCTTGTAGTTCACCCCCGTGTAATAGAGGATGCGCTCGGTGGTCGTGGTCTTGCCCGCGTCGATGTGGGCAGCGATCCCGATGTTCCGGGTCCGTTCGAGGGGGGTCTGTCGCGGCATCAGCTTCTCTGCGCTCTTCTCTCGCTCGGCGGCCTCACCACCGGTAGTGCGCGAAGGCCTTGTTGGCCTCCGCCATCTTGTGCGTGTCTTCCCGCTTCTTCACCGCCCCTCCCCGAAGGTTGGCGGCGTCCATGAATTCCATGGCCAGCTTCTGGACCATGGTTCGCTCGGGACGCTTGCGGGCGAAGGAGATGATCCAGCGCAGGGCGAGGGAGGTGCGACGAGCGGGGTTCACCTCCACCGGGACCTGGTAGTTGGACCCCCCCACCCGGCGGCTCTTGACCTCCAGGGAGGGCTTCACGTTGTCCACGGCCTTCTTGAAGACCTTGAGGGGGTCCTCCTGGGTCTTGGACTGCACGACGTTCAGGGCGCCGTACACGATCTGCTGGGATGTGGAACGCTTGCCCCCATACATCATGCAGTTGATGAACTTGGTGACGAGGGCGCTGTTGTACAGGGGATCCGCCAGGACCTCCCTGCGCGCGACGAGCCCGCGACGTGACATCCGCTCACTCCTCAGAAAAAACAACAGACGGCGCTTCGGGTGCCGGGCCCCGCCCGGCCCCGCCGGCGTCGTCTGAGGCCCTACGACCGCCCCGCCTCGAGGATCCTGGCCGTTCGCGTCTCTCGAAGGCCCGATCTCCCCGACCGTGTCTCTCCAGCGCCGGGCTGGAAATGCTTCCTTGGCTACCTCCGCCGTCGGCTCCCGCCGCCGGCTCTGGCGACCCTACGCCTTGGGCCGCTTCGCTCCGTACTTGCTTCGCGACCGTTTCCGCCCCTGGACCCCGACCGCGTCCAGCGTCCCGCGCACGATGTGGTAGCGCACGCCGGGCAGGTCCTTCACCCGGCCTCCCCGGATGAGCACAATCGAGTGCTCCTGCAGGTTGTGGCCCACGCCCGGGATGTAAGCGGTGACCTCGATCCCGTTGGTCAGCCGCACCCGGGCCACCTTGCGGAGGGCCGAGTTGGGCTTCTTGGGGGTGGAGGTAAAGACGCGTACACACACCCCCCGCTTCTGCGGCGATCCCTGAAGAGCCGGGCTGTCAGTCTTCGACCGGAGTTTCGTCCGACCGATCCGGACTAGCTGGCTGACCGTGGGCACCTGACCTCCGAGGCCGAGTAGAGAGGGAGTCTCGCCAGGCACCCCCGCCCTCGATAGAGCAACCCTCCAAGTTTATACGAACAAAAGCCCTTGTCAAGGGGCAGAAGCACAGCAAGCGGTCGGTTTCCCAGGGTGCCTCGGGCCGTCCTCCCTCCGGGACACTAAGACCGGCGCCGTCCCCCCCGGCTCGACTCTTGCGGTATCGTGGGGATCCGTGACAACCGCCCCCTGTGCACATAGGCCGACGGGCTTGCCGGACCGCACGGGCTCCCGCGCGGTGTCACCACACCAGTGGTGACCCCGGCCGGCCTGCTCGCGCGCACCGAGCCCCTTCACGGAGGCCTCGCTCGTGCCTGACCCGCATCCGCTCGGGCCCGACGCACCCCTGCCCCCCGCGGGGGGAGGTGCCGGCCGCCCAGGATGGCTGGAGAGGCATCCGCTCCTCGCCGCCGGCGCCGCCTCGGCCGCCTTTCTCGCCCTGGCCCAGGCGATCTACCTCCTGCTGCGGAACCAGTCCTTCCTCGGTCCCGAAATGGCGGCGGGGCTGACGAAACTGTCGATCTTGGTCAGCGTCCTGACCGTCCTGCTCCTTCTGCCGCTGGCCGCCCTGGTCCGGCGTTTCGTTCCCGCCTGGCGCGAGGGAGACCGACTCGGGGCAAGCTGGGCCGTGTGCTTCGGGCTCACCGGGGCCCTGGTAGCCTTCATGATCGCGGACTCCCTGACCGCACCCCCGGTGCCACGGCCCCTGGCGCCGTGGATCAACGCCCTGGCCGCGCTCGCGGTGGGGGCGATGGCCTCCGTCCTGCGGCCACGCTACCGGTGGGTGCGGTGGTGGGCGTTCCTGACCCTGGCCCTCGTTCTCCTCATCTTCGTCCCCTATCCACAGCGGCCGGGCCCGCCGGCGGAGGCCAAACCCAAGGCCGCGCCGGTGGCGGACCCCGCACGTCCGGACGTCGTCCTCGTCTCCATCGACACCCTGCGCGCCGACCACCTGGGCGCGTACGGCCGCTCGCCCACCCTCACGCCGGAGATGGATCGCATCGCGCGGGAAGGCGTGATGTTCACGCGGGGGCTGGCGGCCAGCCCCTGGACCACTCCCAGCGTGGCGTCGATCATGACCGGACTGCCCACGACTCGCCACGGAGCCGGAATGCCCCTGAGCGCCGGCTTCACCTTCCGACGCTCGCCGCTCGACGCCCGCTTCACCACTCTGGCCCAGCGCTTCGCCGCCGCCGGGTACCGCACCCGGGCCGTGGTCGCGAACGGATTCCTTCACCCCGAGTCGGGGATGGCCCACGGCTTCGAGCAGTTCGAGACCCCGAGCGGGGGCGCCATGATGGCCGGCTTCATGCGCGACCTGCCCCTCACGCGGCTCATCGTCTCCTTGACCCCGCCCGTGAAGTGGGGCGACTACCGGGCGCAAGGGCTGACCGACACCGCGCTGGGATGGTTGGGGGAATCGGACCCGCGCCCGCTGTTCCTGTGGGTGCACTACATCGATCCCCACACTCCCTACCGGGCGGATCCGGCCCGCCTGGACCCGGAGGCGATGATCGAAATGATCCACCAGACCCACCCCCCGCTGCGCGAGGACGGCACGGTGGTCGGCGAGATCTTCGCAGCCACCGACCTCGTTCGCAGCGGTTCCCTCTGGCTCGGCCCCCGGGACCGCGACCGGCTCCGGCAGTACTACGCGGGGGCGGTGGCCTACACCGACCAGCACGTCGGCCGCCTGTTCGAGGCCTTGCGCGCCCATCGCGCGAAGAGGCCGGTGGTGGCCGCGTTGACCGCGGACCACGGCGAGGAGTTCTGGGACCACGGCCATTTCGAGCACGGCCATGACTACTACCGCGAGGTGACCTGGATCCCCCTCGTCTTTTGGGGCGCCGGGGCCGCACCGGAGGGACGGAAGGTAGACACCGTGGTGGGTCTGGTCGACATCGCGCCCACCCTCGTCGACCTGGCGGGCTTGCCGGCGATGGTCCCGCAGTCTCCTGACGAAGGGCGCTCGCTCACAGGTCTCTGGGGGCCTCGCGGGGGGACGGAAGCGCCGGCGGCGCCGGCGCGCTTTTCGGGGGGAAACCTCTACGGCCTGCCCGCCGTCCTCGTCGAGCACGGACAGTGGCGCTTCCTGCTGCGGGCCAACGGCGTCCAAGAGCTGTATGACGTGACGCACGACCCCCAGGAGCTCCGCAACGTGGCCTTCGAGCATCCTGAGCTCGCGGAGCGGTACCGCAAGGTCCTCGAGCCGCAGCTCGCGACCCTCATGCACACCGGCACGGGGACCCAGGCGGCGACAGTGTCCCCGGAGCAGCTCGAGGCCCTGAGGGCCCTGGGGTACGTTCGGTAGGCAGAGGCGGCGTCTTGCGGACGAGGGTCCCGAAAGTCGGGGCCCTCCCGGAGAAAAGCCCGTAGCCGCTCGCGTTTATGGAATGGCCAGGACCGCCTCCAGTAACCTCGGGTCGGAAGGGAGCTGGCCGACGCCCCGCCGCGCTCACCCGGCCGCGGGCGCTAGCGGCCCTGGATCAACCGGATGGCCTCCTCAGCCTCCGGCCAGGAGATCCGCTTGGTGGCGTGGGTCAGGGCGGGCAGGGCCTCCCGGGCGGCGGGACCCATCGCGCCCAGCGCCCTCACCGCGGCCTGACGCGGGCGGTTGTCGTGATCGCCCAAGACCCGGGCGAGGGCGGGGACCGCGTCCCTGGCCTCCGCACCCATGCTCTCGAGGGCCATGGCGGCGGATGTCCGCAGCGCGGGGTCCTTGTCGGAGAGGGTCTCCGCCAGAGCGGGGACGGCGGCCTTCCCCTTGGGACCCATCCCCCAAAGCGTCGAGGCGGCGATGCCGCGCAGCCGCGGGTCCTCGCCTCTCAGCATCTCTATGAGCTCGGGCACCGCGGGCTCGCCGATGCGGATGAGGGCGAGGTTGGCTTGGCCGCTCTTCCCGGAGTCGGCTCCCCTTAGGTCGGCGATGAGACCGGAGACCTCGGGCGCTTTCTCCTGGGCCCGGCAGGCAAGGAGCGTGGCCAGGGCCAGGACCCCGGCCGAGCGTGCGCGCCGCATGTTGGAACCCCCTCCCTGACCGCTGACGGACGGTGTCGTCGGTCCGCGGGAAGGAGGATGCGGCGGGCGACGCCCCCCCGGCTGTGATCTTCCACACACCGCGGGGGGCGCGCTCGCGGGGAGGCTAGACTTCCGCCCCCTCCTTGATGTGCTCGGGCTCCACCAGGTACTCGGCCTCGTAAGAGCCCTCCAGGCCGGGGGCGGGGCGCTCCACGACGTCCTCCGGGATCTTGATCCGGCGGTAGAACTCCATCCCCGTGCCCGCGGGGATGAGCCGGCCCATGATCACGTTCTCCTTGAGGCCCCGGAGGTAGTCCACCTTCCCGCTGATGGCGGCCTCGGTGAGCACGCGGGTCGTCTCCTGGAAGCTGGCCGCGGAGATGAAGGAATCCGTGGAGAGCGACGCTTTGGTGATGCCCAAGAGCAGGGGCCGGCCCGTGGCCGGCTTCTTACCCTGGCCCACCATCCGCTCGTTGTCGGCCAGGAAGCGGAACTTGTCCACGACCTCGTCGATCAGGAACTCCGTCTCCCCTACGTCCTCGATCTTGACCCAGCGCATCATCTGCCGGGCGATGACCTCGATGTGCTTGTCGTTGATGTTCACGCCCTGCAGGCGGTAGACCTCCTGGATCTCGTCCACCAGGTACCGCTGCAGCTCCTTCTCCCCCCGCACCCGCAGGATGTCGTGGGGATCGATGGGTCCGTCCATGAGGGGCTCCCCGGCCTTGACCCGCTCGCCCTCCTGGACGTTGATGTGGGCACCGCGGGGGAGCTGGTACTCGCGCTGGTCCCCATCGTCGCCGGTCACGAAGATCTTGCGGTGCTGCTTGGCCACGTCTCCGTACTTCACTCCCCCGTCGATCTCGGTGATGACCGCGGGCTCCTTGGGCCGCCGGGCCTCGAACAGCTCCACCACCCGGGGCAGACCGCCCGTGATGTCCTTGGTCTTGGCCGTCTCCCGCGGGATCTTGGCCAGCACGTCCCCCGCCGCCACCTCCTGGCCGTCCTCCACCATGAGGTGGGCGCCCGAGGGCAGGAGGTACTTCCGCTGCACCTTGCCCTTGCCGTCCTTGATCTCGATGCGCGGCTGCTTCTTCTCGTCCGGGGACTCCATGATGACGAGGGCGGCCATTCCCGTGTTCTCGTCCACCTGCTCGTGCACGGTCTGTCCGTCGAGCACGTCCCGGAAGGCCACCTGTCCTTCCTCTTCGGTCAGGATGGTGAAGGAGTAAGGGTCCCACTCCACCAGGAGCTGGCCTTGCTTCACATCCGACCCCTCCTTGACCTTCAGCTTGGCCCCGTACACCACCGCGTGGCGCTCCCGCTCGCGGCCCTTCTGGTCGTGGATGATGAGCGCGCCCGAGCGGTTCATGACCACGAGGTCGCCCTTCTTGTTCTTGACCGTGGTCAGGTTGTGGAACTTGACGATCCCCCCGTTCTTGGCTTCGAGCGTCGTCTGCTCGGTGCGGTGGCTGGCCGTCCCCCCGATGTGGAACGTGCGCATGGTGAGCTGCGTGCCGGGCTCCCCGATGGACTGGGCGGCGATCACGCCCACCGCCATCCCCATCTCCACCAGCTTGCCGGTGGCCAGGTCGCGGCCGTAGCAGAGCGCGCACACCCCGCGCTGCGACTCGCAGGTGAGCACGGAGCGGATCTTTACCTTCTCGATTCCCGAGGCCTGGATGGCGTTGGCGGTCTCTTCCGTGATCTCCTCGTTGATCTTCACGATGACCTGGCCCCCGAAGGGATCCTTGATGTTCTCCAGGCTCACCCGGCCCACGATGCGGTCGCGCAGGGGCTCGATGACCTCCCCCGACTCGATGATGGGCTTGATCTCGATCCCGTCCACGGTGCCGCAGTCGTGGTCGCTGATGATCACGTCCTGGGAGACATCCACCAGGCGTCGGGTCAGGTAGCCCGAGTCCGCGGTCTTGAGCGCGGTGTCGGCGAGACCCTTGCGGGCCCCGTGGGTGGAGATGAAGTACTGCAGCACGGTGAGACCCTCGCGGAAGTTCGAGGTGATGGGGTTCTCGATGATCTCCCCGCTGGGCCGCGCCATGAGGCCGCGCATGCCCGCCAGCTGCCGGATCTGCTGCTTGGAGCCGCGGGCCCCGGAGTCGGCCATGATGTAGATGGGGTTGAACTCCGCCCCGTCCTGGTCCTGCTTCTCCATCTCCTTGAACATGGCGTCCGCCACCTTTTCCGTGACGCTGGACCAGATGGAGATCACCTTGTTGTAGCGCTCGCCGTTGGTGATGGCGCCGTCCAGATACTGCTTCTCGACGTCGATGACCTCCTTCTGGGCGGAGGAGACCAGCTTGTCCTTGACCTCCGGGATCACGAGGTCGTCGATGCCGATGGAGATCCCGGCCTTGGTGGCGTAGAGGAAGCCCAGATTCTTGATGGCGTCCAGCATCTCCACCGTCTTTTCCAGGCCGAAGCGCAGGTAGCCGTACTGCACGAGCAGCTGGAGGCCCTTCTTGCGGAGGAGGCCGTTCACGAAGGGGAGGCCGGGGGGAAGGTGGTCGTTCAGGATGACCCGTCCCACCGTGGTGTTGAGGATCTGTCTCTGGACGCTCTGGACCTCGGTGTGGATCACGTCCTGGTCGTCGTAGACGGTGGTGAGGTCGATCAGCTCCCCCGAGTACATGAGGCGGATGGGGGTGAGGGTCTCGACCTCCTCGTGCTCGAGGGCGATGACCACGTCATCGATGCTGGCGAAAGCCCGCCCCTCGCCCTTGGTCCCCTTCTTCTCCTTGGTGAGGTAGTAGCAGCCGAGCACGATGTCCTGGCTGGGGATGGCGATGGGCTGCCCGTTGGCGGGGGAGAGGATGTTGTTGGAGGACAGCATGAGCACGCTGGCCTCGATCTGCGCCTCGGGGGAGAGGGGGACGTGCACCGCCATCTGGTCCCCGTCGAAGTCCGCGTTGAAGGCCGTGCAGACCAGGGGATGGATCTTGATGGCCTTGCCCTCGACCAGAATGGGCTCGAAGGCCTGGATGCCCAGCCGGTGCAGGGTGGGGGCGCGGTTCAGGAGCACGGGGTGCTCGCGGATCACGTCCTCCAGGAAGTCCCAGACCTCCGGCCGCTGCTGCTCCACCATCTCCTTGGCCGCCTTGATGGTGGTGACGAGGCCTTCCTTCTCAAGCTTGCTGTAGATGAAGGGCTTGAAGAGCTCGAGGGCCATCTTCTTGGGCAGGCCGCACTGGTGGAGCTTTAGCTCCGGGCCGACCACGATCACGGAGCGGCCCGAGTAGTCCACCCGCTTGCCGAGCAGGTTCTGGCGGAACCGGCCCTGCTTGCCCTTCAGGGTGTCCGAGAGGGACTTGAGGGGGCGGTTGTTGGCCCCCCGCAGAACCCGGCCCCGGCGCCCGTTGTCGAAGAGGGCATCCACCGCCTCCTGCAGCATGCGCTTCTCGTTGCGCACGATGACGTCAGGGGCGCGCAGCTCGATCAGCTTCTTCAGACGGTTGTTGCGGTTGATCACCCGCCGGTAGAGGTCGTTCAGGTCGGAGGTCGCGAAACGGCCGCCGTCCAGGGGCACGAGGGGCCGGAGCTCGGGGGGGATGACCGGGATCGCGTCCAGGATCATCCACTCCGGCTTGTTGCCGCTCTTGCGAAAGGCCTCCACCACCTTGAGCCGCTTGGCGTACTTGATCTTCTTCTGGACCGAGTTCTCGGTCCGCATCTTCTCGCGCAGCTCTACTGCGTCCTTCTCCACGTCTACCCGCCGCAGGAGCTCCTTGATGGCTTCCGCCCCCATCGCGCAGCGCAGCTTGGCGTACTTCTCCCGCAGCTGCCGGTAGCGGTCGTCGCTCACCAGCTCCTGGCGCTTCACCTCCGGGCAGTCCCCGGGATCCACGACCACGTAGGACTCGAAGTAGAGGATGCGCTCCAGGTCGCGCAGGCTGATGTCCAGCAGGTGGCCGATGCGGCTCGGCAAGCCCTTGAAGAACCAGACGTGGGACACGGGGCAGGCGAGCTCGATGTGGCCCATGCGCTCGCGGCGCACCTTGGACTGCGTGACTTCCACCCCGCACTTGTCGCAGATCACGCCCCGGTGCTTCATGCGCTTGTACTTGCCGCAGAGGCACTCCCAGTCCGTGATGGGACCGAAGATCTTGGCGCAGAACAGACCGTCCCGCTCCGGCTTGAAGGTCCGGTAGTTGATGGTCTCCGGCTTGGTGACCTCGCCGTGGGACCAGGACCGGATCTTCTCCGGGCTGGCGAGCCGGATCTTGATGGAGTCGAAGTCGATCACCACCCGTCCGGCTTCCAGGTTCGGCCTCATGGGAATCATCAGACTCATGTATTGACCTCGATTAATCGTCCCCGATCGACCACGCTCCGCCTCAGTGCTTGGCCTTGATGAGCTCCACGTCCAGGCACAGGCTCTGAAGCTCGCGGATCAGCACGTTGAATGACTCGGGCAGGCCGGGCGTGAACACGGTGTCCCCCTTGACGATGGCCTCGTAGATCTTGGCCCGGCCGTAGACGTCGTCCGACTTGGCGGTGAGCAGTTCTTGCAGGATGTGGGCCGCCCCATAGGCCTCCAGGGCCCAGACCTCCATCTCCCCGAACCGCTGGCCGCCGAACTGGGCTTTGCCCCCCAGCGGCTGCTGGGTGATCAGGGAGTAGGGGCCGATGGAGCGGGCGTGGATCTTGTCGTCCACGAGGTGGGAGAGCTTGAGCATGTAGATGTAGCCGACCGTGACCTTCTGCTCGAAGCGCTCTCCGGTCATGCCGTCGACGAGCGTGATCTTGCCCGCGTTCAGGAGGTTCGGCCGCAGGTTGTTGACCTCCCCCTCCCGATCGTTGGCTTGCACGAGGTAGCCCTTGATCTCCTTCTCCGTCGCTCCGTCGAAGACCGGGCTCGCGAAATGCAGGCCCAGGACCTTGGCCGCCCACCCGAGGTGGGTCTCCAGGATCTGGCCGACGTTCATGCGGGAGGGGACGCCCAGGGGGTTCAGCACGATCTCCACCGGGGTGCCGTCCGGGAGGTAGGGCATGTCCTCATCGGCCAGAATGCGGGCGATGACCCCCTTGTTGCCGTGGCGGCCCGCCATCTTGTCCCCCACGCTGAGCTTGCGCTTCATGGCCACGAAGACCTTGACCAGCTTGATGACCCCGGGGGGCAGCTCGTCCCCCCGCTTCAGCCGGCTCTCCTTCTCCACGAACAAGGCCTTCAGGACCTCGATCTGGCGCTCGGTCTTGTCCACGACCTCGGAGAGCTCGGCATCCATGTCCTCGTCGTCCTCCCCCTTCACCCGGAGCTTCAGGATGTCGGAGTGGCGAAGCTTCTGCAGGACGTCGCGGCTCAACTCCTGTCCCTTCTTGATCACCCGCTCGCCCTTGGCGTTGACGAGGTCGGCGGTGGCGCTCTTGCCCTCCAGCAGGTCCTCGATGCGCTTGTCGCGCTCATCCTGGAGAATGCGGATCTCGTCCCGCAGGTTCTTCTCCATCATGAAGAGCTCGGCGTCCTCGATCTGGCGGGCCCGCTCGTCCTTCTCCACGCCCTTGCGGGAGAAGATCTTGACGTCCACCACGATCCCCTCGATGCCGGGAGGGCAAACGAGGGAGGCGTCGCGCACGTCCCCCGCCTTCTCCCCGAAGATCGCGCGCAGCAGCTTCTCCTCGGGGGTGAGCTGGGTCTCGCCCTTGGGCGTGACCTTGCCCACCAGGATGTCGCCCGGCTTCACACTGGCGCCGATCCGGATGATTCCGCTCTCGTCCAGGTTGTTGAGGAGGGACTCGGAGACGTTGGGGATGTCGCGGGTGACCTCCTCCGGTCCCAGCTTGGTGTCGCGGGCCTCGATCTCGAACTCCTCGATGTGGATCGAGGTGTACATATCGTCCTTGACCAGCTTCTCGCTGACCAGGATGGCGTCCTCGAAGTTGTAGCCGCGCCAGGGCATGAAGGCCACGAGCACGTTGCGGCCCAGGGCCAGCTCGCCCAGGTCGGTGCAGGGCCCGTCGGCCAGGATCTGCCCCTTGGCCACGTGCGAGCCCACCTTCACGATCGGCTTCTGGTTGATGCTCGTGTTCTGGTTCGAGCACTTGAACTTGGTCAGGTTGTAGATGTCGGCCCCGATCTCCTTGCCCTTGTCGGGGCCCTCCTGGGCCTCCACCCGGATGATGATCCGGCGGGAGTCCGCGGAGTCCACCACCCCCGCCCGTCGGCAGACCACGGCCGCCCCCGAGTCCTTGACCGTGATGTGCTCCATGCCCGTGCCCACCAGGGGCGCCTCCGCGCGCAGGAGGGGCACGGCCTGGCGCTGCATGTTGGAGCCCATGAGGGCCCGGTTGGCGTCGTCGTTCTCGAGGAAGGGCACGAGGGAGGCCGCCACCGACACCAGCTGCTTGGGCGACACGTCCACGTAGTCGATCTCCTCGCGCTTGGCGAGGACGAAGTTGCCGGTCTTGCGGGCGGAGACGCGGTCTTCCACGATGCTGCCGTCATCGGCCAGCTTGATGTTGGCCTGGGCGATCGTGTACTTGTCCTCCTCCCAGGCGGAGAGGTAGAAGCAGTAGGGCTCCACCTCCGCCGGCTTCTTCTTGCGGCCCTTCACGGCCGCGTTCTCGCGCTCCATCTCGTCGCGCTCGACGATGTCCCCCACCTTGTAGGGGGCTTCGCCCGCGTCCAGGACCTGGTAGTAGTCGAGGACCTTCCCGCTCTTGACCTTCCGGTAGGGGCTCTCGATGAATCCGAACTCGTTGATGCGGGCGAAGCAGGACAGGCTGGAGATGAGGCCGATGTTCGGCCCTTCCGGGGTCTCGATGGGGCAGATCCGGCCGTAGTGGGTGGGGTGCACGTCCCGCACCTCGAACCCCGCGCGCTCGCGACTGAGCCCGCCCGGACCGAGGGCGGAGAGCCGCCGCTTGTGGGTGATCTCGGAGAGGGGGTTCGTCTGGTCCATGAACTGGCTGAGCTGGCTGGACCCGAAGAACTCCCGAATGCTGGCCATGACCGGCTTCGCGTTGATGAGGTCGTGGGGCATGGCGGTGGCCATCTCCTGGTAGACGCTCATCTTCTCTTTGATGGCGCGCTCCATGCGCACGAGGCCGATCCGGAACTGGTTCTCCAGCAGCTCGCCCACGCTCCGCACCCGGCGGTTGCCCAGGTGGTCGATGTCGTCCACGTCCTGGGGGCTGCGGCGCAGCTTCAGGAGGAAGGCGATCACGGCGTGGATGTCCTGGGGGTGGAGGATCTTCTCGGAGAGAGGCGTGCCCAGACCCAGCTTGGTGTTGAGCTTGAGCCGCCCCACCCGCGAGAAGTCGTACTTCTGCGGGTTCAGGAACATCCCCTCGAAGAGATTGCGGGAGGAGTCGAGGGTGGGGGGGTCCCCCGGCCGCATGCGCCGATAGATCTCGATCAGGGCCTCCTCCGGGGACTTGATCGAGTCCTTCTTGACCGTCATCGACATCATGGGCCCGATCTCGTCCCGCTCCGGGAAGATGATCTCGAAGGAGCTGACCTGGCTCTCTTCGGCGAGGATCACGGAGAGGGCGCGCGGGCTCAGGGCCTCGTTGGCCTCCAAGACCACCTCCCCCGTCCGGGGGTCCGCGATGTCGGCCACCGTGAAGGCGCCCTCCAGATCCGCCTCCGTGACCTCCACCTCCTCCACTTCCAGCTTTTGCATCTGCTGGAGGACGGCGGAGGTGATCTTCTTGCCCGCGTGCAGGATCTCCTCGCGCCGTCCGGCCGCGTCCTTGGGACCGTAGATGGTCTTGCTGAGCTTCAGGCCCACCAGGTTCTCGGAGACCTTCCAGAAGAGCTTGCCCTCCCGGACCTGGATCCGGTCCCACTTGTAGAACGTCTTCAGGACCTCGGTGTCGTTCTTGAGGCCGAGGGCGCGCAGAAAGACGCTGGCCAGGAACTTCCGCTTCCGGTCGATGCGGACGTGGAGCAGGTTCTTGGAGTCGTACTCGAATTCAATCCAGCTCCCCCGGTAGGGGATGACCTGGGCCGCGAACAGCCCCTTCTCGGGCTGGGAGAAGAAGACCCCCGGGGAGCGGTGGAGCTGGCTGACGATGACCCGCTCCGTGCCATTGATGATGAAGGTCCCGTTCTCGGTCATGAGGGGGATGTCCCCGTAGTAGACCTCCTGCTCCTTGATGTCGCGGATGGTCTTGGCCCCCGTCTCCGGGTCCTTGTCCCACACCACCAGGCGGATGGTGACCTTCAAGGGAACGGCGAAGGTCATCCCTCGCTCCTGGCATTCGTCCACGTCGTACTTGAGCTTCAGCCCCACGGGCTCGTCGCACGTCTCGCAGGTAACGGGCCGGTTCTCGTTCAGGTGGCCGCACTTCGGGCAGTGGATCTCGCGGTCTCCCCGGGGGTCGGTGATGAGGGTCGCCCCGCAGAAGGTGCAGGGCCGCCCCAGCTTGTCCAGACCCACCATGCGACCGCACTTGCACTCCCAGTTCCCGATCGAGTAGTCCACAAACTCCAGGGAGCAGTTCTCCCGGAGGTCGGTGATGGGGAAAACGCTCTTGAACACGGACTGCAAGCCCGCGTCCTCCCGCTCCCCGGGCAGAACCCTCATCTGCAGGAAGCGCTCGTAGGAGTTCTTCTGGATCTCGATCAGGTTGGGAATGGGAATCGAGGTGCTGATCTTGGCAAAATCCACCCGATCGCGATAAATGTTCTTCGAGGCCGTATACATCTTTGTTTAGTACTCCGGGGCGCGGCGGGACGCCGCTCTCCCCAAACGAGCAGACCGGGGGTGGACACACCTTCCCCCGCGCTCAGCCTCCGACGCCAAAAAAGCCCTTTCCACTCGCTGTCGACCGGCGGCGGGTGGACTACTTGACCTCGACCTGCGCCCCCACATCTTCGAACTTCTTCTTGATCGCGGCCGCCTCTTCCTTGGAGATCCCCTCCTTGACCACCTTGGGAGCTCCGTCCACCAAGTCCTTGGCCTCCTTGAGGCCCAGGCTGGTGACTTCGCGCACGACCTTGATCACGTTGATCTTCTTGTCGCCCGCGTTCAGGAGGTGGACGGCGAACTCCGTCTTCTCCTCGGGAGCAGCCGCCGCGCCCGCGGCGGGAGCCCCCGCGGCCGCCACCATCACCGGGGCCGCCGCCGCCGAGACGCCCCACTTCTCCTCCAGCAGCTTCCCTAGCTCGGCCATCTGCATGACGGTGAGCTCGCTGAGCTGGTTCGCGATCGTCTGAATGTCAGCCATTTCTTCCCTTCTTCCCAAGAAAAATCGACGCTACGAAACCCATTGGTTATGGCCGGCCCTCTTCCTTCTGCCGGCGCGCTTCCAAGACCCGGACCAGCTTGGTCGCGGGCGCGTTCAAGAGGCGCACCACCTTCGAGGCGGGGGCGCTCATGAGGCCGAGCAGCCGGGCCCGCAGCTCGGACAGGCTGGGCATGGCGGAGAGGGCCTTCACCCCCTCCGCGTCCAGTACCTGGCTGCCGGAGACGAGCCCACCCTTCACGCTCAGGGCCGGGTGCTCCTTGGCGAAGTCCACCAGCACCTTGGCCAGGGCCACGGGGTCGCTGACCGTGTAGGCCACCCCCGTGGTCTGGTCGAACTTCGACCCCAGCTTCTCGAGAGGGGTGTCCTTGAGGGCGCGCAGAGCCAGGGAGTTCTTCACCACCCGGTAGCGGGAGCCGGCTTGGCGGACCTTCCGCCGGAACTCGGTCACCGCGGGAACGCTGAGCCCACGAAAATCCACGAGGATGGCGTGGGGGGACCGGCCGAACTCGGTGTGGAGGTCGTCGATGAGGGCCTGCTTCTCGGTGCGATTCATGTTCCCCCCGCCTTACGACTGCTCTTCCACGGAGGCGACGTCGACGCGCACTCCGGGACCCATGGTGGACGACAGGGCGATGGACCGGACGTACCTGCCCTTGGACGCGGCCGGCTTCGCCTTGAGCACGCTCTCGATCAGCACCTTCGCGTTGTCCAGGAGCTTCTCGGGGCCGAACGAGACCTTGCCGATGGGGGCGTGGATGATGGCCGTCTTGTCCACCCGGTACTCCACCTTCCCGGACTTGATTTCCTTCACCGCCTTGGCCACGTCGAAGGTCACGGTGCCCGTCTTGGGGTTGGGCATGAGGCCGCGGGGCCCCAGTACCTTTCCCAGCCTCCCCACCGACTTCATCATGTCCGGGGTGGCCACCACGGCGTCGAACTCCAGCCACCCCTCCTGGATCTTGGCCACCATGTCCTCGCCGCCCACGTGGTCGGCCCCCGCGTCCTGGCCTTCCTTCAGCTTCTCCCCCGAAGCGACGACCAGCACCCGCTTGGCCTTGCCTCCCAGGCCATGGGGGAGGATGACCGTGCCCCGGACCATCTGGTCGGCGTGCTTGGGGTCCACCCCCAGCCGCAAGGCGACCTCCACCGTCTCGTCGAACTTCGCGAAAGCGGTCTTGGTGACGGTCGACACCGCCTCCGGCAGCAAGTAGTGCTGCTTTACGGCCGCCACTTCCTTGGCTTTCTTGTACTGCTTCCCGACCCTTCCCATTCCCTCTCCTTCGACAGCCCCGGGGGCTGTCTCCCACCAGGCACCGCCCGCTAGGGGCGGCCGGTGGTGCCGATGAACGCTGCTCTAGCCCGCGATCTCCACCCCCATGCTGCGCGCGGTGCCCAAGACCGTGTTGACCGCCGCCTGCAGGTCGTTCGCGGTCAGGTCGGGCATCTTCAACTTGGCGATGGCCTCGACCTGCTTCATGGTGATCGTCCCGACCTTGTTCTTGTTGGGCTCCCCGCTCCCCTTCGCGATCCCCGCCTCCCGCTTGATGAGCACGGCCACGGGCGGGGTCTTGGTGATGAAGGAGTAGGAGCGGTCGGCGTAGACCGTGATCACGGCGGGGATGATGAGCCCATCGTCCTTGGCCGTCTTGGCGTTGAAGGCCTTGCAGAAGTCCATGATGTTGACGCCCGCCTGGCCGAGGGCGGGGCCCACGGGGGGGGCGGGGGTCGCCTTCCCGGCCGGAATCTGGAGCTTGATCTGTCCGACGACTTTCTTCATATCCTGCCTTCGCTCAGAGTTTCTCCACCTGCAGGAAGTCCAGCTCCACGGGGGTGGACCGGCCGAAGATGGTGACCATGACCTTGAGGGTGTTGCGGTCCAGGTTGACCTCCTCCACCACCCCCTGGAAGTTCGAGAAGGGGCCATCGATGATGCGCACGCCCTCCCCGCGCTCGAAGGTGTACTTCGGCTTCGGCTTCTCGATCGATTCCTTGACCTGGTGGAAGATCTGGTCCGCCTCCTCCTGGGAGAGGGGCACGGGGCGGTTGCCGGAGCCCACGAAGCCCGTCACCTTGGGGGTGTTCTTGACCAGGTGCCAGGTGGAGTCGGGGATCTTCTTGCCGTCCGGTCCCTCCTCGGTCTCGATCTCGACCAGGATGTAGCCGGGGAAGAAGCGGGTGGCGGTCTGCACCTTCTTGCCCCCCTTCATCTCCACCACTTCCTCGGTGGGAATCTCGATGCGGCCGATGTGGTCGTCCAAGCCGTAGGCCTTGGCCCGCTGACGCAAGCTCTCCGACACCTTCTTCTCGAAGCCCGAGTAGGTGTGCACGATGTACCATTGCTTGGACGTCAGGGTTTCCATTTCCACCACCGCCTACCTCTTCAAGACCTGGGAGAGGACCCGCGAGAAGCCCAGGTCCAGGCTCCAGAGATAGAACCCGAAGAAGATGGTGGTGGCCACGACCACCACGGTCGTGGAATAGACCTCCGACCAGGCCGGCCAGGTCACCTTCTTGAGCTCGCTCCTCACGTCGCTGAGGAAGGCCTTGAGCTCGGTGAACTTCTGCGGTCCCCAGCCCAGGGGCGTGGAGAGCCAGGCCGGCAGCTGCGATCCCCCGCCCGCGCCCTCGCCGGTCGTCACTTTCTCCATCTTGTCCGCCTTGTCCACGTCGGCCACAGCCATTCAGTCCACTCCCACCGAACCGCCACCACCGCACCCGCGGCCCGGGCCGCCCGGGCTCGTCTGGCAGGCCAGGAGGGACTCGAACCCCCAACCCCCGGTTTTGGAGACCGGTGCTCCACCAGTTGAGCTACTGGCCTGTGATTTATGCTGGAGGCGCCACGGATTGCCCACGACCGCCCCCCGCGAAGAGTCAACGCGCACCGGCCCGCAGCTCATCACTTCGTTTCCTTGTGCGCGGTGTGCTTGCGGCAGAAGCGGCAGTACTTGCTGAGCTCCAGCCGCTCCGTGGTCTTCTTCTTGTTCTTGGTGGTGGCGTAGTTCCGCCGCTTGCATTCCGGACACTGAAGAATGATGTTGTCGCGCATTTGGCCCGCTCTACCCTTCTCTCTCCCCGGCTTCCGCTTGGTCCGGTGCTACTCCAGGATCTCGGTCACGGTGCCCGCGCCCACCGTCCGCCCGCCCTCCCGGATCGCGAACCGCAGCCCCTTCTCCATCGCGATGGGCGTGATCAGATCCACCGCCATCTGCGTGTTGTCCCCCGGCATCACCATCTCCACTCCCTCCGGCAGCGTCGCCACCCCCGTCACGTCCGTGGTCCGGAAGTAAAACTGCGGCCGGTAGCCCGTGAAAAACGGCGTGTGCCGTCCCCCCTCTTCCTTGGTCAGTACGTACACCTCGCCCTTGAACTTCGTGTGCGGCGTGATCGAGCCGGGCTTCGCCAACACCATCCCCCGCTCAACCTCTTTCCGCTCCGTCCCCCTCAGCAGAACCCCGATGTTGTCCCCCGCTACTCCCTCGTCCAAGAGCTTCTTGAACATCTCGACACCCGTCACGACCTTCTTCGGAATCTCCTTCTGGAGACCCACAATCTCCACTTCCTCCCCCACCTTCACCTTCCCACGGTCCACCCGCCCCGTGGCCACCGTCCCCCGTCCCGAGATCGTGAAAATGTCCTCGATCGGCATCAGGAACGGCTTGTCCACTTCCCGCTGCGGCAGGGGCACGTACTTGTCCACCGCCTCCATCAACGCCAATATCGGCTTCGCCGCCTCGTCCTTCCCGTTCCCCTCCAGAGCCTTCAGCGCGCTCCCCCGAACCACCGGGATCTCGTCCCCCGGAAACTTGTACTGCTTCAGCAGATCCCGAACCTCCAGCTCCACCAGATCCAGAAGCTCCGGATCGTCCACCATGTCCACCTTGTTCAGGAACACCACAATGTAGGGAACCCCTACCTGCCTCGCCAAAAGAATGTGCTCCCGCGTCTGCGGCATCGGCCCGTCCGCCGCCGACACCACCAGAATCGACCCGTCCATCTGCGCCGCCCCCGTGATCATGTTCTTGATGTAGTCCGCGTGCCCAGGACAGTCCACGTGCGCATAGTGCCGGTTCGCCGTCTCGTACTCCACGTGCGAGGCGTTGATCGTCACCCCACGCTCCCGCTCCTCCGGCGCATTGTCGATCGAGTCGTACGCCCGAAACTGCACCCGCGGGTTCGTCGCCGACAACACCTTCGTGATCGCCGCCGTCAACGACGTCTTCCCGTGGTCCACGTGCCCAATCGTCCCCACGTTCACGTGCGGCTTCGACCGGTCAAACTTCTCCTTGGACATGCTGTTCCCTCGGTCTTCTCTCTATCGCGGCCCGGGTCCCCACGCATCGCCCGGGCCTGAACGCCCGGCGCCGCCGGTGGAGCCCACGACCAGGATTGAACTGGTGACCTCGTCCTTACCAAGGACGCGCTCTACCGACTGAGCTACGTGGGCGTCGTCCTTCTTCGAACTGGTGAACCCTCGACCGCTCGACCCCGTCCCCCGGAACCCCCGCTCGTTTCCCCTCCGCCCCCACCGCCGGTGGAGCGGGCGACGGGATTCGAACCCGCGACATCCAGCTTGGAAGGCTGGAGCTCTACCAGCTGAGCTACACCCGCCTCGACGACGCCCGGCGTCCTTCTCGAAGCCGACCATCCACGACGGATGGTGGGGAGGGAAGGATTCGAACCTTCGTAGCCCTAGGGGCGTCAGATTTACAGTCTGATGCGTTTGACCGCTTCGCTACCTCCCCTTTTCGTCCCGAACCCTCGCCCAGGCTCGAGGGCCGCCGGCTCTCAGGGCTCACCATCCTCTTCGGGGACGGCTCTCCAGCAGCTCCGGCGGGTGGAGCTGGCGGAGGGAATTGAACCCCCGACCCGCTGATTACAAATCAGCCGCTCTACCGCTGAGCTACGCCAGCGACAAACCCCAACTTTACCAAACGCGTCCGGTTGATGCAAGCGGAATGCCGGCCCCCCCCTCCGCGGGCGAAAAGCCCGGAGCCCTCCCGGCCCCTCACCGCCGGCGCCGACGCCGTCGGCGGCGGCGTCCGCTCCCCCCCCCGCCGGCGGCCGGGTTTCCGGGGGCGGCCGGGCCCTGCTGCGGACCCGGCCCCGGTGGCCCCCCCGCGGGCCCCGGGCCCGGCCCCGCTGGGCGGGGGGCGCCGGGGGGGCCCGGGCGGCCCCGGCGGTGGTGACCCCGCCTTCCCCCGGGCGGCGGCGCGCCGCCGGCACCCGTCCGGACCGAGCGGTCGCCCGGGCGGCGCCCCTCTGGGCGGCCCCGTCGGAAGCCAACCGGCTTCAGTATGGTCGGCCCCGCCCAGGCCGCCTCCTCGTGCAGCTCCACGACTCCCCCCCGGCCCTCCTCGGTCAGCTCCTCGCCCTCGCCCTCGCCCTCCCCGTCTCCCTCCGCCCGCCCCGGCTTGAGGCCGTAGCCGAGGGCGCCGGGGTCGTGCTCGGCGTCCTCCGGCCCCGGACCCACGATCTGCGCGAGCGCGGAGGGGGGTCGGATTGGAATGGGGCGGACATGGCTCGGGACGGAGCCCCGCTGCCGGATCACTTCGTAGAGCGCGATGCCGGCGGCCACGCTCACGTTCAGGGACGAGACGTGGCCGAAGAGGGGCAGGCCCACCAGGTGATCGCAGTGCTCCCGCACGAGCCGCCGGATCCCCTTGCCTTCCCCCCCCAGCACGAGGGCGATGGGCCGTCGGAAATCCACGCTGTCCCAGCGCTCCGTACCCGCGGCGTCGAAGCCCACCACCCAGATGCCGCGCTCCTTGAGGGTGGAGAGGGCCTGGACGAGGTTGCCGATCCGGGCCACCCGCACGTGCTCCAGCGCGCCCGCCGAGGCCCGGTTCACCGTCTCCGAGAGGCCGGCGCTGTGGCGTTCGGGGAGAAGCACGCCGTCTGCACCCGCCGCCTCCGCGGTGCGGAGGATCGCACCCAGGTTCCGGGGGTCCTCGACGCCGTCGAGCACGACCAGGAGGGCGGGATCCCGCACCGCCTGCAAGAGGCTGGGCAGATCGACCGAGGGCTTGGCGGAGACGACCGCGATCAGCCCCTGATGGGGGACGCCGGGCGCCATGCGGTCCAGCGTCTCGCGGGTCTCGAAGCGCAAGGGGATGGCCATCTGGCTGGCCCGGGCGATGGCCTCGGAGACGCGCCGGCTGCGCAGGCCCTTGACCACGAGCAGACGATCGAAGTGCCGGGTGCCCGCGCTTAGGGCCTCGAGAACGGGGTTGATGCCGCAAATGAGGTTCATGGGTTATGGGTCTGAGAGTTGCTTCCGGTGATGGGATCGACATTTAGGCTGTTGCCCAAGCCGGCTCGCGGAAAGAGGTTGCGGGGAGGGGTCTTCAAGCCACCGTCGCTCCCCCCCCGGGGCTCGAAGGGGCCGAGACCCAGAAGCCCGTTCCGGACGGTGACCCGCTGGGTGGTCGGGGAGGGCTCGGCCAGGATCTTGGGGAGGAGTCCGTCCACGACCTCGTTCATGACCATGAGGAGCGGCCGCTGCTCCTTGGGCAGCGCAGAGTGCTTGGCGGTGTCTGCCGCCGCGGCCGCCCCCGCGCGCGAGAAGGCCGAGACCGCCAGGAGCGTGGCCACCACGCGCGCGCGCACGTCACGCCCCCTTCCGGAGAAGTACGGTGGCCTGGGCCGCGACGCCCTCCTCCCGGCCCAGGGCCCCGAGGCCATCCGTGCTCTTGGCCTTGACGGAGACCTCCTCCAGACCGATGCCGAGGCAGCGGCTGAGCGCGTGCCGCATGGCCTCCGTGTGGGGGGCGAGGGCGGGGGCCTGGGCGATGACCGTGACGTCCACGTTCTCGATCCGGTAGCCGCGCTCCCCGACCAAGCGCGCGACCTCCTCGAGGAAGATCAGGCTGGAAGCCCCCTTCCAGCGGCCATCGGTGCTCGGGAAGTGCCGGCCCATGTCCCCCGCCGCCGCCGCGCCCAGGAGCGCGTCGCACAGGGCATGGATGAGGCAGTCGCCGTCGGAGTGCCCCTCGAGGCCGCGGTCGTGCTCCACCTCGACCCCGCCCAGCACCAGGGGCCGGCCCCGCGTCAGCCGATGGGCGTCAAAGCCCGTGCCCACCCGATAGTCGCTCACGCCCGGGCCCCGGCCTGCGCGATGACGCCCTCGGCCCAGAGCATGTCCTCGGGGGTCGTGATCTTGCGGTTCAGGGCCGACCCCTCCACCGTGGCCACCGCCAGCCCCAGGCGCTCCACCGCCATGGCCTCGTCGGTCAGGGTGACCCGGTCCCGGAAGGCCTCCTCGTAGGCCCGCGTGAGCAGGGAAAAGCGGAAGCCCTGGGGTGTCTGCGCCGCCCCCAGCTCCGATCGGTCCAGGGTTTCCACCACCCGCCCGCCGCGGACGCGCTTCACCGTGTCTGCGATCCCGAGCACGGGCAGGGCGGCTCCGCTCTCCGCCGCCGCCCTCGCCACCGCGTCGATCAAGGCCACGTCCACGAAGGGCCGGGCGGCGTCGTGGACGAGCACCACACCCTCGAAGCCGTCGGGCACCTCCTTCATCCCCCGGAGCACCGAGTCCTGGCGCCGGGTCCCCCCCCCCACGACGGCGCGCAGCTTTCTGAGGGGCCGGAGCAACTCGCGCGCGGGCTCCACCTCGCTCTCGGGAACGACGGCCACCAGGGCCCCGACCGAAGGCGCAGCCTCGAAGGCCAGGGCGGCCTTCAGGAGCAGCGGCTGCCCGCCCAGGGGTCGGAAGGCCTTGGGGCCGCCGGCCCCCAAGCGCTCCCCGCGCCCGGCAGCCACCAGGATGGCGAGGGCTTCCATAAGTGGCGCCTCTCCACGGAGAGAGGTGCAACTCTCAGCGTATCCGCTCCTTAAGTGACGGTCAAACTCCCGGGGGGGGCGCCTACGGCGGGCAGGACGGCGAGGCTCTCGGGCTCGGTCGTGCGGAGGAGGCGCGCGCACGTGCGCTGGGCCTCGCCCACGTGGTCGCGCAGGGCCTCGCGGGCGTTCTCCATCTGGACGAGGCCACGGGAGAACCGCCCCTCCACTTCCTCGTCGATCCTCCGGAGCGACTCGTCCAAGGCCCGGAGCCGCGCCGAGAGCTGATCGGTGTCCACGACCGATCCGAAGCGAAGGGTCAGGCGATAGAGGGCGAGCACGTAGGGGAGGGCCAGCGAGTAGGGCACCACGAGAACTCCCTCGCGATAGCCGTCGCCGTGGGCCTCGGGCGCCGCCGCGTAGACGGCGTCGGGGACGGCCAGGAGCGCGAGGGACAGCGTCCGCTCGGGGTCCAGGTACTTGCCCATGTCGCGGATGCGGCCGCGCACGTCCCGGGCCACCTGCTCGCAAAGCCGCCGGCGCTCCTGCGCATCGTCGGCCTCCGCCAGCCGCTCCAGGCTGGCCGCGCTCGTCCACTTGCTATCGATGGGAAGGAATCGGCCCCCCGGCAGCCGCAGCGCATACTCCACGACCTTGCTGCCGAAGGCCACGTTGCAGGCGAGCAAGTCGGGGGGAAGCTGGGCGAAGGCGCGGGCCAGGATGTTCTCGCCCGCGGCCCCCCGGCTGCCGGAGCCGGCCACCACCGCCTCCAGGCGCCGCAGGCTCTCCGCCGCCTCGTCCATCTGCCGCGCCCGCCCCTGCTCCAAGGCCTTCACCTCGGCCAGGGCGCGATGCGCCTGGCCGATCTCACCCCGGATCCCCTGGGCCGCATCCGCGATCTCGCGCAGAGAGGCTTCCCGCCCGCGGTGCATCTCGCTCTTGAGCTCCTCCTGGGCGCGGCCCACGCGGACGAGCTCGCCCTGGAGCTGGGCCAGGCTGCGGGCGAGGGCATCGAGGGCGGGCGCGGTCCGGGGCTCGCGCCGGGCGAGAAGCACGGCCACGGCCACGATCGCGGCCGCCAGGAGCGCGAACCCCACGAGTTCCATCACGGGACGAGCATGGCACACCCGGGTGCCGGGAGGGGTCCGGGGGGGAACGCTTTAGTCTCCGGCCGCTTTTTCCAGGGCCTTCACGACCGCCCCGATGTCCTCCTGCCCATACCCCTGGGCCCGGGCGGCCTGGAAGACCTCCCGGATGGCGGCCAGACCGGGCAGGGGCAGGCGTTGGGAGGCGGCCTCGGCCAGCATCAGGGTCTGGTCCTTGACCAGGAGGTCTATCGAGAAGTGGGTGTCGAAGTCCCGCCGGGCGATGGCGGCCCCCTTGAAGGCGTAGTAGGGAGAGGAGTAGCCGGAGGCCATCACGACCTCGAGCAGGGTCTCGATCGGGACCCCGGCCTTGCGGCCCACGAGGATGCCCTCGCACAAGCCTTCGAGCATGAAGGAGATAAGGGTGTTGCCGATGAGCTTGACCACCGAGGCTTGACCCGTTTCGCCGCAGTAGATGGCCTTGCTGCCCATGTCCATCATCACCGGCATCAGCTCCTCGTGCACTTCCCGGCGGCCCCCGGTCATGAAGAGCAGCGTTCCCCTCTCCGCCCCCAGCTTGGAGCCCGTGACCGGGGCCTCCAGGGCATCGGCCCCCCGTGCGCGAAGCGCCTCCGCCACCCGCCGGGAGAGCTCGGGCGAGATGGTGGAGGTCTCTAGGTAGCGGAAGCCGGGCCGCGCCGCGCCGAGCACGCCGTCTTCCGCGAACACCACCCGCTCCACCGCCGCCGGGTCGGCCACGCAGGAAACGACCACCTCCGAATGCTCGGCCAGGTCGCGGGGGCTTCCGGCCACCCGGGCTCCCGCCTTTTTCAGGGGCTCGCACCGCTCGGGAGTCCGGCTCCATACCGTGAGGGGCAGGCCCTTGTCCAGCAGGCAACGGGCCATGCGGCTGCCCATGAGTCCAAGCCCGGCAAAGCCAATCCGCTTTTCCATCACTCCACCCTCAATCTACCGTGAGCCAGCGACGCCGCCCGCCCCCAAAGGGCGCGCCCTGCCAGGGGCTTCGGACTCACTCCCCTGTCCCGGCCAACCCGGGGATCCGTCGGCGCCGTTCCGAGTTCATTCCTCTTCCAGCGACAGAGACTTCCCCAGGCCGCTAAGGTCCGCGGACACGCGGCGGGCGGTACCGGCCTTGAGGGTTAAGGTGATCGCTTCGCTACGCTGCTCCTTGCCCCACAGCACCTGCACACCGATGAGCCGACGCCCCGGCTCGAGCTCCAGGGTGCGCCGCAAACGCGCGGCGTGGGTTGCTATGCCGAGAAAGGTCTTGGTGTGCGGGGCTGCGATACTCTCATCGACGACGTTGTCGCCGTCCACGGAGACTCGAAGGCGCCCGCTCTTCAGCGTGTGGCTGAGCTCGAGGAGCACGCGGGCCTTCGTGGGGTCGGGTAGGTCCCGATTGATGGACGGCAGGCTCGGATCCAGGACCGTTGCCGACCGGGGGAGCGACGACAGCGAGGGCGAGGATGTGGGTGAGGCGGACGGGACGGTTCCCGGCTCGGGCGCCTCGCCGCTGCGACGCACAAGCTCGAGCGCCACCACCAGCACAAGCGCGGCCGCGCCGGCCGCGCTCCGAACCGCCGCCCGGCGCCGTCCGTGGACGGTCTGGTCGGCGCCCTCGTGTTCCGACCCGGGTCGCGGCGGGGCGGCGGCTCGGGAGGCCGCGGCTAGGGCGGCGTGGAAACGCTCGGTTCCGCCCCCCGCGTCGGGGCTTTGGGAGTTCCGGGGGGCGCGGTCGGCCAGGATGTCCTCGACGTCCTCCGCAAACTGTCTGGCTTCTAGGTACCGGTCCTTGCGGGACTTGGCGAGAGCGTGCGCTATCGCCGCGTCCACGCCCGGCGGAAGCC
>Ga0210384_10001957_pt1 | contig 26316 bp, 22 predicted proteins | sample IncBWH2MmetaG_FD_160574 | JGI IMG/M metagenome (GOLD analysis project Ga0210384, IMG submission 160574) | Forest soil microbial communities from Barre Woods Harvard Forest LTER site, Petersham, Massachusetts, United States - Inc-BW-H-2-M | ecosystem: Environmental > Terrestrial > Soil >...
ATATCTCCGTTTCCCCTCGTCACGTCGGTCGGAGCGCGAGACCCCCCAGCTCCGACACCCCGGAACCAGGCGGATCCGAAACCGCCTGCGCCCCGGATCGGGCATCTGCCCACATCGGGCTTTCGACGGGAGAATCGCCCCCTTCCGGAGTCGTGTGTCGATTACCTACCTCGAGTGCCCTGGGTGCCCGTAGGCTGGTATGTCTAGCGAGGCGCGCCCCCGCTCGACGAGCCGGTCCTCTCGGAACGCTGGACCGCACTGGACATTTCATGAAGGCCCAGTCGGGCCGATCGGGGGATGGCCTACCCTTCCAAGACCGGCGTCCCGCCGGGGGGCGATGGCGTTTGGCCCATTCCGCGAGGTCGCCCGTGGGCGTTCGCCGACTTTCAGGATGAGGGAGTCGATTCAGCGGGATGCCTCCGCCTTAGCCTCCTGAAGCTGGGTATGCTCGACGGCAACATCGTCGGGGTCGCGCTGGTGTCTCCGGCGGGACGACGAAATCGATCAGCGGGGCGCGAACGCGTCCCGGCCATCGTGCGGCGTCGCGGCGGCTCCCGGGTCAACGACGCGACCACACCTGAAACACCCTCGGCCCAGAGATGAGAGTGGTCGGATCCTTGGTGAACGCCGACAGGCTCGCGAGCGCCGCGTGAATCTCATCTACACTCCCATCTCCACCAGAAGCAATGGCTTCTGAAGCGAATTGGAGGGTGATTTCTGCCAGGGTCTTCAGATCCCCGCCCGAATGGATGGACTGGACCAACCTCAGGGTGGGCGCAGGTATACCGAGTCCTAGGAAGAGGGCGTACATCTTGCGCCCGATGATCGGGTCACCCCCGTGAGAGCGGAGCGTCTGGGGATAGATACGCCGGAAATACTCGAACCCCTCGTTGGCGGGTTCACAGAACCATCCGTCCGCGTCGATATCCTCGATGATGAGTAGTCCCGACGGCCGGACCGCGTCCCACATCCGCTTCAGCGATGCCCGAGGATCCCTCAGATGCTGCAGCAGGAATCTCGAATACACGACATCGAAAGAGCTCGGCTCGCTCCAATCGGCCGCGTCGCCTTCTCTGAAATGAACGTTTTGAAGGTTCTGCGCGCTAGCTTCGCGTCGAGCCAGCTCGAGCTTCACTTTGTCCATGTCGATCCCGACAACGCTGCCGGTGGGCCCGACGATTCTGGCGATCTCAAGCGAGACGGCCCCACCCCCGCATCCGATGTCAGCGCAATGCATCCCCGCCGCGAGGCCAGCCTGCTCGAACAGGGCCTTTGTGTCTGGCCAGCGGTCTCGGGCAAGCAGGAGCAGGCGGTCGTATCCCTCCCTTCCGCCCTTGAGCACGTAGCCCTGGTCCTTCCTTGGCACGGTTGTCTCCAGCTGGCGTTATGGTTTACTCCAAAAAAAACTCGTCGAGACGCCGACCGAAGTTCCGTTGTGATGGACAGGAAGCGATACCCCTCAGCTCGAACTCGCAGACCCCACCACGTCCCCCAGGGTCAAGAGTCACGTGATCGAGGGCATGCGGCCACTACCCTATGCGGCTGTCCGGGATTGCCGGGAGATTTCGGGTCCGCGGACATCCCGGGTCTACGACGCTCGACCGGCGGCTAAGCGAGCGGAAGATAGAGGATCGTCAGGAGCCCTTGCTGCTGGTCGGCAGCGTGATCCTCGGGTCGACAGATGAAAATCTCGCCTGGCGGGCCGTCGGGGCGACCGGACCGAGACTCTCCGACCTTCTGATGAAACGCTGCCCAGGAGGAGCCCAGTGAGGACAACGGCCCACGGACCACCCACCACGCGACCTTCCCCTGTACGCGGGTCCAGCTAGGCAGGATGCCCGTCTGAATGTCGCCGTTGGCGATAGGATCGAACTGCCTATGCGCGCCTTCGCAGAGGGACATGACATCGGGGCGAACCATCGAGAGGCATAACACCCCCCGATGGTCATGTCCCAAAGAGTACCCTCGACCACCCGTCGGGGCGCTCGACCAGACCCGGGAGGGTGAGAGAAGCGCTACGTATGCTCTGAACGATCGGCGCGAACGGCGATGACCCCGGCACCGCTTCGAACTTCCCTCGCAGCGGCTCGAAGGTTGGCTGTCACCAAGCAGCATCTTTCGGGCCAGCGCCCGAGGCGAGTTTCGGCCGAGCAAATCGTGAGAGCCGTTCGCGACTTGCCGTACCTGCAGTGGGATCCGGTCAGCGTGATCGCTCCCTCCCACCTTCTCTCTCTTTGGGCGCGAGTTGGGTCATTTCGACCTCAGGACTTCGAACGCCTGCTCTGGACCGAGAGGCGCCTTCTCCGGCATTGGATCCCCTTCGCTGGCGTCGTCGCCGCGGAGGACTATCCCATCTACTCCTCTCTGATGCGACGGTACCCCGAGTCCCTCTCCGACTCTTGGGGAGGGCAACGCGCCCGCGCCCGAGCTTTCCTGGCCAAGCACGGAGAACTTCGGCGGAGGGTTCTCTCCGACCTAAAGGGCGGTCCGTTGCATCTGAACGAGTTCCGGGACCATACCAGGGCCAAAAGGAATCCTGGAGAGTGGGAGGCGTCGAGTGCGGTCTCCGAGATGCTCTGGCATCTGCTGATGTCCGGCCAAGCGATGGTCGTTGGTCACGACGGCAACCAGAATCTCTGGGGGCTGCCCGACGACTTCCTTCCATCGTGGGTCAGCCGGGCGGTGCTCTCCGCCGACGAGGCCGACGCAGTGGCGGCCCAGCGATCCCTCCGAGGACTCGGGGTGGCGACCGCGCGGGAGGTCCACTACTACTTCATCCGGGGTTGCTACCGGGACATTCGATCGACCTTGGAGGCCTTGGTAGCCGATTCCCGGATCCACCGAGTGGTGATCGAGGGGCTGCCCGGAAGGCAGGAGCGGTTCGTCCATGAGGACGATGCGGCCCTGCTCGACGGGTTGGCGCGGGACGGATTTTCGCCTAGGGTGGCGGTGCTTCCCCCGTTCGACAACATGATCTACAACCAGACTCGAGGCAAACAGCTGTTCAACTTCGACTACGTCCGAGAGCAGTTTCTTCCGAAGGCGAAGCGTCGGTTCGGAATGTGGGTCCTTCCCATCCTGCGGGGGGAGCAGTTCATCGGGCGCTTGGACGCTCGCCTCGACAAGGAGAAGCGACGATTGCAGATTCACGCACTCTTCGCGGAGCCGGGGGCACCTACGGCGCCGGTCGTCGCCTCCGAGATTCGAGAGGAGGTCGATCGACTCGCGACGTTCCTTGGAGCCGATTCGGTGGTGTTCCCATCCAAGCTGCCGAGCATCTGGAGGGGCGGCCTCCGCTAACTTCCTCCAGCGCTCCGTCGGACTTCTGATCTCGGACGAGACCGTCGACGCATCGTTGGACCGCGGCAGCGTCGAGCTAGATCGAACGGAGGAGCGCCCTCGCACAGCCTCCCGCACTACCGATCTCCCTCACCGCCGATCCCGCCGAGATACCGCGCGGTTAAGGCCCATCGACGCAACGGGTCGTCAACCTGCCCAGCCGACGACCGGTTGGACGGGCACTTCTAGGAGGATTCGAGATGGTATCACAGCGACGGCTCCTTCGGCTGCTCGACTGCTTGCGGTGCCACCACTTTCGAGCGAGCCACTACCTGGTGAGTCCCGCCTTCGGAGGCAGCCCGGAGCATTTCAGTCGGCCCCGAGGGCGAATCACGCCCATGCCCTGCCACGTGCTTCGGTGCGATTGTCCTCGATTCTTCACAGAACCCGCGAGCATTCCCTGCCCGATCTGTAACCACCCCTACGCCGGCCGGTCCAGCCTCGAGGTCCATTTCTACGCCAAGCATCCCGGTCTCTCCGTACGAGAACGTTCGCTCTACCTTCGCGCCGCGGTCTACCCGCTCGGTCTGCCCGCCGATGAGAACATGGACCCCGATCATTCGGTCCGACCGACCGGGGCGATCGCTGAAGTCTGACGGATCGGCGTGGACAACCTCCCCGAGGGCCGTCGTCGCCAGCTTGCTTGAAGACCGTTCCCCCCGCCTTTTGGACAAGTGCCCCTTTCTGGAAAGGCCGGAGGCCTCGGTATGACCTCGCTCGGACGCGCAAGGGCCGCGCGGCAACGCACCGCCCCGGCGGGCGTCTGCGAGCGGCCTTGAAATCATCTGGCGAGTGAATCGACCTCTCGGCCGCGTGGCGAATGGGGGCCTTCCCCCCGGGGAAAGCCGCGCCCACCGGATCAGATCTGTCGATGCCTACGGGGTGAACATCGCCGGAGAGAGGAGAGTGACGGAGACACGGCGCTTACGAGGTGAGGTTCCGAATCCCCCGTGGTTCTGGGCCTCCCATGGGAAGACCAACGCTTCACGCGGCGGGAGGAAGCGCGGACTCCCATCTCCGGATCAATTCGTTGAATCTCGGATCCGCCCTGAATGCCTCGAGGGTCGGGGAGTATCGGAACGACGCGCGCTGGAAACTGTCGGGGGCCGAAGGGTCGCCCAGGAGGATCCCGTACGCCCGGTCGAGGTCTCCGAGGAGGGCGGCCGTCATCGGCTGCACGCTTTCGGAAAGGAACTCGCCACCCGGGGTGGCCGCCAGCTCGGAGAGGTCCTTCTCGGTCTGTGGTCGGTCCCCGAGAAGAGCGTGGCAGAGGCAGCTGACCCACAGCCGGGCGAGCAGATCGGCGGGCCCGCTACGGTACGCCTCCAGTCGCCGGACCGCCTCCTCCCGCCGCCCGGTAAGCACCAACAGGGAGATCTGGTGGATGGTCGCCCCATCGCTCACCGGATTCAGCTCCAGGGTCCAGTCCCACTTGCGGAGCGCCTCCTCGTTCCGACCCGTGATCCAGGCTTGAAAAGCGCCCATGCTCAGCACGGCCGAGGACATCGGGTCCGACTCTTCGGCCTTGGCGATTTCCACCCCTGCCTCCTCGGCGCGCCCGACGGAAAGCAGGTCCAGGTAGAGCCAATGGTGCGCCGCGGCGTACCCTGGCCGGAGCGAGATGGCGGCTCGTAGCTCCCGCTCGGCCCCGGTGAAATCGCCGGAATGGGTGAGCACGAGGCCCAGCGAGGCGTGGGCCTCCGCGGACCGCGGGTCGAGGCGGAGCCCTTGCTCGGCCGCGGCGCGTGACTTGGGGAGAGCGTCGCTCGAAGCGATCCTCCTCCGGTCGATCAGTATCGAGTAACAGTCGGCGATGCCCGAGTAGGCGAGCGGGAAGGTGGGGTCGATCGCCACGGCCTCTTCGAACCGGTGAAGAGCCTCCCACACGGTGGCGACCGTCCGCTGATTCCACAGGAATCGACCTCGAAGGTACAGGGTGTACGCCTCGACCCTCTGGGGGGATGGTCGGGTTGGCATGCTTGGGGGTTGGAATCGCAGATCGAACGCCTTCGCCACGCTCGACGCGATATCCCCTTGGACCGCGAAGATGTCGGCAAGCTCGCGGTCGAATCGCTCGGCCCAGACGTGCGCTTCGGAACCGACGTCGATGAGCTGGGCGGTGATCCGGATCCGGTTTCCCGCCTTCCGGACGCTCCCTTCCATGACATCGCTGACCCGCAGCTCGTTCCCGATCTCCCGAACGGTTTTCGAGGTGTTCTTGTAGCGCATCACGGAAGTTCGCGCGATCACTTGGAGGCTGGGGATCCGCGAAAGCTCGGTGATGATCTCCTCCGTGAGCCCATCGGCGAAGAACTCGTCCTGAGGGTCGGGGCTCATGTTCGTGAACGGGAGGACCGCCAACCTCCGGTGCGGGCTCGGTTCCGTGGTCGTCGAGGCTTCGGCTTGGGGCTGGCCCGAGGGAACTATTCGATAGACGCCGATCGACGCCTGGACATTCTTGAGCTGGGGGCCCTCCAGCCGGACGAACGCGGCTTCGACCTTGTTCCGGACCTGGTCGGCCACCTGGGCCGTGACGCAGATCCCCCCGGGCTCGGCGAGCGGTTCGATCCGGGAAGCAATGTTCACCGCGTCCCCGAGCACGTCTCCCCCCGATTCGATGACGTCTCCGAGGTGGATCCCGATCCGCAACCGCAACCGCGGGCGCCCGGGAATCGAGGGCTCGACGGTCTCGAGCGCGCGTTGGATCTCGAGAGCACACGTGGTCGCCTCGAGGGCGCTCTCGAACTCCACCAGGAACGAGTCCCCCATCGTCTTGACCTCGCGGCCACGGAATCGGGCAAAGAACGGGCGGAGGAGCTCGTTGTGCCATTCCAGCGAGCGCATCGCATCGCGCTCGCTCGACTGAGCGAGAGCGGTGAATCCCACGATGTCGGTGAACATGATCGCGGCGAGCCGCCGGACCGGCGTCACGGCCGGGACACCGCGTGCGTTGGATTAAGGTCTGGTCCAGCCGACGAAGCGGCCCCACCCCGATTCGACCTCGGTTCCGAGGTCAGAAGGTCCCGATCATCCGGGAGAGCCACGAACGGGCCTGCGCAGCGGGCCACCGGGCTCGACCAAGAACCGACCGGTGGGCTCTCCCGGGCACCGTCTCCCGGAGCGGAATCCGGCAGGATCTCTTTGGGGGCGCGACGAGCGTATTCGGGCCGGAGCCTTTCGAGCTCGGGCGGCCGGCTCGGCGCCGAATCGCGGCGTCCCCACCGATGAGACTAGGGTCGGACGCCCAAGTTCAAGTAGAGCGGGTCAATCAGTGACCTCACCGCGAGTCGGCCCGCCGCGAGCGTGGACGGAGTTGCGGCGGGAGAATCTTCGACCATGGGCGGTGTTTCACGAAACGGAACTCTGGCGAACACGACGCGGGCTTCGCGGGTCCTGTCCGGGACCGCCACCGGATTCGCTCTCGCGGTCACCGTACTGATGGCGCTGGCGGGGTCGAGCGCCGCCCTCACCCCTCACCCTCCGATCGTCGTGTCGGCGCCCTACAAAGGAACCCTCCCGGTTCCCTCGGAGAATACCCAGTCGACAGGTTGTGCGGTGGCCAAGGCGGGCAGTCCACGGTGGATGCCCTCAACCGGAGCCATCCACGAATCGATCCGGTCGTCGTCGAACGCTTGCAAGTACAACGGAAACTACGGGGGCGGCGGCTCCAGTCAGGCGTCGAACGACATGACCCTGCTCGTCCCGTTCAAGGTCGGGTCTAACGGCAACCACACGATCTCGTCCCGTTGGATCGTGAATCTGGCCTCCGTCACCTCCGTGACGACCGGCGGCTGCCCGCCGAAGTCGGTCAACTACAATCCCCCGCTGTACGCCTACTCGTTCGGTGGCTGCTCGAGCTCCATGAGCATCTTCTGGCAGGTGAACACTCAGGTGGTCGACCTCAGCAACTCCAGCTGGTTCTACACCAACGGCAGCTACGTGGCCGCGAACAACCAGTCGTACTGGTCCAACCAAACGACCTGCTACAACTACGGCGTGCCGACCTGCTCGAACAGCACGTACGGCTACAACTCCTCCAGCGCCTTCGGCTACGGCGGGATCGGGTACGGGACGTTCACCTGGAACGGGGCGACGACGCTCACCCTCTGGTCGAACTCGTCGTACATGGTCAAGACGGATCACTTCGCCCTTCTCGTCGATATCTACATGGGGGTATCGACGCAAGCGCAACAGAATCAGTTGGTCAGCCCGTGGGCCGGGGGGGCGTTCGCATCGATCAACATGGCGAGTCTTGGGAACGGGGCGGTCCTGAATTCGATCACCATCGCCTAACGTCGCTTCGGAACGGGCAACGAAGGAGCCCAGGGACCGCCAGTCCCTTCTCCACCCTCCAGGTTGAGGGCCCGGGGGCGGGCCCCGTCGCGGGTCCCCTCGCCCACCGGGTGGGCCGCGAGTGGGGGCGAGCAGGAACCTACCCGACGGGGCTGGAGCTACCGGCCATCCTCAGGCGTGATGGAAGTTGAGCGTGGGCCCGGCGGCCTCCCGTCCGGCGAAATGGCCTCTTTCCTGCCCGCTCCCTCTCAGCCAGGCCCGGTAAGGCGCGAAGCGGTAGGACTCCCCTCGCCCTGCGGAGGACTTGAGAAGCGAAGGGGCGGTTGATCTGGCGACTTCTGCCGATAGGAAACGGAGCGTTGTATTCTCGTGGGCGAGCGCCGGCTCGGGGCCCCGAACGGAGTGGATCTCGGCGCTCGAGACCCACGAATTCGGTACGGCCATGGTCGCGCCGTCGCTCGCTTGCGACAGCACCCGGTTCGGCCCCCGAGGGTTGTGTGCGAAGCTACTTCGGGATGTCCGCGCCTGAGGGGGTTCGACGGCCACCGTGGACGAAACTGGCTACAAGATCCGGCCGTACCTCGATTCGGATTTCGAGGCGGAAGCCCGAATCGATGGTGAGGTCGACCCGAAGCACGCGGCCACGGCGAAGGAGATACGTCGCTGGGACGAACTTCTGAGGATCGAACCCGACCGCGTCTACTTCAAGCTGGCCGCCGAGAATCTGGAAACCAAGGAGACGGTCGCCTACGGGTCGCTCACGCAGCCCTCGTTCAACTATGATCCCCGATGGTTCTGGGTGTGGGTGGAGGTCGCTCCCGCGCATCGGGAGAAGGGGATCGGGGCCGGGCTGTACGATCGCCTGGAGCGAGAGGCCCGCTCGAGAGGCGGATTGGGGATGTGGGGCACCGCTCGAGAAGGCGACGGGGTGGGGATGCCGTTTCTGGAGCGACGGGGGTTTCAGGTTCTTCAAAAGGTCTGGTTGTCCCGACTCGACCTTGCGGCGATGGATCTGTCGAACGTACCGGACCGTTCCGGCGGTCTCGGGCGCGAAGGGGTGAGGTTCACGACGCTGGGCGAGGAGGGAGCGACCGTCCCCGGCGTTCGAAGGAGCATCCATCGGCTCAGCGAGGCCGCGGGCAAAGACAGCCCGCGGGTGGGGCGACGCCACCCGTTTTCGTACGAGGAGTTCGTCGCCATGGACCTCGAGGGTCCCGGGTCCATGCCGGAGGGGATGTTTCTGGCATGGAAGGGCACGGAGCTCGTCGGAGTCTCCGCACTCCACCGGGACCTGGCTCGGCCCGACACCCTCCGCATCGGCTTCACCGGCACGCACCCGGGTTTCCGTGGCCAGGGGATCGGGACCGAGCTCAAGCGGCGAGGAGCCGTGTTCGCGCGCCAGCGAGGCTATCGATACCTGGTGACGGGGAACAACTCCGAAAACCGACCGATCCTCGCTATCAATCGGCGGTTCGGGTTCGTGCCGGAGACGGTCTGGGTCCACAGCGAGAAGCGGCTCGACGATCAACCGACCTAGGGGAGAGCGAGGCGGCGTTCGGTCCAGCCCCCGAGTCATCGGGTAACCGGGCGGACTACCCGCGAAGGCGGCTCGGCCGCTGTCGCTCGTCGAGGGGATCACTGTGGGGCCAACGGTCGTGCCAGGCGATGGACCCGGGCGGGAACTCATCGGGGCTCGCCGGCTCGAACGGGCTCCTCCTCGGTACCCCTCCGAACGGTTGGCCGCATGGAGGCACCGAATTCGCGGTGACCCGGTGGCTTGCAGGGGGTCCCGCCCTGCTTTCCGTCGTGATCGGAGCTCCACGGGGTCCTGCCCACGCCCGGGGTCGGGGGGGCCGCGGGTTCCCCACTCGCCGTTCCGTGTCGCTTCGGCTCGTCGCGGGCGCGCGGCCGGCCCGCCATCGAAAGGCTACCCCGTGGAATTCTTCCACGCGGCGGTCGCGGCGGAGAGCTCAGCTTCGTTCTCGTCGGAGAGGTACACCTCGGCTGGTCCGTTCGTTCCGCCGGGGGCCAGCTCCGCCCGGGCCGCGAAGCTCACCTTGGCGGGTGTGTACCGGCGAGCCCTCCCCCTACCTGCACCGATCCATCGCGTCGACGACGGCTCGACGGCCACGATTTCCGAGAAGGGGACCTCCACCCGGCACCCGGGCTCCGAACCGGATTCGGCCGGGAGCCCCAAGGCGACGAACCGGTCGCGGTGGATCTGCAGGGCGACCGGTGTTCGGCTAAGCACCCGCCAGCACGGCACTCCGACACTGTAGAACGCGATCCCCAGCAGGATGACCCCCAAGACGACAGGCCGCCTCACCAAGACGTCGACTCCCGCGCCCGAGCCGAGCGCCAAGGCGAGGATCATCCCGCCGAAGGATCCTTGGAGCACCCAGATCGCGTGCCCGGAGAGATGCTTTCGCAGATAGACGCGGGCTATTCGATTCGGTCGGGGGGGATCGGGGGCCGGCACTTCGGCGATCGCGGAATTCAGCTTCGGTTCTCGGGAGCGCTGTCCGAGCGCCTATCGAGGTCCGCAGATATCAGTCTGGTTGCGCGGTAGCGACGGAGGCCTCCCGAAAAGATTCCTGCGCAACATCGCCGGAGCGCAGGGGACACCCTCGCTTCGGTCGGGTCCTCGGGGCGGGTCGATCCGATCGACGGTCCGCTTTTACCCAAGGGCCATCTCAGGACGGTTCGACGGATGCACGAATCGACGGAGCGGAGCGGGGCGGATCGGAGCTCCGCGGGCTCGGTGGCTTCTCTCTGGCGGTATCCCGTGAAATCGATGCTGGGCGAGCAGCTGAACGAATCCGTCGTGACGGCTCGCGGGCTGCTCGGGGATCGCGAGTATGCGCTCCTCGATTCGGCCACGGGAAGGGTGGCGAGCGCCAAGAACCCCCGGAAATGGAAGGGCCTGTTCGACTTTCGGGCGACGCTTTCCGACTCGCTCCGGTCCCCGCGCGGTGGACTCCCGGTCCGTATCACGCTCCCCGACGGGACCGAGACCTCCTCGGACGACGGGGACGTCGATCTTCGGATCTCCCGAGCGATCGGAGCCGGGGTTCGCCTGGTGCGCGCCGATCCCGATCCGGCCAGTTACGAGGAGTACTGGCCGGACATCGAGGGACTTCCGCGACGGGACCAGGTCACCGTGGAGACGATGCCGCCGGGGACGTTCTTTGATTGCGCCGTGGTCCACCTGATCACCACCTCCACTCTCGGCCGTTTCCGGGAACTGTACCCGGAAGGACGGTTCGACGTTCGACGGTATCGACCCAACGTGGTTCTCGAACTCTCCGACCCCGCCGGTGATTTTGTCGAGAACGACTGGGTCGGCCGGACCGTCGCCTTAGGCGAGGAGGTCCGACTGAGGGTCACCGGGCTCTGCGGGAGGTGCGTCATGACCACCCTCCCTCAACGCGACCTTCCGCGGGACGTCGGGATCCTGCGCACCGTCGCCCGGCACAATCGCCTCATCGCGGGCGCGTACGCCTCCGTGGAACGGACCGGGACGGTTCGGCGGGGTGACGCCTGCTGGCTCGTGTGACGCGGCTCGCGAGCGAGGAAGCGATCCCCGGGGGCGGAGGTCGGTGACCTGACGGTCACCGGACCGAGACGTGACCGATCCGCCAGCCGCCGCTCCCCGGCGAAGCGGCGTCGATCGAGGCCGCGATCACGTCCCCCTTCGGGTAGTGACTGAGATAGACGAAGATGTACGCCTCGATCGTGACGATCACCCAGTAGTGGTGCGACGCATTGAGGGTCCAGTTCCTCCACGCGTAGCAGCCCGAGCCGTAGATGTAAGCACAGTTCTTCGAAGTGTTGATCCACGCGACGTTCGTGCCCGAGCTCACCTTCCCCCACGGAACGCAGTAGGGGGCGAGGAACAGGAAGCTCGAGCAGTTCTGCGTCGTGATCGACGTCGTGCACAGCCCGGCGCTCGTGCAGCTGGTGGTGTTGGTCACCATCACGTCGTTCGTCGGACCCTGGAATGAGTCGTACGGGCCCCGGAGCGGCGTGCGATTCGTCGCGTCGAGCAGCCCGAACCACCAGTCGGTGATGACCGCCGCCTGGCGGGCGCAGGCGTACGAAGCGGCCTGTCCGGGAACCGGATTCGGGTGCGGACAGAGCCACGCGCCCTTGGCGACGGAATTGACGGTGAGATTGTAGGAGAGGGAGACGCTGAAGTTGTGGCCGCCGGTGGTCACCCGGACCGGGAACGCGATGCTGGCGTACTCCAAGACCTGGGCGTAGGCCGAGTAGGCTCCAAGGGGAGGAGAGGCGCAGGTGCGGGCTGAGGTTCCGGCGGACAACGTCACGTTGCCCGTGGTCGGGCTCCACGCGGCAGAGGAGATGACGGCCTTGGTCTTGCACGGGCCATTCAAGATCAATTGGGGAGAAGAGCTGAACGCGGAATGCTTGTACGGAGGACCGAGCTGCGCCGTTCCCCCGGCATCGACCGCCGGCGAAAAGGCCACGAGGATGACCAGCGCCAAAGTGGGGAGTACCACAGACCATTTGGGCCGAGCGTGGCGATTGGGGCTCGATCGGCGGATTCCGAGGCCAGCTCGCCAGAAGGACTCCACGAACGACCTCTGACCCGAGGGAGGGGAGTTCGCCCTCCGTCCGTTCGCGGAGCAAGGCAAGCTATTTAGGCGGCTTTACGAAGTCGCGTCCGCCCCGGCATCACCCCGGGCGCAGAAGCGGCAGGTTTCCGTAGATTGAGCCACGCCACGTTGGTGGCCCCATGGGAGCCGGTGCCCCGCGGCACCGGGTCCGTAGCTCCAGTGTGGCTCAACGTCTGGTTAGGTCGGAGCGATGCGGCGACTCTGCCCCCGTGCCCGCGCCAAGAACAGTTCGTGCCCGGAATCTCCCTCGGGGATGAACTTCTGTTCCACGACATCGAATGAGGAAGCCGTGAGCCACCGGCGATACGTCTCCGCGTCCGCGTGGCTCCAGAACATTCGAACATCGCTGGAAAGCCAATTCTCCTCCCAGCCCTCCACAGCGCCATGCCCGAGAATGGAAAGGAACCAGCCGCCCGGCCGGAGCCACCGGCGGATCCGGTGGAAAAGCGCGAGCTGCTCCGGGAGCGGCACGTGGATGATCTAGTATAGGGCGATGACGGCGCCGAACTCCCGGTCCGGGAAGACCACCTCGGTCATGTCGGCGCGAACGAACCTCGCCCGAGGGACCAACCGCCGGGCGCGGCGGATCATCGTGTCCGAGAGGTCGACCCCGGTCACCTGGTATCGTTTCGACAGCTCGCGGGCGGCCGGTACCCCAGTCCCGCAACCGAGGTCGAGGATCGCTGATCCCTTCGATACTTTGGTATACAGCGGCCGCAGCCAACCGACGTAATCGTCGTACGTATGACCGAACCGGTCCCGGTCCTAGCGCGGAGGTCGATACACTCGCGAGAGCGCGTTCCAGCCGGCCCGAACTTCGGCCTTGACGCTCGCGGGGTCAGTCGCTGAGGGTACCGGGGAATCCCCCTCCACATCGCCGGAACGGCGGAAGCCAGCTTACCGATTTCACTCCCCCAGTGGCTCCGTTCGCCCCCGGGGGCTCCGGCAACGCTCTTGGCCCGGCTTACCTCCCGCATCGTGCTCGAACTCCAGCCGATCAAGCGATGAGGTCCGCGGCACCAATCGGAGAGGGCAATCGATCCACCACGACGAGGTCCGGATGTCGGTCATCTTCACCGCCCTGATCCGGCTACGGGGCATCAACCCCTACGTCCTGGTCGGGCGCGCCCAGGCCCGCTCGATCCGGAGCCGCGGGCGCGGCCCGCTTCCCGTCCTCCTTCGGTTGAACGAGATGTCCAAGCCGACATGGCGCGTGAACATGATGCCCTCCGGCGACGGACGATTCTACCTGTACCTTCACGGGGGGATGCGGAGGTCGACGCAAACCAAGGTCGGCGACCGGATCCGGATCGAACTCGAGCTCGATTCCCGTTATCACGGAGGCCCGCAACAGCCGTTGCCCCCATGGTTCGCGAGCGGGCTGGAGTCGGAACCGCGGGCTTATGTGGGCTGGCGGGCGCTGCCCCCCAGCCGGAAGAAGGAGATCGTGCGGTACCTCGCCCGCCTCAAGTCCCCCGAGGCGAGGGCCCGAAACCTGGCCCGGGTCCTACGGGTCCTCGCCGGGGGTCACGCGCGATTCATGGGTAGGGAATGGAAGGACGGCTCGTAGGAGTCCGGGTTCCACGTCAACCCGTACTCCCGTCGCTGGAGGGCGAGCCGATTTCCCTAGTTCAGATTCCGCCGCTAGGGTTTCGCCGGGTCCGGAGGAGGAATCGGGAGGCCCGTGCCGCGATCCGATCGAGATACCCCGCCGAACCCCGGGCGTCTGCGGTGAACGCGATCGGGAGCAGGACGGTCCCCCAGACCTCCGTCCAGGTGTTGACGAGGTAGACTTCGAGGCTGTTGTCGTAGGGCGGGTACGCCCAGCCGAGGCCCAGGTCCCAGAGGACCAGACCCCCGAGGAACGCCGCCCCGGCCAAGACGAGCGGTCGATCGATACCTAGTCGATCCGCCGATACCAGCGCGAAGGTCGCGACGGCGAGCTCGGCGAGTACCCACGTCCCGAGTCCAGCCCAGCCCGTGGTCGGGAGTCCCGGTGACGGGATCAGCAGCGCCGCGCGACCGGTCGTCGAGGCGAAGGCAACCCCGTAGACGAGCTCGAAGAATCCTAGGCCCGCCACCGCGAGGATGCCGGAATCCACGGCGTGGGCCCCGCGCCCGAGGGCGGCGAGGAAGGCAAGGGCGACAGCGATCACCGTGAAGAAGTAGATCCCGTGCCATCCGACGGGGATGCCAGAGACCACCGGAAAGGTGTCGACCCCGGGTTGAGCGCGGGCCGTCAGAAGGTAGGGACCGAGGCAGACGAGGAAGACGACTGCCACCGCCAAGACGCCGGTGATCAGGGCGTCGCGCCATCGTCGAAGGCGTGGTCGGATGGAATCCACGTGGAGGGGCACCGGGGCTCGACCACCGTAGGGGCCGTGCCTGATGACGGCTCTTGCCGACCTGCCGCCTGGTCCGGCCGTGTTAACGGACCGGCGCCTTGCCGGGTGTTCCAGGTCCCGTCGGGTCGATCTCTAACCGGGCCATCCATCCCATCCCAGGGGGCGGCGTCGGACCCGGCACAGCGAACCGGCCAGAGGCGCCCCCTGGCACCGGGGGCCAACGAGCCGCACGGAGCAGAAAGCTACGTGTAGCACGAAGCGGTCAACCACGTGCCATGGACTCCGACCGCCGCCGGAAGGCGTTGCTCGGCCTGGTCGCCACCCAGGTGGTGATCTTCGTGGTCTCGCTGCCGGGGTTCGGGGTCGAGACCCGCAAGCCGACCGCCTACGCGGCGTGGGCCGGACCGATCTTCCTCGTGCTGACGGTCCTGATCTTCGTCCTCGGGGTCGCCGCGTTCCTCTTCTCCCGAGGCGAAGGGCCTCGGCTGGCCCGCACGGTCCTACTGCAGGCGGCTGTCGCGTTCGTCATCAACGCGTTCGACTTTTCGGGGGTAGGGGGCCCCCGCCCCCCGCCCGGACCGCTCGCGCTCGGCCTCTTGGCGATCGTTGTCGCGGTCGGGCAAGTGATCGTGGTCGTTCCCCTTCTTCGCCCGCCGGCCGAACTTCGGAGCGCGACGTAGGACGAGTCCGGGATCCACTGGGTCCGCACTCCAACGACGTCTCGGCAGAATGGAACCGCCCTGGGGCGGCCCTCTACGGCAAGAATGATAGGCCGGAATCCCTGCCAAGAGCGAATGCCGGTCCCCCTCCGCCTCCGACGTTGGTTGACCGGGCCCGAGTCCGACCCGAGCGTGCGGGCACGGTTCTGGCTCGAGGTGGAGGGAGTCTCGCCTCGGGATCCGCGGGTCCAAGACGCCGCCCGATCGATCGGACGCCAGGGCTGGGCCGCCTCCTTGTTGAACCAGCAGCTGAGCAAGGGCCAGTGGGTGACCCCGGGGACCTCCCCCAGCGACCTGTATCGACCGAAGTTCACGGTAACCAACTGGATCGCGATCGTCCTCGCCGATCTGGGAATGACCAAGCGGGATCCGAGGATCCGGCGGACGGCGGAGCTCCTCATCGACCGTTGGGGGGTGAGGGACGGCGATCTCGGAGGCCATGGCGGGGAGATATGCGTCACCGGCAACGCGGTGCGGACGTTGATCCGGTTCGGGTTCCTGGAGCACCCGGTCGTCCAACACAGCATCGCCTGGATCGTTCGGGAGCAGAAATCCGATGGAGGCTGGCATTGCTTCCCGTCCCGATCCGGAACCCTCGACGGCTGGGAGGGGCTCGCCGCGCTGGCGGAGATCCCGGAAGACGCCCGGGACTCGTCGGTGGCCCGGGCGATCGATCGCGGTTCGGAGTTCTACCTGAAACGCCACTTGATGGAGGAGAGTGGCCCCCGATACGCTCCGTGGTTCCGGATCCATTACCCGAACCACTACTACTACGACATCCTCGTGGGCCTGCGGATCCTCACCCGGCTGGGCCGAGGTTCCGACCCTCGGATGAGCCGGGCGATCCGGTGGCTACGCGACGCCCAGCGGCCGGATGGCACCTGGGCCCTCGACGCCGCCCATCCGGACCTGGACCCGAAGCGGTCCAGCCGCGCCTCGAACGAGGCCTCGTGGCCGGGCGACAGCGACATCGTCTGCCCCGTGATGCTGGAGCCCTTGCACCAACCGAGTCGGTGGGCAACGGTCGAAGCCCTGAGCGTACTGGCTCGTGCTCGGTAACGCCCGCGTCCCCCCTCCGCCGGGCGTTCCGAAAAGCGCGGGGCGCACCGCTACCCACTTGAACCGGTCCGAGGATCGGGTGGCAAAGGGGCACCCGACCTGATCGAGAAAACCCCGGCGCTCGACGTCGAAGGCGTCGACCGCGAGATCCACTTCGAGTACGCCAATGAGAACCGTCAGGCGACGATCAACCTCGGGGGTACCGGTGTCGCCATCCTCACGTTCCTGTTGATCTTTCTCTACGCGCGGTACAACTCCGGCGGGCTCGACGGGCTGTTGTACCGGCTCACGCTCGCGTCGATCGTCTTCAGCATCTTCTTCCTGGGAGTCTCGGGCTCCTACTACTACTTCCTGATCGAGGCGCTCGAGCGAAAGCGGTCCGAGGCGCCCACGTTGCTCCAGACCGCGGACGTCTGTTTTGTCCTCGGGTTGGCCCTCCTGCTCCTCGAGCCGGCGCTGATCCTCGTCACGCTGCACCTCTATGACATCGGGGCTGTCGCCATCGTCCTGTGGGCGCTCAGCCTGATCGTCATCGCGAACGGGCGACGCCGGTTCACCTGAGAGCCCCCCAACATTCTCCGCCGCCGGATCGGCGGAGGGGAGGCTCGTGGCCCGCCAGTCCCACGCACCCGCCTGGTGCGGCGGAGCATGCAGCGGACGCCGGCCCGGTCGAATCGTCCTCCCATGCCCGCGGTGCGATCGGGGTCCGATAGGGAATCCCGGAGGAATACCGGGCCGACAAGTTCATCCCGCGAGATGAGGGTCGGCGCCCACCGTGATGCGACACTCCTCTCGCCGTGAACCGGGTCCTCGCCCGTGACCGGCCGAAGGCTCCGGACGGCCACCGGCGGGGAACTCGGGCGACCGTTCGTAGGACGACGGGGCGGCTCGTCCCGAGCTGGGGCGTACGGCTCCGCCCTCGCTGTCGTCGGCTCCCTCCTGCTGACCGCCCTGGTCGGAATCGGCTCTGGGATGTCGCGGGTGGCATCGACCGGGACCCCCGTCGTGCCCACGTCCGGCTCACAGAGTCCCTTGTCGCCCGCTGCGCTCGTGTTCGAGGCGGCCCAATCGATCCGACCCGCTTCCCCCGACCCTGAACCGGTTCCTTGGACCTGCCACGGTCTTCGCGCCCTCGGCACCCCGGCGTGTGGGGGCGGTCCGGCACCGGTGGCTCGAACCAGTCCTTCGGGAAGCTCGACCGGGTGGAGCAAGGTGACCTCGGCGGTCCACCCCGGTCCGCAGGCGAGCTACGATTTCGAGATGACGTACGACGCCGCCGACGGATACCTGATCCTCCTGGGGGCAACCTCGACCGGGGTTGGCGGAGGGCAGGGCCCCACCGAAATGTGGACGTACGTCAACGGCAACTGGACGCAGCTGCATCCCGTCCGCCTCCCGCAGAACTGCGAAGGGTCCGCTCTGGCCTTCGATGACGCGGATGGTTACGTCGTCTACCTCGGCGGGCCGAACTGGGGGTACCCGGGGACGAACTGCACGAGCGCAAACCAGACCTGGACCTACCACGCGGGAGCGTGGACCCACCTCCATCCGGCGTCGACGCCCCTGGGACGGTTCGGGGCCGCGTTCACCAACGATTCCGCCGACCATCAGATGCTGCTCTTCGGCGGGATGAGCGCCTCCTGTTCCCGTTCCCTGTGCGGCGACACCTGGGCGTTCAAGGCGGGGAACTGGACGAAGCTGTCGCCGAAGCTCTCTCCCACCCCGAGGGCGGAGTCGGGAATGGCGTACGACGCCGCTGACGGGTATGTCCTGCTGTTCGGCGGAGTGGATGGCTCGACGACGCCGCCCGGCCTCAACGACAGCTGGAACTTCTCGAACGGCAACTGGACCCAGCTCCACCCCGCGTTCTCCCCTCCGGGACCGGAACCGGACGCGTTCAGCTACGATGCGGTCGATCACGAGATCGTCTACACGACGGCGCGCAACTGGTCGTCCGGCCGCGCGGAGATCACCGCGACCTATCGTGCCGGGGTCTGGAAGATGGTCACCGGACCGGCTCCCGTCGAGCGTCTGAGCGCCGAGACGGCCTTCGACTACCATGGGGGCTACCTGCTGTTCTTCGGCGGGCTTGGAGCCACGAACATGGCCGACTACTGGTCGTTCCGCGCGGGAAACTGGACCGACCTCTCGGACTTGGGCCCAGAACCACGATCCGGCCAGTCGATGGCATACGACGCGGCCGATGGGGTCGTGCTCCTCTTCGGGGGCACGGGTAACGGGCGAGCGCTGAGCGACACGTGGACCTACGCCGCCGGCCGATGGGTCGAGCTTGGGTCCCCGATCCATCCGGCGGCTCGAGCGGACGCGTCGATGGCGTATGATCCGGTGCTGAGAGCGGTGGTCCTGTTCGGCGGCTCGCAGAACGCCGGCCGCACCTACCTGCACGACACCTGGAGCTTCTCGGGCGGGACCTGGTCGAGACTCACCCCGGGCACCCATCCGCCCGGCCGCACGGGGGCAGGGATGGCGTACGACGCGGCCGACAGCTACCTGCTGCTCTTCGGGGGCACGGTCGCCGGAGCACAGCGGAACGACAGCTGGAGTTTCACGAAGGGGAACTGGGCGGCGATCACCCCGTCCGTCTCCCCGGCTCCGCGGAGCGCCCTCGCAATGACCTACGACGCAAAGGACGGCTACGTGGTCATGTTCGGAGGGTATCTCAAAGGCGCCGCGCTCAACGACACCTGGACGTTCGTGGGGGGGCGCTGGACCAACCTCAACCTCTCGTTCGCGCCATCCGGGCGGTTCTGGTCCGGTTCCACCTTCGATGCGCGTCACGGCTACGTGCTCCTATTCGGAGGGACCGCCGGCGCGCACGGCGCGACGTTCGGGGATACGTGGGCGTTCCGGTCCGGGAGCTGGACCTTGCTGAACCTGTCGCACGCCCCGCTCCCCCGCTTCGCGGCGGGCCTGGCCTACGACACCGTCCTCCGGGAGGCCGTCCTGTTCGGCGGCCTTCCGGTCGTGGGGGCTCGGGCGTTCCCCGACACGTGGTTGTTCCACTGACGCTCGGTTTCCGGCCGACCTCCCGTCGGCAGGGTTCAGGCCTTGGGGGCGGGGTTCGGCTGACGGAGTCGGGAGAAGTGGTCAGCCTGGAGTGGCTTGCTCGCCGACGACCTCGATCCCTCGACCCTTCCGGTTCCGGTGGAATCGCACGCTGTCCGATTCGATGATGACCCGTCCGAGGGCCATATCGAGCACCGCCCGGTTCCGGTCGAACTCCACCAGTTTCACGCGCTTCTTCGCCACGGGAGGGCCATGCGACCGGTGAGGAAAAGACCTACCGACGGTCCCCCGTCGAACGGGATCTGCTCGTCCTCCTTGGCGGAGGAGTCCCCTCCGAAGTGGACGCCGGTGCTAGGACATCGGATAGTTCCATGTCCCGAGATTTGGGCGCGTGGCCCTCGGAGCTAAGCAGGGCGATCTTGCGGGTGATCCCCCACCGGTACCCGCCCGGTCCCCGGTCGGCTCGGATCACCCGATGGCAAGGGATCAGCAGCGCGGTCGGATTGGTCGCGCACGCCCGGGCGACGGCGCGGGCCGAGCCCGGATACCCAGCCTGCTCTGCGACTTCCCGGTAGGTGCGGGTACGCCCGCGCGGGATGGTGCGAATCGACCTCCAAACCCGGGCCTGGAACGTCGTGGCCCGGATGTCGAGAGGAAGGTCGGACAGCGGCAGCCGTCCGCGGTCGAGCGATCCCGCGATCTGGTCCGCCCAGCGGGCCAGGCGCCCCGGTGCGAAGTCCTTCAACGAGGCGTTGGGGAACTCTGTTCGCAAGTTCGCCCGCAACTCGTCCTCGCTCCCCCCGAGTCCCACATGGCAGATCCCTCGGGCCGTCGCGGCCACCAGGATCCGCCCGACAGCCGTCTGGCGGGTCTGGTAGTGGATCGGGACGTCGCGGCCCCCCTCCCGAAACTCCCGAGCGCCCATGCCGAGAACGTCGGTCGGCTCGGAGTAGGGCCAGCTCAACGAGCGGCGCCCGGCTGCGTAGGTCGATGCCCGCACGGAACGACCTCGCCGGAGCTCCGCCCGGAACGCGCCGGATCGAACCGCGTTGCGGTACTGCTTGGGCGAGATCCCGAGCAGACCGGTGAAGACCCGCTGGAGGTGCGATGGACTGTACCCTACCTGCCGCGACAGCTTCGATAGATCGATCGGATCCCCTACCGAGGATCCCAACAGGCGGCACGCCGCCTCGACCGCTTCCAGTTGCGGGGAGTAACCGAGGCCGCGCTCCGGCCGGCACCGCCGGCACGCCCGGAACCCGGAGGCGACCGCTTCGGGAGGCGAGTCGAAGAAGACGATCTGGCCCGGAGCGGGTCTACGGGAAGGACAGTCGGGGCGGCAGTAGATCCGCGTCGAGCGAACTCCGTAGACGAACGGGTCGGTTCGGGAGGGGAGTCGACGGTCCACTCGCTCCTGTCTTTCCACCTCGATCGACCCAACCCTTGGTGCCATCTCGAGCGCCGCCGCCGTCATCATCCCTTCCCCCTCCAGTCCGGGCCATGGTCGGCCCAGGGGATGCCCTTCGCCTCGGATTCTTGTGGTCAGAGTCGGTCGTTGGGGAAACTGAGGACCCCACGATTCCCGTGATCGGTACGCGGGCGGCCGCGGCCCGCGGACCGGGGTCCATCGGCCGGTCTCGGACTCTGCGGTGAGGCTCGTCGGGAGTGGCGCGGTACATCCCTAACAGCCATCCCTGACGGCGTCGGTGAAGTAGTCAGGTCCGATGCGGGCACGCCATGGCCGAGGGGTCCCCTACGACGGCGGGAGGGTTCCCTCCGGGGGTCCTCCGCCACCGGAACTTCCGATTCCTCTGGCTCGGGGCGATCACCTCGGCGAGCGGTACGTCGATGGGCGGAGTCATCGTCGCATGGCTCGTCTACTCCGGGACCGGCTCCGCCTACGCCATCACGGCGCTCGGGGTCGTCGAGTTCCTGCCGACGCTCACTTTCGGGATCTTCGCCGGGGCGCTGATCGATCGATACGATCGAAGGTCGTTGATGATCCTCGCGGACGCCGTCCGTGCCGCGCTCGTCCTGGCGCTGGCCGGCTATCTCTGGCTGTTCGGCCTCAACCTGGTCGTCGTCCTTGCCGCCATCCTGGGGGTGGCCACCTTCAGCGCGGTGTTTCGGCCGGCGTCGAACGCGCTCCTCCCCAAGCTGGTCGGGAGGGCCGAGCTCCCCGATGGGAACGGGCTCCTCCTGGCGGGAACCACGGCCGCCCAGCTCGTCGGAAGTCCGCTCGGGGGCGTCGTCCTGATCGCGGCCGGGTCGACCGTCGGGCTCGCCTACAACTCCGTGACGTTCGCCCTATCCGCCGTGCTGCTGGCGGCGATCGCCATCCCGATGGCGGGGGCCTCCGACACCGCCTCGCCGACGTCGCTCTGGTCGGAGGTACGGGAAGGGATGAGATTCCTCCGCTCCCAGAACGCGCTCCTATGGATCACCCTGACGGCGATGGCGGCGAACTTTTTCCTCGGTATGTACGCGACCTACGCGGTGATCTACGCCTCCACCCAGCTGCATGCCGGGCCGGCGGTCTTCGGGATCCTGCTGGGGGCGAACGCGGCGGGCTTCGGGATCGGGGCGGTCCTGGTCGGTCGGCTCCACGTCGACCACCGCGCCGGACTGGCCTTTTCGATCTCCTGGGGGTCCTCCGGGGTGGCGATCCTGCTCCTCGCCTTGGTCTACTCGGTCCCCGTGGCGATCCTCCTCGTGGCGGCGTCGGCGATCCTGGGCGGATTCGGCAACACCGTCTGGCTGTCGGCCGTGCAGCAGACCGTCCCCGATCGGTTCCTCGGCCGTTACTTCAGCCTCGATGAGGCGGGCAGCTTCGCGATGATCCCGCTCGGCCAGATCGCCGGAGGCATTCTGATCACCTGGCACGGGATCTCGTTCGCCTATGCGGTCGGCGGCATCGGGTCGGCGCTGGCGAGCTTCTCGCTATTGCTCCATCCCGGCGCCCGCGCCTGGGGGGCGCCCCGGGGGCCGAGCGCGGCGTCGGAACGCAGGCCCGACCGGCCCGGAGCCTGAGCCTCCGCCGGCGAGGGTTACGCCCGGGTGGTCTCCGCGTCGGGGGGACGGCCCCGGACGGACCGCCGGAGGTCGGTGGAGTACTACCCGACGATCTTCCCTTCCCGGATCAGGGGCTTTCCGTCGATGGTCACGTCCGCTCCCGTCACGACAGTCCACGCGCCGAACGGGGAGGCGTTCTTCCCGCCGATGAAGTTGTTCCCGCCGATGCGGAAGAGCACGGCGCCGAGCTCCTGGTCCTCCATCTGCGGCAGGTGGCTGATCTCGGGGTTCAGGCCCACCGAGATGAACGACAGGCGGTCCTTCCCCTTGGCCGGGGCCTTGTCGTAGCTCGTCTGGATCGGCTCGCCCCCGGAGGCGTAGGATTGCCCGGTCAGATGCCCGTCCGAGAACTCCCACTTCACGCCGGTGACCGGACCGCTATCCGGGTAGCTCGTGTGGTTGCCGACGATCGTCCCCACCGCCGACGTGTGATCGATCGCCGCCCCGACGACCCCTCCGGGAAGCGTGGCCATGTTGTTGCCGGATTTCACATCCGAAGCGTCCACGAGCGCGTCGTCGAGGAAGGTGGGGTATCGACCGAGCCGGAAGGTGAGCTCGGTCCCGTCGTCCTGGCTCACGGTGACCTGCTTGCCCTTGCGGAGCCGTTCCGCGACCCGCGATCCCACCCGATGGAGTTCGGCCGGGGGTACCAGGCTCGCCCGAACGAGCTCCTCGCGCCAGCCGTCGAGGTCGAGTTTCCAGCGGTCCGCGGCCAGCTGGCTCGTGCGACCGAGGTACATTCGAGCCCCGCGCAGTTTCGCCTTCGCCGCCCGCTTGTACCATTCGGGATTGTACGCGGCCACGCCCGCTCGTTTCTTCTCCGGGATCTCGTCTCCGCGGGGCCACTGCGACGGTCCGAAGAAGAACACGTACGCCGACGTCTTGGCGAGGGCGGCCCACTCGTGGTGACCGACCTGCCCGGTGTGGCGGCCGTTCCCGGTCTCGATGGCCTCCCAGAACGAGTCCTCGTCCTCGTAGAGGAGCATCGGGTTCGCCCCCATGCGCCGGGCCTCGGCGACGAACGGCTTGGCCCACGGCAGCGTCTCCGACCACGTCTCGATGACGACGTTCTCTCCGGGGCGTACGCGCAGCGTGTTCTTCAGGACCGTTCGGGCCACCTTCGCGGCGAGTTCGGGGGACGACGCGGACACGGGCCCACCCACCCGGCCCCCCTACAAGAATCTGGTGGGGGGTATGTATGCGACCTGAGGGTGCCTATGCCCCTTCCTGCGACAACCCTCCCTCGCGAACCTCGCCCGGGTTGCGAGTCGGCGGGCGGCGGGCGCCCGGATCCACGAGGACAGACCGCTGTCGGTCCCTAGCAATGTCCGCCCCCGGTGCGGGGGTCGGAACCCGCTTCAGACGAGGGTGATCGAGTTGACGACCCAACCGGGCTTGGCCGGGCCCGCCCCTCGGAGAGAAGCGTCGAGGGTGAGACCGGGGGCGAAGTTCGTCTCGAACGCCGACGCGCCGAAGTCGAACTGGATCTCCAGCCAATAGTGGTGGCCGTGCACCAGGCTCCAATTCTGCCAGCGGGTGCACGTGGGCCCCGAGTAGGAGACGCAGTTCTTCGCCGAATCGAGCCAGAGATGATTCGTGCCCGAGAGCACCGAGCCCGGGTGGACGCAATAGTAGAGCGGGGAGTTCGTGCACGGCGTCGTGAAGTTCACCCAGGAACATTTTCCGAGGGTGTTGCAGGTGGAGTCGTTGTTGATCAAGAGGGAGGCGGTCGGCCCCTGGACCCAAGGGTGCGCCCCGGAGAGGAGGGTGCGGTTGGTCGCGTCGAGGACGTAGAACCCCCAAGTGGCCGAAGCGACGACGTGGGCGACGCACGTCGAATAGCTAGTGGAACCAGGAACCGGCGCCGCGGCGGGGCAGCGGAAGGACCCATGGAGGAACGCGGTCAGCGTCAGATCGTACGACACCGACACGGTGAGGTTGTGGGGCCCCGAGGTCACTTGGAGCGGGAGATAGACCCACAGGGCGTCGTTGGCGCTGCCGGAACCCAGGCCGTACGACGAAGGCGAGCCCTTGCAGCTTCTGACCGAAGCCGTGGCGTTGCCGGTGACATTCCCCGAGTTCGGCACCCAGTGATACCCCAAGATTGATCCGGTGCTCCGGCAAGGGCCAGCCGTGGCGCCCTGGATGTAGTTGTACGAATGCGTGTGTCCGTACGGCGCGGCGATCGTCCGAACCGAGGACGCGTCCGCCGTCGGCAGCCATAACGCGAGTAGCAGGGCGAGACCGAGAACTTCCGTCGCGCGACGGACCCGATCGCCCGCCCCACCGCTCCTGGACTTCCTCAAGCGCTCGCTCCGGTCACCGGACGCTGAACTCGACGTCGGGTCCTGCAAACGTGAGCAAGGGGGTGGCCCAGATTAACCCCCGCATGGGGTCGTTGAGACAGGATCGGGGGTTCCCGCCGTCGCGGGAACCCGCCGGGTTCGATTCCTCGCGGACCCTTACATCGCCGGGATGTTCTGCCAAGCCATCAATAGGTTCCCTTCCGAGTCCTTGAAGCACGCCGATCCCCCGAAGCTCTCCCAGGCGATCGGCCCGTCGACCTTCGTCTCCTTGCTCATCCGCTCCGCCTTTTCGAACTTCACGCCTTTCCGCTGGAGCGCGGCGACATACTTCTTGATGTCCTTCACGAGGAGCGTATGGTACGCCAGGCTCCGCTTCTCGCGAGCCTCTGGCACGACGAACCACACCTCCGCGCCACCGACCACGAGGCCCGCCCACAGGTCCTTCATCGGACCTTGGCCGCGGTACCTCAGTTTGGCCCCGAGCTTCTTGGTGTAGAACGCGATCGCGCGATCCATCTTTCGGATGGGGATGAGACTGATCAGCTGGGGTCCCGATGCCATGTTTCTTACCTCGTTTTCAGGCGAGCACGGTGCCCACCCTGCGAGCGCGCCACATCTCGGGGGGTTTATCTAGGTTGGCGGGACGCACCCGATCGGCCGCCCCTTCCGGTTCCCCGCCCATCTCCGACGGTCCATGCGATCCGGGCTACGGAGAACCGATGGGCCCGGCATCCGGCGGGGAACTCAGAATCCCCTCCGCGCCCCCGCTCGACAGGCCCACGTGCGGCAAGAGTTCGGGCAGACTGTCGATGATCAGATCGGCATCCTGGGCAAGAGAGAGTAGATCCGCCGACGACCGGTATCCCGTGCCCGCGACGTACCCCCGCATGAGGACGGTGATCGCGATGCCCGCCTCCCTCGCCCCCCGAAGCTCCTGGTGCTCGCCATCTCCCACGTAGACGGTGCGAAGCGGATCTCTTCCACCGAGCCGAGCCAGCACGTCCAGGTACGCCTCACGATCGGGTTTCAGATGTCCGGTGTCGCAGGAGAGCCCGGCGGCGTCGACCATCCGCGACAAAGGGGAGTCGACCCATGCTCGCGATTCCCGCTCGTCACAGTTGCTGAGGAGCCCGATCCGGATCCCTCCATGCCGTAGTGCCGCCAGCGTCCCCGTGACCGCGAGGGAAGGATGTGTCAGGGCAGCATCCCCCGGAGCACACGCGTCATCGAGTGCGTTCTGCACCTCGGAGAAATGGCGGGGAACTTTGGCCTCCCGGCAGTATTCGACCAGCCGCTCCGTCACCGAGGGGACCCGGCTCCGGATACGGTCGGGGGTCGAAGCGTTCCAGTAGCTCCGGAACTCCGGCACGTCCAGACCCAGCGAGACCGCGATCCGGTCCGCCCGAAGATGGGAGTCCGGGAGGAACTCCTCCGGGTTGACGAGCGTATGGAACAGGTCGAAGATCACGGTGTCGGCTCCCGTCGGATGGGCCGGCTCTCGACGAGCGTGGGCGATGGC
>Ga0210384_10001958_pt1 | contig 26312 bp, 19 predicted proteins | sample IncBWH2MmetaG_FD_160574 | JGI IMG/M metagenome (GOLD analysis project Ga0210384, IMG submission 160574) | Forest soil microbial communities from Barre Woods Harvard Forest LTER site, Petersham, Massachusetts, United States - Inc-BW-H-2-M | ecosystem: Environmental > Terrestrial > Soil >...
TTCCAGCGCTCCCACATCAGCGCCTTCTGGCTGTCGGAATAGTAGATTCGTGGCCGTCGCCTCATTTGCAACACTCCTGCCGCCTACGCGGTGGTTAGTGTGTTGCATCGACCGGTTGAATCCGCCGTTCCTGGTTGAGCTTCCCGTCAGCTGACGCTCGCGAATGACGTCTTCTGGCCGGCAGGGTGTGTTCAAGATGCATGTCTGGCATGCCGGCGAACGATCAAGCTATCGAACGTAGATGGTATAGCTAACTTCTTGCGCAAAGCGGGGCAACGTGCCGCCGAAGTCGATGGTGTGTCGGCCGGGAGATAGCGGGCTCAGCATGACATAGTAACCATCGGCCGCTGCGGGGAAAATTCGCTCGGGCGGTGACTTCCGCACTCCAAGATCGAAGCAGCCACGCGTCGAAACGCGGTGCTTCTCGAGTTCGGCGCTGTCATTGCCATCTACCCGCAGCACGAGTTGGCTTACTCCTGCGACATCGTTGAAGGCTGCCACCATGACAGCGCTGCAATTGACAGAGTACCCCGCATTTGCCGCAACGACGTAGTTGATAAGGGGAAAGAAGAGGTACTTGCCTGCGGGCACCTGGCAAGTCCGACTCGTACGTTCGGATGCGTACGTGCCCGCAAGAAACCAGACAGGGCCGTGCTGGCCTGCAGTGCAGCGTTCGCCGGTGGTGTCGGCTACCGGACTCACTTCCCGGTCGAACGAAGTAGCCCATTGCCACCAGGCGCGAGACCATTGGGCCTGCGATGTCCCTGCCACGTCTTGATCCACCTCCAACAGCAGTGGCTCTTCGGCGCCCACCGAAGTGACAAGAAGCAGGGCGATTGACAATGCGAGTCGTCGAAGGTTCATGGCAGGTCGCAGCGACAGAAAGCCGAATTGTGAGGTGAATCCTGACCTGTCACGCGCTGGTGCCGAACGACCGCCTGTCGAAAGAAGCCTTGGACGAGCGTCTAGTTCTGGCTGGCAGCGCCGAGCACGAGACGGCAGCGGACTCCTCCAATGCCGACCACTGTAACCGTCAGCTCATGGCCGCGTTCCGCCTGACAACTGCCAGGCCGATCGTAACGCCCCACATAGCTACTTGGAGGACGACGAAGCTGACGCTTCGGGCGCGACAGGTGGGATCGTCAAAAGGCCAACTTTGGCGAGCCCCTCATCCTGCACTATCTGCATAGCCGGCATGACAAACCTGTATTCCACATTTGGACTGCCTGTGACATGAAGACTAATCGGCCTGCCACTGGATTTGAGTTCGCGAAGCTTCGCGCGCAAGTTCTCGAGGGCAACGGGCTTGCCTGAGAGGATGTATTGCCCGGAGTCAGTGACCACGAGACGTACATCATCTGGTTCGGCGGGCTCTCCGGATCCGGCGGGGGCACTCATGGCCAAGGCAAGAACGGCGACCAGGCGCTTGGCGTTCTGCGAGGACGGCGTCTTGCTTTTGCTTCTTCTCGACACGTCATCTGCTCCCAGCTGCGCGAATTTTGTAAACGGCTCGTTGTAGCCAGGCTACCGGACACCGGCTTTCTCTGGCCGACCGATGCCACCGCACTCATAGATGATCTCGAACGATAAGCCCGGCCAAGGCGACGCATCCCGCCATCGCGATGGCGATGAAGCACCCGCCGATCCACTTGAGCACGACAATGTAACGTGGGGTCGAAGTGCCGTCCGGGTTGTTGAAGTCGCCTGGAACATCGTCCTCGACACTGCCACCACAGTCACACGACGTATGCAGACCTCATCGTAGCAGCGGCGGCAGTGCCCCAAAGCCGCCCTTCGTGGAGGACTGCTTGTGGCTGCGGCACCCGTCCTCGGTGTCAGAGTCAGGCTCAAGGTGCGGCGTCGTCCGACGTCGCCCGCTCTTTCGCAGCATGGCCGACGGCGGTGGCGAGTGGAGGTACGCTGCGAGCTTCTCTATTGCAGGCAAAGTGGTTGCTTCATCGTGCGAGTTCACCTGCAATGCACCTTTATCCGCAGTGCGGCGTGCCTGTCGTGCCGGGCAACCCCCGCGACTACGACCGACAGTCTTTCCAGGAGGCGGCATAGCGGTCGGTGGCTTCGATCAGGTGGTGCAAGATCCCGGGCTCCGAGCCGGCATGTCCGGCGCCCTCCACCAAGTGGAAGTCGGCCTGGGGCCAGGCCTTGTGGAGTTCCCAGGCGCTGCGCGCCTGGCACGGCATGTCGTAGCGCCCGTGGATGATGCTGCCTGGGATGTCTTTCAGCCGCGCGGCACCGCGTAGCAACTGCCCTTCCTCCAGCCAGCACCGATTCGCCAGGTAGTGGATCTCGATTCGGGCCATCGCATGGGCAAAGCGCGGGTTGGAAAACGCGGTCGTGAGTTCGTCGTTCGGCATCAATTGGGAGGTGGCGCCCTCCCAGCGGCACCACGCCACCGCCGCCGCTTCGGCTTCCTCCGGCGTCTCGCCGTCCAGGATGAGGCGCCGATAGGCGGCGAACAGGTCAGCACGTTCGCTCGCAGGAATGGGCTCGATGAACGATTCCCATGCGTCGGGAAAGATCTGCGACACCCCGTGCTGGTAGCACCAGTGCAAGTCGGACGGCGACATGCTCGTGACTCCCCGAACGACGAGTTCGCTCACGCGTTCGACATCGCGTTGCGCGTACGCGAGCGCGAGGGTTGCACCCCATGATCCCCCGAAGACGAGCCACCGGTCCGCGCCTGTCATCTCGCGCAACCGTTCGACGTCCCCGACAAGGTGCCAGGTCGTGTTCGCGTCGAGGCTCGCATGTGGCGTCGATCTGCCGCATCCGCGTTGGTCGAACAGGAGAACGTCATACACCGACGGGTCGAAGAGCCGCCGGTTGTTCGGGGTACACCCTCCGCCGGGCCCGCCATGCAGGAACACGGCTGGCTTGCCTCCCGGGGTACCGATGCGCTCCCAATAGAGCACGTGGCCGTCGCCGACCTCGAGCGCACCGATCTCGTACGGGTCGATCGCCGGGTACAGCGTGCGTAGCGTGGACATTGGACGCTCCTGTTGAAAACGGTCAATTTCGACCGACTGCTTGTGGCGGCGTGCCGCCGAAAGGCGCGCTCAAGATCGGTTGTCGACACGCACCCTAGAACCCCCACCTCAGCTCCGTGAACGCGGTCGATGCGTCGCGGAACTGGCCAAAGAAGCCGTCCTTTGGCCCGAAATAGAGCTGGCCGCCGACGATGAGCTTGAGGTGGTCGCTTACCGCGTAGCTCAGCTTGGGTCGGAGTGCGCTCCCTGCCTTGCCGAACCAGGCGACGCCGGCGATCTCGCCTTCGAGCGTCTCGTTGAAAAACTTGTCGACGACGCGGACCGAGACGCCTTGCATGTCGCGCGCCAGCTGGTCACTGATGACGTCCTCCTGCCGATCGAGGAGCTGCAGCACCGGGTCCGCGATGTGGCTCGAATCCTGGAATCCGAAGTTGTGGCGATAAAGGTATTGGAGATTGAAGTTCAGCTCACCGCCGATGGTCCGCTCGACGCCCGCGACCAGGAACAGATTGTCGTGTTTGACCGCCGCGCCCGGGACGTCGCGGTCGAGCGTACGGTTGTAGGCGATCTCGCCGCGGAGGCCGTACCGACCGACCGGAACGGCGGCGTCGGCACCGAACATCTCCATGGGCCGGTAGGTGAAGGCTAGCAGGCCAGGCGCCTCGATCGCCAGGTCCGGCACCTTGTCGATTGTCCGCGCATAGGAGACCGACCAGTCCGCCCCTTCGCCAGAGTGGTCGAGCTTCAACCCGAACTGCGCGGTGGCATTGTGTGGATCGATGGTCTTCGACCGCAGCCCGGCCGGGAGCGGCGGAACCGGAAAGTTCGGCGTGCGCCACTCCGGCTGCCAGACACCAATCAGGTTGATGCGAGCGATCTGCCAGGATGCCTGAATGGCGGCGGCGCCGAGGCGCTGGTCCTCGTCGTCAGTGGTCAGGAGCTTGAGGTCCCTGACCGACCAGACGTCGGTCGGATTGACCTTGTCGGCACGCCCCCAGACGATGATCTGGCGCCCGGCCTTCAGGTCAAGGTCGTCGAAAGCGCGCTCAAGGTACCCTTCCCGAAGCTCCCAGGATGCCCTGATCTTCCGCCCGACATCCTGGTCCTGGACGCGCGCATCGAAGTAGGACCCCACGCCCCAGACCTTCTGCGGCTGCGCCGTGACCCAGCCCGATGCCGGAGTGGCGTTCGCCGGAGGGCTGAAGTCGAACTCGCGGGAGAAATAGGCGCCCCGCAACGTCCCGGAGAGCCCCAGCACGTCCCGAAGCGCTCCTGCGTCCTGGGCTCGCACCGAGCCGGCGAAGGCGAACCAGCCCAGCAAGGCCGCGCCGAGCGCACTAGTTCTCCAAGGCTCGCGGCGTGAACGCTGCATCGGATACTCCAACGTGAGCCTTGAAGTTCTTCAGCTCGATGATGGTCTTGTGGTTCGTCTGCGCGTTCTCGGCGACGAGCCGCATGGGCTGCCAGCGGTTGTTCTCGGCATCGACCTCCCGGACGTCCTCCTGGGTCAGTCGCTTCAGGAATGCGCCTTGCACGTCGAAGATGTCGGTCCTGAGCGCAACGTAGCTGCGCTTGTCGATCCAACTGATTCGCTTGGAGTAGCCGCTGGTGTCCGCCACCTGAGGCGTCGTCGGCGTGGATTCGATGACCCAGCAATCGAGCGCGCCGAACTTCTCCTCCCGGACGACCTTGTGGTTCCAGTCCTCGACCTTGTGGCCGATGACGTCCCCGTAGGAGAAGTCCGTCCCGACGAAGGAGTCCTTCTTGTTGCTGGCCACCAGCCTGCGGACCTTCTTCATGGCCGGCAGGTAGATCCAGATGTCGTCGTCGGCGTTGGAGTGCTCGATCAGGAGCGTCTTTGTCCCACGGATGTCGGCCGGCGATTCGAAGACGACGAGCCGGCGGTTGTCGGTGGTTCCGGGCAGGAGCTTGGTCTGGCCGGTCGTCTCGCGCACCCGTTCCTGTCCCTGGGCGTTGACGAGCCGGAACGTCGCGTCCTGGGTGGAGTCCCCGACCTTCGACGCCAGGAAATCCTGCTTCATGATCTCTTGCGCGGTCGGGGCTGCCGATGCGGCTCCGGTGCTCAGGATCGTGGCGAGCAATGTGGCCGGGAGAAACGTCTTACGCGATGGCATTTTCCAGCTCCTTATTCATTGATGGCTTCGCGGCGCCGAAGATGAAGCTTGGCCGCAGCCAAAATAGCAGCGACGCGAAGATCGTCAGCGTCGACAGCGAGCTGACGAGCATGGCGAGCGAGATCAGCAGCCCCATCCAGAGGTGCAGGTAGAAGTCCCAGGACAGCATGAGGACTCCGAAGCCGCCGGCGACGGCCGTGCTGACGAACAGCGCGGCCTTGCCCGCGGACATGAAGGCGGTTCGCTCGGCATCGGCCTCGCTGTGATCGGTCCGCAGTTCCTCTCGGATACGAAAGCAGAGGTAGATCGCGTAGTCCGCACCGATGCCGATCGCCATGGCGGAGACCAGAGAGGTGGGGATGTTCATCGGGATACCGAGCCAGCCCATGACCCCGAAGTTCACAAGCACGGTGGCGGTCAACGGGATGAGGACGAGCAATCCGGCGAGGGCGGACCGGAAGATGAGGGCCGTGACCAAGAACACGCAGAACATGATCGCGGCGATGTTCAACAACTTCGTGCGAACCATCTCCTCGGTCAGCGCGAGCGTCTGGATCGACCCGCCCCCGACCTTGGCGCTGACGCCGGCCGGGAGGACGCTCTTGGCGAAGGTCTCGATATCGTTTGCGGTGTTCGACAGGTAGAGCGTGTCGTCCGTCTTGTAGAAGATCTGAATGACGGCCTTGCGGTAGTCGCTGTCGACATAGCTGTCAAAGTCGCCCGGCTCCCCGGAAGTCGAGTAGAGCAGCAGGTACTGCGCAACCAAGTTTCCGTCGTTCGGCAGGCTATAGAAGCTTGGCTGGTCCGCGTTCATCGCCTGGTTCATGCGCTTGATGAAGTCTGTGATGGAGAGCGTCTTGCCGACCAGCGGGTCTTTCAACAGGTGCGCCTGGACTGCATCCATCGCGTTCAGCACCGCCGGGTTCTTGATCCCGTCGGAGGCGCCCGTGTCGATCAGAAGGTAGAAGGCGTTCGCACCCGCCATGCGGCTGTTCAACTTGTCGTCGTCGGTCTTGACTGGCACCGACCGGAACAGGGACTTCACCGAATTCTCCACAACAAGCCTGGAGCCGCCGAGCGCCAGGCCGACGACGACGAGCGAGGTCAGGGTGAATACCGCCGCGCGGCGCTGGCGGACCGCCTCGTAGAGAAAGGCGATGAAGCGGTCCCAGATCGTGGTCTGCCGCTCGCGGCGATATTCACGTTCACCCGGCGGAGGCAAGATCGCACGAAGCGCCGGAATGAAGGTCAGCTCCAGCACGAGCGCACTCGCCACGCCCAGGGCGGAGAAGATGCCGAAGGTCTTGATGGCCTTGATCTCGAACACGGTGAGCGAGAGGAGACCCAAGGCGGCGACGGAGCAGGCGGCGATCATCACCGGCCCGACGCTGGCGAGCGCATTGATCACGGCCTGACGATTCATCTCCTTCGGACTGAGGTCCGGTGCGCCGTCTTTGAGCTTGGCAAACTCCTCGTAGTAGCGCTTGAGAATCTGCACTGCGTGTCCGGCGGCGATCGCCATGATCAGGATAGGCGTTGTCGCGTTGAAGACATCGAGACCCCGGCCCGAGATGGCCAGAAACGAGATCGACCAAAGCACCGCCAGGATCGCCGTCACGAGCGGCAGGGTCAGCGCCTGCAGGGTGCGGAACGCCTCCCAGTGGACAAGGCCAATGATCACGAGCGCGATTGGCAGGAAAATCCCCATCCGGCCCGAGAACTTCTCGAGCCAGGCCAGGAAAATCGGGTAGCCGCTGACGGCGATGTCGACGCTCGTGTCGCGCTCAGGCGCGACGGTCGCCTGTACCGCCTTGTCGATGGCGGTCATCCCGCCCGGAATCTCGCGGAACTCTGCGATGATCTGGGCGGTCTTCTGATCACGTGAGACCAGGATGTTTTGGTAGGCGGGATTGGAGGCGACAGCGCGTTGAAGTGCCGCCATCCCCTCAGGGGTCCTTGGGACCGACGCCATCAAAGGTTGCACGACCATGCCGTCGGCCACGCCCTCGATGCTCTTGGCTTTCCTGGCGGACAGGCTCAGGACGTTGGTCTTGATGACGCCCGGCGAACTCATCAGGCGCTCGGTGATCCGACGGACCTTGTCGAGGGTCTCCGGCGTGTAGATCGTGCCGTGCTCGGCGGTCACGCCGATCACGGCCGTATATTTGGCGCCGAAGACGCGCTCTACTTCGGCCCCGACAATCGCGTAGTGGTTCGATCGCGGAATGAAATTGTCCGAGTTGATGATGATCTGAAGCTTGGGGATTTGGCTAGCGAGGCCTACCGTCAGCAGCAGGCATGCCGCCATGACGAGGAATCGAAAGCGAATGACGATGGCAATCCAGGTTTTCATGGGCGTGTGACCTCGCGAGTCCGTCGAACGATGTTGCGGAGCCCGAGCTGGATGAATTTGGGGCTCACTTCCCCAGGACGAATTGCACGAGCGGAATTCATCGGTGCTGGTTCGGCGGGTACGGTCGGGAATCCCCCGACCACACGCCAGATCGAGCGGACGCGCGAGGAGGACGGCGGCAAGATTTGGGGCCGAATATCCATGCGTCGCTGTCGGGTGTCGAACAGCGAGACTTGTTCCGATGATTTTTGGTGCGGATCGCAGTCCTGGGGATAGGAGCGCCATTTGCGCGCCGATCGGGGACCAAGCCATGTCACAGTTGCAGGGAAAGAAGATCGCCGTCATTGGCGCCAGCCGCGGAGTCGGACGGGCCGTCGCCGGCCGTGCATTGAACGAGGGCGCTCAGGTGTTGGCCGTAGCCCGCGGCCGAGACGGGCTCTCCGAACTGCGAGCAAGCCTGCCCAAGGTCGACGTTTTCGCCCTGGACGCGACCTCGGAGGATGCGCCCGACAGGTTGTTCGGCGTCATGACGCCGGACGTCATCGTCCTGAGCCTCGGCGCGGTCCCACCGACTCGACCGGTGCAGCAGCTGAGCTGGCGGGACTTCTCCGTGAACTGGAGCACGGACGTGAAGGCGTCGTTCCTCTTCTGCAAGGCGGCACTGCACAAGCCGCTACCGCAAGGCGCCAGGATCATCCTGATCTCGAGCGGCGCGGCAGTCGGGGGGTCTCCGATCTCCGGCGGTTATGCAGGTGCGAAACGCATGCAACTCTTCTTGGCGGGCTACTGCCAGCGTGAGGCCGACCGGCTTGGGCTCGATCTCGTCTTCTATGGCCTGGCCCCGGCGCGAATCATGCCGGAAACCGGGCTTGGGATGGCAGCGGTCGAGGGATACGCACGCTATCTCGGCATGAACGCCGCGGACTTCGCGCAGGGCATCACCGATCGCCAGTCACCGGAAGACGTCGCGGAGGCCGTGGTGAACCTGGCCGCGGGGGCGCGGCGCGAGACGTCGGCGTTCCTGGTCAACGCACGCGGACTCGCGGCGGTGTGAGAATATGACTGACCAAGCAACATTCATGGGTCCGAAAGTCTCTCTGGACCGAGAGGCGTTCCAACGTTTATTTGGGCCGCTCAGGCCGGGGCTGAAACTCTATTGCTACCGCATGCTCGGGTCATTGCACGAAGCGGAAGACGCCGTGCAGGACGCCTACCTCCGAGCTTGGCGCGGGCGGTTCGGCTTTAGCGGCGCTGGGTCCCTGAAGGGCTGGCTCTACCGGATCGCGACCAACGCCTGTCTTGACCACATCAAGCGGCAGGGCAAGGCGCGCCGCGTTCTGATTGAGGACGGATCGCCGCCATCAGAAGGTCTTCCCGAGGGAGCACCGACGATGGAGATGTCCTGGGTGGAGCCCTTGCCCGAATCGGAACTGGAGATGATTCCTGACACGGCGCCGGGGCCGCACGCAAGGATCGAAGCGATGGAAGGCGTGCGGCTCGCCTTCGTCGCTGCGATCCAGGACCTGCCGCCGCGCCAAAGAGCCGTGCTCCTCCTTTGCGATGTCCTCGGCTGGAGCGCACAGGAGGTCGGGGCCCTGATCGGCGGATCGACGGCGGCTGTAAACAGCGCCCTCCAGCGCGCCCGCGCAACGATGGCCAGCCGAGATTCACGGCCGGCCTCAACGTCTGCCGGCAGCGAGCTCGCAGGCAAGGAAGCCGACCTGCTGGCCCAATACGTCAGAGCTTGGCAGGACCGGGACCTGGACGGCTTTGTGGGGCTGCTGAAAGACGACGCACGGTACGCCATGCCACCTTGGCGTGAGTGGTACTCCGGACGGGATGCGATCGGCCGGTTCTTCGGCGCTGTGTGGCCACGGTACGGCGCGTTCCGGCTGTTGGAGACACGCGCCAACCGGCAGCCGGCATTCGCGCTGTATACCCGCTCGAGTGACGAGGAGCCTTGGAGGATTCATTCGCTGCAGGTACTGGAGATCGACCAGGGCGCCATCGCTTCCATCGTCATGTTCATGGGGGAACTCGGCCGCGCCCATGTCAGCGGCTTCGGATTTCAGACCGAATTGCCTGCTTGAAGGTGCGACAAGTTCGGCAATTCCCTCAGATCAAGAATCCGCCCTGCTTGCGATCTCAACCACGGCCCGGTTCGGACCATTCCATCATGGAGTTCACCGTGAAATCATTGCACTCAGGCGTCTGGTTCAGCTCGATTCTCGTCGCCACCATCTCGATTCCTGTGTTGGCGCAGGAATCCCCGGAGGCTGTAGTCAAGAGGCGGTTCGAGGCCACCGCGAACCGCAACCTGGACGCGATCGCCGCGCTCTACGCGGCGGACGCCATCGAGACATCGCCGGCCTTTTGCGCCCCGCGTCAAGGCTCGGTGGGTGCACGCAAGACCTACGGCGACCTGTTCCGGGACGCGCCCGGCATCGAGAACGAGGTGACGAACTTCGTGGTCGAAGGCAACCACGTGGCAGTCCAGTTCATCGCACGGGTACGCAAGCCGGATGGATCGATCGCCTTCGAAGTGCCACTCGCGAACTTCTTGACCGTCGAACGTGGCCGTATCGTGCGCGACGACACGTACTTTGACACGAAGGGCGGCCCCTGTTCCTGAACGACACGCCCCCGGGTTCCGGCTGGCCTACGATTCGGACTGTCCGGCTGGGAATTACAGCGTGTTGTTTCAGTTGACTCGCTCCGAAGCGGTCTACAGCGATCGTCTGCAAGTGGCCCGGCTACCGACACAGCTCGTCGCTCGACCATCCAAGAGCACACGCTACACGAGCCGATAGGAACAGCATGGTCGATGGTCTTGTAGTTAATGGTCAATCCGTCGGGAAGTTCGCTTCCACGCGGCAGGAGCCACACACGGCCTGGAATCGGAATGTCTCGCAGGCGCTGAAGGTTGCTCGAGAACGAGAGGCCTTTCGTCGCATCAGGATAGACGATGTGTTCGCCCGAGGCGGCGTCGAAGACGATCTTGAAGTCGGCAGGCCGGACTGAGTCTTCGCCGTTGTTGGACTTGAACGTCTTCGCCGACGACGTGTTGCCACCACCGCGAAGCAAGCCATCTTTCGCGATCTCTTCTGTGTAGACCTGCCAGACGTTCTCGCGCTGGATCTGTATGTACATTTCACTCCCCAATGCGTCGCAACGGCGACGTCGATCCGGGTCAAGTTTGGCATGCCGCGACAGGGGGCGTGCCTCCCCACCATCAGGGGGAAGCAGGGGGGGCAACTCCGAAAAGCAACGTAGCGGGCGGTTCGCCAAGCTTCCCCAAAGCCATCGGCCGCGACCGTCGGCTTGGCCGGCCTGCGTCATCCGATCAGACCGAAAGACGACGAGCAGCGGTTAGCCGATCGAACTACTTCTTACCGCAGAGGCGGCTCTCGTTTCCGCTTTCGAGAAACTCACCGGAATTCGCCCGCTTGAATCCTGCTGACAATGCCGTCCAGGGCGACCACCCTGGACTCGGTGTACTTATCGATGCCGCCGGCCTTCATGCTCGAGACAGACACTTCGATCCATCGCTGCGCGTCCTCGGCTCGTCCGGCGAGTACGAGCAGAAGGCCGTGGTTCGCCACGGCCAATTGCTCCAGATGGGTCACCTGTTCGGGCGGGTCGTCACCGAAGCCTTCCTGAAGGCCGTGCGCAGAGACCAGGTCAGCGAGGCATCGCATTTGATCGAAATGCGGCATGCCGGCTTCCAGATAGCCGGCAAAAGATCGAAGGTTGCCCACGAGCTCATTCTTGTCCTGTGCGCCGAGCCAACATTCGTCGTCGGCGCCGCCGGCACCGATGCGCCTTCCCAGCAGCAGAGAGAAGCTTGGCTCCTCACCCAGGAGCGCGTTCATCGCGGGAACATGAAATCCGACCGTCATGCAGAACTCGCCCGAGCCCCAGGGCGATTGCTGGAAGAACAACCCGTCGCGATAGCCGTTTCGCTCGCGAGCGAAGGAAGCGCCCCCGTGCGGCTCGAATCCGAGGTGCGAGACCATCGGAGCGAAATGCCTCAGGCACGCCTTCGAAAACGAGCCGTAGTCTCGCCTCACCGCCATCTTTTGCGCCCCTCCATGAAATCTTCGCCTGGAACCCGCGATCGACATTACACCGCCTGGAAATCCAGCCCGATATCCGCCGCCGGGGCGCTTTGCATCAGGCGGCCGACCGAGACGTAGGTGACGCCGCTCGCCGCGACCGCGGCGATGGTGTCGAGCCGGACGCCGCCGCTGGCCTCTGTCGGCACCCGGCCGGCGACAATGGCCACGGCTTCGCGCAGCGTCTCCAACCCCATGTTGTCGAGCAGCAGGTGGGTGGCGCCGGCGGCGAGGGCGGGCTCGATCTGGGCGAGCTCGTCCACCTCGCAGACGATGTTGGCGAGGCCCGCCGCCCGTGCCCGTGCCACCGCCGGGCCGACACCGCCCGCCACGGCGACGTGGTTGTCCTTGATCATCGCCGCGTCCCACAGGCCCATGCGGAAGTTCTGCGCGCCGCCCATCCGCAACGCGTACTTTTCGAGCCTCCTGAGGCCGGGGATGGTCTTGCGGGTATCGAGCATCGTGGCGTTTCCGGCCATGGCGTCGACATAGGCCCGCGTCATGGTGGCAATGCCGGAGAGGTGCTGGACGGTGTTCAAGGCGCTGCGCTCCGCCGTCAGCAGGGCGCGGGCATTGCCGGAAAGGCGCATCAGCGGAGTGCCCGGCGCGACGCGATCGCCATCCGTGGCGAGCATGTCGATCTCCACCCCGGGGTCGAGGTGGCGGAAGAAGGCGGCAGCCAGCGGCAGGCCGGCAACGGTGATCGCATCGCGGCTGTCCATCACCCCGGCGAAGCGGGCCTCGGCGGGGATGACGCTCTCGGAGGTGACGTCGCGCCCGCCGCCGGGCAGCCCCTCGCCCAGATCCTCAGCCAGGGTGGCGCGGATGAAAGTGGCAACGTCGAAGCCGGCCAGTTCGAAGCCGGGGCGGGTGAAGGGGGCGGTCATGGCGAAGGTATTCAGAGCCAGGGAAATGGAAATGCGAGAGGGTTATATAACAGCTTTGTCGATGGAGATCGGGAGCCACCTTCTGCCAACGACCACTGCCGGCTGCCAACGCTGCAGACCCGATGCGTTCTGCTGGAAATGGCAGCCGAGATCGAAGCGCAGGGGAGCTGACGCCCGTTGCGACGGGCGATCAATCACACTGCCGAAAAGCCGTCATCGGTGGCGGATTCAACCGGCCGACGGCTGTCGAATCGGTGTGCGGCGCGGAATGGCCCTGCCCGCGGCGGGCAGATCGTCACGCCTGCAGCCCGCCGCAAACCGCTTGAGGCCGACAGAACCCTCGTGCCGACGCCAGGCGTGTGTCGCAGTTGCCAAGCAGGACCAGGCGCCGCACACTCAAGATCGCGACTCGAGTCTGGTACGGACCAGAAATGCCGAGTCCACGAGGATGCCCCCATGATCCCGGCGCTGAGAATCGAGATGGCAGGACGCCCCTGGGCGCTGCTGCTTTGCCTGGCGCTGGCCTCCTGCGCCAATCCACCCGCCCCGATCGCTGCGAGCGAAGCGCTTTTCTCCGACTCGTCCTTCGCGCAACCGTCCGAGCGCATCGTTCCTGCCGACATCTTCAAGGTCAGCCCGGAAATGCGGGCATATCTGGATTCCAGGGTCGCCGCGGAAGTCGCGAAGCACGGCGAAGCCCTCGGCCTGGTGGAGGCCTTGTTCAAGGATCGCCGCCTGCAGCTCGACTACGACGCGGAATACACCCGCAATGCGGCACAGGCGTTCGATGCCCGGGCAGGCAACTGTCTTTCGTTGGCCATCGTGACCGGCGCCATGGCCAAGGAGATCGGACTGGAGGTGAGATATCAATCCGTCCAGACCAGCGAGCATTGGGAGCGGGACGGCGATCTCCTGGAACTCGTCGGGCACGTCAATGTCTCGGTCGGAATGCCCGTTCCGAAGGTCCGTGCATGGGGGTTCAATACGGACAGATGGACGGTCGACTTCCTTTCCGCATCGGACGCAAGGGGCCTTGTCACCCAACCGATTTCCGAGGCCCGCGTCGCGGCGATGTACATGAACAACCGGGCCGCCGAGGCCTTGGGACGCAAGCGAACGGACGACGCGTACTGGTGGATTCGAAGCGGTGTCGCATCGGACCCCGCCTTCACCAGCTTGTACAACACGCTGGGCGTGACGTACTTTCGCAAAGGCATGCTGGCCCAAGCGGAGTCGGCGCTGCGCTTCGCGCTTTCACTGGAGCCGGATAGTACGGAAACGTGGAACAACCTGGCTGTCGTGCTGCGTCGCGACGGGCGCGCCGAACAGGCGGCGTCGATCGAGAGGCAACATCCTCCTTCAGGTGCCGCAGCATTGGCGGCCGCCATCGATGGCGGGATGAAGGCCAACGAATCCGGCGACTACGCTCGCGCGCTCGAACTGTTCAAACGCGCTCTTCGAACGTCGAGCGACAACCATGAGCTCCACTACCTGCTGGCAGTCACCTACCTCAACCTGGGCGACCGCCGTCGAGCCATGGAGCATCTTCTCGAGGCAGAAGACAACAGCACGACCGCCAGGCAGCGGTCGATCTACGCATCGAAGGTCGAACTCCTGAAATCGACGACGAGCAGCTTCAGGCTGGACCCCAATGTGCTGCGATCGAATTAGGCGAACAGCGGATCCGCGTTGCCTGCTTGTCGCGAAAGGACATCTATCTCGAAGCTGACGTTTGCGACCGGTTGCTCGTGGCCGAACTGACGTGCAAGGCATGGCCGGCGGCGGAATCCGGACGAGGCACAACACTACTCAAGCGTCCGGCACGAGAGACTCCATGGGTCGGCGTCGCGTCAGATCGTGACGACCGGCCCGCGCCCGACGGCCAGCGGCTGGCCGCTGAAGCGCCAGGTGTCCGCCACCAGCGCCTGCACCTGTTCGCCCGACGGCAGCGCGAGGCGCGCCGACGTCGCCCCGTCGTAGCCCACCACCCGCAGCCGCAGCGGCTTCCATCCGCCCTGCAGCACCTCCACGCCCACGCGCAGCTCGTCGTCCGCGCGCGTGACGCGCAGGCGCACCACCCCGCGCTCGCCGCGTTCGTGCCCGTAGCTGAGACCGTCGTCGAACGCGTAGTCCAGCGTCGCCTCCGCGGTGCAGCCCGCGCCCAGGATCACGTGCAGTTCGATATCCGACAGGTCGTTGTGCTGCGTCGTGCGCTCGCCCGGCTGCATGGCGACCAGCTGGCCCTCGCGCAGGTACAGCGGCGTGGACGCGGTGTCGCTCTGCACGTGGATGCTGCGCCCCGCCTCGACGAAGCGTCCGCTGCCCGCGTCCATCCAGCGCCGCGGGCCGGGCAGCGCCACAGTGCGGCGCTGCTGGCCCTGGTGCAGCAGCGGCGCCTGCATCAGCGCGGGGCCGACGAGGAACTGGTCGTCGATGCGGCCCAGCTCCAGCCCGTCGTCATCGTCGAAGTCGTGGAACAGCGGCCGCATCACGGCCGATCCGTCGCGCGCCTGCGCCACCCACAGCTGGTACAGGTAGGGCAGCAGCTTGTAGCGCAGCCGCACGTAGTGGCGGATGACGGCCAGCGCGTCGGGCCCGAACTGCCACGGCTCCTGCGCCACCGACCCCTTGACCGAGTGGTTGCGCAGGAACGGGAACAGCATGCCGGCCTTGTACCAGGCGACGGCCAGCTCCGTGTCGGCGTGGCCGCCGAAGCCGGGCACGTCGGGGCCGTTGAACGGGATGCCCGAGAGCGCGAGGTTGAGCGTGCCGGGGATGCTCAATCGCAGGTGGTGCCAGTTGCTCCAGTTGTCGCCGGTCCACAGCGCCGTCCAGCGGCTGGAGCCGGTGGCCGCGCTGCGCGAGAGGATGAACGGGCGCTCGTCGGGCCGCGCGGCGCGGAAGCCTTCCCACGTGGCCTGGGCCATGCCCGTGGCGTAGAGGTTGTGGTACGTCCAGTGCGGCCACGTTCCGTGCTGGAAGCGCATGTCGTCGACCTCGGCCGCGCCGGTGCTCGGGTCGTTCATGTCGATCCATGCGGCGCTGAAGCCCCAGTCGAGGAACTGGCGCGCGTAGCCGGCCCACCAGGCGCGGCCTTCGGGCAGCGAGTAGTCGGGGAACCAGGTGCGGCCCGGCCACACGAAGCCGACGTAGGGCAGCCCTTCCGGGTTCTGGCAGAAGATGCCGGCCGCGGTGCCGCTGGCGGCCACCTCGTAGCCGTCGGCCACCTTCACGCCGGGGTCGAGGATGGGCACCACGCGGCGGCCCTTGTCGGTGAGCGCCTTCAGCTCGGCCGCGCGGTCGCCGAACTGCAGCGGGCTGGTGGTGAAGACCTTGAAGTCCTCCATGTAGTCGATGTCCAGCCACAGGCCGTCGTTGGGGAACTCGTGCTCGGTGAAGGCGGCGTCGAGCGCGTTGAGGTCGCGCGGCCCGGCATACCCCCAGCGGCATTGGTGATGGCCCAGCGACCACAGCGGCGGCAGCGGCGTCTTGCCCACCAGGCGCTGCAGGCGGCGCGTGACGGAGGCCGCGCTGTCGCCGGCGATCACGTAGAACGCGGGCACGCCCTCGTCGGCGCCGAACCAGAGGCTGGGCGGCGCGCCGAGGTCGTCCTTGCCGCTGAAGAACCAGTTCGAGCCGGTGTCCATGAACACGTTGCCGGGGTGGTCCACCAGCAGTCCGATCCACTGGCCGCCGTTGCGCACCAGCAGGTAGGGGATGGCCGCGTACTGCGGGTCGGCCTGGCCGTCGATGATGACGGGCATCGGGTGGTCGCCCCACACGTCGAGGTTCCAGAACTTGGCGCGGCGGCCGGTCTTCTCCAGGCCGGTGACCTTCTCGCCCTGGCCGTAGAAGCGCATCTCGTCGCTGCGCGCCAGTTGAACCAGCCACGCCGAGCCGCACACGCCCACGCAGGCGCCGGGCACGCCCGCCAGCAGGTTGGTGCCCTCTAGCCGCAGCGTGCCGCCGGCGTCGAAGCCGAGGCTGTGGCGCGACGGGCCGGCGAACGCGTCGTCGTGCAGGCGCAGCAGGCGCGGGTCGAGCGGCCAGCGCGCGTCGTCGCGGAACTCGACGTGGAACACGTCCTCGCCCAGGTCGCGCACGCGCGCCCGCAAGGCGGCGGCGTCGCCCAGCTGCAACGCGCCGTCGGCGTGGGCGCTGGCGAAACGGAAATTCGAGGGATGGCGGATCTTCTGGAAGTACACGCGGCGGTCCTGGCGGGAAAAGATTCCGGGAGTCTAGGGCCGCCGAGCCCCCCAAAGACTCACGCCGGCGCTAGCATTGTTTCCGCACCGCGCGCACCGCGCGTTGATATCGTCACCGTCATCGCATCACCTCAAGGATCGTTGCCCGTGACCGCTGCCCGCGTCCTCTCCACCTGCCTCGCCCTGGCCGCCTGCGTGCCCGCCCTGGCGCAACGCGACGCCATCGCGGACGATGCCCTCGCCGCCCGCGCACCGCTGGCGGTCTCCGGCGACGGCGCCTGGCGGCTGCACGTGGACGCCCGGGACGTGCTGCATCGCGCGAGCCTCGGCGATGCGTCCGTCGAATCGGCCACGCCCCTGCCGCCCGGCGTGCAGGCGCTCGCGTCGTCGGCCGACGGTCGCCGCGTGGTGCTCGCCACCACGGGCCAGTGCATCGGCCGCGTCGACTTCGACGCCGCCACGGGCAACGCGTCCGGCGTCGCCTGGCGCGCGGCGTCGGGCGGCTGGGTGGCGCAGATGCCCGCCGACTGCGGCACGCGCGCCCCGGCGCCGCCGGTGGCGATCTCCGCGGACGGCCGCCGGATCGCGCTGCCCGATGCCGTCGTCGACGCCGCCACCGGCCAGGTGCTCGCCTCGCTGCCCGCCGACCCCGGCCGCGTGCTGCGCCTGCAGTTCATCGACCACGATGCGCGCCTGCTGGTGGCGCGCACGGCGCCGGACCATCGCCTGAGCCTGTCCGTGTGGGACCTGGCGAGCAAGGCGCTGGTGGAGGACGTGGAGACGAGCGCCCCGGCCGCGCCGCGCCTGGACGTGTCGGCGCAGACCGGCGCCGTCTTCCGCATCGAGCCGGCCGCGCAGGCGCCGCAACTGGTGCAGTCCGCCCCGGGCACCTGCGCCGCGGCGCCCCGCGTGCGCGCGCGCCTGGGCGACGACCCCGGCGCGTCGTTCGTGGTCGACCCGTGGGGCCGCTGGTTCGCGTCGGCGCGCGCGCTCGATGCGCGGCGCGATGCCGCCGACGTGGCCGCGGGCCTGCGCTCGGAGCTGGTCGTGCGCGACATGGCCAGCGGCCGGGTGCTGGCCCGCGCGACGTCGCGCTTCGCGCTGGGCGGCCTGGTGGCCGCGCCCGACGGCGCCGGCGTGTTCGCGCTCGGCACGCAGGCCGGCGACGCACCGGCCGATGCCGACCAACTGGTGCACGTCGCCCTGCCCGCCGCCGTGCTCGCGCAGCCCCGCGACCTGCCCGGCGCGTTCACGCCCGGCTTCTGCCGCGAGCCCGGCGAGGCGCCCGGCGCGCGCGCCATGCCCCGCGCCGCGCGCCTGCTGGTGCCCACCTGGACGCACGACCTGAGCGCCGACATGGCCGCCGCGCCGCCGGCCGAGCCCTGCCCGCAGGACGCCGCCCTGCCCGCGCCGTTCCGCACGGCCGACGGCGGCCTGTGGTTCGACCTGGGCACGCAGGTGGTGCGGCTCGATCCGGCCAACGGCGCGGTCGTCAAGTCGCTGCCGACGCCGCGCCGCAAGGGCGTGTGCAGCGTCGTCGCGCCCTCGGGCGCCGGCTTCTTCAACGCCACCGGCGACACGCTCACCTGGCGCCCGCTGGCGGCGGCAACCGAGCCGGGCCGCCGGCGCGTCCTCGAGCGCCGGCCGGGCTGGACGGCGACGCTGGCGCCCGTGCGCGGCGACACCGTGCGCGTGTTCTGGGCCCACGCCGCCACCGACGGCGGCTCCGACGTCGTCGCGGCCGACTACGACGCGAACGGCAAGCCGCTGCGCGACGCCCCCGTCGACACGAGCGACCCGCTCGCCGAACTCGAGCCGCCGGCGCTGGCCCCCTGCCACGACGTCCGCGGCGTGCCCATCGCCATCGGCTACGACTGGCGCGCCGGCCCGTTCGGCTCGCAGCGCGGCATGACCTGCGGCCCGCTGCCGGGCGCCGCGCGCCTGATCTGGTGGAGCGGCGCCACGATCGCGCCGCGCGCGTCCGCCGGCGACGCGGCGGCGCGCATCGCGCCCGCCATCGACCGCGCTGACGGCGCGGGCGACGCGGCGGCGCGCCTGCCGCCGGCCATCGACGGCGCGATCGGCGTGATGGCCGACGCCGCGCAGCTGCACGTGGTCAACCTGGCGCTGCAACGCGAGATCGCGCAGGTGGCGCTCGGCGACGTGGTGCGCGGCCAGGCCTGGGTGCTCGCGAGCCGGCGCCTGGTGCTGGTGCAGTCGACGGCCAGCGACGGGCACTCCGGCTTGCGCGCCTACGCCTTGCCTTGATCTGCCGGCGAACTCGGCCGCACGGACGCGGTTAGGATGCCGCTTCCGCACACCTTGTGGAAGGCGACCATGACAGCCAAGAACACGATCTGCCTCTGGTTCGACGGCACCGCGCTGGACGCGGCCCGGTTCTACGCGGACACGATTCCCGACAGCGCCGTCACCGCGGTGCACCGCGCGCCCGGCGACTACCCGTCGGGCAAGCAGGGCGACGTCCTGACGGTGGAGTTCACGGTGGCGGGCATCCCTTGCCTGGGCCTGAACGGCGGCCCGATGTTCAGGCACACCGAGGCGTTCTCGTTCCAGATCGCCACCGACGACCAGTCCGAGACCGACCGCCTCTGGAACGCGATCGTCGGCAACGGCGGCCAGGAGAGCGCCTGCGGCTGGTGCAAGGACAAGTGGGGCCTGTCATGGCAGATCACGCCGCGCGCCCTGTCGGCCGCGATCACCGACCCCGATCCGGCCGCCGCCAGGCGGGCGTTCAACGCGATGATGCAGATGAGGAAGATCGACATCGCGGTGATCGAGGCGGCCCTGCGCGCCTGAGGCTGCCCGCGCGCCAGCCCGGCGCAAGCCTCGCAAACCCCGAGCACGTTGGCGTGCCGGCGCGTCCACCGTCCTGCCGAGTTCCGCGTTAAGCTGGGATTCGCCACTCCCGGCTGACACTGTCCACCCATGTCCGAACCCTCGAATACCCCTCCCGGCGCGGCGACTACGGACGGCGGCGACGCCCTGCCCGCCGGCACGCGCCTGGCCGAGTTCGAGATCCGCGAGGTTATCGGCGCCGGCGGCTTCGGCATCGTCTACCGCGCGTGGGACGAGGCGCTGCAGCGCGACGTGGCGCTGAAGGAATACATGCCGGTCTCGCTGGCCGGGCGCAGCGCGGGCGAGCGCGTCACCCTGCGCTCGCGCACCAACGAGGACACCTTCGCGCTGGGCCTGCAGTCGTTCGTCAACGAGGCGCGGCTGCTCGCGCGCTTCGACCAGCCGGCGCTGGTGAAGGTGTTCCGCTTCTGGGAAGGCAACGGCACCGCCTACATGGCCATGCCGCTGTACCAGGGCCGCACGCTGCGCCAACTGCGCAAGGAGATGGCGCCCGGCACGTTGAACGACACGTGGATGCGCGGGCTGATCGAGCCCCTGCTCGGCGCCCTGGAGGTGATGCACGGCGCCGCCGTGTACCACCGCGACATCGCCCCCGACAACATCCTGTGGTGCGACGACGGCCGCCCGGTGCTGCTCGATTTCGGCGCGGCCCGCCTGGTGCTGGCCGACCGCACGCAGAACGTCACCGCCGTCCTGAAGCCGCAGTTCGCGCCCATCGAGCAGTACGCCGAGACGCAGTCCATGCGCCAGGGCCCGTGGACGGACCTGTACGCGCTGGCGGGCACCTGCTACTTCATGCTCACCGGCCGCGCCCCGCTGCCGGCCACCGCGCGCGTGATGAGCGACGAGCTGGAGCCGCTGGCGCGCCTCGCGCCGGCGGGCTGCTCGCCACTGCTGCTGCAGGTGCTCGACTGGGCGATGGCCGTGCGCCCGCAGGATCGGCCGCAGTCGGTGGCGCAGATGCGCGACGCGCTGGCGGGCCGCATCCCGGTGCCCGCGCTGCCGATGCACGGCGTCGCCGCGGGCACGCCGGCCTCGACGACGACCGACCCGTCGGCCTACGAGAAGACGATGCAGGCCACGACGCGGTTCGAGCCGACGAGGAAGACGCCGCGGCCCGCGCCGGCGCCGTCCACGCGCTCGCGCCCGGATTCGGTGTTCGACACGCCCGAGCGCAGCGTGATGCTGCCGCCGAAGTCCGGCCTGCCGCTGCGCGCGGTGCTGCTGGTGCTGGTGGTGGCCACGCTGGCAGCCGGCGCGTGGGCGACGCGGCGCGAATGGATTCCCATGCTGCCCGAGGCCGTGCGCACCGTCGTGGCGCCGGCCGACGGGAGTGCCTCGGCAGCCGAGGCCGCCGCGCCCGTCGCGTCGGCCGTGGAGGCATCCGCGAGCGCGGCCGCGTCGGCGCCCGTGGGCTCGGCGTCGGCCGCGGCGCCGGTGGCCCAGGCCGCATCGCCGGTGCCCTTGGAGGTGGCCTCGGCGACCGCTCCCGACGCGCAGCACGTGGCCACCGAGGACGCCGCCAGCGCGCCCGCCGCCGTCGCCACGCCCGAGGCGGCGCCGGCGCGCCCGACGCATGCGAAGCCGGCCAGCAGGCGCACGCCGGCCCGCGCGCCCTCGATCGCCCTGCCGCCGCCGGTGCTGCCGCCGCCGCCCGACATGCCGCCGCCGGTGCTGCCGCCGGCCAACGAATCGCAGGTCGGCACGCCGGCGCACGTGGCCGCCGCCCTGGCCGATCCCGCGATGACGACGTCGACCGCAGCCCCGCACCCGCTGGGTCCGCGCGAGGTCTGCAAGGACCAGGATCCGGCCAAGGTCGGCGCGTGCGTGAAGCGGCTGTGCGACAACGAGCCGCGCTATCGCAACTACCCGATCTGCCAGCGCGTTCGCCAGAAGGAAGAGACGCAGCAACGCGAGTCGACGGAGTGAGCGCGTCGGCAAGCGGGATGCGGCCGCAGGGATGGCTTCGCGTCCGCGGCCATGGAGGCCGGCGAGATGTTCGGGATCAGGTCAGGCGGCGGCCGCGAGCTGTCCCTGGCCATTGGCAAGTTCGGGGTACCTGGACGGCGGCATTGCACGATGGGAAGTCGATCCGGGACCATGCAGTCTGAAAGCAACGGAGACATCACTTGATCAACATCACGTTCAAAGCGCCCTACCTCAATTCGCTCATGACGGCCGGAGCGGACCTCGAGCTTCCCTACAACGATCTGGCACCTCACGCGAGCGACAGGCTGACCGCCGCCCTGGAGCTCGCGAAGCACGCGAAGGAAACCCAACGGCACCTCAAATTCGTCGCGATCAGTGCCGGCACGTCGGGAATCAAGCAGCTTGCCGAGGCCGGTGCCGGTTACGTCACGTTCGCTCTCGTGCACTGATCCGTCGGGGCGTCTCGAGCCAGGCGGGCAGGATGCTCGACAGGGTACGGAGGGGGTACGGTGCCAGGTCTTGCCAGGCAACTTCACCATCGTTCGGCGGAAGTGATTGCGCCATCGGTGGATTGCCAAGCAAGTCCTGGCACCGGGCACAGCCACCGGGCACATTTCGGCAGGCAGGGCAGCGGCTCCTCATCACATCCAAGGTTGGTCCATGCGATTCAACGCCAGGCGGCGGAAGGCGCTCGCCTTACTTGCAGCAACCCTTTCGATGCCCGCGCTGACGAGAGGCGCTACTGAAATCAAGGCCACCGAGGCCGGCGGCCCGGGCGGTACCACGGTCGAAAGGGAAGGATTCCTCGATCTGATGCCGGATTTCTGGGCCATGTACGACGGGCACCTCAGCGGGGACCTGCCGACGAGGGCTCATACGCTCTCTGAAGGCTTTTTCCGCAAGTACGACAACGTGTACCGGATTGCAGGATACGAGTTCAAGCCGGACGATATCGCGCGCTGGTTGCCGGGCTTCGACGGTCGCGCCGCAGCGACGCGCGCGGTACACGTGCGTTTTGCACGTGACTACGCCGGCAATCTTGGACGATTTCGATCCGCGTTACCGGACTTCTCTGACCGCACCTCGCCCGTCACGTTGTTGCCATCGCTGATGCATTTCGACGCTCATCTCCAACCAAACGGCTCCAGCCTGCCGCTGTTCTTCGGCCCCGACGCGATAGCCTATTACCACGGTGCCGATGCCGACCTCGACGTATTGTTCTCGCACGAGTTGTTCCATTGCTACCAGGGTCAGAAGAACCCGGCGATGTGCCTGGATCCGGCCGCTCCGCTCTACGTCAGCCTATGGATGGAAGGCACTGCCACCTATGCCAGCGAGCGCCTGAACCCCAGCGCCTCGCCGCTGCATGTGTTGCTTGACGACGCCAGGCTTGCCCAGGCGGATGTTTCGTCGTTGCGGGCGGCCGCGCAAGCCATGCTCTCCAATCTGGACGCCCGGGACGAAGCGACGCAGTCACTATTCTTCGAGACTGGCCATCACGGTGACGGGTGGCCGCCTCGAGTGGGCTACGCGGTCGGACTGCGAATGGCACGAGGCTTGGGAACGACGATGTCGCTACCGCAAATGGCCGCTTTGCCGGCGCAACGCGTTCGCGAGACACTCGCTCAGGCGCTGCAGCGGCTTACTTAGGCCAAGCTGAGTCGATGGCCTGCTGTCGCCGCCACAAGGGGTATGGTATCAAGGGAAACTTCATGCGGAAGCGCGGAAGTATGTCTTGTTCACCCATGCTTCGAATTGATCGCACATGGCTGCCTCGCCCGCGCTGCTGTCGGTCAGCACGGCGGTGCCGTGAACCACTCGGATAGTGGCCTCCAACTGCGCATTCGCGTTGACAGGCTCGCCGCGCTCAGCGGCCGCGATCATGGAAGTCCGGGCGTGGGCCCAGGCCTCGTCCACCGACTGATTGCATGCATCGGCCAGATGGCGGGCCGAGAAACCCTCGCCGGTCAGGCCGCGCAGCGTCGCATCGTGGTCGATGCTGTTGCCCGGACCCCAATAGTGTTTCGCCAGCGCTGGTCCGATGGCCGGGTTGTCAGTCAGGTACCCGTCTTTGCGCAGAAAGTAGGCACGTGTCTGGTAGACCGCCATATGGGCCAGCAGGTAGCCCTGGTAGGCCGCCGCGGATTCCTGGTTCAGCAGATGGGGAATCGCCAGCAAGGGGCGCGGTGCACGTGCGACGCCTTGCACACGTAGTTCGGTTGCGCGGGCCAGAGCAAGTACGCCCTCCGCATCCAGATCGGCGTCACCGAGCTTGTAGAGCGCAGCCTCGAAATACGGCACGACGGCGATCGCCCGCTCGTCGAACGCGCGCATCGGCTGGCTGCTGGCGATGCGGGCATGGATCAGCTCGTCGGGCATGGCCTCGCCCGCGGCGTTGCGGGCATAACGCTTCAGCCAATCAGCGTCGTTCAAGAGGCTGTCGCAGAACATCGACTGCGTCTCGGCATAGGCCATCGAGGTTGGCGCGAACTCCTGCGAGAAGCAGGGCGAGTTCTGCGTCACGTTGGCGAAATGCGCCGCGTGGCCGCCCTCATGGAACAGTGTCGTGATCGCGCGCAGGCCGCTGCCGATCTGGTCCGGCTTGGCCTCGGCGGTGAAGTTGATCTGGCCCGGCACCCATTGGCCGCGCTCGTCGAACCACGCCGGGATCGGGCCGTGGCAGAAGCCGTTCTGGAATTTTCCCGGACGCTCCAGCAAATCGAGCTGCATCGTCGCGCCACGATACTGGATGCCCAGGCGCCGGAAGCTCTCGATCCAGCGCCGCAACGCCGGGCCGAACGGCATGTAGGGGTCCATGCGGCGCACGACATCACCACCGCTGTGGTATCGCAGGTTCCAGGGCTCCCAGGCGGTAGAACCGTGCTTGCCGCTCAGCGCCTGCAGGGCACGCCGGTTGGCAGCATCGGTACGCTCGAGGAAGTCATCGAGGATGGCGAAAAGCTGCCCGCTGGACATGCGTTCGTTCTTGTGCAGCTTGAACTCGAAATAGTTGTCGAAACCGAGCGCACGGGCGAAACGGTTGCGCAGGCGGACGATGTCGAGAAAACCGTTCTCCAGCACCCAGCGTTCGATCGCCTGGAAGGCCTCGTAGGAGCTGCGGCGAGACTGCTCGTCAGGGTTGGTCGCCGCATTGGTGGACAGCATCGTCAACGAGGCCCATTCCCGCTCGCCGGCTTCGTTGATGTGCTCGGGCTTGAACTCCTTCCTGGCCGCAAACAGCGCCGCTTCGGCTTCAATCAGTTCGCGCATCAAGACCCGACCCTGCTCGTTGCCGATGATGTTGGCCTCGAATAGTGCGAGCCAGCCGTGCAACCCGTGGATCAGCGCGTCCCGTTCGGCACTGGCGGGCCGGCCTTTGACCGCGGTCAGGTGCACGCGCGTCGCGGCCAGCCGACCGGCATCCGAGATGAAATCCTTGTAGGCCGACTCGGCGGCGGTGAACCCGGCCTGGTCGTCGCTGGTGCCCATATAGGTAGCCCAGAACAACTCCTCCTTGGCCTTGTGGACGGCCAGATAGTCGTGGTTGAGGCGCTGGAAGAAGGCTTGAGCGTCGGTCATAAGGGCTGGGACGGCGAAAGCCCGATTGTCCGGCATCGCATCGGGCGAAGGGCTTGCGACCTGTCTGCGGAGCCGCTGTTTCGACAGCCGTTGCGCGTAGACCCGTCGTGACCTGCCTCCAGCGGCAACCGTCGCGCGGGCGCATCGATCCGCCGCTCGTCGCAAAGTCGACCTGCCAGCACGGCGTCGCAGCTAGTCTGCTGACTTTGAAATGACGACCAGGGCCGCTGGCCAACGGCGCGGTTCGACCTTCGACCTTCGACCTTCGACTGGAGCGCAACGTGGACGACCTCTTCGACAAGCTGAGCCCGCTGACCAACCTCGCTGCACGCCTGCTGATGGCGTGCATCTTCATCGTCGCCGGGTGGGACAAGATCGTGAGCTATGCGGGTGTGGAGGGATTCATGCGCTCCCTTGGCGTACCCGCTGCACTGTTGCCGTTGGTCATCCTTGTCGAACTGGGAGGCGCCCTGGCTTTGGTGGTCGGTTTCAAGACCCGACTCGTGGCGCTCCTGTTGGCAGGGTTTTCATTGACCGCCGGCACGCTGGTGCATTTTCACCCAGGCGATCACGAGAACATGATTGTGTTCATGGACAATCTCGCGATGGCCGGTGGCTTGCTGCTGTTTGTCCAGTATGGAGGCGGCGCGTTCTCGTTGGACAGGCGCTTGCAGCGCCGATGATCGGTCTGGCTCCCGCAGCGTGCGCGGGAGTCGCCAGTGGGCATGGCGGGACGTCGAGCGCGGCCAAGCCGCTCCGTTGGCAATGTGCGATGACGAGCCCGGATGAGGCGATGTGTCAGGGTACGGTGCCAGGTCTTGCTAGGCAACGTCGCCATCGTTGGCGGAAGTGATTGCGCCGTCGGTGGATTGCCAGGCAAGACCCGGCACCGGGCACACCGGGCACAAGTTGGTAGACTGGCTCACGCGCGGGAATAGCTTAGTTGGTAGAGCGCAGCCCTCCAAGGCTGAGGCGCAGTTTCGAAACCTGTTTCCCGCTCCATGAGTCAGTGCCCGACGGCGACGTGCGCGGCCTCGGCAATTCCGATGTCGGGGTACGGTGCCAGGTCTTGCCAGGCAACGTCGCCATCGTTTGGCGGGCTAGTGGGCTGTAACGATTGATTCGGGAGTGATGCGTCGGGCGATGTCGAAGTACTTCCACTTCACCGGCTTGGGCTGCTTGTTGTAATGACGGATGTAGCGCATCAACTTCCGTTTGAGGTCGGGC
>Ga0210384_10001960_pt1 | contig 26297 bp, 22 predicted proteins | sample IncBWH2MmetaG_FD_160574 | JGI IMG/M metagenome (GOLD analysis project Ga0210384, IMG submission 160574) | Forest soil microbial communities from Barre Woods Harvard Forest LTER site, Petersham, Massachusetts, United States - Inc-BW-H-2-M | ecosystem: Environmental > Terrestrial > Soil >...
CAGACGAATCAGCTGCAGCAGGAGACCGTTCTGCTAGTGGCCATCACGAAGAATCCACTAGCCGTGAATCTAGCCGGCACCGAGATTGTTCCTACCACGCCCATCTCAATTCCCGAAGTCGAGAGCATCACGCTCGAGGCAGCCGTCAAGGAAGCCTGGCAAAAGCGGCCCGAGCTCCTGCAGGCTGATTTGAGCGTGAAGAGTGCGCGAATCGAGGTGAAAGCAACGAAGAATGCTCTACTGCCATCCCTTAACCTTTTCGGCCAATACAGCGCTACCGGCCTGAATGGAAATCTGATCACTTCGACGCCGGTGGGAACGTTTGCGCCGATTGCTTCGGAACCGATCGTGAATGCGGGCGGCGCGCTAATCCTGCCCCCGGCGTTCGTCGGCATCCCCAACGTCGCCCTGGGATCGAAGCCTGGAGGGCTACCCGATGCACTATCCTCCATGATCAACAACAACTTCCCGACCTACGCTGCCGGTGTCAACCTCACGTTACCGATTCGCAACCGGTCCGCACAGTCGGATAACGCGCGCGCCCTGCTGGACGAGCGCCAACTCGAAGTGCAATACCGCTCGACGCAAAACCAGATCGTTTTGGGCGTGCGCAATGCCTTGATCGCGCTGCAACAGGATAAGGCGCAGGTGGTCGCAGCGGCAAAGGCCCGCGAGCTGGCGCAACAGACGCTAGATGCCGAGCAGAAGAAATACCAGCTCGGATCATCGACAAGCTACAACGTGGTTCTTCGCTCCCGTGACCTCACGGCGGCGCAGGGCACGGAACTGCGGGCCAAGGCGAACCTGGAAGAAGCCGTGGTAAACCTCAATCAGGCGATGGGCCGCACGCTGGATGTAAACCATATCGTAGTGGCCGATGCTCGCCGCGGGAAATTCTTCCGCGAGAAGAACATCCCGGGAACGCCAGATGTCGAGGTGGCGGCTGGGAAGTAAGCAGTCTTCGCTAGAGAAATACTGGTGGCTGATGTTCGTCGGCGGCGGTCGCAATGCAGCACGCGACGATCGATAGGCTGATGGCCCGCGGAGTACTTCGCTTGCCGGGGCCATGCCCATGGCCTAGAATTACAGCTAGGGCACGCGCTGGGAGCGAATTGGATCCCGTTGACCGAGGAGCCGCACCAATGAGCAAAGAGCTTAAGACTCAACCCACGCCGACATTTGAAGCGAAGCGCAAGATTTCCTCCGCGGAGCGCGAGTGGGAAGAGAAGACGCTGCTGCGTGCGTTGCAGAAATCCCCCGACCGGGACGCGGATTTTACAACCGTCTCGAACTATCCGATTCGCCGTCTATACACGCAAGGCGACCTCACTGACTGGAACGCCGAGAGAGACCTCGGTTTTCCCGGCCAGCCACCGTACACGCGCGGAATTCACTCTACGATGTATCGCGGCAAGCTTTGGACCATGCGGCAATTCGCAGGCTTCGGCGCGGCCGAAGACACCAACGCCCGTTTCCGGTACCTGCTCTCGCAGGGCCAGACGGGACTTTCTGTTGCATTCGATTTGCCGACGCTGATGGGTTACGATTCTGACCACGCGCTCTCGGAAGGTGAAGTCGGAAAATGCGGCGTAGCGATTAGTTCGCTCGCAGATATGGAGGTTCTGTTCGACAAAATTCCGCTCGCCGACGTGACTACTTCGATGACCATCAACTCTCCTGCCGCCATCATCTGGGCTATGTATCTGGCGGTTGCGGAAAAGCAGGGCGCAGACTGGGAAAAAATCGGGGGGACCCTGCAGAACGACATTCTGAAGGAGTACATCGCGCAGAAGGAATATATCTACCCGCCCGAACCATCGATGCGGCTGGTGATTGATACGTTCGAATTCGGCGCCAAGCACACTCCTAAATTCAATCCCATTTCAATCAGCGGATACCACATTCGCGAAGCGGGCTCGACGGCAATTCAGGAATTGGCGTTCACCCTGCGCGACGGCATCGAGTATGTGGACTGGGGAATCCGCCGTGGAATGGATGTGGATGAATTCGTGCCACGGCTTTCTTTCTTCTTCAACGCACACAGCGATTTTTTTGAAGAGATCGCGAAGTACCGGGCAGCACGCCGGATCTGGTACAAGGTGATGCGCGACCGATTTGGCGCGAAAAATCCGCGCTCCTGGGCGCTGCGGTTTCACACTCAGACGGCAGGCTGCTCCCTTACGGCGCAGCAGCCGTATAACAATGTGGTACGCACGGCTCTGCAGGCGCTTGCCGCGGTGATGGGCGGCACGCAATCGCTGCACACGAATTCGCTCGACGAAGCATGGGCCCTACCGACGGAATTTGCGGCCACGCTCGCGCTGCGCACGCAGCAGATCATCGCGCACGAAAGCGGCGTGACGAACACGGCTGACCCCCTCGGCGGGTCTTATTTTCTCGAAGCGCTTACAGATGAAGTGGAGCGCGGCGCATGGGATTACATTCAGAAGATCGACGCGCTGGGGGGCATGGTGAACGCCATTGAGCGCGGCTACCCACAGCGCGAAATTGGCGAGGCCTCTTACCGTTACCAGGTGGCTGTGGACCGCAAGGAAAAAATCGTCGTGGGCGTGAATGGCTACGTCGCCGAAGAAAAGCCGCTCGACATATTGCAGATTGACGAGACGGTCGCCGACCGGCAAACCCGGAGCCTCCAGAAATTGCGCGCCGACCGCTCGAACGATGAAGTCAAGCGCCGGTTAAACGCACTGCGCGAAGCTGCGAACGGTACAGAGAATCTGATGCCCTACATTTACGACGCCGTCAAGGCCTATGCCACTTTGGGCGAAATCTGCGATAGCATGCGCGTAGTCTTTGGCATCTACGAAGAAGTTGCCGTCACCTAGGGATCCGCAAACTCAAACGATCAGCCACAGACGCGGAAGCTCAGAGAGGACGCCGAGGAAACAGATGAAAGAAGTCCTGAAGCTGATCGGTGTAGCCACGCTCCTGCTCCTCTCGGGGACCACGAGCTCGGCACTTCCACCGAAAGATACCAAAGTGCCGGGAACAAAAAGTGGTTTCATTACCACCGCGGATGGAGTGAAGATTCATTACCTCGAGGCCGGGCACCAGAGAAATTTTCCGACCGCCGAGGCAGCCAGTCCGCTTCCCGCCGACAGAATTCCAACGAAGGGCAACATTTCCGTCCTGAACCCTAACCAGGCCCCTTCCATTCTGTTTATTCCGGGCTGGACCATGCCTGCATGGATCTGGGAAAAGCAAATTGCATATTTCTCGAAGGATTTCCGAGTCGTGGCGATGGACCCTCGTTCGCAGGGAGAGTCCTCGCAAACACACGAGGGGCTGTATCCCGCCGCACGCGCCCGTGACATAAGAGCGTTGGTGGACAAACTCCACATGGCGCCCGTTGTACTGGTGGGATGGTCTATGGGTGTGACAGAAATTGCCGCGTATCTCGATCAGTTCGGCTCGACTGAGCTTCAAGGGGTCGTTTTGGTTGATGGGTATGCAGGGGGCACCGATCCCTCCAAGGCACGGCGATCGCTCGACGTACTGAAATCGACCCTTGAGGACCGCCAGAATTTCACCGGCCAGTTCTTCCGAACCGTTTGTTTTAGGAAACCGCAATCGGTCGAATACATCAATCGAGTGATCCAAGCCTCCGCCATCACCCCGACCGACGCCGCGGTGGCCCTACTTGCAGGAATGTACGGGACTGATTACAAAGCGGCGCTCGTCAAAAACACAAAGCCGACACTAATTTGCGTGGCGAAATCCTTTTTTGCGGCGGACATGGAAGACCTGCACAAGCAGATCCCCTCGGCGCGGTATGAAATGTTTGACGATGCCGGCCACGCGCTGTTTGTTGACGATGCGGACAAGTTCAACGCGCTACTCGAGGATTTTCTTCACGATTTGCTGATGCGCTGAAGTATTCTGCCCATTTCCAAGGTCAGTTAAGCACGCCGGGAAATGGATGAAAGGCGCTGACGGAGAATGATGCCAGAGAAGAGAATTCGCGTGCTGATTGCGAAACCCGGGCTAGATGGCCACGACCGAGGCGCAAAAATCATTGCCCGCGCGCTACGCGACGCGGGCATGGAAGTGATCTATACAGGCCTGCGACAGACTCCGGAGATGATTGCTTCGGCAGCCGTGCAGGAAGACGTGGACGTGATTGGCCTCTCCATTCTTTCCGGCGCGCACAACACTCTCTGCCCGCGCCTTTTGGAGCTGCTGCGCGAAAAGGGGATGAATGACGTCGCTGTGCTCATCGGCGGAATCATTCCAGAAGCCGACATCCCCGCGCTAAAGAAATCCGGAATTGCCGAAGTTTTTTTGCCCGGCACCCCCACGCAGGCGATCGTTGATTTTATCCGCCAGCGCACCGCTGCCGCTCCGCGCGGAGCGTAAATCACCTTTCGGCCTTAACAAGTTCCCTTCTTGTGCTGTTATCTTTTCCCTTTCTTTCCCTTCCACTTTGCGGCGAGTCCCCGCTGGTTCCTACGTCCACTCGCGGACGAGCTTGGTACGCGTATAGGCGACACGAAAGCCGAATCGCTCGATATTGCGTTGTGAAGCGCTCCCGGGCAGGGCGATGCTAACCGCGACGTCGCAACCGCGCTCGCAGGCCCAGGTAAGCCGGGTGGCAAGCAACGCGGTCTGGACACCGTGGCGGCGAAACGCGGGCAGCGTGCTGGCGCCGAAGAGTCCACCAACACCGTCATGTCCAGAGACGACTGCGCCACCGGCCACCTCCTTCCCGATGAGCGCAAGAAAGCAGCGCGCATCCGGCCGATGAAAGAACCCAACCATGACGTCCAGAATGGAGCGCGTGACCGGATAATGCTCTGAAAAGCCCTGCGCAACCGTCAACGCCCAGAGACTCTCTTCATCCGGAGATGCCGGGCGCACTGCGACTCCCTTGCCAGGCGAGCCGAACGATTCGCCGGCACTCACATGCCGGAAGAGGACGTTTGAAACTTCGCGGAGCTGATAGCCGCGATTCGCCAGCGTTTCGTAAAGTGAGATATCGACGAGGGGGCACAGTTCGAGGGCCACCGGCGCGCCGCGCGACGTATAAAAACTCTCGAGCCGATCGATCTCCCCTTCAGAGACGGGGCCGTTCAAACCTATGCCGACTGCTTGCGTGATGGGCGAGCCAATTCCTGTAAACACCGCGATGCCCCCGGCGATTTCCTCGATCGCGACCCCGAGATTCGGATGCAAACGAAGTGCGGCTTCGGCGCAGGCTCGGGCCGCGAAGACTTCGGCCATTTCCAGCCGTCGCGCAAATTCCAAATCCATGAATTGCATTTTCAAGCCTGTTCCTTTCTCCGGCAACGCACCTACAAGTCAAATCGAACTGGCAATGATACAATGCTTAGTTTCGTCGCGCCTGTTTGAGCCGCGCGGAGTAGCGTGATCCGGAGGGGAGCTGCTTGAGTGGAACTGTGATTGAAACGCACGTGGACGCGAAGGCCGCGGAATTCCAGAAGAACAGCCGGCAGATGGTGGACCGCGTTACGGAAATCAAGAATGAGGAGGAGCAGATTCGTCAAGGCGGCGGCGCGAAGGCCATTGAGGCGCAGCACAAAAAAAACCGGCTCACGGCGCGGGAACGCATCGCCAAACTGATTGACCCCAAGACGGACTTTTTCGAACTCGGCCTTTATGCCGCGCATGAGATGTATGAGGAGTGGGGCGGGGCTCCGGCGGCCGGTACAATCACTGGGCTCGGGCACGTGGCTGGGCGCCGGGTGATGATCATCGCGAACGATGCAACGGTGAAGGCCGGTGCGTTTTTCCCGATGACGGCCAAAAAAGTAATTCGCGCTCAGAATATTTCCATCGAGAACCGCATCCCTACAATTTATCTAGTGGATTCCGCAGGAGTTTTTCTGCCACTGCAGGAGGATGTGTTCCCCGACACGGATGATTTCGGACGAGTTTTCCGCAACAACGCGGTGATGAGCGCGATGGGAATTCCGCAGATTACTGCGATCGTGGGAATGTGCGTGGCGGGTGGGGCATACCTGCCGGTGATGTGCGACCACATCCTCATGACCGAAGGCAGCGGCCTTTTTCTTGCTGGCCCCGCGCTGGTTCAGGCCGCGATCGGGCAGAAAACGTCTGCCGAGGAACTGGGCGGCGCAAAAATGCACGCGCAAATCAGCGGCACAGTTGATTTTCGCGAGCCGGATGACCAGGCTTGCCTTCAGCGGATTCGGGCGCTGGTGGACAAGATGGGGCATCCCGCCGCGCCACCTTTTGATCACAAGACGCCAGAGCCTCCCGCGCATTCCCCGAACGACATCTATGGGATTTTTTCCGCGTCGCCTGGAAAGCAGTACGACATGCGCGAAATTATCGCGCGCGTCGTGGACGGCAGCAAATTCGAGGAGTACCGCGCGGAGTTTGGGCAAACGCTGGTGTGTGGATTTGCGCGCCTTGGGGGCTGGGCCGTCGGGATCGTTGCAAACCAGAAGAAGAACGTCACCGTCTCCGCTCCCGGCACTGGTGAAAAGCGCATTGAATTTGGTGGCGTGATTTACACGGAATCGGCGGACAAAGCGGCGCGCTTCATCCTCGACTGCAACCAGAACAAGGTGCCGCTGATTTTCCTGCACGATGTGAACGGCTTCATGGTGGGCAAAGAAGCGGAGTGGAGCGGGATCATTCGCGCCGGAGCCAAGATGGTGAATGCCGTGGCCAATAGCGTGGTGCCGAAGATTGCTGTAATTTGCGGCGGCAGCTTTGGAGCCGGACACTACGCGATGTGCGGCAAGGCCTACGATCCTCGGTTTATTTTCGCCTGGCCCACGGCGAGATATGCGGTGATGAGCGGGGAATCAGCCGCAGGGACACTCGTCGAAATCAAATTCAAGCAGCTCGAACGCGAGGGCAAAAGGCTGAGCGACAAAGAAACAAAGGAGCTGCACGAGTCCATTCGCGCCACCTACGAGCATCAGACTGATCCGCGCTATGCCGCCGCGCGTCTCTGGGTGGACGCAATTATTGATCCGGCACACACCCGCGAAGCACTTATCGAAGCGCTGGAGGCCGCTGCTCTGAATCCCACGCTGGCGGAATTTAAGACCGGCGTCTTGCAAACATAGCCAAGGAGAATCATTGGAAAGCGTAACGATCGTGGAATGCCCGCGGGACGCGTGGCAGGGCTTGCGGCAAATTATCCCCACCCATGAAAAGATCAAGTACTTGACGGGGCTAATTAAGCTTGGTTTTCGCCAGATTGACGCGGTCAGCTTTGTCTCGCCCAAACATGTGCCGCAGATGGCGGATAGCGAAGCGGTCATGAAGGAATTGAGCCAGGTGCGGGGCCCTGCGGGCGATGCGCCTGAGATTATCGGAATTGTCGTGAATGCGCAGGGGCTTGAACGGGCGCTTGCGACGCCTGGGGTTACGACTATCGGCTATCCGTATTCGATTTCGGCTTACTTCCGGCGGGCCAATGCAAATATGTCGCGGGCTGAGTCGCGCACTTTGACTGAACAACTGACCCGCGACACCAAAGCGGCTGCAAAACATCTGGTGGTGTACATTTCGATGGCCTTCGGCAATCCTTATGACGAACCGTGGGGCCCCGAGATCGTGGAAGAGACAATCGGGTGGCTAAAGGATATCGGCGTGCGCACCATTTCCCTCGCCGATACGGTTGGAACTGCAACACCAGACGATGTTGCGCATCTATATGATGCGGTGAAGAAATGCGTCGCTGGCGTGGAGATTGGCGTGCACCTTCACAGCCGGCCGGAGCGCGCGGCGGAGAAAATCCTCGCCGCCTATGAAGCGGGGTGCCGCAGATTTGACGGCGCTCTCACCGGGCTCGGCGGCTGCCCATTTGCCGGCGACGAACTGGTCGGCAACATTCCAACCGAGACAGTACTGACAACGCTTGCCGCGCGCGGCGTTTCTACCGGGATTGACACCAAGTCGCTCGCCATCGCCTATGCGATGACGCACGAATTGCGCGAGCGGTTCACGCATGCACCGGAAACGATGAAGCCGAACTAGTCCCTGAAATACGAGAGAAAGGCCTTGAGCTACGAGACACTCAAACTCGAATACGATGGTGCATTGGCGACCATCACGCTGATTCGCGCGGAGAAACGGAACGCAATCTCCGCACGGATGATCACCGATTTGCTTTTAGCGCTCGACCACGTCGAGGCCAGTGCCGCGACAGCCGTGATTCTGACTGGCTCCGGTAAAGCTTTCTGTGCGGGGATGGACTTGGATGGCTTGCAAGCCATCGCGCGTCAGTCTCCGGATCAAAATCTCGAAGATTCGAGGCGCATGGCGAAAATGTTTTACCGCATCTACAGCTTTCCGAAGCCGTTGATCACTGCCGTAAATGGGGCGGCGATTGCTGGAGGTTGCGGCATCGCCACACTTGCCGATTTCACACTTTCGGTGCCCAGCGCAAGGTTTGGGTATTCGGAAGTGAGGATCGGATTCATTCCGGCACTGGTTTCCGTGTTTCTGCGCCGCCAAATCGGCGAAAAGCGCGCCCGAAACCTCTTGTTGAGCGGAAGAATCGTCGAAGCTGCAGAAGCCTTGCAGCTCGGCTTGGTCACGGAGATTCTCCCGCATGACAAGCTGATGGCGCGGGCGCGAGAGATTGCAGCAGCGTTGAACGCTGCAAGCCCTACGAGTATTGCGCGGACCAAGAGGTTGCTACTGAGTTACGATCGGCAGGCCGTCGAGGCTGAACTCGAGCTGGCTGTTGTCGAAAATGCGGGCATCCGCGCGACCCCCGATTTTCTTGAAGGCGTCGCCTCGTTCCTGGAAAAGCGCGACCCGAAGTGGACCAGCCGTTGAGCAGCATGGAAACAAATCGGTTCGGGCAGTCTGCTAAACTTTCCTCCCGATGAGCGACTACGCCGAGGCAACGATTCGTGTGCGCTATGCCGAAACCGACCAGATGGGCGTCGTCTATCACGGGAATTTTTTCACCTGGTTCGAGGTGGGGCGCGTGGAATTGTGCCGGCATCTCGGATTCGAATACAAACAAATGGAAATCGAGGACGACAGTTACATCGTGGTCGCAGAAGCGCGATGCCGCTACAAGCGGTCGGCGCATTTCGATGATGTGTTGATTATTCGCACTCGCCTGACGCAATCGCAGCGTCGCACGATGCGTTTCGGCTACGAGATTTCTAACCAGGCAACAGGCGAGCTGATTGCCACCGGCGAAACGACTCACGTGATTTGCGACCGCCGCGGGCGGCCAAAATCGCTGCCCGACAAGTACAGGAAGTATTTTCCGCCGACCGGGCACGATACGGCTGCGCGCGCGGCGGGAAAATTTGCCCGTTCCTGAGGATCATCACATGAGCGCATCAGACCCTTCGAAAGTTCAACAGTTCAGAGAGCGTTTACGCCATGAGTGGACCGACGAAAAAACCGTGGCTGCCTGGCGAAAATGGTACGCCCACATTGCGCACTTCACGCGGGGAGCAACCGAAGCGCTTCTGGAGGCTGCCAAATTGCGGCCGGGAATGCGCGTCCTCGACTTGGCCAGCGGCGTTGGCGATCCGGCGCTTTGGGTGGCAAAGGCCGTCGGGCCCACGGGCCATGTGACCGGCACGGACCTCGGCCCCGGAATGATTTCGCTGGCCGAGGAGCTGGCCCGAATGAAGGGTTTGAAGAATATCGAATTCAGTGAGGCAAATCCGGAATCGCTTCCCTTCCCGGACGAGTCATTCGACGTGATTACCTGTCGGTTCGGAATCATGTTTTTCCCGGATCAAATGCAGGCGCTGAAGGAATGCCGGCGCGTACTCAAGCCCGGTGGGCGCGTGGTGTTTGTCGCCTGGGGCACGAAAGACCAACCGTTTTTCAATACGACCGCGGGCATCATCCTGAAATACGTGCAAGTGCCGCCTCCCGATCCTGAAGCGCCGAATTTGTTCATGTTTGGCGAGCGCGGCCGGATGCGACGCATTTTGGTGGCCGCTGGATTTGCGGACGCCGATGAACAAGTTCTCACGGTTCCAGGCCGGTGGAAATCGTCGGTCGAGCAATATTGGGAGCAGTTCACCGAAGTGGCCGCTCCGTTCCGACCGCTCGTCGAAAAACTGACTCCTGAAACGCGCGCCAAAGCGTTCGGCGAATCAATTGCCGCGCTGCAAAAATATTCTGACTGCAGAGAACTGAAGCTGCCACTTGAGATTGTGATCGGGACCGGAATGCGCGCATGAGCCGTATTTATGTTGATGGCGAGCACCTCACACTCGCGGAACTTTTTGCCGTCGCTCTCCAAGGTGCAGAGACAGGCCTGGCCATCCCGGCGCGAGCAAAGATGCTCGCTTCGCGCGCGGTGGTTGAGAGGCTGGTGGAATCGAACGCCACGGTTTACGGCGTCAACACGGGCTTCGGGAAAATGGCTTCGGCGCGAATCTCGCGTGAGCAAATTCAGCAACTTCAGTTGAACCTAGTGCGCAGCCACGCTTGCGGCATGGGCGTTCCACTCACGGAACACGAAACGCGCGCGATGCTGCTCCTGCGCGCTAATGCCATTGCCAAAGGGTTTTCGGGTGTGCGGCCTGTGATTGCCGAGACGCTGTGCGCCATGCTCAATCGCGGGGTGCATCCCATGATTCCCTGCCAGGGCTCGGTTGGTGCTTCCGGAGATCTCGCACCGCTGGCGCATCTCGCGCAGGTGGCTATCGGCGAAGGAGTAGCAATTTATAAGGGCCGCATGTTGCCCGGAAGTGAAGCGATGCGGCAGGCAGGCATCGCTCCGCTGGCCCTCGAAGCGAAGGAAGGCCTCGCGCTACTCAATGGAACGCAGGGCATGCTGGCATTGCTGGCGCTCTCGCTGGGCGAGGCGGAGGTTGCCGTGGACACGGCAGACGTTGCTGCGGCGCTCTCACTCGATGCGCTCCGCGGCAGCCCTGCGGCATTCGACGAGCGAATCGCGATGGTGCGGCCCTATGCCGGCCACGCGGTTACGGCGACCCATATCACTCATTTAAATCGCGGCAGCGGCATCCGCGAATCGCATCGCTCCCCTGAAAAAGATCCTCGCGTGCAGGATCCCTACAGCCTGCGCTGCGTGCCGCAAGTTCACGGCGCTGTGCGCGATGCGCTTATGCAAGTCCGAGCCACCATCGAAGTGGAACTCAACAGCGCGACGGACAATCCATTGGTGTTCGCCGCATCGGGACCAGCCGCAGGCGCCGGGGAAATTGTCAGTGGTGGAAATTTTCATGGACAGCCGCTGGCCATCGCGTCAGACCACATGGCCCTTGCCCTCGCCACGCTCGCGGGAATATCCGAGCGCCGCATCGAGCAGATGACCAATCCTCAGACCAGCCAGCTCCCCGCGTTTCTGGTGCGCGACGCCGGTCTGAACTCCGGCTTCATGATTTTGCAGATTGCCGCCGCAGCGGTTGCCAGCGAAATGAAAGCACAAGCGGCGCCACATTCCGTGGATTCGATACCCACCTCCGCGAACCAGGAAGATTATGTCTCGATGGGCATGGCCGGGGCCCGCCGACTGGCGCCGATGCTCGCAAACCTCCGCAACATTCTCGCCATCGAGTTGCTTTGCGCCTGCCAGGGGCTTGATTTTCTTGCCCCGCTCAGGACTGGGGCCGAAGCGCACAAGGCATATGAGATCGTGCGCTCTGTCTCCAAGATGCTGGAGGTTGATCGTTCCCTAACGACTGATATCGGAGCAATCGGGGAGGTGATCGCGTCCGGAAAATTCAGCGCGCTTGTCCGCTAGAATTCCTCCGTTGGATTCGCTGGCGAAACAGGCAGCAGAATTATGACAATGATTCCGACAGAAACATGCCGAAGCGGTATCCGGCGATGAATTTGAATGGCGCGATGCCCAGGGAGTAGTGCCCACAGGGCAGCGACAGACTCTCGAAACGAATCCCATCGCGGCGTAGGGTCGAGACCAGATCGTTCGTGAACTCCGGCCAAAAAGTGGGGTCGAATTGCGCGGTGATGGCCAGAATTCTCTTCGACGAGCCGTGCATCATCGAAAGATACGGCAGGGGGCTGATGGGCGACCAGTAGCGACGCAACTCGTCTTGCGACACCTTTGATTGCAAGGATTCCCACACGTTCATGGTGGTCAAACCGTTTGAGACCACATCGCCAAAGTATGTAGAAGCGTGCAGGAAGGCGCCTGCACGCAGCGTTGGCTCATGGCACATGGTAATGAATGCGATGGACGAGCCAATACTTGTGCCTAGAATGCCGAGACGATCGTACCCGCGATGGGCGAGCCACCGCAGCGTGCCCCGCACGTCGAGGACTGCCTGGCGATTCGCTTGAATCGTCAGCCCAATATTGGGACCAACCAGATGATCGCCGCGCGGATGTCCCGGGATAGCGCGACGGTCGTGGTAGGGCAGGCTCATCTTGATCGCCGTGATGCCGAGGCGGTTCAACCAACGGCAGACGTCCTGCTGCTCTTCCCACCGCGCGTTCCATTGAGCGAGAACGACAACCGCCGGCCCCGAGTGCCGCGCCCGAAAAAACTGGCCGTAGACGCGATTGTTTTCAGGCCACGGTGATGCAATGCTGCTGGTAAACGTCAGCACATCGTCCTCGAAACGGTAGTCGTCCGGAGGGGGGGCCGCAAACCAGTCGTCACTGTGTGAAAGCGTCTGCTCAACAAAGCGATCCAGAAAACCGCGCGGGTCGGGATCATTCGCAGCGCCGCCGATATGCTCGAGCCCCCAAGAAAAAGCGATCGTGCGGCGGTTGGGCTCCTGCGCCCAGCGCATGTGTTCGTAGCGGCGAATGGTCCGTTCTAGCAGTGACATGGCGATTTCAGATTCGAATACAGCTTAGCAGCAGGGTGCAAGCGAACGCGCGCGAGGGGCATAAATCAAGCCTCGAAGCGCGCTTTTCGCGGCTCGAGCGTGCATGCGTGGGCCAGTGCAGGGCGAGAAATGTTAGCAGTCAGGCACCTCTGGGGGAACGCGCCTTGAGACGCCGCACGGCTTATGGCAAATTCAACTGGTGGCCCCGCCGATCCTGATTGCCGTCCTCATCTTCCTATTCGGGCTCATCATCGGCAGCTTTTTGAACGTCTGCATTGTGCGAATCCCCGCGGGTAAATCCATCGTGCTGCCTTCCTCCGCGTGCGTGCAGTGCGGTGAGGCCATCCGTGCCTACGACAACATTCCTGTGCTGAGCTATCTCTTGCTGGCCGGAAGATGCCGCCAATGCAAAGCGAGAATATCGACGATGTACCCGGTGGTGGAATTTCTGACTGGCCTGCTGTTCCTGGCGTGCTACGAAGCTTTCGGCCTCACCGCTGAAGCGCTGAAATGGGTTTTGTTTTTGGCCATCATCCTCGTTCTAGTATTTACGGATTTGCGCGAGCGCGTCCTTCCGGACGTTGTCAACTACACTGGGTTGGGCTTGGGGCTGGTGTTGAGCCTTTTCACGAAGCCTTCCGACGGAACCGCCGCGTGGATAGCGAATCACATGTTCGACTTCCCGCCTCCGACCCCAGTCATATCGCTGGCCGATGGTCTAGTCGGCGCGGCGGTCGGGAGCAGCCTCCTGTGGCTGGTCTCCGAAGCTTATTTCAGACTGCGCGGGCGCGAAGGCATGGGGCTGGGCGACGTGAAAATGATGCTGATGGCAGGTGCATTCCTGGGCGCCAAGCGTACTTTGCTGACGATTTTCGCCGGCTCTGTCCTCGGAAGCGTCCTTGGCTTGTTGTTTATCCTCGCGCGCCGAAAAGGTTCTGAATACGAATTGCCATTCGGCTCTTTTCTGGGCATGGCGGCGGTGCTGGTGGTCTTTTTCGGCACGCCGATCATAAATTGGTATCAATCGCTGCTCGGAGTGCGATGATAGACGGAGAGAATTTATGATACTCGCGCCGCTCCATTCGCACCCTGCGCCGGTTTCGGCACAAGGGGTGACCTTCGCGATCGCCTTCCTGGTGATTATTCTATTTTGCATCGTCGGATGTGTCCTGATGATCCGGAAATTCATTCGCGACGAATCGAAAGCCTCCAGTGTGAATTGGACTGCGCCGTCGCCGGACACGGAAAACGCCTCCGCGTTCATGACCGCTTCGATGCAGGGCGTTATTGAAAAGCTGCGCACGCAGGAAAAGGAATTGGCGCGCTTGCACCTGGTGGCGCAGGAGCGCGCGCAGGAATCCGAGCGCTTGACGGAGGAAGTGACGCGCAACATGCCCACCGGCATGCTTCTCGTCAACGCGACTGGCGCGATCAGCTCCACAAATCCCGCGGCGGAGGAAGCACTGGGAATTCGGGCGCTGCGATACCGCTCCTACAAGGAAATCCTGGGCCCGGATTCCGACCTGACTCAAATGCTGACTGCCTGTATTCGCGACGGCAAGACATTTCAACGCGGTGAAGTGGAGCACTTGACTGCCGCAGGAGAAGTGCGCCACCTGGGCGTCACCATTTCCCCGATCTACCGCACGATCCGTACATTGGCGCGTACGCGGGACGACAATTCCCCGCAGGGCGCGGTGATGAAAGTGAGCGGCGCGCTCTGCCTGATGAGCGACTTGACCGAGCTGACGGCGCTGCAGAAGCGCATCCGCTGGAAGGAAAATCTCGCGGCGCTGGGTGAAATGTCCGCAGGTATTGCCCATGAGTTCAAAAACGCCCTCGCGACCATCTCCGGCTACGCGCAGATGATTCGCAGCGAAGCGAAACCCGGCGACACCCGCGAATCGGCCGAGCGTATCCTCGATCAAACGCGCGCGCTCACCCACGTGGTTACGGAATTTCTGCGCTTTGCCAAGCCGCTGGAAATTTCTTACGAGACGGTCCCAATGCAGACGCTTGTCGAACGAGTGGGCGAAGAACTTCAGGAAGCGAATCCGCAATGCGCAGTGGAATGCTCAGGCGTCTTTCAAGAGCTTCCGGGCGACGAAGCTCTACTCCGCCAGGCCCTGGTGAACCTGACTCGCAACGGTTCCGAGGCCGCGCAAGCAGGCAGCCAGTCGCCGTGTGTCACCATCTCAGGCACCATCGAGGAACTCGGCGGCAGAAAGTGGCAGCGCATCTGCGTGGCGGATAATGGCCGAGGAATTCCCGAGGTGGATCTGCCGAAAATCTTCCTGCCCTTCTACACCACCAAATCGGAAGGCACGGGCTTGGGCCTGGCCGTGGTCCAGAAAGTGGCGCTGCAGCATGGTGGCAGCATCGAAGCTCGCAATGCCCCTGGCGGGGGAGCCGAGTTCCTGCTGTGGTTACCTTTGCGGCAGGAGCCTGTAGCATCCTCGATTGCCTCCGGCGCGGCCCGCATCTAAACTGGTAGCGGGCATCTCCCCAAATGCCTCTCAGGAGGCTCTAGCCATGCGCAGAAACTTTTGGTTGGCCGTCGCGGCGGCAATCGCGGTGTTTCCGACAAGCGGCCTGTGCCAACAGCAAGAACAGCAGAATTCCGCTCCGGCCGCCCAGTCGCCCGCTAAGCAGGAAGACTCTCTGGCGGCCGCTGCGCGCCGCGCCAAGGAACAAAAGAAGGACACCTCAAAATCCGCAAAAGTCTTCGATAACGACAATCTCCCCACGAAAGGCGGGATCTCGACTGTTGGGAATGACTTGGCACCTGGGACTGCAGCAGCTGGAGACACTGCGGGCGGTACAGCACCAGCAGTCGGCGCCAAATCCGCGAGCAATGACGAGAAGTCCTGGCGCAAGAAATTTGCAGATCTCCGCCAAAAGCTCGCGATGGATCAGCAGGACCTGGACGTCATGCAGCGCGAGCTCGGAGTTCTCGATATCCAGAACTACAGCGACCCTATGAAAGGCATGCAGCAGAGTTTGACGCGCAGCGACATCAACGCCAAGACCGCCGCGATTGAAGCCAAGAAGAAACAGATCACTGCGGACCAGCAAGCTATCTCCGACGCCGAAGACGAGTTGCGCAAATCCGGCGGCGATTCCGGCTGGGCACGATAGCCGGCTCGGGCAATGGAACCCATCCTCCTTGTCGAAGACAAAGCCGAGCTGCGGGCCATGCTCCGCAAAGCGCTCGAGCGCGCCGGCTATACCGTCGAGGAAGCTCCCGACGGCAACACGGCGATTGACAAGGTGCGCAGCCGCCGCTACCTGCTGGTGCTCTCCGATCTGAAACTCCCTGGAAATTCCGGGCTCGATGTACTGCGCGAGGCGCGCCGCGTGGAGCCGACCCTCCCTGTCATCCTGGTGACGGCATACGGCTCTGTCGAAGAAGCGGTGACGGCGATGAAGGAAGGCGCGTTTGATTTCATTCAAAAGCCGGTGGACCTGGATCACTTGCAGTTGCTGCTTGAACGCGCCGCACAGCAGCAGGAATTGCTGCGTGAGAATCTGCTGCTGCGCGAAGAGTACGCCGCGCGCTACGGGTTCCCGCGGATTGTGGGGGAGCATCCGGGCATGAAGGAAGCGAGCCAGATGACGCAGCGCGTGGCGGCGACGGATTCTACCGTGCTAGTCCTGGGAGAAAGTGGAACAGGCAAGGAACTCTTTGCGCGCGCGATTCACCATCTGAGCCCGCGGGCGGAGCATCCCTTTGTGGCACTGAATTGTGCAGCGATACCGGAAGGCCTGGTAGAGAACGAATTGTTCGGGCACGAGCGCGGCGCATACACGGGGGCGGGCGCGCGCAAAATCGGCAAGCTCGAACTCGCCCACCGCGGAACGCTGTTCCTGGACGAGATCGGCGAACTGCCGCTGGCGATTCAGAGCAAGCTCTTGCGTGTGCTCGAAGAAAAGAAATTCGAGCGCGTTGGCGGCACGCAGGAAATCGAAGTGAGTGTCCGCATTTTGACGGCCACGAACAAAGATCTGCGCGCTGCCGTGGCCGAGAAAACCTTTCGGGAAGATCTGTTTTTTCGCATTTCTGCCGTGCCCATCACCATTCCCCCACTTCGAGAGCGCGGAGACGATGTACTCCTGCTCGCCGAGCATTTTCTCGAGCGCTTCCGCCGTGAATTTCGCAAGCCCGCCCTGAAGTTTTCGGCGGCTACGCGCGCCCGGCTGCTCACATATTCCTGGCCGGGGAATGTCCGCGAATTGCAGAATGCCATCGAGAGGGCTGCTATCCTCACCAGTGGCCCCACGATTGACGAGAGTGGTTTGCAACTTCCCTCGGCGCGCCCAACGCCGGAGGAGCTACCTGGAGGCATGCTGGAGGAGGAATTCCTTTGGGAAGGCCCTCTCGAGGAAGTGTCGCAGCGCGCTGTGGCCCATGTGGAACGATTTAAAATCCACAACGCGTTGCAGGAATCGAAGTGGAATAAGACTCGTGCGGCAGAAAAGCTGGGCGTTTCCTATAAAACCTTGCTCAACAAGATTCGCAGCTTGGGACTCGAAAACTAGCGCATCCACGGCGTGCCTGGTTACTTCTTTTTTCCCGTGTGAATCACCACACTCTTGAAATTCCACGATTCATAGTGCACGTCGTGAAACGCGGTCTTCTGCATTAATGTGCTAATTTCCGGCGGCGAGGGAAATGCCGCGACCGAGCCCGGCAAGTAGAAATACGGTTCGCGGCTCGCTGAAATCGCGCTGCCGATCAGCGGAAGAATCCGCCGAAAATAAAACCGAAACAAAGGCGCTGCTGGTCCGCGCGGCTCCGAAAATTCCAGGATGCAGATTTGCCCGCCCGGCTTCAGCACGCGCGCAATTTCGCGCAGGCCGCGCTCGTAATTCACCAGGTTGCGAAACCCGAAGGCGCTAGAAACCAGATCGAAACTTTCATCCTCGAACGGAAGCTGTAAGGCATCGGCGATAATGAAAGAGGCCGCGTGAAGGCGGCCGCGCAACTTATTCCGGGCGCGCTTGATCATGGGCGGGGCGAAATCGCAGCCAACGATGGGGATACGATGCGCGTCAGCGTCACGGATCGCATGCTCACGCACGCGGTTCAGCGCAAACGTCAAGTCCCCGGTCCCGCAGCACAAATCGAGCACTCGCGCGTCTGTCCGGCGAAGAACACGTTGGAATCGGTCCGCAGCGCGCCGCCGCCAGACATGATCCAGTGAAAAGGAAAGTAAGTGATTCAGGAAATCGTAGCGCGGCGCGATCTGGCTGAACATTCTCCGGACCCGCGCCGCCGCTTCCCGCTCCCCACGAGTTCCCTTCGGACGGGATCCAGTTGGTGGTAACAGCATTTCCGTGATTCCAGTCATTCGATCCGCCTGCGGGTCAGCGCAGCGCCCTCGTTGCAATCATCGGCAATTCGGAGATGGCCCGGGCAACCTGCGGCCACGGCACTTCCCTGCCCCAATTTGCTTTTCCGATCCCCGCCGGCAGAATCCAGAGGATTCGTCCGGCGCGGGATTTTTTGTCCCCGGTCATGATGGTGCGCAAATCCTGCGCGCGAACGGCGCCGAAAGATGGTAGCGGGCCGACACTCGCGATCAGGCGAAGGATACGAACGGCGTCGCGATCAGGAATCTGATTCCTCGCCAGGCCTAGCAGCGTCACCGCCATCATTCCCCAGCCGATGGCTTCGCCGTGAACGAAACGCCTGTAGCCGGTGGCGGCTTCTAGCGCGTGGCCGAATGTGTGGCCGAAATTCAAAATCTGCCGCAAGCCACCTTCGCGTTCGTCTTGGCTCACAACCCGGCTCTTAATTCGCAAGGACCGCTCAATTACCCACGAAAGTGCCCTCGGATCGCGTCGCAGCAGCGCCGGCATTCTCCGTTCGAGATAAGCGAATAATTTGCGGTCGGCGATGATTCCGTACTTCACCACTTCGTAGAGGCCTGAGCGCAGCTCGCGATGCGGCAAAGTTCGGAGCACGTCCGGATCGGCGATGACCAGCTTCGGCGGATAAAACGCGCCGATCAAATTCTTACCTTCCGGCAAGTCCACGCCGGTCTTCCCGCCGATTGAGCTGTCGACTTGAGCCACCAATGTGGTCGGCACATGCACCAGGCGAACCCCGCGCAGATAAATCGCTGCGGCAAACCCGCCGACGTCGCCGACGACGCCACCGCCTACGGCAATTAACGTCGCGTGGCGGTCTGCCCCGGCACGAATCAGTTTGCGCGCTATTTGTTCGACCGTTGCCAGGCGCTTCGAGGTCTCGCTGTCGTCAAACAGAACAACGCCCCGGCTCCCTCTTGGCCCAAACGCCGCCGTGATCTTCCTACCCCAAAGACTCCACACGCGGGGTGAGGAAAGGAAATACCTGCCCGTGGAATCACCCAGGCGTGCCGTCAGCGGCTTAGCGCGTGCGATCGCGCCGCGCGCGCAAAGCACGTCGTAGGAGCCAGTGTTACTATGTATCCGAATCTTCGCCATAGCCAGAACGGTCAATGTAGCACACGTTTGACGGCCGAATTGTTAAAGGAATGCTTCTTGCCCGAAAAATCCGCGCCGCGTTTAGTGGAATTTCTTCTGGAGTTCGATCACGGATTCCAGGATCACATGGCCAGCGATACCCAGTGTCCTGGGGCTGACCTTGTCCATCTTGTCCTCAGTCGTGTGCCAGTAGGTAAAATCGTTTAGATCGATGATGTCCACTGCCGGTACGCTCCGATTTATAAACGCGAGATGGTCATCGTCCACTGCAAGCTCGTCGGGTACGAAAATATCGCGATAGCCCAGCCGAGCGGCCGTCCTCCACACCAGGTCGGTCAGCCAGCGCGTCGAATTAGAATCCCTGCGAAACTTCGGATTCTTCGGGCCAATCAAATCCGCGAGTATTACGGCATGGATGCGCTTCAAATCCCCGGAAGCAGCAAGCCGCGCAGCCAACTCACGGCTGCCGTAGGTATTGTCGTTGTCCTGGTGCCAGTTCACGAGCGCTTCCTCGCCGTCGAGAAACCCAATCCATACTGAGTTGGGCTGCTTTCTCGCGCCGCCACTGCACAGCAGCCGGGCCATCTCGAGCATTAGACCGGTGGAAGAGCCGCCGTCCACAGCGCCCACGAAACGATCCATCCGCAGCGTGTCGTAATGCGTAAGAAGCAGGAAGATTCCCTTCCCCTCGCCCTGCACCTTGGCGATGATGTTTCTCATCGCCAGGCTGCCGATAGGTGTGGAGGCGTGAAAGTCATCCTCATCTCGGGCGCATCCAAAACTCTGCAACTGCAAGCGAATGTAGTCCTGGGTCTTGTGCAGCGCGTCCGATGTGGGCGGGCGCGGCCCGAATTCCACCACCTTTGCGGTGAACTCATATGCCTTCGCTCCATCAAACCCGCCCGTCTGGGAAGTTGGAGGGGCGACATCCTCTGGACCGACAACCGCAATGCGAGCGTTGGATTGACCGGCACCCGCAGTGGGGCTGGCGGCAGCGGCCGGCGCCGAATCCGTTCGCGGAGAATCGTGGCCGCACGCAACGGTCAGAAACGCGGCAGACGCGGCCACTCCGACCCAGAACCTGTTCCCCGGACGGATCAAACTATTGCGCCTCCCCGCCGGCCGCAGCGGTCGACCGTTTCCGGCGGACCACAAAATAAGAGACCAGGACTCCCAACAGGTACAGCAACACCATCGCCGCCATGAAAATCAGCATCGTGGTAGCGTCCGGCGTAGGTGTGGCGATCGCCGCAAGCACCGTGATGATCAGCATCGCGTACCGAAAATTCTTCAAGAGAAATTTTGGTGTCACGATTCCGAAAAGGGATAGTATAAAAATTAGCACCGGAAGCTCGAAAATAATTCCAAGCCCGACCAGTACAATTAGGATCAAATCGAAATACTCATTGATGCTAATCAGCGGCTTGATGGGGCCGTTCGTCGTCATCCCTACAAGGAAATTCAGCATGGTCGGCAGCACAATGAAGTATCCGAATGCGATGCCGCACAAGAACAAAAACATCGACGGGATTATGAAGCCGGCCACACCGCGGCGCTCGTGCTTGTAGAGCCCAGGAGCCACAAATTGCCAAATCTGATACAGCACCCAGGGCATGGCCAGTACGATTCCTAGATAGAGCCCTAGCGAGATCACTAGGCTGAAGTAGCCCGCCGGACTTGTGTAATACAGCTTGTCGTCCAGATGATTCGCGCGCAGCGCCGTCTGCATCGGCTTCACAATGAAATCGATGAAATATTGTGAAACCGCGAGCCCCACGGCCATGCCCACGCCCACGCCGAGGAGCGCGCCGATCAGCCGCTTGCGCAAGTCTACCAGGTGCTCGAAAAACGACATCCGCGCGCCGGCGTCTTCCTCCGCGCGCACGGGCGAATTGGGATCAGGCAGGGCCGGTGCCGCCATCGCTCACGGACTCAGATTTGGGCTGGTGCGGCTCAGACTCTGCTGCTTCCGACTCAATGCGCTCCGGCTTAGTCGTCGCAGCGGTATTGGGAGGATTTGCCGGCACGGATCCGGCGGCAGGCGTGGCTGGGAGAGGCAATGTTGGAGCCGCAGAACCGGATGGGCCACCGATGCGGCGCTGCTCCGTCTCTCGCTCAAGGTCTTGCAGATGCCCCTCGAAGGTGCTCCGCAGGTCCCCGGTGGCCCTCCGGAATTCAGCCATCATTTTTCCCAGGTTTCGCGCAAGCTCCGGCAGCTTTTCGGGGCCGAAGACCACCAGCGCCACCACGAAAATGATGATCAGATGAGGAATGCTCAGCATTCAGGCCTCTCCGATGCCGTTTTTGCATCATAGAAGAGGGGCAGAGGCCTGTCAAACGGCCGAAACGAGTATGCTATACTCGGTATTTCGAGGGGCAAAGCGAGGGAGCATGGAATCCTTGGGAACTTCGAATTCATCCAGGCGCGGGGTCGTGGTAGTAGCGGCGGTCATCGTCCTATCGGCCATAATTGGGGGCCATTTTGGGCCTTCGGCGCGTGCCGCGGCAGCCGGAGTCGACAGCCAGCGCGACTCGGTGAAGAGTTTTACCCAGATCCTGGCCATCGTCGAGCGCAATTACGCCGACCCCGTGGACCTCGACAAAGCCATCTACGACGGCGCTATCCCCGGAATGCTCCGCGTGCTCGACCCGCACTCGAATTTCTTCGATCCTCGCCAGTACGCGCTCTTCCGCGAAGAACAGCAGGGAAAATATTACGGCGTAGGCATGACGGTGCAGCCGCGCGAAAATCAGACTATCGTGCTTTCCCCGTTTGTTGGCTCGCCAGCGTACAAAGCCGGCATCCGTCCAGGCGACATCATCCTCAAGGTGAACGACAAGTCCTGCGAAGGCCTCACCACCACGGAAGTGGCGGACATGCTGAAGGGTCCCAAAGGCACCACCGTCCACATCTCTCTGGGCCGCGAAGGTTGGGACAAACCAATCGAAGTGGCCGTTGTCCGCGATGAAATTCCCCGCCCGGGCGTTGAATTCTTCACCATGCTCAAACCCGGTGTCGGGTACGTTCGCGTTTCCACCTTTAATGAGACCACGGATAGCGATCTTTCCGACGCGCTCAAGCAACTTGACGTGGGTAAGCTCGACGGGCTGATCATTGACCTGCGCAACAACGGCGGCGGCTTGCTGAATCAGGCCGTGGGCATGGCGGACATGCTGCTCGACAAAGGCGAGATTGTGGTTTCGCATCGCGGCCGCTCCTCACCGGAGCGCCCCTACTACGTGCTCCACGGCAATCAAGGCGTACAGGTCCCCCTGGTCGTGCTCATTAATGGGCAGAGCGCGTCCGCATCGGAAATCGTCGCAGGCGCGATTCAGGACCACGACCGCGGCTTGATCGTCGGCGAGACCAGTTTCGGCAAAGGCTTGGTGCAAACGCAATATCCACTGAGCGAGGATACCGCGCTGCTCTTGACCACCGCGCGCTACTACACTCCCAGCGGCCGCCTGATTCAGCGCGATTACAAAAATATCTCGCTCTATGACTATCACTACAATCCCAAGCCGCCGCAGGCCCCCGACGTTAAGCTTACCGACAGCGGCCGCCAGGTATTCGGGCAAGGTGGGATTTCTCCCGATGACGTGATTGCCACGGCGAAGCCCGATGAATTCGAGCAATTGCTTCTCCGTCGCAACGTCTTCTATCCTCTGCCGCAAGGCGTCGGCGATTTCACGCGCTTCTATCTTGGCGAAAAGCCCGAGATCACCAAGGAATTCGCGGTGGACGACGCCGTGCTCGACCACTTCCGCAGATACCTGAGCCAGCAGCACATCAAATACACGGAGCCAGAAATCCAGGAGAACCTGACCTGGCTAAAGTGGAAGATCAAACGCGAAGTCTTCACCAGCGTCTTCGGCTTGAACGACGGGTTCAAGATCGAACTTCAGGAAGACGCACAGGTGCAGAAGGCCGTCGAACTGATCCCCCAAGCCCGCGCGCTCTATCAAAACGCCCGAAAAATCCTTGCCGAGCGCGAGGGGAATACAGGGGCGCGCCCGTAATCCGCGCCAAATCTGCGGCGATGGCCCTGCTGAATTCAAAGGCTGCGGCACTCCGCATCCGGCAGCCCTGCATTCGGAAGCCCAGCCGGTAGCCCATCAAGTTCTTCCGCGCTGGCTGTAACCTATGGGCAATCAAACTAGTGAGGCCAAACCCTAACTATTGCAATCCAGGCACCCCGTTCGGAATCCCCCTTCGACCCGCTCTTCCGGAAATCGTAATCTAGATACCAGCAGGAGCCGAAGCAAGCCATCGCCATGGAACGCTCTAATACCCCTTTGCTAGCGCTCAAGAGCGCCCTAGGACGATTGCCCGCCACCGGGTGGGCAATCCTCGGTGCTTGGCTACTCCTCCTCGGCGGCTATTCGGTTGTCTCTCTCACCGGTACCAAGGGGCCTGGACTCACAACCTTCGGCGACATCTGCCAGTGCCTCGCGGCGCTGTTTGCAGTCGTCGGCCTGCTGATGAACTCCTTTTCGCCGGAGAGGCGCACCAAAGCCTTCTGGCTGCTCCTGGCGCTGGGCTGCGGCGCGTGGCTCGTAGGGCAGATGATTTGGACTTATTTCGAAGTCTTCCGGCACCAGACGGTCCCCAATCCTTTCCTGGGCGATGTGATCCTGTTCCTTCACCCGGTGCCCATGATGTGGGCGTTGGCGTTGCGCCCGCACGACCGGCGCGACGACGTAAATTTTCACATTGGCTACCTGGATTTCTCACTTCTTCTCATCTGGTGGGTTTATCTCTATCTCTTCGTCGTGATTCCCTGGCAATACATCACGCCCGACGTCGCGATCTACGGCCTTAGCTATGACCATCTGGCTGCGGTCGAGAATGCAGTGCTGACCATCGGCTTCGCTGTGCTGCTCGGACGCGCCAAGGGAGCCTGGCGTGAAGTGTACGCCCATCTTTTCAGCGCCTCATTGCTTTACGCTGCGGCCTCCTACATCGTCAACCGCTCCATTGATTCGCAGGACTATTACACCGGGAGTCCCTACGACTTGCCATTGATCGCATCCTTCCTTTGGTTCGGCACCGCAGGGTTGACGGCCTACCGCTTGAAGCCGGAGCGGGAGACGACTCCCGTGCCGTCCGAGGGATCCAACCGGTGGCCGGCGCGAGTGGCTATGGCGGCCGTCGTCTCCATTCCGCTCATGGCGCTCTGGAGTCTGCGTTACAGCCCGAATCGCGAGTCCGTGCGAATCTTCCGCATTGGCGTCACGCAAGTGACGCTGCTTGTGGTCACGGTGCTGGCGTTTTTCCGCCAGCGGGTCGTGGATCACGACCGCTTGCGGCTGATCGAAAATTCGCGCGAGTCCTTCGAGAACTTGAAGCATTTCCAGGCCCAAATGGTGCAGACCGAGAAGCTTGTGTCGCTGGGCCAGCTTGCCGCCGGCGCCGCGCATGAAATCAATAATCCGCTCACCGGCATCCTGGGCTATTCGGATTTGCTTGCGGATGACCCCGCGTTAGGCGACCGCCAGCGCGTGGTGGCGGACAAAATCCGCGCCCTCGCACGCCGCATAAAAACCCTCGTCACAAGTCTGCTCAGTTTTGCCCGGCGCGTGCCCTCAGAGAAAGGACATCTCGATCTCAATCAAGTTCTAATGAGCGCGTTGCATTTGAGCAATCTCGACTTGCGCGGCAAAAAAGTGGAAATTGAAACGCTCACAGACATGGACATGCCGCCGGTGCATGGAGATGCGAATCAGATTCTCCAAGTACTCTTCAACCTAATGAGCAACGCGGTGGACGCGCTCGAAGAAGTTGGCGGCGGAAAGTTGCTTATCCGCACTTCGCACAACGACGATCGCGCCATCATCGAGTTCTCCGACACCGGACCCGGCATCAAATCGCCGCATCAAGTGTTCGATCCGTTCTTCACCACCAAGCCCGTCGGCAAAGGCACTGGCCTCGGCCTCAGCATCTGCTATGGCATCGTTCAGGAACACGGGGGCCGCATCGAGTGCTTCAATCGCCCCGAGGGCGGCGCAACCTTTATCGTTGAGCTGCCCATCGTCGTAAACAGCGAGACTCCGTTCGAACCTGCGGTAGAAGTCACCTCGAAATCGGAATAGATTCGGTCCATCCCGCGACGATCTCAGATTGGCGACGCTTTGTCAGCTTGCGCGCCAAATTTAACCCTGCTTACTTTTCCCAATTAATGTTAGATTCCGGAAAATTCTCGTGAGGTGAATATGGGGCGAACCTTTTTTTGGCTGTACTGCGCAATTGTCCTGGCGGGTTTCTGTGCGCTCCCGGTTTCGGGAAAGGAATCCGCTGCAAAAGCACTACGCTTCGGGAAGCTGGTGGACGGCAAGGGCAACGTGCTGCAGGATGCCATCGTGATTGTGCACAACGATCGTATCGCGGACGTAACCACGGACGCATCGAAAATTCCGGCCGGCGCAGATGTGATTGACCTCCGGCGCTATACAGCGATCCCCGGCCTGATTGACGTCCACACGCACCTCACCTTCTACTGGGATCAGACTTCAAAAGTTCATCCGTTCGACCAGCTCGGTACCCCGCGCCTGCCCGCTGTCGCCGTTTTCCTGGCGCAGGAAAATGCGCGCCGCACCCTTGAAGCTGGCGTCACCACGGTTCGGGATCTCGGCTCCAGTGATTGGGATGACATCGCCATGCGCGACTTAATTAATCGTGGCGCCATGGTAGGACCCCGCATGTTCGTGGCCGGCTATGGCATCTATGTTTCGGACGCGCCACCTCGCCCCGGTTACTTCACACCGCCGGGGGGCCGCGCGGATAACCTCCCCGACGTGATGCGCGTCGTCCGCGAGGAAGTAGCCGCGGGGGTGGACGTTATCAAAATGTATGCATCCACGGGCACAGACAAAGACGTCACCGGCTACCAGACCTTCACATACGAAGAAATCAAGGCTGCGGCTGACTTAGCGCACAAATACGGCAAGCGCCTCGCCGTCCACTCCTATGGTCCCGACGGCGCACGCGACGCGATCCGCGCCGGTGCCGATTCCATTGAGCACGCGACCGACATGGATGGCGACACAATCTCC
>Ga0210384_10001961_pt1 | contig 26280 bp, 19 predicted proteins | sample IncBWH2MmetaG_FD_160574 | JGI IMG/M metagenome (GOLD analysis project Ga0210384, IMG submission 160574) | Forest soil microbial communities from Barre Woods Harvard Forest LTER site, Petersham, Massachusetts, United States - Inc-BW-H-2-M | ecosystem: Environmental > Terrestrial > Soil >...
AACCTCCCGACGGCGCAGGCGTGGGGCGCCGGAGATCCCGGCACCGCCGCCACCTACAACATCATCAACTACATGGCCGGATTCGCCACCTCGACCTCCCCCGGGCGGGCGTTGCTGGACTTCGGACTCGGCGGCGTCACCGTCGTCGGCGTCAACCACGCGTCACCGTCGACGATCTACGCCTCGGTGCGGGCGAACGGCGCGGTCGGCGGGGTCGTCACCGTGCAGCTCCTCGTCAACGGCAGCTTCGCGTACTACGGGGGGGTCCCGGTCGCCTCGACCGTCGCCCTGGTGGGAGGCGGCACCACCCAGTGGCTCACCCTCGTCTGGCAAGCGCCGACGGCGGCCAGCTACACGTTCTCGCTGATCCTCATCCCGCAGAGCGGCGACCTGTACAACCCCAACAACAGCCTGCCGGTGCTCGTGACGAACCAGCCGACGAAGGTGGTCTAGCGAACGGCGCCTCGCTCCCGGCCCTCCCCCGCTACGACAGCGGGGTGCTCGAGGACGCCGGGGGGAGAGAGCTGCCGCACTTCCAGCACGAGCTCTCGTTCGGGTAGACGACCGCCTGGCAGTTCGGGCAGGTCCTTTCCACCGTGGTGGACGGCGGGGGCGGGCCACCCGAGGGCGCCAGGGGACCAGAGCCCCCTCCCGGGATCGGAGGGATCGGACGCGCCCGCTCGATCTTTCGACGCGCCTCCCGGCTCTTGAACAGGGCGTAGACGAGGAGCGCCGCGAAGAAGACGATGCCGGCGAGGCCGAACAACGAAAGGTAGACGGCCGGGAGCACGTACTCGTAGGTGCTCAGAAAGTCTCCCGTCACCGGGCCCTGCACCGCCCCGTAGGAGTTTCCGGGGTCGACGAAGATCCAGAACAGTTTCTGGGTGGTCACGTTGCGGACCGCCCCGCCCATCACCCACCACCAGATGTTGTTCCCGGGAAGCGTCTGAAGGAAACTCACCGAGCCCGGCGTCGCCGTCCCGTTCGGGAAGGTGCGGTTGAGGACGTAGAGCGGGTAGCCGGACGCGCACGTCGTGGAGCTGTTCCCCGTGGCCCCGGGACAGGTGCTCACCCAGAGGGTCACCCAAAGGAGGGCCGAGTCGCCTTTCGGGATGTACTGGGGAAACAGCTGGGCCGTGAAGTTGAAGGTCCCCCCCGCCGCGGCGTTGAACGGGGTGACCTTCGCGTTCTGGATCACCGCGCTGCCGTTCCCGTACGGCAGGACCGGGTCCGAGCTGGCGAGCGGCGACGGTTGGAGCAGAGCCGCCGCCTCGAGTGGGGCGGTCAGGGGGGCGGCGATGAGGAGGGCGATCAATCCGGCGAGGGCCAACTGGCGGGGCCGTTTCCAACCCAGGTAGATCGGGACGAGCATCCCGAACACCAGAAAAGTGATCGAAACGAGGTACGGGCCGAGGTACAGGAACCCCCCGATCAGGGTCACGACCATCAGGGCGATCAGGGCCGCTTTACCGGCGGTGGTCGCCGCGAAAGCCTTAACGCCGCCCCACCGCTGCACAGGCGGGCAGAGGCGAGCGACGCACCCCATATAAGGAATGAGGCACGAATCGCTCTCGTCACCGCCGGTGCACACGGCGCTCGTGATCCTCGACGGGTTGGGCGACCGACCCCACCCGCAGACGCGGGGGATCTCGCCCGTCGAAGCGGCTTCCACACCCAACCTCGATCGGCTCTCCACCGACGGTCGGCTCGGGGACGTCGTCCTGATCGGGCCCGGGATCGCCCCGGAGTCCGATGCCGGGGTACTCGCCCTCCTGGGCTATGATCCGGTCCGCGACTCCCCCGGGCGCGGGGTCCTCGAAGCCGTAGGGGTCGGCATCCCCCTCGAAGCCGGAGATGTGGCGTTCCGGCTGAACTTCGCGACCTCGGACGGTGCCGGCGTGGTCCAAGACTCCCGCGTCGGGCGGAATCTGACGACGGGCGAAGCCCAGCAGCTCGGCCACGAGCTGTCGAAGGCGGACCTGGTGGCCCCGGAAGGGATCCGCGCGGAGGTCCGTGCGACCGTAGGACACCGCGGGGTTCTCTGGTTGAGCCCCCGGTCGGGAGGCCCGCTCTCCTCGAACGTGTCCAACTCCGACCCGTTCTACGAGAAGCTGGGTGGGATGGGGCAGGCACGTCGTCCGGCCGACCGGCACCCGCTCGCCGTCACCCCGCTCGACGGGTCCGACGCCGCGCGTCGAACGGCGTCGGCGACCAACCAGTGGCTGGAACGTAGCACGGCGCTCCTCCAAGGGAGCAGCGTGAACGCCCGACGGGCGGTCGCCGGCAAGCTGCTCGCCAACACCGTCCTCATCCGGAACGCCGGCTCGCTGCCCGACCCACCGATGGTCCCGTTCGCCACCCGACACGGCTACGCCGGGGCGGCCGTGACGGAGATGCCGGTCGAACGCGGGATCGCCAAGCTCCTCGGTCTCGCCGACCTGTTCGTGGGCCCGATGGGGCCGGACCGCGACGCGTCGCTTCGCGAGCGGGCGGCCGTGACGCGAAAGGCGCTCGCCGAGCATCCGTTCGTCTACGTCCACCTGAAGGGGCCGGACGAGCCCGGCCACGACGGAGAGGCGGTGGTGAAGCAGGAGGTCATCGAGGCGCTGGACCGGTCGTTCTTCGGCCCGTTCCTCGACGGGCTCGACTGGGCGACGACCCGGATCGCGGTGACCGCGGACCACGCCACTCCCTGCCTCCTCAAGGGCCATTCCGACGACCCGGTGCCGCTCGTGATCCGGGGCGCGGGCGTCACCGCGGAACGCCGGTCCGAGACCGGCGACGTGAAGTTTTGCGAACGCTCCGCCGGGTCCGGTTCGCTCGGCCATCTTCGGGGGCACGACGTCCTGCGTCTCCTTGGGAGCTGGCCGGGCCCCGCATGAGGAGCCTCGCCGTCGTCGTTCCGAGCGCCGGAGCGGAGGAGGCGCGCCGGAATCTCCGCGATCAGGGCCGGCTCCGCCACGACCTGCGGGTCGCGCACCTCGACGGCCGAGTGGCGTTCCCGGTCTACGGCCCGCCGGATCCCGTTCCCCGTTCCGCCGAGGTGGTCGAGCTCGAGTTCGATTCGCCGATCGCGGCCGGGCCGGCGAGCTATCGCGAACTGCTGACCCTGCCGCCGGGCGAGGCGGAACTCCTCCCGAGGGCGTTCGACGTGGTCGGCGACCTCGTACTGATCCGCCTGCCGCCCGAGTTGAGTCCCCGAGCGGCCAGCATCGGGGAAGCCCTGCTCCAATTCGTCCCTTCGGCCCGGCTCGTGGCCTGGGACCACGGGGTCCACGGGCCGGAGCGCGTTCGGACCCTCGAACGGATCGCCGGCGAGGGGACTTTCCGAACCCGGCATCGCGAGAACGGGCTCGAGATCGACGTGGACCTGACGAAAGCGTACTTCTCGCCCCGCCTCGCCCGGGAGCACGCGAGGGTCGCGGGATGCGTGAGAACGGGGGAACGGTTCGCCGACCTGTGTTGCGGCGTCGGACCGTTCGCGTTGCATGTGGCCCGCGACGGACGGGCGAAAAGCGTGGTTGCCGTCGATCGGAACCCGGAGGCGATCGGGCTACTCCGGGAGAACCTGGCACGGCTCGGGCTCGAGGACCGGGTCACCGCCGTCGTAGCTCCGCTCGAATCGTTCCTTTCTCCCCCGACCGTCTCGGATCGGGCCGTCCTGAATCTCCCTCACGAAGGGATTAAGTACGTTTCCCCGGTCAGCGCGACGGTGGCGCGGGGGGGAACGCTCCACTACTTCGAGGTGACGCCCCGGGAGCTCCGGGCGTCCCGCGGGTCGAAGATCGTGGAGCAGATGCAACCGGTCGGTTCGTGGTCGGTCGAGGAGACCCATGTCGTCCACCCGTACTCGCCGGATTCCGACATCGTCGCCTACACGTTCGTGCGAGGTCCGGGCCCGTAGGCCCCGAGGGCGATCATGGCCTACGTGCTGAATCTCGCGGACGTGTCGGACTCGGACCTCGCCCTGGTCGGGGGCAAGGCCGGGAAGCTCGGCGAAGTGGTGCGCCAGGGACTGCCGGTCCCGCCGGGGATCGTCGTCACCACCGAGACCTACCAGGCGTTCGTCGACGCCACCGTTCTCAAGGTGGAGATCCCGGATGCGCTGTCGACCTTGGATCTCGACCGCCCGGAGAGCGTCGACGCCGTCGCCCGACGAATTCGCACGGCGTTCGAGGCGACGGAGTTCCCCCCCGAGATCCGCTCGGTCCTCGAGGAGGCCGTCGAGCGGTACCAAAAGGAACACGACGTCCGATTTTCGGCCGTCCGCTCCTCGGCGACCGCCGAGGACCTGGAAGGGGCGTCGTTCGCCGGCCTTCAGGAGACGTACCTGAACATCCGCGGCACCGATGCGGTCCTCTCGGCGATCCGGCGATGCTGGGGTTCGCTGTTCACGGCCCGGGTCCTCGTGTACCGGGCCCGCAAGGGGTTCGACCACTCCCAGGTCAGGCTCGCGGTCCTCGTCCAGAAGATGGTCGATTCCGTGGTGAGCGGAATCCTGTTCACCCGCGACCCCAACACCGGCGAGAATCACATGATCATCGAGGCCGGCTGGGGTCTCGGCGAAGCGATCGTCGGCGGGGAGGTGACGCCCGACCATTACGTGGTGGACGGCGCCACTCAGCGGATCGTCCACAAGCAGATCTCCGAGCAGTCGATGCGGTTGGTCCGGGTGGAGGAAGGGGGGAACCGCAAGGACGAGGTGCCCAAAGCCGACCAGAATCGACAGAAGCTCCCCGATGAGAAGATCCTGAAGCTCGCGTCGCTGGCCCGCGTGATCGAGTCGCACTATCGCCGGCCGATGGACGTCGAGTGGTGCGCAGACGCTAAGTCGCTCTACATCGTCCAAGCGCGGCCGGTGACGACGATCCCCGCCGCCGGAACGCCGAACGCCCCCGCTCCCAGCCCGTCCGGCCCCACCTCCTCGTCGCGCCCGGAAAGCGCCGAAACCCCGATCCTACGGGGGATGGGGGCGAGTCCGGGGCTCGCCGGCGGGAAGGCCCGCCTGCTCCTCTCCGCCGCGGAGATGTCGAAACTCAAATCCGGCGAGATCCTCGTCACGACGATGACCACCCCGGATATGGTTCCGGCGATGGCCCAGGCGGCCGGGATCATCACCGATGAGGGGGGGATGACGTGCCACGCCGCGATCGTCTCGCGCGAGCTCGGCGTGCCGTGCATCGTCGGGACCCGCGGAGCGACGAAGACGATCCACGAAGGCGACACGGTGACGATGGACGGGAAGACCGGGATGATCTTCGCCGGCCTCACGCATCTGGAGAAGGCGAAGGCGGCGGCCCCGGCGGCCGGTTCCGGCACCGCGAACGCCGACGGCCACCACGCGGCCCCCGTCACCGCGACCAAGATCTACGTGAACGTCGGAGTGCCGGAGAAGGCCGCCGAGTACGCCCGATTGCCGGTCCAAGGCGTCGGTCTCCTCCGAATCGAGTTCATCTTCACCGCCCACGTCCGCGAGCACCCGATGGCCCTCATCAAGCAGGGCAAGGGAGCCGAGCTGGTCCAGCGCCTCGCCGACGGCGTCGGTAAGGTCTGCCAGGCGTTCTATCCACGTCCGGTGATCATCCGGACGTCCGACTTCAAGACGAACGAGTATCGCGGGATGCCCGGGGGCGAGGAGTTCGAGCCGTCGGAGGAGAATCCGATGATCGGCTGGCGGGGGTGCTCGCGCTACATCTCCCCGATGTACAAGCCGGCGTTCCTCTGCGAGCTCGAGGCGATCCAGAAGGTCCGCACCGAGCAGGGCCTGAAGAACGCGATGGTGATGCTCCCGTTCGTCCGGAACACCTGGGAGCTCGAGCAGATCGCCGAGATGATGCGCGAGAAGGGGCTCCGCCGCACGCGCGACTTCCAGCTCTACCTGATGGCCGAGGTCCCCTCGACGGTCCTGATGGCCCGCGAGTTCTCCAAGCACTGCGACGGCTTCTCGATCGGATCGAACGACCTCACCCAGCTCGTCCTCGGCGCCGACCGCGACTCCGAGACGCTGGGCCGGATGGGCTACTTCGACGAGCGAGACCCAGCCGTGCTCCGCGCCGTCGAGCTGCTGCTCGAGGGCGCCCACGCCGAGGGTCGGACGGTCGGGATCTGCGGCCAGGGACCGAGCGTCTACCCCGAATTCGCTGAGTTCCTGGTCCGCCACGGGATCGACTCGATCTCGCTCAACGCCGACACCGTCCTCACGACGATGCGGTCGATCGCCTCCGTCGAGCAGCGCCTCAAGCTCGACGAGGTCCGCCATCGGCGGGCCTCCAGCTAGGCGACCGGCCGCCGGGGGGGCCGCCAGCGGGGCGGCTGGGGGGCTCCGGGGTCCGGGATCGTGAGCTCGGCATCCAACGGGAGCTCATAGACCCCGAACCGGCCGATCGGTTCGAAGCCGAGCGAGCCGAGGCGGTGCGAGGTCCGCTCGTTCTCGGCGGAGATCGTCACCAGTTCGGTCCTCGACGTCACCTCCTCTCGCAACGCGTGGGCGACCAGCGCCGTCGCCGCCCCTTGCCCTCGCGCCGCCGGTTGCGTCGAGACGGCGTGCAGCCCGACCACCCCGCCGGTCTCGTAGACCAGGGCGGCCGCCACCACCGATCCGTCCTTCTCCGCGAGGAGCGGGCGGATCGACTCGCCGGGATTCGGGTGCTCCCACGTCACCACCAGCGACCGACGGAACTCGTCCCCTTCGCGCTCGCCGGTCCAGAACCGCACGAGGTCGTCGACCTCGTCGGGGCGTGCCCGGCGGACCCGGACCCCCGGGACGGGCGCGGATCGGTCCCCCTGCCGCCGGACGAGCACGAGGTGGGGCTCCGCCCGTCGCCGGAACCCGAAGCGCGCGAGCCCCCGGTCCAGGTGGGATGGGACCGGTTCCCCGATACGGAACGACGGGCGGAGCGTGCGCTGGAAGTAGTGGTCGAGGGCCCTTTCGAAGAACGCGGCCTGGCGGTCCGGGCCGACCCGGACGTCCTGGACGAAGTTGAAGCGGGGAACCGGGACGCGTTCGTGGGTGACGAGCGTGGCCCCGGGGATCTCGAGGGCGAATCCCCCGAGGGTCAGGACGAACTCGCGCTCCTCCCGGAGCGCCGCAGCGAGGTCGGCGGACTCCGACATCGTTCCCGGAGTCCACGGAGCCTCCGGCAGATGACGATGGCGACCGACGGAGCCCCGCCCCCACGGGCGACCTCGGGGCGAGTCGGCGACGGCCGCGCGACCCCCGCGAACCATTATCAGCCGTCCGACACTCCCGCGCCCTCGGCCGCCGCTGGTGGCCGTTGAGACCAACCGATGTCCGGGCCAACTCTCGATCCGCCGGCCGTGGTCGCCGTCCTCGGTGCCGGGAACATGGGGAGCGGCATCGCCCAGGCGTGTGCGCAGGCCGGGTTCACGGTGTGGCTCCGGGACCTCGACGAGCCCATGCTGGCCCGGGGCCGCGGGCTGATCCAGAAGACATTGGAGGGCGCGATCCAGCGGAAGAAGACGACCCCCGCCAAGCGGGACGAGCTGCTCGGGCGCATCCACTACACGACGGAGGTCGCCACCGCGGTTCGGGACGCCTCCCTGGTCATCGAAGCGATCTTCGAGGAGGAGTCGAAGAAGCGCGAGTTGTTCGAGGAGGTCGCCCGTCACGTCCCCGCCGGCGCCATCGTGGCGACGAACACCTCGTCCCTCTCGGTGACGCGCCTCGCCGAGGGGTTCCCGGATCCGGAGAGGTTCGCGGGCCTCCACTTCTTCTTCCCGGCGGCGATCAACAAGCTCCTCGAGGTCATCGGTGGCACCCGGACCTCTCCCGAGACGATCCGCCGCCTGGAGCGGTTCGGATACCTGCTGCGAAAGATCCCGATCGAGGTCCACGACGCCGCGGGGTTCGCGGTCAACCGGTTCTTCGTCCCCTATCTGAACGAGGCGACGCGACTCGCCGAGGAGAACGTGGCGAGCCTGGCGACGATCGAGGAGGTCGGCCGCGAGCTGTTCGGTACGACGCTGGGCCCGTTCGAGCTGATGAACGTCACAGGGGTGACCATCGCCTTCCACGCCGAGACCTCGCTCGCCGCATCGTTCGGTCGCGCCTATGCTCCCTCGGCGCGGCTCGAGGAGCAGTTCCGAGCGGCCCAGCCGTGGGCGTGGAAGGAGACCCGCGTCGAACCGGAGAAGAAGACGGCGGTCCGCGAGCGGTTCCTGGGCCTGGTGCTCGGGATTGCCTGCGAGCTCGTCGAGGAGGGGGTCGCCTCCCCCGAGGCGGCCGACCGGGGCGCCACCGTCGGTCTGCGGTGGAAGCAGGGGCCGTTCGCCCTCCTCTCGGAAGTGGGGCTTTCCGAGGGGCTCCGATTGGTCGAGTCGATCGCGCGACCGTGGGGCGATTCGTTCCCTGTCGCGCCGTCCCTGCGGGAGCGGGTACATCGCGGCGAGACCCGGTGGCCGATGCGCGTCATCCGGATCGACCGGCGAGGGCCGGTCGCCTGGGTGCTGCTCGACCGTCCCGAGGTCCTTAACTCGCTCAATTCGGAGCTGCTGGCGCAGCTCGATGCGGCGTTCGCCGAGCTCCACGGGGACCCCGAGGTGCGCGTCGCGGTCCTGGCGGGGAGTTCGCCGATGTTCGCGGCGGGGGCCGACATCGCCGAGATGGCGAGGAAGGGGATCTCCGACGGCCGCGAGTTCGGGTTCGCGGGCCAGGCCGTCTGCCGGCGGATCGAGGAGTCCCGGATGCCGGTGATCGCTCTGGTCGAAGGCTACGCGCTCGGGGGCGGACTCGAACTCGCCCTCTGCGCCGATTTCATCCTCGCCGCCGACACGGCCCAGCTCGGACTCCCGGAGACGACGGTGGGGATCCACCCGGGGTTCGGGGGAGCCACCCGGCTCACGCGCCTCATCGGGCGCGCGAAGACGAAGTATCTCGTGTTCACCGGGGTCCCGGTGACCGCGCCGGAAGCCGCGCGGCTGGGATTCGTCGTCCGGGTCGTGCCCGCCGCCACGGCCCGGGAGGAGACCCAGGCCCTCGCCGAGATGATCGCCTCTCGGGCGCCTCTCGCCGTTTCCTGGGTGAAGAGCGTGATCAACCGGGGGATGGACAGCCCGCTCGACGCCGCGTTGCGGCTCGAGGGGGAGTCCGCGGGTCACACGTTCGCCACGAGCGACCGGACCGAGGGGATGCAGGCGTTCCTCGAGCGGAGAGCCCCGAAGTTCCAGGGGAAGTAGCCGATCGGTCCTAGTGCGTCGCGCCGGCGCCGCTCGCGACGAAGGCGGCGTAGGCGGCCGCGTCCATCGACCCGGAGGGATCCAGCGCCTGGGTCAGGGTGAGCCGGTAGATCCACCCCTTTCCGAAGGCGTCCTGATTGATCAGTTCGGGGTGGGCCTTGAGATCGGCGTTCGACGCCGACACCGTGCCGTCCGCCGGGGCGTAGACGTCGGCGACGGTCTTCACCGACTCGAGGACCAGGACGCTCTCGCCGGCCTTGACCGGGCGTCCGACCTTCGGGAGGTCGACGAACACGATATCGGTGAGCTCCGACTGGGCGTGGTCGGTGATCCCGATCGTCGCCTCGTTCCCCTCGACCTTCACCCACTCGTGACTCTTCGTGTAGCGGCGGTCCGCTGGATCCGTCATGTTCCGGCCTCCCACGTCACGGCGTACTTCTGCTGGGCCTCGGTCGCCACGTCGATGCCGGCGCCGAGCGGCCCGAGGGCCGCCTGGGCGACGGCGCGGTCCAGGGCCGGAGGGACCGGGTAGACCTTCGGCGGCAGCTTCAGTCCGTGGAGCGCGATGTGCTCGGCGCTCAGCGCCTGCAAGGCGAAGGAGAGGTCCATGATCTCCACCGGATGGCCCTGGCCGGCCGCGAGGTTGATCAGCCGCCCCTCACCGAGCAGGTAGGCGCGGCGCCCGTCGGCGAACCGGTACTCCTCCACGTGGGGACGGACCGGGCGATGCTCGATGGCCATCCCCTCCAGGTCCGACTTCGAGACCTCGACGTCGAAGTGACCGGCGTTGCACAACAGGCAGCCGTCCTTCATCACCTTGAAATGTTCGGCGCGGACGATGTCGCGGTTGCCCGTGACGGTGCAGATCAGGTCGGCCTGCCGGACCGCGTCGAGCATCGGCATCACCCGGAACCCCTCGAGGCGCGCCTCGATCGCGCGCACCGGGTCGACCTCGGTCACGATCACGTCGGCGCCGATCCCACGAAGTCGCGAAGCGATCCCCTTGCCCGACCATCCATAGCCGGCCACGACGCAGACGCGCCCGGCGATCAGCAGGTTCGTCGCGGTGAAGATCCCATCGAGGACCGACTGCCCGCATCCATAGCGGTTGTCGAACAGGTGCTTCATCTCGGCGTCGTTGACGTCGATCGCCGGGAATCGGAGCCCCCCGGTCTTCTCGAGGGCGCGTAGTCGGGTGATCCCCGTGGTCGTCTCCTCGGTCGAACCCCGGATGCTTCCCCGGTCGGGAAGCGCGGTGTGGGCGAGGGCGACGAGATCCGCGCCGTCGTCGACGATGACGTCCGGCTCGGCGTCGAGCATCGCGGTGATGCCGTGATGGTACTCCGCCGCGGTCTCTCCCTTTCGGGCGAACGTCGGGATCCCCTCGGCCACGACGCCGGCGACGGCGTCATCGTCGGTCGACAGCGGATTGCCCGCGGCGAGGTGGACGTCCCCTCCCCCCGCCTTCAACGCCAGCGCGAGGGCGCACGTCTTCGCCTCGACGTGGAGCACGAGGGAGAGCGTGAGGCCGGCGAACGGCTTCTCGGCCTCGAGGCGGCGGCGGATCCCCTCGAGGACCGGCATGTGGGTTCGCGCCCAGGCGATCTTCTGCCGGCCGATCGTCAGGTCCCCGGTCATTCGATCCGGGCGCGCCATGAGGGCCGGGGTATAAACGATTGGGTCGGGTCCTCCGGTGGCAGCCCGCCCCGGCGCTGGAGGCGCCGGTTAACGCGTGACGGCCCCGCAGAACGGACAGACGAGGTAGTCGGGAGGGATCTCCTTCCCGCAGTTCTGGCACGGCTTCATCGCGGCGTCGACGACCGCCGGCGCGCCGCCGGCAGCGGGCGCCGTCGTGGCGGCGGGGGCGGATGCCGGAGCGGGCGGTGATCGCGAGGTCGCCTTGGAAGCGGCGGACGCGAGCGGGGTGGGCGGCGGGGAACCGCCGGGCTTTCCAGAAGGCTTCGAAGCGGCCGCGGGGGCGGGGGAAGCGCCGCCGGCGCCCCCTCCGCGCTTCGGCGGGGTCGACGGGGCCGCGGATGGGGTCAGGTCGGCGGGCTCGGGCTGCGGGGCGGTCTCGGAGACGAGCGGCGCCCCCATGCCCACCCGCGAGCCGGCCGATTGCTGCAGCTTCCACTGGCTGAAGGAGGTGTACGAGCCCTGGCGCTTCCACCAGTCCCAGAAGGCGCCCTCGGAGTAGTTGTCCCCGAGCTCCTTCTTCGACTCGGTCCGGAACCGCTCGACGAAGTCGGCGTACCCCTGGCGCTCCGGGTCCTTCACGCCCTCATCGGGCTTGCCGAGGAGCTGGGCCGCGCACTCCGGGCAGACCTGCGAGTTCGCCGGGATCGTGGAGCCGCAGCGGCTGCAGCGGACGAGATCGGTCTCGAACTCGGCCCCGCACTTCGGGCACTGGGTGGCGTCCTCGGGGATGAGGCTGCCGCACTCGCCGCACTCGACGAGCTTGCCGCGCGCCTGGCGGGGGATGACGTAGAGGAAGAGGATGGCGAGGACAGCGGCCGCGCCGATGGCGATGATGATCCAGTACAGCAGCGGCAGGCCGAGGAACTTCTGGTCGAGCAGACCGGGAGATGTGGAGGAGGCCGCCCCGCCGATGGTGAAGTGGTCGGGATAGTCCGTATGGCCCGTGACGGTGTTGTAGAAGCCGGTGACGTTGAGGGTGTAGGTGCCGGCCGGCATCGTCGGGTAGACCGTGATAAAGCCGCTGTAGGGACCGGGCTGGGCGGTGAACTGGCCGATCTGGAAGGTGCGGCCGTCGGTGGCGACCGCGGTGATGTTCACGAGGGCGAACCCGCGGCCGGAGAACTCTACCGTGCCGTTGACCGAGATATCCTGGTTCGGGGCGTAGACGCCCATCGGCGCCGTCAGGCTCACCTTCACCGGGGAGGGTTTGACCGTGACGTTGATGTCGGCACGCGCCACGCCTCCGATCGGCCCGCCCCCGCCGTTCCAGATGACCTCAAGGACGAGCTGGGCGACGACCGTGCCGCGGACGCCGACCGTCGACTCCTCGACGGTCCAGTTGAAGTCGATCGGGCGGCTCGCGCCGGCGGCGAGGGCCGGGAACGTCTGGTTCGGGGCGATCACGCTGCGCGGGAACTTCGCTCCGACCACGTAGGAAAGGTTCGCGTCGAACGCCGGCACCGGGCCGACCCCGACGTTCCGAACGATCCCCGAGATCGCCAGCGACTCGCCGATCGACACGGTCGGGGGCGTCACCGGAGATCCGGCGACCGCGAACGTCAACGTTCCGACGGTCAGCAGCGGGCGATAGTTGGGGTACGCCGTGGTGGCCGCCTGATCGGCGGACGACGGCGTCATGCTGGCGGTGTACGGCGTCGCCGACGCCGAGATCCAGCGGGTAGAGTTCGGTCCGCCTCCCGCCAGGGTGACGGCGACGTGATAGTTGCCAAGGAAGGTGCCCGCCGGCAGCGTCGCCTGGGTGAGGACCCCCGACACGAGCAGTAGAGCGCCGACCCCCTGGCTATCGGTCACTCCGTACGAGGCGAGGTGGCGAGCGGTGAGCCAGGAGGTGACGTACGAATCGAGGGACGGGCTCGCCACCGCGAGGTTGTTCATCGCGTTGGCCGTGGCGTTGTTGAGCTGATTCGAGTCGTAGGCGTAGAACGCCGAGAGCTGGGCCCCGGGAAGCGGAGAGCCGCCGGCCCCGGTGACCGGGAAGTCGATCCACCGGTAGAAGTACGCCGTACTGGTGGCGTCCGGGAGGATGGCCGACGAGTTCCAGTAGACGCCGAGGTAGGCATTGGTCACCGAAAGATTGGCAAAGAAGCCGGTCGCCCCATTCAGCAGGAGGAGTTTCTGAGAGTTCCAGGCCGACGGGGCCTGGGTGTTGGGTGGAACCGGGGTACCCGGCGTGAGGTTCCAGTTGAGGTCGATCGTCGAATCGACCGCGCTGATCGACGTTCCGGCCCCGGTGGCCGTCACGTTGAAGTCGACGAGCGGGTTGAGCAGGATCGCCACGTTGGAGATCGCCACGTTCGCCGAACCGTTCGACGCGCTCAGCGTCGCCGAAACGGAGGTCGGCCCTCCGAACACGCCGGTGGCGTTGAGGTAGCCGAGGACCCCGGCCGCGTTGATCGCCGAGACCGCCCCGGCGGGCAGCGGAACGATCACCGGGCTCGGGCCGTTGAAGGTGATCTGGCCGAGCGCGTAGGCTCCCCCGAAGGTGAACGTGTTGGCGCCCGTGGTGACCTGGGCGTACGGGCTCGAGTAGGTGATGGCGAGGTCGGCCGAGCCGATCGTCGGGTTCAGCACCGCCCTCGTCAGGTTCTCCGAGTCGGACGGCGGCACCCAGGACCACGAGTTCCAGCTCGTGCCTCCTCCGGAGCTGATCGTGTGGAGCACGTTGTTGTACACCGGGGTGGCCGTCGGCTGGCCCCAGCGGGTCGAGTTGTCGCGGTAGAGGTTGACGATCGAGGAGTTCCACAGGCTGAGGTGGGCGCCGCCCGAGACCGTCGTCGACGCCGCGGCGATGGAGTCGTGGAACAGCGAGAGGTTCTCGACGACCGAGAGGATCCCGAAGTTCCGGGTGATGTTGCTCGAGTTGAGGAGGAGGGACGTTCCCGCGCCGTAGACGTTGACCGAGCCGGGGAACTGGAACGAGCTGTGGACCAGCGTGGCGCTTCCGGCCCCCGAGACGTTGAACGATAGCTTCGGGTAGAAGTTCAGGATCTTCGCGTCGGTCGTGACGGTGGAGTTCCAGACGTCGAGCGTTCCCTTGACCGAGAACCAGTAGATGTGGCTCAGGCGCTGGGCGACGGTGCCGGTCGGCCCGACGAACTGCTCGAAGACGAGCGTTTCGTTCCGGATGACGAGGGTCCCCCCGGGCAGCACGGAGATGTTTCCCGCCTGGTAGTAGAAGGAGGAGCCGGCCGTCGTCGGCTGGATGTAGAACGGCGAGTTCGCGGGGCCGACGATCAGGTCCCCGTGGGGGCCGGCCAGGGGCCCGAAGGAGGGGTGAGGGGCGGCCGCGTGCGCCGCGACGGCGAGCCCGGCCCGGGGACCCGGGCCGGTCGACCGGGACGGCGCACTGTGGGTGGGCGCCGTGAGACTAGCGAGGAGCAGTAGCCCGACCAGGCACGTCAGAACGAGGGCGGGGGCGATACGTGCCGTCGACCTTTCGAACCCTCCGACGGCTGGAGGGATGTGGTGAAAACGGTCCACGAACGAAATAGAGGCTGCGTCCCGGTATAAAAATCATCGGGGGCGGCCGGCGGCGTCTCAGCGACGCGCCCGTCGTGCGTCGGACCGGTCATCCCGGCGTCCGGAGAACGACCTTTCCGAAGAGGTCCGGCGCGTCCATGCGCGCCAGGGCGGCACGCCCGTCCGACCAATCGAAGACCCGGTCGACGACGGCCGCCAGGCGGCCGGCGACCAGCTCGGCGAGGACCGCGTCGAACTCGTGGGACGTCGCCATCGTGCTACCGCGGATCGACGCCTGCCGCCAGAAGAGCGTCCGGAGGTCGATCTGGACGAGAGGCCCGGCGGTCGCCCCGATGACGACCAGCCGACCTCCGCGGGCGACGCTCCGCACGGACCTTGGGACGGTCGGGGACCCGACGGAGTCGAAGATGAGGTCGATGCCCCGCTTCCCGCTCCATTCCCAGAGGGTCCGGTCGAGCGGTTTCTCCTCGGTCAGCAGCAGCACCTCCTCGGCACCGAGGCGACGGCACGCGTCGGCCTTGTCGAGCGATCGGCCCACGACGACGACCCGGGCGCCGGCCTGCCGGGCCACCTGGATGGCGGCGGTCGAGACGCCCCCGCCCGCGCCGATGATGGCGACGGTTTCGCCGGGGGCGACCGCCCCGACCGTCCGAATGGCTCGCCAGGCGGTCTGGAACACCAGGGGGGCCGCGGCGGCCTGTTCCCACGTGAGGCTGGAGGGGATCCGATGGACGTTCCGACGCGGGAGCACGATCGACTCGGTCGCGGTGCCCTGGGTGTGCTCGCCGACGATCCGATAGTCGCGACAGAGGCACTCGAGGCCCGCGACGCACGCCGGGCAGGTTGCATCCCAGAGCCCCGGATTGAGCAGCACCCGGTCGCCGACGGCCAGGTCGTTCACCCCGGGGCCGATCGCATCGACGACGCCGGCCCCATCCGACCCGAGGACGTGGGGACGCTCGATCGGCACGCCGGGGATCCCGGCGAGGACGAACCGGTCCAGCCGGTTGAACGCCGCCGCCCTCAGGCGGATCCGCACCTCCCCCGCCGCCGGCTCGTTATCCGGGACCTCGACGAGCTCGACCCGGTCGAGTCCGCCGTGCTCCCGGAATCCGAGTCCGATCATTCGGGCGCCGCGCGGAGCTCCCAGTGCGTCGTCCCGCCACGGTCTTCGACGTGGATCCCCGCGGCACGCAACTCGTCCCGGATGCGGTCGGCCTCCGAATAGTCGTTCCGTTCGCGGGCCCGCCGTCGCGCGTCCAAGGCGATCCGGACGGCGCCGGCCAACTCCTCGGACGCGCCGGCTCCGTCCCCCCGGATCGGCAGTCCCAGCACCTCTTCGGACCATCGGTACGGGGCGAGGAGCGTCTCGAGGGCCCCTCCCTCGAGCGATTCGAACGGTTGGGGGAGGGCGGAAACGTTCCGGACCCACCCGAACAGCAGCGCGATCGCTTCGCGGGAGTTGAAGTCGCTCGCCATCACTTCGTCGAGGCGCTGGACGAGCCCGTCGGCGGCCTCGGCGGTCTCGGGCGGGAGCCCGGCGCCGGGGCGCTCCGCTCCCTCCCGCTCGAGGAGGCCGGACAGCCGTCGGTACGGGGCGATGAACCGACCGAACGCCTCGGCGGACTCTTCGAGGCTCTTGCCTTCGACGAAATCGAGCGGGCTGCGGTAGTGGGCGTTGAGGTAGAAGAACCGGAGGACGTCCGGGCCGCAGGCGTCGAGCGTCTCCGCGAGCCGGATGACGTTCCCCAGGGATTTCGACATCTTCTCCCCGCCAAGGTTGAGCATCCCGGCGTGCATCCAGAAGTTGACGAGCGGCGACGTCCCGGTAGCCGCCTCGGCCTGGGCGATCTCGGCCTCGTGGTGCGGGAACTTCAGATCGAGGCCGCCGCCGTGGATGTCGTAGCGCGCCCCGAGCAATCGGACGGTGATCGCGGTGTCCTCGATGTGCCACCCGGGCCGGCCCGGCCCCCACGGACTCTCCCACGACGGTTCCCCCGGCGTCGCCGCCTTCCAGAGGACGAAATCCTCGGGAGCGCGCTTCCCGGGCTCGGCGGGGACGCGGGTTCCGGGACGTTGGGCCTCGATCCGCTGGCCGGAGAGCTTCCCGTAGGCGGGGAACCGGGAAACGTCGTAGTACACCGACCCCGTCGTCGCGTACGCGTAGCCGCCGTCGACCAGCTGGCGGACCTGGGCGAGGATTTCCGGCACGTAGTCCGTCGCGAACGGGTAGTAGTTCACCGACCGGACCCCGAGGCGTTGCATGGAGACTGTCCACCCGGCAAAGTGACGCTCGGCAAGCACCAGCGGGTCGATCCCTTCCTCACCGCCCCGCTGGATCAGCCGGTCGTCGAGGTTCGTCACGTTCTGGACGTAGAACACCCGGTATCCCCAACGTCGCAACGCCCGGGCGACGACATCGAAGGTGACGAACGTCCGACCGTGACCGATATGCGCTTCATCGTAGGGGGTCAGCCCGCAGACGAACAGGCCGATCTTCGGAGGGGTGATCGGCACGAGCAGCCGGGTCTCGCGGCTGAGGGTATCGTAGATCTGGACGCGGCGCACGCGTTCAGAGCTCCCGGAGCGCGCCCTTCACGGCATCGGCCAGATCCGCCGGGTCCTCGATCCCGCACGAGAACCGCAGGAGCCCGTCGCGGACCCCTCCGGCCTCTCGCTGGGCCTTCGGAACGCTGGCGTGGGTCATCGACGCCGGATGGTCGATGAGCGACTCGACCCCTCCGAGGCTTTCGGCCAGGGTAAAGATCTCGAGGTTCCGGAGGAACCGCCGCGCCGCCGGCATCCCCCCCGAGAGTTCGGCGCTGACCATCCCGCCGAATCCCTCCATCTGTCGACGGGCGAGCGCGTGTTGCGGATGGCTCGACAACCCCGGGTAATGGACCGCGGTGACCTTGGGGCTCTTTTCGAGCACGTCGGCCACGGCGCGGGCCGATTCGCCATGGGCCCGCATCCGGACCCCGAGCGTGTGGAGCCCGCGAAGGACCAGGAAGACGTCAAACGGGCTCGGAACCGCTCCCACCGCGTTCTGGAGCCACCGCAGGCGCTCGCCGAGCTCCGCCTCCCGGATCACAAGGGCCCCGCCGATGATGTCCGAGTGCCCCCCGAGGTACTTGGTCGCGGAGTGGAGCACGATGTCCGCGCCGAGCTCGATCGGTCGTTGGAGCGCCGGAGAGGCGAACGTGTTGTCGACCGCCGTCAACGCCCCGCTCCGATGGGCGCGGAGCGCTATGTCCCGAATGTCGGCGAGGCGCATCAGGGGGTTCGTGGGAGTCTCGAAATAGACGAGCGCGCAGGGGCCTTTCGCCAGCGCGGCCTCGAGGTTGGCGCCTCGGGCGAGATCCACGTAGTCGATGGTGATCCCGAACTGTCGGCGGTGGTGCTCGAACAACCGCCAGGTTCCACCGTACAGGTCGTTCCCCGCGATGATGCGGCTCCCCGAGCGGAACTGTTCCAATAGTGTGGTGAGGGCGCCGAGTCCCGAGGCGAAGGCCAGGCCCACCGCGCCGCCCTCGAGCACCGCGAGCGCGTTCTCGAGCACGGTCCGGGTCGGGTTCGCCGAGCGTCCGTAGACGTACCCCTTGTGCCGATTCGGGGACGATTGAGCGAACGTGCTGGAGAGGTAGATCGGCGGGTTGACGGCCCCCGTGAGGGGGTCCGGCGGCTGGGCGGCGTGGATCAGCTTCGTATCAAAACGCATGGTTCTCTCCCCGGACCGACAGATAGGACACGAGGTCATGACGGGTGAGAAGACCGACCGGGAGTCCGGTGCCTCCATCGCGAACGAGGAGGGCCCGCTCCTCCTTCAGCCGGCGAAGCACCTCGGAGACCGGGGCATCCGCGGCGACCTCGAGGAAAGGAGGCCCGAGGAGGGAGCTCACGGTTCGCTCGAGCACCCCCTGGTCGCCGATCGTCGCCCGAAGGATCTCCTCCTCCTGAAGGCTGCCGACATTCTCCCGGCCCGCGACCACGGGCATCTGGGAGATCCCGTGGCGGCGAAGGGTCGCGAGGGCGTCCCGGAGCAACGTCGTCGGATCGGCGGCGACCAGTGCGGGGACGGACTCCTTGGCGGCGACCAGGTCGCCCGCCGTCGCCCCGGCGTCCAGGAATCCCTTCTCCCGGAGCCAGTCGTCGGAGTAGAACTTGGAGATGTACCGGTCCCCCGAATCCGGTAGGATGATCGCCACGGTCGAGCCTTCCGGGACCGGGCGCTGGCCGAGCCATTTGAGAGCTCCCGCGACCGCCGACCCCGAGGAGCCGCCGACGAACAGCCCCTCCTCCCGGGCGAGCCGGCGCGCCATCTGGAACGACTCCTTGTCCTCGACCTCGACGAACTCGTCGAGGTACTGGAAGTGGACGGTCCGCGGCACCATGTCCTCCCCGATCCCTTCCACCTGGTAGGGGACGGCCCGGATGAGCTCGTGGGTCCGGAAATAGTGGCCGAGGACGCTTCCCTTGGGATCGACGGCGACGACCTTGACGCTCGGGTGGTTCTCCTTGACGAACTTCCCGATGCCGCTGATGGTGCCTCCGGTCCCGATCGTCGCGACGATCGCCGATAGTCCCGGCCCGGCGTCGCGGACGATCTCGGGCCCGGTCGTCCGGTAGTGGGCGCCCGGGTTCTGCTCGTTCTCGTACTGGTTGGGATAGTAGGCGTTCGGGATCTCCTTCGCCAGCCGACGGGCGACGGAGTAGTGGCTCATCGGGTGGTCGGGTGGCACCCCGCTCGGGGTGATCACCACGCGCGCGCCGTAGGCCCGAAGCAGGCGGATCTTCTCCGCGCTCATCTTTTCCGGGAGCACGAAGACGCAGTGGTACCCCCGGACGGCCGCGACCAGAGCGAGCCCGACCCCCGTGTTGCCGCTCGTCGCTTCGACGATGGTCCCGCCCGGCTTGATCAGTCCGCCCGCCTCCGCGGCGTCGATCATCGCCGGTCCGATCCGATCCTTCACTGAGCCCCCGGGGTTGAGGAATTCGAGCTTGGCGAGGAGGCGGTACGGGAGGCCCCGTCCGACCCGGTGGAGCGGGATCATCGGCGTCTCCCCCACCAGGTCAAGGATCGTTGTCGGAGGCTTCCGCTCGCCTGCCATCGGGCGACCGGATTGGACGACTGCCATAAACGCTTGGGGCGGACCCCTCCCCGGTCCCGGCCCCTTTCGCCGGTTCATACCACCCCCCCTTAAGCCGGCGGTTTCCTCGAGCGGCCGTGCGAGATCCGGTGGCCGTCCCCCCGCTCGGGGGGCTCCGGGCTAGCTCGTGGGCGAGGGGCGTGGCGCTCCGACCGGGGTGGCGGTCGTGGCGAGCTCCGTCGACGGAGGTCCCCTCGGGGGGCCATCGGGAGATGGCGGCGCGGTGAGCTCACTGGCCGTCGTCCTCATCCCCCTCGCCGCGGCGATGGCGGTGGCCCTCGCGGGGCTGATCCGATGGTCCGCGCACGCCCGGAGCCGCACCGACGCGGCGTGGGTCGGATTCCTGCTGGCCGGAATGGCATCGATGCTCGGCGGCGGGGCCATCCTCGCCTACCGGAACGACACCGAGGGGTGGCTCGCAGCGCTTTGGCTCGGGGGACTGTTGATGGCCCTGAGCGCGACACCGCTACTCTGGACGCTCCTCGGCGAGGCGCGGCGACGCAGCGAGGACCCGAGAACGTTCGCACCGGCGGCCCTGCGGGATCGACGGGCGTTCGTCGGGATCGTCGTCGCCCTCGTCCTGGGCAACGAACTGCTGATGGGCTGGCTGTTCCCGATCGCGGCCGGTGGCGGCGCCTTGGTCGTCCGTCCGAGTCTCGCCGGGACGGTGACCGCCCTGGGCGTCGTCGTCGGGTCCCCGTGGTTCCTCTTCCCGATGGCAGCCGAGATGGGACTGACCACCGTGTGGCTGTGGACCGAACTGGACCCGGCCCTCCGCGTCATGCTCGCGTTCCAGTCGGCGATGATGGTCCTCTCACCGCCGGCGCTACCGTCGGCCGCGTGGCATGCGTCGACGATCTATCTCTCGAGCGCCCTCATGATCGGTCTTTTCGTCTACCAGATGGAGTGGGTGTACCGACACCCCCGGGTGGGGATCGCACTCGGCCGCTACACGATCCGGCTCCTCGCCGTCTACGCCCTCCTGATGGCGGGGCTCTACGAGTGGCTGGCCACCGGGAGCGTCGCCCTGTTCGCCGTGGCCGTCCTCGCAGAGATGGTGCTGTTCTTCTCCGCGGTCGCCGACGCGGCTCGATTCCGCGACGACGATCCGTTCACCTGGCAACTTCGGCCGTCTTGGGCGGTCCAGCTGCTCGGGTGGGTCCTCGTCGCCGAGCTGTTCATGGGCGCCCTCCTCGACCTCGAAGCGAACGGGAACGGTTTCCTGCTGCTCGTGCCTCAGCTCCCGCTTTCGGGGGACGCGGCCACGATCGCTGCCCACGCGGTCTCGAACGGATTCTGGTTCGTCGCGGTGGTGACGGGCTCGGCCGGTTTCCTGGTGATGATGGGGTCGGAGATGGGTGTGCTCGTCGCGCTGAAGATCCGGGAGACCCGGCGCCGGGAGCAGCGGCTCCGGCTCGGGCTGACCATCGCGGCGTTCGCGGCGACCACGGTCTACTTTCCGGGATTCTGGAACACCGTGCCGATCTCCCACCTCCCGCCGATCGGCCAGGTCCCGGTCCTCGGCTGGACCATGGGGATCGGGAGCGGGGGCGGTCTCGCTCCCGGATTCTTTGTCGCGATCCTCGTGACGTATCTCCTCATCGGGTCGATGTCGGCGCTGTTCGGCCGACGAGTGCTCTGCTCGGTCTTGTGCAGCGCGGCGACGATGTACCAAGGAACCCTCGTCGACTCGATGAAGAGCTTCAACCGGTCATCGCCCGTGGGCCGGAAGTTCCTCGGCACCCATTTCTCGTCGGCGTACACCGTGACGACCGGGGTCACGCTGGGTTCGCTGGCGGGGGCGTCGACGATCTCCTACCTCGACGCGATCGGACGCCTCCAGTGGACGGTGGGCGGATCCGACCCGACCCAGTTCCTGTTCAGCTTCTACTTCGGGGTCCTCTGGTACGTGATGTTCGTCACGATCCCGTACACGGGGAACTACAACTGCGTCACGATGGGATGGTGTCACTGGGGCACCTGGAGCCAGGCGTTCTCGCGGCTCGGTTTCTTCCGGCTCAAGGTCAAGGACCGCACGATCTGCCAACAGTGCCGTACCCTCGACTGCGCCAAGTCCTGTCCCATCGGACTCGTGGACATGGTCGGCCAGCTCCGCACGACGGGGGAGTTCCGAAGCTCGAAATGTTGCGGCGTCGGCAACTGTGTCGGCGCCTGCCCGTACGGGAACCTCTACATCCACGATGTCCGACACTGGTGGCGGGGCCGCCGACCGGCGTTCTCGGGGACGTCGGCGGATGGGGTCCCCTTGCCGATGGTCCGGGGCTCCCGCCCCCTGACGGTCCGGAACGCCACCGCCGACGTTCCCCGGACCTCGCCAGGGTTCACCCGATCCGGGGGGCCGTCCTCGTGAGCGCGGTGTTCCCGGTGGCCAACGGGTCGATCGTACCGTTCCTGATCCTCGCGGCCGCGATGGTCGGCGCGAACCTCTTCCTCCTCACCCGCGCGTTCCCACGCCGAGGGGGAACTCCGGACCTCGGAACGGTGGTCCTCGTGGTCGGCATCCTGCTGATGACCTCGCTTCTGTGGCTCGCGGTGATCGACGCGGTGCTCGACCCCGGGGACTCGTCGACGGTGGCCGTGTTCATCGCCGGCAACAGCATGATGGGCGTGATCGGAGCGTGGTTCATCGCGGTGTTCTACCGAGCGGAGGAGAAGCACCTCCCCTCCCGGGGCTGGGCGTGGCCGTCGCTGCTGGCGCTCCTCGTGATCGGCTCCGAGTTCCTGATGGGCGCGGCGTACGTCCTTTCGCTCTCGGGAACCGGCCCGTACGTCCCCCGGGGATGGGCGGGCCTCGTGCTCCTCGTCCGGGACGCCGTCGTCTCCATCTGGTTCTCCTGGGCGATGATGGCGACGATGGCCCTACTGCTGGTCTGGTTGCCGATGCCCGGCGCCGAACGCGGCGTGCTCGGCGGACTGGCGGCCACGTCAGCGATCGCCCCGTGGGTCGGGACCGGCTCGCTGGAAGGGCTCGCGGCCATGGGCGTCCTGATGGCGGTCGTCCTCACCATCGGATTCGAACGAGCCTCCCGGAGGGACACCACGGTCGGTCTGGTCCGCGCCCTCGGCGTCGTCACTGGAGGATTTGGGGTCATGATGGCCGCCGGGCTGCTCGGCTTTCTCCTCCCGGGGGCGTTCGGGGGGACGTTCGCTTTCGCCGTCGCGAACCTCTTCGTCATGGGGGGCGAGCTCCTGTTCCTCAGCCGATGGGCCCTGGCCCGTCCGGATCGAACCCCAGCCGGGCTCGCCCCAAGCTCGGGCGACCCGTCGACGCCGTCCGCCGCGGCAGCGTGATCGAGGGCGTTCCAGGTCGAGGAGGCTCGGGGGTCTGGGCGTGCGAGGGGGCCGGGACGAGGATGGAGAGGTCGCGGCCGCCACGTTTAAGACGCGAGGGGACTGTGCGGTTCCTCCCCACGAGGTCGCGTTGATCGGGTCACTGGAGGCCGACGTTCTTTCCTCGCTCCGCCTCCTGAAGGAGGCGCCGGCCCGGGAGGTGCGGCTCGCCCTGAGGGAGCGCGGCGTCCTCGTCGCCTACACGACCGTCGCGACGATCCTCGGTCGCCTCTGGACGAAGGGCCTGGTCCGCCGGCGGCGCGAACCCTGCCGGGGCGGGGAGCGGTATGTCTACCGACCGGTCAATTTCGAACGGAAGTACCTGCGTGGGGTACTGCAGGGCGTGGTGTCGCTGTTCGGACCGTCCGGCGTCGTCCACCTCAGCCAGGAACTTTCCAAGCTGAATCCCGCCGAGGAGCGCGAGCTCCGTCGCCGCCTCGGCCTGTAGCGCCGGGAGGATCGGTACCGGTGTTCCCGCCGGTCGTCCTGCTCCTGTACGCCCCCGTCGTCGTCTGGGTCGCCACCGGGTTGGGGCTCCTCCTCGCCTTCCGACGCTCCGCCCCCCCGGTCGTCCTCCGCCTGGCGGCCGCGTTCATGGCGCTCTGGGCCCTGCTCGCGACGACGACCCTGGTCTGGGTCCTCGCCAACGGCGGCGGATCGGCGATCGTCACGCTCGCCCGCTCTCCCTTCCTCTTGTTCAGCGACCGGTACGCGGCGCTGTGGCTCTACGGTGGTATCGGAGCGGTTCTCGTGTTCTCCACCGCCTTCGTGGTGAACCAGCTCGTCGGCCGCGGGTTTCTGCGACTCCTCGGGACCACCGTCGTCGCGTGGCCCGCCGGGCTGCCGAGACCCGCCGAGCGCACGAGCCTGCTCGCCTTTCGGTCGGAACGCGCGGAGGCGTTCTCGTTCACCCTCCTCGAGTTCGGAGGGGCGGGTCGGGGCTGGTGGCATCGACACGAGGTCGTCCTGCTGTCCCGCGCGCTGTGGGCCCGGCTGGAACCGGACGAGCGGGAGGCGGTGGTCGCCCACGAGCTGGGCCACGTCCGAGGGCTGGACGGGCGCTACCTGACGTTCCTGAGGACCCTCTCGCGCATGATGCGGTGGGACCCGTTGTTGGCGTACCTGACGGCCCGCCTCACGTCGCGCGAGGAGTACCGGGCCGACTACGAAGCGGCCAAGATGACGCGGCGTCCCCTCGCCCTCGCCCGGGCGCTCTACAAGGTCAGCTTGGTCACCGACCGCGACCCGTCCCCGGCGCCCGGATTCCTCGGCGGTGGGGGATCTCGGGGCCGTCGGGAGGCGCTGGACCGGATCCGCCGTCTGGTGGCCCTCGCGGAGTCCGCCGAGTTCGGAGGGCCAGGTGGGTAGCCGATGGCTTCCGTGGGCCCCCGCCACGACGGTCCTCGCCGTCGTCCTCTTGGCGATCTCGGTCCTCCCCCAACGAGCGATCGCCTCGGGCCCACCGCCCGCGCTTCCGATCGGCGCCGGGAACCACGTCGTGGGTGGGCTGGAAGCCCCGGTGCTATCGCCTGGGACGTCGGGGACGATCCAGCTGGTCCTCGCCGACCCGCTGACGGCCCCTGTCTCGGCCGTGGTCGTCGGGATCGAGGTCTATGCGTTCAATGCGTATCCGGGCAACTCCAGCCAACCGGTTCCCTCCGGCGCCGTGGAGCTTCGGAACGGCTCGGGTTCCTGGGGCCCGAACGCGTCCTGGAGCGATCCCGCGATGCTCCGCCCCGGCGGCCCGACCTCGGTGGGATTCGCCGTCGAAGCCCCCGGGGGATCCCCCGTCGGCACCTACGCGATCCGGGTCCAGGTCTCGTTCGTCTCCAATGGGACGGAGTTCCTGCTTCTCTCGCGGGGCTTCTTCACCGCCTCGACGTGGGCCGCCGGGACCAACGGGCCGAACGGGACCTCGGTGCTCAACCTCTCGCGGCTCGGCGTCTCGGGCGTCGTTCCCGAGACCGCCGTCCTCGTGGAGCCCCCGTCGCCGGCGCTTCCGCTCTATGGGATCCTCGCCGCGTCGATCGTCCTCGCCGCCGTCGGGGCGTTCTACGTCTGGCGCCGCGGGCCCGGGTCCATCTCCGGCAGCGTCGGAGCCCCGGAGGCGATCAACGCCGACAGCGCCTTGGGGAACAGCCGCACCAGCGACGGCGACTGACGCAGCAGGTCGCGCGCCACGTGGGTCGGGAAATCGATGTCGCCGAACGCGACGATCGACGCCCGCATCTCGCTGGCCTGGAGCGCCTCGATGATCCGTTCGAGGTCGGCGTCGGAGAGCCGCAGGAACAGCCGTCGGAGGTACAGCGCCTTGCCGAGCTCCTCCCCCAGTTCGGCCCGCCACGCCGCATCGTACCGGGAAAGCGAGAGGGCCGAGAGATCGCCCGCCTCGAGCGCTTGCGCCGCCACCCGCGCGGCGATCTCGGCGCATCGCATGCCGGTGAAGATCCCCCCGCCGGAAAGGGGCTTGACCTGGGCCGCCGAATCCCCGACGAGCATCACGTGGGCCGCCGACGTCCTCGGCACGTCCCCGATCGGAACCCCCGAGACGAGGTAGTTCGTCGGCGCCCGGAACGCCGCCCCGAAGCGGCGGTTCAGGTGCTTCAGCAGGCGGTCGTAGAAGGCGCGCGCCGTCGTCTCTCCGGCCCGGACGGCCACTCCGACCCGGGCTCCCCCCAACCCATCCGGGATCCACCAGCCGAACAACCCGGGCGACAGCTCGTTCCCGAGGTAGACCTCCACCTGGTCCGGATCCCCCGGACTCTCCCCGAACTCGGCCTCGAACGCCGGTAGGATCTCGACCGGCCGACGGAGCCGGAAGGCGCGCGCCACCGCGCTCGCAACGCCGTCGCACCCGAGCACGAGTCGGGCCCGGACGTCCTCGGCCCGGCCCTGGCCGTCGACGAGCCGCACCGTGGCGGCGCCGTTGGAGACCCCGACGAGCCGATCGAACTTGACCTCGGTCTCGAACGTCGCCCCGGCCCGCGCGGCGCGGTCGGCGAGGTGGATGTCGAGGCCGGCCCGATCGATGACGAACGCCCTCGGGGCCGTCGCATGGAACGACACCGAGCGTAGGGAAGGGGCGAACACCGTCGCCCCGTGGACCGGCCTCCGCACCATCGACGTGCTGCCGGCCATGTCGAGCACGCGCTGCGAGACCAACCCCGCGCACTGCACCGGGTATCCGACCCGGCCATGCTCCTCGATGACGAGGACCTCGTGCCCCGCTCGGGCGAGGTCGTGGGCCGCGGTCGATCCGGCGGGTCCGGCGCCGACCACCAGCACCTCGACCTCTCGCACGCCTCCACGAGAGGGGGGGCGTTCTTAACGCCGAGGTGGCGGCGACCGACGTTTCGGTGGCGGAATCCGGCGGCGGAGCCTCACCCGC
>Ga0210384_10001962_pt1 | contig 26269 bp, 18 predicted proteins | sample IncBWH2MmetaG_FD_160574 | JGI IMG/M metagenome (GOLD analysis project Ga0210384, IMG submission 160574) | Forest soil microbial communities from Barre Woods Harvard Forest LTER site, Petersham, Massachusetts, United States - Inc-BW-H-2-M | ecosystem: Environmental > Terrestrial > Soil >...
GCAAATCTTTGTGGGGCACGGCTTCAGCCGTGCCGTAAAGTGTCCAGAATCAGTTCGGCTTTAGCCGCTGCCCTGTTTGAAATCGAGTCCCCACACAGACTCTAAAGCCCCCTATGGCCGATTGCCAATGTCAGGGCTGAAGCCCTGACCCACATCCAGTCTTTCAAAGCGCGTAACGCAAGACCCACACCCTGCAACCAATAACGCATAACCTGCGAGATGTTACCGACAACTTAAATAAACATTCCCTCGTCCTGCTGTTCGGCCGACGATTCCCCAGGATCCAGGGGGCCGCGCCTTTGCCGGGCAGTACGGAAAAAATCAATCCCCGCTTGAACGCCGCGGATCAACGCAGTGGCCTTGAGTACAGGCCCCCAGACCGTCTGCCGCAGGCGCGATCCCGCGTCTTCCACCGCCTCCATGGCGCCGGTCAGAACATGGTCGACGTGGATCAACTGCATGCGCAGCCGTTCCAGGGCCTCGCTCAGGACTCGATCGACCTTCTGCGCCTCGCCGCGCGCCAGACGCGTAATCTCGGAAGCGTCCGCAACGATGCCGGAGATGCGCGGTGAGATTTCTTCGACCAGGATCTGAACGCGCGAAATCAGAGGCGTCACCTTGGTATTGAGATCCGCCACGGTCTGCTCAACCCGCGCGGCTGTGCGGCGAAGCTGGATAAATAACGCAATGAGAACGATCGCTTGCAGAACCACCGCAAGCGCCGTCACCACCACGAAAAGGGGCATCCAGGTTTCCATTCGTTTTCCTCGCCGTGATTATTGCGCCTTGGCCTTCTCCCGCTGATAGGCGTCGCGACCGGCATCGACGGCGGCAGAAAGGGATTCCTTCTGGCGCACGGCAACTGTCTTGCTCCGCTCGAGAATATCCTCGGCGCGTTCGCGCAATTCCCGCGCTTTGCGCTGGGCGTATTCGCGGCCTTCGTCAGCCTTCAGTGACAAAAATTCGCGCGTTTCCTCGCCCGATTTCGGCGCGAATAAAATTCCAACGAGCGCTCCGATTCCGAGCCCCACCAGGAAGAAGCTTAATTTGGATCCTGCGTTTTCCGACATAGTGAACTCCTTTCCGGTCTCGAAAGTAGCACAGGCCCCCGGCAGAAGCAATCGGGGGAACTACCTCCGTGGCAACAGGGCGCCTTTTGGCCCCGCCAGGTGCGCGGAGACGCGCTCGGCAATCCCCCTGGGAACTATCTTGGCGATCTGCTCGATGCTGGCGGAGCGCAGTTGCGCGACGCTTCCGAAGCTTCGGAGCAATTTTTGCGCCGTGCGCGGGCCGACTCCGGGGATATCCTCCAGGCCCGTTTGTATCGTGCGCTTTGTCCGGCGCTGCCGGTGAAAACCCACGGCGAAGCGGTGCGTTTCATCGCGAATTTGCTGGATCAGGTGAAGGATCGGCGAGTGACGCTCCAGCCGGATGGGCTGATCTTCCTGGCCCAGGACATAAATAACTTCTTCCTGCTTCGCGATGCTGGCGACGGGCTGGTTGATGACTTCGAGCTTTTCGAGCCCCGCCGCGGCCGCGTGTAGTTGCCCGATTCCGCCGTCAATCAGGATCAATCCCGGCAGCGCTTTCCTTTCCTCCTGCAATCGCCGGTAGCGCCGCTCGACCGTTTCCTTCATGCTCGCGAAATCGTCGTTGCCCCATTCGCCTCTAATAATGAATTTCCGGTAATCCGATTTTTTCATTCGCCCGTCTTCCCACACGACCATCGAAGCGACCGTGTCCGAGCCCTGCAAATGCGAGATATCGAAGCTCTCGATTCGCCGCGGCGGTTCCGGCAGGCCGAGCGCCTGCTCCAGCGCCTCGACGATGGCCTTCGAGCTGGGCTTCAGCACGCGGAAACGCTGCTCGAAGGAGTGGCTCGCGTTCTTCTCCACCAATTCCAGAAAGGCGTGCTTCGCGCCGCGCTGCGGCATCACAATTTCCACGCGGCTGCGCGGCGGCTCCAGATGCGACCCGCGTTCGGTGAGGATGTCCTCCAGAATCTTGCGATCCTCAAAATCCATGGGAACGTGAATGGCCCGTGGCAGATACGCGGCGTCGAGGTAGAGTTGTTTCAAAAGCGCGGACAGAAATTCGGACGGGTCGAATTCCGCAAGGTCTTCCCAATAGAAATCGCGCCGGTCCACAACGCGCCCTCCGCGAAGATGGAAGAGATTCACGGCCACGAGAGGCGGCTCCGCATGCCATGCGAGCACGTCAATGTCATCGCCCTGCGCGGCGGCAATCTTCTGGCGTTCTTCGATCTCGGAGAGCGTGCGCAAAAGGTCCCGGTACGCCGCGGCCTGCTCGAAGCGTTCGGTGTCGGAAGCCTCCATCATGCGGGATTCGAGGCTTGCGATCAGGTCGTGGCGGCGACCCTCGAGGAACAATTTCGCGTCGCGCGCCGCCTCCGCATATTTCTCGTCCGTGCTCAGGCCGGGAACGCATGGCCCGTGGCACCGGCGAATGTAATACTGCAGGCAGGGCCGCGGGTGCGCGCGCGTCAGGTCCACTGTGCAGGAAGGAATACGAAACGTTTTATGGATGAAGTGCACGATCCGGTACGCGAGGCTATGCGGGAAGAACGGCCCGAAATAAATCGAGCCGTCTTTGACCAACCGCCGCGTCACGTACACGCGCGGAAATTTCTCGAATGCGGTGTAGCGAATGTATGGGTATGTTTTGTCGTCGCGCAACAGCACATTGAATTTCGGCTTGTACTGCTTGATCAGGCTGTTTTCGAGCGCCAGGGCTTCGCGCTCGTTGTCCACGACGATGTAGTCGAGATCCGCGATTTCCCGCACCAGCGAACCGGTTTTGGCGTCCACCCAACGGGATTCGAGAAAATACGATTTCACGCGATTCCGCAGGGAACCCGACTTGCCCACATATAAAATATTTCCCAGTGCATCCTTGAACAGGTACACGCCCGGCTCTGCGGGAAGGCTGCCGGCTTTTTGTGCGAGTTCCATCGCGGGAGTAGAATGGGAAGTGCGGCGATCCGCACTCGGGCAACACCCATGATAGCAAAGTGAATCCTAATCTGCGCGTAACATGAACCGACCTGCATGCATCGTTTTCGGAATATTCCTGCTCGCAGGGGCTCGATCCCTCCGCGCGCAGCAAGTGAATCCGCGGGTTCCGCCTCCTCCACCTCCGGCCGAAACGCCTGCCGCGCCAACACCCGCGACGCCGGACGCGGCCACAACCGCGCCACACCCCGCGGCCGCGCAGCCAATCGATCCGACCGTTCCGCCGCTACCTCCTTCGGAGGATTCGGCGCCGGATCCACTTGCCGCGCCTTCGGGTCCCGTGTTCGACCCGCTTCATGCGCAAAGGAGCCTGGATGTCGGCAAGTTCTATCTGAATAAGGGAGCCTACGACGCGGCCATCGACCGCTTCGTGGAAGCGTCCAACTATCAGCCCACTTTGGCAGCGCCGTGGAAACTTCTAGGCGAGGCTTACGAAAAGAAGCATGAGTACGCAAAAGCGATTCAAGCCTACAACAAATATCTCCATGTCCTCCCGCATGCCGTGGACGCCGCGAAGATAAAGAAAACCATCTCCGATCTCGAAGAGAAATCCGCGCAGGAATCCCCCAAAAAAGCGGAGCGTTAACTCAAATTCTTCAATGAATCAAAGGGAACGCGCCCAGGGTTCCCAGGCAGTTTACCGCTAACGGACGCGCTCGAGGAATTTTCGCGCCCGCGCGTAGTGCGCAAAGCGCTTTTCCTCGGCGCGAAATTCAGGGGAGTGCGACTGCAGCCTGCACGCGGCAGCTCGCAACGGATGCTTCAAGTGCAACATTTCGTGAAAGAGGATGAATTCCACGGCGTAGGAAGGCACTTCCGCGCGGTCCAGCCGCTTGTTCATCACAATCTGGTCGAGCGAAGGATCGTAGCATCCAAACTGAGAACGCCAGGGCCGCGCGCTCCATCCCAGGCGAGGGCGGCGAAGGCGTCCCTCGAAGTATTCCACATTCAGGGAAGCAAACATGGGATCCAGATCGTGCGCCGAGCCGAGTGGATTGTCCTGGATGCGTTTCGCCCGCTTGCGGCGAACGCGCGCGATGTGCCGCCGCGTGGTGTGCGCCAGCGCGAACCGGCGGTAGAGATAGCGCAACTCGCGAGGCACGCGCCGGCGATACATTTGCCCCAATAAAATCGCGGCGGCGGCCTCGATCACGGCGACAGGCGCCTCATGCAAAATATCGGAAAGCCTCACGTAGGCCACATCCTGCCGCAAGCGCACCGTGTGCGAAAGATTGGCGTAGGGGTACAGCTCCACTTGAAATTGCGGCGGCCGGCCCTGGCATCCCAGGCGCGTGAAGATGCGCTGAAAAATGCGGTCGCCCCCCAAAAGCGCGGTGGGCACGCCGCGATCCTTCCTCCAGCTGGCTGATCCTCTCACGATGGTTTGCGCCGCACGGGCGCCGCGGGCGTCTCTTTCGCGGCCTTGTCCACATCCTTGGCCGCGTCCTGAGTGGCCTCAATCGCGTCTTCCAGATTTTCCTTGTACGTTTCGCGTTCCACGCCATTCAGGGCAAGGCCCTTGAGGTACGGCAGAAATTCCTTAATCCCCGACTGCATTGCCTTTACTCCGTCACGAATGTCTTCCTGCTTTTCGATTCCAATTTCGATCAAATCGGCGGCATCATCGATGCAGCCCGTGTAGCCGTTTAGCAAGCTGTTCAGGCGTTCGATCCTCTTTTGGTCCGTCGGGTCGATATGCGCGAATTCATACTGAAGTTTTTTGATGCGGTCCGAGGCAAAAGTCGCAAAGAGCACGATGCGCGGTCCGGTCGCCCCGGCATCGCGAATTTTGTCGGCCTCCGCCTCGGTGAGATACTCCTTCTTTTGGGGCGCGGCATTGGCCGAGCCGGCGGGCACGGCGGGCAGAATCGAGGCGAAGAGCAACATGGCGCCCGGAAGAGCGCCCTGTAGACTGATGGATCGCATGGGACACCTCAAGGATCTGATTTCGGCGCGCCGCGTTCCGGTTTGCGCGGAAAGAGCTTGTCAATGAGTTCGTTTTGATCCATGAACAAATCGTTCCGAACCACCCGGAAAAATGGACGCTTGTCCACGTTCAAGGTGAGGATCAGATCGTCAATGCGCCGGATGGTTTCGCGAAGGCTGATCTGAAGCTCCTTGAATCCCGCCGGTTTCCGTTCCGCGTCAACGCCCATGCCGTTCAGCGCTGCAACGGTGGCCCGAACTTCATCGCGATATTGTTCGAGGGTCTGAAGGGAAGCGACCTCGTCGTCGGCCCTCAGTTGCCGCTTTGCTAGGTCGACCTGCTCGTCACCCAATTTCGCCAGCGCGCGCGCTTTACGGACGGGGTCGTTCTCATTCTGATACCGCGCCAGATCCTCGGCGAAACGGTCTTGTGCGGCAAGCGCAACGCACAGCCCCAGCGTCGCGATCACCGCGACCCGAATTTTAGCCGCGACCCTCATCTTGGAAGGTAGAATATTTAGCAATCCGCTTTCACTTTTTCTTGGACTGTCCCAGTTCGCGCTGCAAAACGGGGATGCGATGGCGCGCCTGAAAATCCTGAGTGTCGTGCTTCCCGCCGTCCTGATCGAGAAACTTCTGGTACGCCTCGATCGCCTCCGCCTTCCGGGAAAGTTTATCGTAACAGATCGCGCGCACAAACCACGATCCGGGCTTGGGGGTTTCCAATTTGGCAAGCCGGTCCATCGCCTCGAGTGCCGCCGAATAATTTTCATTCAGATAAAATGCGTCGCCGAGATCGCGCAGCACGTCTGCGGACTGCGGGCTCTGCGCGTAGGCCTGCTCCAGTATGCGAACCGCCGAGGGATAGTCGCGCAATTCGATGTCCACGTGGCCTATCCACCCGGCCAACTCCGCATCCCGCGGCGCGAGCGAATTCGCTTGTTTCAGAGTGTCTCCGGCCTCTTTCCATTTATTCTGCTGCATGTAGATTTCGCCGCGCATTTTCAGCGTTTCGGCGGAAGGAGCGGTGCCTGCTTCGGAACGATCGAGCTCGGCGAGTGCGTCATCATACCGGCTGAGATTCAAGAGCGCCGAAGCCCGGTCAAAATGCGCGGACCGATCCCCCGGATTGAGCTTCAAATATTCCGCGAGGGCGTCGCTCGCCGCGTCATATTGTTTTTGCGCCAGCAGAGCGCTCGAAAGGCCCAGGCGCGCCGGGACCGAGTCGCCTCGCGATGCAATGGCCGCGCGAAATTGCTCTTCCGCGCCGGCCGCGTCATTGGAGCGCAGCAGCACGCGCCCCAGGGCGAAGCAGGCCTCGTAATCCTTCGGCGACAGAGCCAGCGCGGCGCGATATTGCTCGGCGGCCTCCGGCAATTTGCCGGCGTGTTCAAGGGAGAAACCGGCGAGGAATCGCGGACGGCTTTCCGCGGGCTGCAGTTCGGCCGCATGGCGAAATGCTTCGGCTGCTGCCGCCGGATCGCTGTCCATCAGCACCAAACCAAGATTCAAGTGCGCCGCCGCCATCTTCGGATCGAGCGCAATGGCGCGCGAGAATTCCGCCTTCGCCTCCGCGGGACGTTTCAATCCCACGTAGGCGTATCCCAATTGAAAATGGGGGTAGGCCTCGTCCGGCTGCTGCGCAATGTATTTCTGTAGCGGATCGAGCGCCGCGGGGAAATCCATTTTATCGATCGCCTCATTCGCCTGCCGCAGCAGCGGCGCAAGCTGGTCTTCTTTTTCTTGAGATGAAGGGTTTGCCGGCGGTTTCGCGGGAGCTTTACGCTGGGATTGCGCGGCGGGTGAAATTCCCGTTGCCGCAAGCAGGGCGGCCGCCAAACCAATTGGAACCCAACACGCCGCGAAATTGTTTCCGAGACGCATGCGCTTTATTTGCTCCGCGCAGCAGGATGTGGCGCACCATGATTGTTATTTCCGTGAGAATTCGCAAGCGCTCGCGAAAGAAACTTCCCCGTATACGAATGCGAATTGCGCGCCACCTGCTCGGGTGTCCCGGTGGCCACAACCCGCCCGCCTTGCGCCCCGCCTTCCGGGCCAAGATCGATGATCCAGTCCGAGGATTTGATGATGTCGAGATTGTGCTCGATCACCAGGATTGATGCGCCGCCGTCAATCAGTTTGCGGAACGCCGTCAGCAGCTTCTGAATATCGTCGAAGTGCAAGCCGGTCGTAGGTTCGTCGAAAATATACAAGACCCCCTCGTTTGCTTGCATGGTGAGATGCGCGGCGAGCTTCAGGCGTTGTGCTTCTCCGCCAGAGAGCGTCGTCGCGGATTGCCCCAGGCGCAAATAGCCGAGCCCCACCTCGTCCAGGATTCTCAGCTTGGAAGTGATTTTGGGCGCCCCCGCGAAAAAGATCAGCGCCTCGCGCACCGTCAGTTGCAGCACCTCGTGTACATTTTTTTCGCGATAACGCACTTCCAGGACGCCGCTCTTGAACCGCGTGCCGCGGCATTCCTCGCAAATCAGCTCGACGTCCGCCAGGAACTGCATCTCCACGGTAACGATGCCTTCCCCCTGGCACGCTTCGCAGCGGCCTCCGGGAATGTTGAATGAAAAATGGCCGGCCGTGTAGCCGCGCTTTTTAGCTTCCGGCGTGGAAGCGAACGTTTCGCGGATGGCGTCAAACGCCTTGAGATAAGTGGACGGATTCGATCGCGGCGTGCGTCCAATGGGAGACTGATCGACGAGCACGACGCTCTGCAGTTGATGATCTCCCTCGATCCGGTCGCACAATTCCTGAAACTTTCCGCCGTTGCGTTTCGCTTCGATTGCCTTGTAAATGACATCATGCACGACCGTGGATTTTCCCGATCCTGAAACGCCCGTGATGGCCACCAGCATGTGCAAGGGAATCATCAAATCGATGTTCTGAAGATTGTGCGCGCGCGCTCCGTGGATCCGCAAAAACCGGCCGCTCGGCTTGTGTCGCTGCGTTGGAACGGGGATGCGCAATTCACCGTTCAGGTAGCGCGCCGTCAGGGATTCGCGGCTCTGCAAAAGCTCGCTGCGCGGCCCGGCAAAGAGCAGGCTCCCGCCGTGCTCCCCTGCGCCGGGCCCCAGATCGATTACGTAATCGGCGGCGGCCATCATGTCCGAATCGTGCTCGACCACCAGGATCGTATTGCCCAGGTCGCGCAAATGCTTCAGGATGTCGATCAAACGATGCGTGTCGCGTGGATGAAGGCCGATGGAAGGCTCATCCAAAACATAAAGCGCGCCGACAAGGTGCGACCCGAGCGAAGTTGCCAGTTGAATGCGCTGCGCTTCCCCGCCTGAAAGTGTCGAAGAGAGCCGGTCAAGCGATAAATAATCCAGGCCGACTTCGTCTAAGAAGAGAAGGCGCTGGCGAATCTCTTCCAGGATTTTGTCGGCGATGGCCGCCTGTTCCGCGCTCAATTCCAGGGTGTCCATGAATTGCCGCGCCTGGGCTACCGTCATGGCGCAAACTTCCGTGATGGATTTTCCCGACAGGCGCACCGCGCGCGCCTCGGCGCGCAGCCGCGATCCATTGCAATCCGGGCAGAGGGCGTAGCCGCGGTAGCGGCTCAGAAACACGCGCACGTGAAGCTTGTATTTCTTGCGTTCCAGCCACTGGAAAAACCCGTTCACTCCGATGTAGTCGGATTTGGGGTCGCCTTCAATGATCTGATTTTGCTGCGCCGCGGTCAGATTCCGGAAGGGAACATCCATGGGGATGTGATTGGCCCGCGCGAATTTTTTCAGCTCCAGAACCACGGCGCGGTAGCGCGGTTTGGTCCACGGCTGAATCGCGCCATCGTTCAGAGATTTCCCACGGTCGGGAATCACCAGGTTGATGTCGAAATCGACGGTGTTTCCAAATCCCTGGCACCGCGGGCACGCGCCATAAGGATTGTTGAACGAAAATAAGCGCGGCTCCGGTTCCTGATACACCGCGCCGCAAGTCTTGCACTCGAACCGCTCGTTGAACAACATCCGTTCCGCCGACCCGCCCGCTTCCTCAGGCACGAATTCGAGGATGGCTTCGCCGTGTCCTTCGCGGTAGCAGATCTCGACCGAATCGACGAGACGCGAGCGCATGTCCGGCCCGATGGCCAGCCGGTCGACGACGACATACACCGGCTGCGAAAAATCAATGTCCAGCAGCGTTTCCGGTGACGAGAATTCGTGCACGCGGCCCGCTTGATAGAGCCGCTGGAATCCGCGGCGCTGCAATCCGGCCAGCGCCAGACGGATCGTCTCCGGTGCAGGCTTCCCCGGCTTTTTTGCCGCACTTCGCCGCGGTGTTGCCGCAGGCGCAGGCGCGCCCTGTGAAACCACCGTTGCGAAATCCACCGTGTACAGCACGTAAAACCGCCGCCCTTGCGGCAACGCCAGAACGCGTGCGGCGATTTCGTCCATGGTGTCCTTGCGCACTTCGCTGCCGCACTTGGTGCAAAACGTCCGCCCCGCGCGCGCATACAGCAGCCGCAGATAATCGTAAATTTCAGTAGCCGTCGCCACGGTCGAGCGGGGATTGCGCGTTGAATTTTTCTGCTTGATGGCGATGGCCGGCGCGATCCCCGTGATCTCATCCACATCGGGTTTTTCTATACGCTCGAGGAACTGCCGCGCATAGGCCGAAAGCGATTCGATGTACCGCCGCTGCCCTTCGGCGTAAATCGTGTCAAACGCCAGGCTCGATTTCCCCGACCCGGAAACCCCGGTTACGACCGTGATAGCGTTATGCGGAATATCAAAGCTGATGTTCTTGAGGTTGTGGACGCGCGCCCCGAGCACATGGATGGCCTCCTGCTCGGCGGCTTCCGCTGCGGAGCTTGCCGCATGGCTCGTTGCGAGCGGTTCCGCAGCAGTGTGTTCTCTGGCAGCCACGCGGCCCCCTCCTCAGCGCCTTCGGCGACGCAAGTCTAAACTCACAATTATACGTCGCCGGAAGAAGCAGGGCAATTGAGTAGGACGGGCTTCAGCCTGTCGGGTTTGATCCGTAAGAAAAGTCAAAGGCGACAGGCTGAAGCCCGTCCTACTCAACCGCACGCGGTTTTGCGTTACTCTTGGGAGTGCGAGGACCGATCCTCCGTGATTTCCGCTTCAAAAACGGCTCCGAATCGCGATGTCGTACATCCATTTGACCTGAAATATGGCACGGACACGAGCGGTTATCTCGGGCCGGAAGATCTAGTTAAAGGCCGGACCAATGACGCGCTCAACCACGGCTACTCGGCGATTGCCCCTTCGGTGTTTCACGAAGCGTGCCGGCGCTGGCGCGAAACTTTGCCCGCAGTCTCGGGAAGAATCGAAGCCTACAGCTTCGTGGATATAGGAGCAGGGAAGGGCCGGGCGCTTTTGCTTGCGGCGGAATTGCCGTTCCGGAAAGTCATCGGCGTGGAATTGTGTGAGGAGTTGGCGAGCACTGCACAAGGGAACGTCGCGCGATGGAGCCGTGTCGCCCGGACCAACGCCAAGAAGATTCGCGTGGTCCACGGAGACGCAACGAAATTTCGTTGGCCGCGAACTCCGCTGCTCGTCTATTTGTACAATCCGTTTGCGTGCTCGCTCATCGCGCAGATGGCGGAACGCCTCGCAGTCGTGGCCGCCTCCGGATCGGGCCTCGTGGATCTGCTGTACGTAAACCCCACCTGCACGGACACATTGACTGGCCAGGGCCTCTTCCTTCGACTCTGGACCGCGCGAATTCCGATGGACGACGCCGACCAGAGGGCCGATCCCTACGGCACAAGCTCGGATCTCGTATCGGGGTATCGCCTCAAGTAGCACAGACACTCTTGTCTGTGCGGGTTTTGCCGGCGCAGCTTAACCTGCGATTCATGCGTTAGGTCTATAAAACTGCACAGGCAAGAGTGCCTGTGCTACTTTTCTCCCAAGAACGGCGCGCTGTATACTTTTCAACGAGGCGGACCATGCCACCGTTCGAACGAATCGTCTGGATCGTGCTGGACAGCGTGGGAATCGGCGCACTGCCTGACGCGGCGGAGTACGATGACACGGGCCGCGACACGCTCGGACACATCTCTAAATCGCGTTTGCTAGCGTTGCCGAACCTCGTGCGCCTCGGACTTGCGAATATTGCCCCGCTCGACCACCTGACGCCTCCGGCGCGTCCTGAGGGCTGCTACGGCAAAGGCGCCACGCATTCTCCGGGCAAGGACACGACGACGGGCCACTGGGAAATGGCCGGCATCTGGCTGCCGCAGGCGTTTCCCGTTTATAAGCATGGTTTTCCGCGCGAATTGATCGAACAGTTCGAACGCGCCATCGGACGCAAGACGATCGGCAACAAGCCCGCCTCCGGAACCGAAATTATCAAGGAACTGGGCGAGGAACACACTCGAACGGGTTTCCCAATCGTCTACACTTCCGGGGACAGCGTGTTCCAGATCGCGGCCCACGAAGATGTGATCCCCATCGCCGAGCTGTACCGTATGTGCGAAATCGCACGGAAAATTCTCGACGGGCCGAACAAAGTGGGCCGCGTGATTGCCCGGCCGTTCACCGGCGCGCCGGGAAATTTTCGGCGTACCGAGCGGCGCCACGATTACGCGGTCGAGCCGCCCCGCCCGATGCTGATGGATCTCCTTGTCGAGAGAAAAATTCCGATCTTCGGCATCGGCAAAATTCACGATATTTACAATGGCCGCGGCGTCGATCGATATGTAACAACGAAGAACAATGCGGACGGCATGCAGAAACTCCACGGCACGCTGGCGGAGCAGAAGACCGGCCTCATCTTCGCCAATCTCGTGGATTTCGACATGCTGTACGGACATCGCAAGGACGTGGAAGGTTTTGCGAAATCGCTCGAAGAATTCGACAGATTACTTGCACCGATGTTAAGGGCAATGACGCCGCGAGATTTGTTGATGATCACCGCCGATCACGGCTGCGATCCCGATCCCGCCTGGCCGACCACCGATCACTCGCGCGAGTACGTCCCCATCGTCACCTACAGCACGGCAGGGAAGAGCGGCGTCAGCCTGGGCATCCGCGACACGCTGGCTGACATGGGCCAGACCATCGCTGAAAATTTCGGCGCCGCCATTCCGCACGGCAAGAGTTTCCTGCCGCAGATTTTAAACAATTGAAAATTATTTTGTCACGGATCGGAGCGACGAGCCGCAAGTTGCTGTGGCCCGCATCTTCAGACGCGGGGGGTTTCGCTTCCAATGTGCGAAAACTCTCGCCTCTGAAGAGGCGAGCTGCAAAAACCTAATTTCCGGAGGACGGCGCGCGGGAGGCGTAGTATCCGGTGCGCGTGCGCACGGTAAGTTTTCCCACGCCGTGCGGCGGAGTCACCTGTACCGCCACAGTGCGGAAAGTTCCATCGTGCGCGGTATTAGTTGGGTAGTAAGCGAGGGTGTATTGATTGCGAATATCGTGGGCGATCTGCGTACAGATCGCTTCCGTATCGTCGGCAGTTTCCGGGAAAAAGGCCAGGCCGCCGGTGGCGTTGGCCAGGTCGCCCAGCGCGCCGCGCGCTTTTTTCATGGTGCGATGGTTATGCTTGATGTCGTCGTCGCTGAATACTCCGACGGCGTAAATCACGGCGTTGGAACGCTGCGCCTGCTCGACTACATTTTCCAGGCTGTGCCGGCTGGCATTGTCCTCGCCGTCGGTCACCACCAGAAGAACTTTTTTGTCGCGCGTGCCTTTCTTTAAATGGTCCAGCGAGCCGATCACGGCGTCGTAAAGCGCCGTGCTGCCGCGCGCATCAATGCGCTCGAGGGCGGTTCTCATTTCCGCCAGGTCGCTGGTGAAATCGTGCTCGGTGTCCAAGTAGTAGTCGTCGTTGAAATTTACGACGAATCCTTCGTCCTGCGGATTGGAGGTCTTGACGAACGTCAGCGCCGCCGCATTCACCTGCGGCCGTTTGTCCCTCATGCTCCCGCTATTGTCCACCACCAGGCCAAAACTGACGGGCACGTCTTCCTGCTTGAAGACAGAAAGCTTTTGCTCGACTTTGTCTTCCAGCACCCGGAAATTGTCCTCCATCAGTCCGGGCACAAACACGCTGCGATCATTGAGCACGGACACATGCAGCACGACCAGGCTGACTTGCGACTTGATCTTGTAGGTGTCCTGCGAAATTTCCCGCGGCGCACTCGGCGCGGGAGGTTGCGTGGAGGGAGAAATGGGGGCTTGCTGCTGTTGCTGTTGAGCGGACGCGCCGCCGGCAAAGAGCACACCACAGACCGCGAAAATAAATGTAACGAAAAAAACGGCAACGCGGCCCAAGCTACTGGTTCGGGGAGTAGTATCCGGTCTTGGCATAGACATTGAGGGGAGGAAGCCCCTTGGGCGGACGCAGTTTGACCTTGATCTTTCGCCACGCGCCATTGCGTCTCTGGTTGCTTGATTTGTATCCGAGTACATATTGGTTTCGGAGCTCCATTCCGATCTTCGCGGCAATGTCGGGCAGTTCGCCAAGATTTCCCACCGGAAAGACACGGCCTCCGGTCATTTCCGTCATCTCGGAAAGCAGCGAGGGCCCTTCCAATTCTTCCGGCGTTCTGGAACGTATGCCGATCGGATCGAAGATGCCAATTGCGTAGAGCTGGCAGTCGGCTTCTTTCAAATAGTTCTTTACGTCGCTCTCATTGTACCGACTATGATTATCCCCTCCATCCGATATGATGAGCAAGGCCCGTTTGCCGTTGTGTGCACCCCTCATTTGGCTCAGCCCGAGGTAGATGGCATCCAGGAGCGCGGTGCGCCCACGCGAGGCGGTGAACATCATGCGGTTCTGTAATTCATCCACGCTGCTGGTGAAGCCGCTGGTTAATTCGGCGCGATCGTTGAAACTCACCAGAAAAAATTGATCCAGCGGATTTGCCGTGCGCATGAATTGCACCGCGGCCTCGCGAGCCTTTTCGACCTTGTCCGACATGCTGCCGCTCATGTCGAAAACCAGGCCGATCGAAACCGGCACGTCCTCGCTGGACAGCGTCACTACCTCCTGCTCAACGCCGTCTTCATACACGCGAAAATGTTCTTTTTCCAGCCCGGTGACCAGACGGTCCAACGGATCCGTGACCGTGAGGTTCACAAGGGTCATGTCCACGTCGACCTTGATCCCTTGTCCTGGCTTGAATTGTGGCCCGGGGGGTTCCTTCGGGGGCTGAACGGGGCCTTGCGATTGATTAAATGCCGCAGTGGCAATCAGGGCGCACACAGCAAGAGCCAAGGCGCGGAGGTAAAGTTGATTTCGCCCTGCCATCACCGCATTGCCTGCCTTCGCCGGGGCTGCCCGGGCGGTCACGGCCGGTTCCGATAAGCGAACCTTGAGACCATTCTACCACCCGCTGTCAATCGCGCAAGTACCGGTACTGGATTTTGACAATTAATTTACTTTAGAGCCCAAATCATAAACCTTGAACGTTGCTCCACGGGCCAGGCGCGAGTTTGTTCGAACACTGTGATAGGATTTCCAAGTTCCGCTGCCCATCTTAGGGATCGGCGGGCGGAATAAAAACCTTATGGCCATTGCTGTAATTCCCGCTCGCTATTCCGCCACCCGCTTGCCGGGCAAGCCTCTGGTGTCTCTCGCCGGAAAGCCCATGATCCAGCGCGTGTGGGAGAGGACGCGGCAGGCCACGCGCATCACGCGCGTGATCATCGCCACCGATGATGAACGCATTCTGAAGGCGGCGGCTGCTTTTGAGGCCGAGGCGGTCATGACCCGTTCGGAACACCGCTCCGGCACCGAGCGCGTGGCCGAAGTGGCCGCGCACACTCCCGGCCCCGCGGAAGAGGTTTTCGTGAACGTGCAAGGGGACGAGCCGCTGGTTGAACCGGAAGCGATTGACACTCTGGTTGAGGTTATCGAATCCGAGGACGGCGTTTCGGTTGCCACGCTCATGGTCCCGATCATGAAGCCCGCCGACATCATGGACCCGAATATTGTGAAAGTGGTTCTCGATTTCGACGGCAACGCGCTCTATTTTTCGCGCGCGCCCATTCCGTGGGTGCGTGATCGCGACGCTCCGGTGCACGCGCAGCACATGAAGCATCTCGGGCTGTATGCGTTCCGGCGCGCCGCCCTGCTCGATTTCCCGACGCTGCCCGTGGGAGACCTCGAGCGCATCGAGCAGCTCGAGCAGCTGCGCTGGATGGAAAACGGCTACAAGATTCGCGTCGCCGAAACAGAACACGATTCGGTCAGCGTCGACGTCCCGGAAGATGTCGCGCGCGTCGAACAACTGCTCCGCAAATCGGCTTCCGCGTCGTAGGCCAAGTAGCACAGGCACTCTTGCCTGTGCGGGTTTCTCACACTTCGCGTGCCAATAACGCGATTGACAGTCGCCAAAACCGCACAGGCAAGAGTGCCTGTGCTACTAAAACCTTCCCTGAATCGACTCTTTCCAAAACGAGTAACCTTGCACCGCCAAATCGCTGATTTTGTAAGCGAGATTGGTTTTAGTTAAAACGAAAATTTCGCGGCCAGCTGAATGCCGCGCGGCCCGCCGCCTCCAAGGAACGGGTTGCCGATTCCGACATCGCCTGTCGCGACGATGTGGTACGAGCCATTTCCTACTTCACGGTTTCCGCTTGCTTTGAAACCGCACCCGCAGCCCTGTTGATTTACATTGCCGGCCGGGTCGGCAATGAACGCAGGAAGGAGTGGGTTGGAAAAATTCGGATGGTTCAGAAGGTTAAAAAACTCCGCGCGCAGTTGAAGATTTAGACGCTCGGTGATCTGAGTTCCCTTGTAAATCGCCAGATCCCACTGTTTGAATGGCGGACCTTGCAGCGCGTTGCGCCCCAGGTTTCCGAAGTGACGCGTCCCAGGGACGCAATCCGCTGCCGCCCCGTTTGCGAGGCCATTGGTCATGCAAGGCATGGCGAAGGAACTGAGATCGAGGAAATTATTCGGGTCACCGTAATTGTATGTGATAGGCCCAACGACATCTGGCCGGTCGTAGCCTTCGCCGCTCCCGCTGTAATCATCTTCGCCGTTGTAATTGAGAGTGAAAGGCTGACCGGTTTGCAGCGTTACGGTGCTATCGAATCCCCAGCCGTTCTTCAGTTTTGCCCACCCACCTCCCATGGTGGGAAGCACGTAGGAGAAGACCCAAGTGAAACGCTTGGGAATATTGAAATTCGACGGCCCGTATTCGTTGTTAGGGTTTGTGCTGTCGGCCGGCTGCGCGGCATTGGGGACGAAGTCTTCTCCATCGCTGGAATTGTCCATGGACCGCGACCACACAAAGTTGGCAAACGATGTGATCCCGTGCCACGCGTCCACATGCACGCTCAACTGCAGCGAATTGTAATTCGACTTCCCGGTGGAATTTTCTTGGAAAACATAAGTCGTCCCGGGAGGAGTCCCGGAAAAAACATGCGGGACGTTGAAAGCCTGGATCTTTCCCGTAGTAGCGCATGTCGCGATCCCGCTCGGGCAATCGGCAGCCGTGATCTGCGCCTGGTTCGGCTGATTGATGTCGAAGAAGCGCCACAGCCTATGCCCCTGAGACCCGACATAGCCAATTTGCACAGACACTTTATTTGTAATTTGTTGCTGGATATTCAGGTTGTAATTCTCCATGTAAGGAGTCTTGATATTCCGGTCGATGCCGAAGACATCGCATTCGCCGCCGCAAGTCGAGGGGCCATACACAGGCACGCCGGACGCAATCTTGCCCGAGCCTGTAGCCTCGGTAATTGGATCGGGTCCAAAGTTGGCGTATGCCGGCCCCGGTGCATAGAAGGCCGGATACGGCAGGTGGCCGAGGAACATGTCCTGGGAAGTCGCGTCATAGAACAATCCGAATCCGCTGCGCAGCACGGTCTTTCCGCTGCCGAATACGTCCCAGGCAATGCTGGCGCGCGGACTAAAATTTTTGTAGTCCGGCTCGTACAATCTCGGCAAAGCGGATGTGCCGACCTGCGCCATCGCGCCCACGCCGGTGTTGGTCGCCGCGTCAAAGCTGGACACGAGGAAATTGCTGAATAGATTGTTCTTCTCCGTGATCACGCCAAAGTTATCCCAGCGAATTCCGTAGTTCAGCGTGACGCGCGGGAGCAGATGAAAGCTGTCCTGGAAATACAAACCCTCATCGTTCTCATACGTATTGCGAATTGTATTCCCTGAGTACTGGAGACCGCTGTTCACATTGCCCTCAAGAAAAGTCGACAAACTGGAGAACTTCAACCTGCCGCGGAAGTACTTGTCGAGGTACTGATCGATACTCGTGCGACGAAATTCGAAGCCAAATTTCAAATCATGATTGTTGATTTTCCAGGAAAAACCGTCAATGAATTGATAGTTGGTGTCCACACGGTGCCGCGGATCGGCGGAGTTCGCTCCGGGCTGTGCGAAGAATGAACTGCCTCCCGATGGCGTAAAGGAAACAAGAATGATGGGCAACCCGGAATCCGCCGGGCCCGATCCAGAACAAGTTGGACCGGCTAACGTTCCTCCGATTGCGTTACTCGCGGTGCAAAGCCCGATTGAACTCGGGTGGAAACTTTGATCCTGGGGGAAGAATCCCTCCGCGAAGCGGTTCCATCCGAAGCGCGCTTCGTTCAACTTCGTCGATGAGACAACATGCACGAAGGAAATGGCAACGAGTTGAACGCGAGTCGGGGTAACCGTATTAAATCCTGGAAGCTGGCCGCCCGTTGCATTCAGCGCAAGCGGAAAGGACTGCGTGCTGTCACCGAAGAAATAGCGCCCGGTAAGAACATTATTCTGGCCGAAGCTCTGGTCAATCTTTGCGATCATGCTGGTCAGGCCGTTGGACGAGGGAGTAATCGCCGTAGCGTTAGGACCGTTTGGGCAGCCTATGTCATAAGCCGACGTCGCCTGGGCCGTCGAAATTGGATTATCCGGTGCGGGCCATGGGTTCCGCGCCAGGAGAGCGGCGATAACTGAATTGGGAGCTCCGTTCAAGGCTTCGTCCACAGCGATGCGCGCGGGCTCGGGAACACATGCCAGCGTCACCACCCCGACTCTCTCCTGCTGTCCCTCGTAATCCAAGAAGAAGAAAGTCTTGTCCTTAACGATAGGCCCGCCGATCGAACCGCCAAACTGGTTGTTATGAAACGGTGACTTTGGTTGATTGCTCAGGTTGAAGAAATTGCGCGCGTCCAGCGCGTTGTTGCGGAAATATTCAAAAAAACTTCCGTGGAGCTGGTTGGTGCCGCTGCGGGTGACGATGTTGACCACCGCGCCGCCGTTGCGCCCGTATTCCGGCTGGAAATTGGAAAGCACGGCCATGTCGCTCACGGCGTCGATCGGCAGGATGGCCGACGGAGTGGCGAACACGCCGCCCTGGTTGATGGCCGGATCGTTGCGGTACCCATCGTTCATGTCCGTGCCGTCGAGCAGGTAATTGTTGGACCGCCCGCGCGCCCCGTTCATCGAAAATTCGCCGAACGATCCCGGCGAGTCCGTAATTTGGTCCGGCGAACCGGCCACGCCCGGATTCAGATAAATCAGTTTCGTATAGTCACGCCCGTTGATTGGCAGGTCCTTGACGCTTTCTTGCGTCAATGTGCCTCCGAGGTTGTCGCTGGTCGTTTCGATCTCGGGCAACTCCTCTCCTGAAACAGTGATCAGTTCCTTCACTGCGCCAGGTTTCAGTGCAGAGTCCACCCGCCGCTCAGCCGCAACGTCCACCTTGACGCCGCTGGTGACCGAAGTCTGAAAGTCGGCCTTCTCCACCGTTACATCGTAAGTTCCGATCGGCAACTCGGAAACTCGGTAACTCCCGTCAGCTTGGCTTTCCGTGGTCCGGACGAGGCCTGTATTCACATTGCGAATGGTGATCGTAGCGCCGGGCACGACAGCCCCGGTTGTGTCGGTTACCGTCCCCAGGATCGTGCCGCGAAAGGTTTGCGCCCTGCCGGTCATCACAGTAAAGGAAAGGACTATTCCAACGAAAAATAGTTGCGCGAACGCGGGACACCAGCTACGAGGATTCCTCATAGGTTTCACCCCCTTACGCTTATACGACTTTCCTGCAGACTCTCCTCATTCAAAGAACTAGCAGGAAGGATAAATCAATCGAATGAAAAATTTGGTCCCAGCGTCCCCTGAAAGCGGCATTCTACACCCGCATCACTGCCCTGGCGTCGTCGAAACGCAGCATGAATCGGTTGGCGCGTGGGGTCGTGGTCCTGCGCCTCCGGAAGTCCCAGAGGGACGATAGAGCGTAGCCTATCGTGGAAACGGCGGGTAAGGGGCCGGAATATTCTACAGCCCCATAGGGCGGCACGCGGTGGTGCGTGTTCCACCCTTCTGGGGCTCTGATTCCTACCCATGTGCCTACCCACAGCTGTCGCTGCGGGCTGCGTTCTTTCGTCCCAAACGGGACTGAGCAAGCGGGAATTTTTCTTTAAAATTGGCGGAGAAGCGCTCCGACGGCCAGTTGCCCGGATTTTATTCCCAGGATGTAGACCTGCGTAGGGCTGACGACGTATGCGGCATAATTTAGAGCGCCGGAATTGAGCGTGAGAGTTGCGCGTCCGGTCGCGGCGGGAGCGGAATAGGAACCTGTCACAGGTTGCCCCGAGGCCAGGGATCCAGCGGTGTTGGTGTCAAGATTTCCCGAGGGTACCACGCCCTTGCCATCGGCGGCGAGCTGGCCTGTCGTGACTTGAAAGGACGCTCCGGAAACGCCGCTGGTCTCGATTGCATAATTGCCCTGGATAGATACCAGCGTGAAGGCCGCGCTTTGCTGCAAAGTGAAATTCCCATCGCTGCCAATTCCCGAATCGGTTTCTTGAAGCACGGCAGTGGTATTGGTTCCCACCGGGCCCACATAAAAAACAAAAGTGTGCGTCCGGCCTGCTGTCAGGAACGTCAACGTGCCCCGGCCATTTAAAGCAACTGTATATTTGCCGGCGTCCCCGGGGCATGCAGGGTCCGACAAAGGCAAAGGCAACAAAGGGACAGCCAGAGTCACCGCGCCGCTGACATTTTCATCCAAAACTCCGGTACTGGGCGTGAGGCAGCCAGTTCCGTCGGCGGAAAAATTGCCCGCCGTGGCAATCGTCCCTCCCAGGCCCGATCCGGCCAGCAGAAAGGCGAAATTGCCGTTGAGAGCGCTGACGTCAAGCGCCGCATTGGGAGCTTGTTGAGAAGTGAATCCCCCGACTTGCAGCACGGTGTCGGTGCCGACAAATTTCGCGCTTCCACCGGTGGTGACATAGAAAGTAAGCGTAAAGCTTGGGCCGGCGGCGCACGATGCGTTAAGCGTATGGAGCGTCAAAGTGCCGCGCCCGTTCGAGCTGATGGAATATAAGGATGAGGGAGGAAGTGGTGGCGGGGGTGGAGGAGGAGGCGGAGTGCACGATGTCTTGTTTCCGAAGATTTGAAATTGGCTGAGCGTTCCCCCATCGTTAATGTCGATGGACCCATCTGTAATATTGCCCGCGCCGTCGGCGCTGAATTCGCCGACCTGCGAAAGTCCATTCGATCCGTGGACGCCGGCGAAGTCAAAGACGTAAGTCCCGTTCAACGCCGAGAGTGGCGTTCCTGTAAAGGTCGAAGCAACTTGCGCATTGGCCTGCCCCGCCGCCGTCCCGCTGGCGTCGAATCCGATGATCTGTAACTGGGAACCATTCACGAGGACAAAATCGAAATTTGCGGGTGTGAGGCCGTCGCTGAATTTCAGAGACCCGCGGCTGTCCGCGCTTACGGTATAAGAGCCGGTAGTGGAGATGGGCGTTGTCGTAGCGCCAGAAACTGAGTTGATGTCCTCCAACACGCTGTTCAGATTTCCTGCGCCATCCGCCGCAAAGCTGCCGGCCCTGAAGAAGTGGCCCGATGAGTTGCTACCCGAAATCGAAAAGGTAAATTGGCCTTGTAAGGAAGAAGTGGAATAGCCGGAAATTGTGACATTCAGGGTCGCGGTCGAGGTTGGAGAATCCTCCGCCGCGGCTGTAACAGTGACTGTCTGACCGATGGGCGGCGTGAGTGGCGGGATGTAGACGCCGCTCGCACTGATCGTGCCGAGCGTCGAATTCCCGCCTAGAACTCCAAGGCCGCCAACCGGCCCTACGTACCAAAGAATCGTATTGGTTGTGCCCCCGGTTTCGGTGGCGCTGAAATTCACGATGTTCGCCGCGCCAGAGGTTACCGTCACGGGGGAGGAAGGGGAAGTAATCAGCACGGTCGGTGCCGGCGTGATGGTGACCGTGGAAGTGGCGGAAACTTTTGGATCTTCAAAGGAAGCGACGGTTACGCTCACGGTGTTGGGGGAAGGAACAATCGTAGGGGCATGGTAGAGCCCGTTGGAATCGATTTTCCCGATCGTATCGCTTCCACCAGTCATACCGTTCACTTGCCAGACAGCGACAGAATTCGTCCCTCCCTGGATGGCGTCCTGAAACAGCTGGCTGGTTGCGACGTTCACAGAGACCGTTGCAGGTGAAATTGTGACACTGATATTCGTAACCGGATCGGTGCACGTAGATGTGGATGAAGTCGTGGAACTTGTCGAAGTCGTGGTCGTGCATGTCACCGCCGTGCTCGGCGCCTGATAGCCACAGGAAGTCAGACCAAAGCAGGAAAGGCCAACGAACAAGGCAATGAACAGGAGGCGCTTCACCGCGCATCTCTCTTCGCTCTTCGAGATTCCCAATCCATACGGTTCCGTCCCAACCCAATCCTCAAAATGTGAAATTTTAGCTGAACTCTCGCGAGCCATCTGCGCGCCCCGGCGGAAATTGCTCGAGTAAAGCTTGACCGCGACACGGCGTTCAGCGTCGCGCTAACCGAATTGGGACTTCCATCCAGCTGCCAGGACGGGCGCTCTGGCCTAAAACTGATTGTTGATCGCGCCAATCGCTGTGCCCGTGGAATCCGTGTCCAGGACGAAAAACAGCGTCGGACTCACCATGTACAGCACCAAATTCCGGGTGGTCGCCGGTGTTGTGCTCAAGGGAAGAGACATCGTCGCGCGAAGGCTTCCCGCCGGCATGGGGAGATAGTTTCCATTCGCGATCGCAATGCAGGTTTCCGTCACGGCGAAATTGGCGCAAGTGTTCGTCGGCGTCGTGCCAAAGTCATTGAGATCCAGATTGCCGGCCAGTCCCGTGCCTGAACCGCTGCTCGTGACCTGCCCGAGAAAATCTTCCCTCTGGCCCGCCGTTCCGGCAGCGTCCGTCCCGCCCAGCCTGAATGCGTAACTGCCGATTAGCGTGCTATTGGCAAATGGCCCGCCCTGCGAGGGAACGAGGAGGCCATGCGCGATCACACCGGATGTGGTCTCCTGAAGGACGGCGTCGGATGTGGAAATGATGTATAAAACATACGCATGGCTGCCGATGGATAGCGTGCCTCTGCCGCACGGATCCATCGTGTAGTTGTCGCTCCCTGATCCGGTTGGCTGGGTATAAGCGCCGCCGCTGTTTTGATCCATCGAGACAGCGCTGACCGCGCCATTTGACGCGGTAAAGCTGCCGACATCCTGGACTACAACTCCTGAAGAAGCCCCCGTGGTTTCGAGCACAGTCGAGCCGCTCAGTGCGTTCAATGCCCAGCCGCAAGTCGAACTCGTTTGCTGTTTGAACGCGTCGCCGACCAATATCGACGCGGGCGTGGTCGGAGTTGCCGTAGCAGCCGTGTCAATCTCAATGAATTTCGCCCGGCTGGCTGAAATGGGATAAAAACTGAAGAGGAGGCTCACGCTTCCGTTATTTAGGGTGATCGTCCCCCGGCCGTTCGAGCTAATCGAGTACGACGTGAGCGCGAGGGCCGCAGGCCCGCCCGAATCCAGGTCCATTTCTCCAGGCGCCGCGGGACCACCCGCACTGATATTGCCGAACCCATCCGCTTTAAATTCCCCTACGATAGACTCCTCCGTCGCGCCAGTGGAAACGCCTGAAAAATTAAACGAGTAAGTGCCGGACAAATTTCCATTGTTGGGAAAAACCAATGGGTCCTGCGAAATCATCTCGCCCCCCGCAACTGTCGTTGCCGAAGTTGTCGCCGGGGAACTGTATTCGATAATCTGCGCCTGGCTCGGGGAAATAACCACGATGCGGAAATAAGCGGTAGCCGGAGAACCTTGCGGGCAAGCCGTGCCGGGATTCTCGCAGAATTGCATGGTGCCGCGGCCATCCGAATCTATGGAATAAGATCCCGTGAACTTGCGCTGCGTGATCACCGTATTGGGGGACCCGCCTTGATTGTTATCCTCGATGCCGCTAAGCGCGCCGCCGCCCGCCGTGAAACTTCCCACGCGACCCCAAAATACTTTTGTCGGCAGCCTTCCGCTGGTCGAGAAGGCGTAGGAGCCGCTTAGGACTTTGTCTCCGAAATTCACGGTAATCATCACGCTCATCTTTTCCGTCGCCACAGCCTGCGACGTGGCGGTGATGGTGACCGTCTTGCCCGCCGGCGGAACCAGCGGCGCGGTGTAGACGCCGCTCGCTGAGATGCTTCCAGTATTTAAAGTTACTGTCGCGTTGTTCGTATTCGTGACGCTCCAGTTGACAGAAACGACCACGCCGGTGGAAGTCGTGGCCGAGCAGTCCAGTTGATTCCCGGAGGAAACGATAGATGCGGAAAGATTTGTGGAGGGATCCAGGCATTGAACTGTGTTGATGGCCGTGGGCTGCTCGAGGGTCACGGTTGTCGTGGTGCTCAAGGTGGATTGGGCTTGCGCGGTTGCCGTGATGGTTACGACGTTGTTTGTGGGCACAGTTGCCGGAGCCGTGTACAACCCACTGGTCATATTGATCGACCCGGTACCGGTTCCGCTGACCGACCAATTCACGAGTGTGCTGCTCAGACCAATCACATTAGCCGTGCACTGGGAAGTTGCAAGGACGGTCACATCCGTCGGGGTGCATGAAGCTGTAATGGTGGGAGCCGTGGTGGTACTGGAACTACTGCCGCAGGAACTCAAGATCGCGGGCACGGCGATCAGCGCACAGAAAAAAAGTAGGCGCTCCCAACGCACCTGGCCACGCTCCAAACGAAAATTTGGCTCAAACACTAGAACTCCCCCCGCCCGCGCGACACAGCTTTCCCTGAACCTGAAGAAGATACAGTCCCAATCATTCCAGAGGGCTCCCCTTGTTTCCCTGGGCAACAAGCCGTGCCCGCACCCCTTCGAAGGAGCGCCTGGCGATGGCCCCGGACCCAAGGAAAGCTCCCATTTAACGTCAGTAGATGCCCCACACCTGCCGGTGAATATCCGGCCGCGTAGAACGCGTCTTCCCCCGCGCCGAATCCCCACATCCGCACACCTGCAACCTATCTGGTTGCAAGCAGTTAAGGAAGCTGGACAGAATCACATTCCCCGCGAGGCATAGATGCGCCATTGCATCAATGTGTCGCCTGCAGAAAAGCGGAATGTGACAATAGACCGTCGCCCCCCGATAAAGTCAAGAGAAATTTGCACTTCCCTGAAACCCCGAACTCGACTCGCAGCGCGGAAGAAATTGAGCGCTCTAAAAATAGGCGACGATTCTAAACCATGCCGGCGAAGTTGAAAATCCCCCAGGCAAGACGCCACCAGAAACAAGATTGAAAATTTTCGACTGACCACTCGCTACCTTCACCAGATTTTCGCACTGCTTTAATTCTGCGGCAATGAGCGGACTCCAAAGTACCGCCGGTCGCGCCAGCCCTCCACGTCCTCAGAGAGGCGGCAATTCCAGCTTACCGAAAAAGAAAGGTGATTGACATGTTCAAGAAAGCCGCAGCCCTTGGACTCGCAATTGCTTTGCTGGCAGGCCCGATGCTTGCCAACGAGGACGACGCTCCCAGAGGGATCCCTCACCTGGACCACGTTTTCGTGATTGTGATGGAGAACCACGGTTACCAGCAGGTCATCAACAATCCGAACGAGCCGTATTTGAACAGCTTGATCGCCAGCAAGAAAGTCAATCTGGCGACCAATTATTTCGCCGTTGGGCATCCCAGTTTGACCAATTACCTGGAAATCGTAGGCGGTTCAAATTTCGGAATTCGCAGCGACAACGCCCCGGATTGGCATAACTCAACCTGCACGCCCAATCTGGCGACTGGAATTGTGAACGCCGATGACAACGCCAAGCCGGCGCCGGCCCCCGTCCCATTCGAGAGCGGCAACATATGCCCGATCGCCGGAACGGGGCAGGACGCCGGGACGCCGGCTGTCGACACCTGGAACGAAGTATCACTGCCGACGTTTCCTTTCCTCGCCGATATCGACGGCGTGAAGTCGGTGCCCGCGGCCCCCACGATAGGCGAAACCATCGGGGACCAACTCGTGCGGGCCGGCTTAAGCTGGTAAAGCTACCAGGAGAGCCTGCCAATCACCGGCGCCGACCTGGTCAACTTCAGCAATGGGACTGCCAGCAATCTGACTGATTTCAGCGCCCTCGCGCCCCTGACTTCCACCAGCGTCGTGCAGGCGTACGCGGTGAAGCACAATCCGTTCGCATATTTCAAGAGTGTCCAGGAGGGGACTGAGTGGGGCAATAGTTTGGAAAACATTGTCGGCTTCGACGGTCCACGCGGCTTGTATTCCGACCTGGCAAGAGGCGAAGTCCCCTCCCTGGCGTTCATCGCGCCGAACCAGTGCAATGACCAGCACGGGCGAGCAAATGCCGACGCGTTCTGCGCATTCGACCCTGGAATAGGGACGGCAGGCCTCACGAACGGCACGCAGGTTGGCCTCAATCCCGGGTTGATTCTGCAAGGCGACACGACGATTGAGCGGCTGGTCAAGGCCATCAAGCACTCGCCCGTTTGGCACGATGGCCGCACGGCCATCGTGATCGTATGGGATGAGAATGACTACAGCGGCGTCGGGGCCGCGCCAAGCGGCTTGTTCCCACCGCAGAATCAAAACCAGGTCGTCCTAACCGTCGAAACCAACGGCGAAGCCGAGGAAGGCATTCAGAGCAACCGGTATTACAACAGCTTTTCGTTGCTCAAGTCTCTCGAGGCGGGATTCAGGCTGCCTTGCCTGAACCACGCCTGCGACGGCAACGTCAAAGTGATGCGTGATCTGTTTGGGCACGACGACTAACCGAGCGGTCCCAGGGGCACGATACGCCGCGGCGGATCGTGTCCCCACCTCTAACTGCAGCTCTTAGAGCATCGTGCGGCGGCACGTTGACACTCACGCTCATTCCCCGTAGAATGCGTTGTACGCCAACTTCTTTCCGGAGGTTTTGACCCAGTTCCGCATCCCGTAATTTTTTTAGCGGCTGGAACTGAACGGATGGCGCCGAAGTATATTTTTGTTACCGGTGGTGTTGTATCCTCCCTGGGCAAGGGCGTAGCAGCGGCGTCGATTGGGTGTCTGCTGGAAAGCCGCGGTCTCCGAGTCACTCTCCAAAAATGCG
>Ga0210384_10001963_pt1 | contig 26256 bp, 14 predicted proteins | sample IncBWH2MmetaG_FD_160574 | JGI IMG/M metagenome (GOLD analysis project Ga0210384, IMG submission 160574) | Forest soil microbial communities from Barre Woods Harvard Forest LTER site, Petersham, Massachusetts, United States - Inc-BW-H-2-M | ecosystem: Environmental > Terrestrial > Soil >...
GCGACCTCGACGCTTGGCTTCCCGACCGTTGGAAACAAACTCATATCGCTCGGTGCGCCGCTCTGGGAATTCCCGTTCCTCCCAATCCATAGCCCCTGCACTTCACGTATCGCTCACGAAAAGAGGTGGTGATTCGGCCGATCCGCCCGGAAGATGAACTCCTGATGGTGCAGTTTCACCAGACACTTTCCGACAGCACCGTGTACTTGCGTTACTTTCACATGGAGAAGGTCGATTCCCGAGTCGCGCACGACCGGCTCATCCGAAAATGTTTCATCGACTACGACCGTGAAATGGCGCTGGTGGCGGACCGAATTGATCCCGGAACGGGCCGGCACGAACTGCTGGGCGTGGGCCGATTGACACGGCAACGGGCGCCCGAAGACGCCGAACTCGCAGTCCTGGTCACGGATCGCTGCCAGGGAGCGGGGCTCGGAACGGAGCTGGTGGGTCGGCTGATCGACTTGGCCCGCAGCGAGAAACTGCGGCGCATAGTCGCGCGAATCTTGTCCGAGAACCGGACCATGCTCAAGTTGGCAAGGCACTTTCAGTTCGAGATGGTCGGAGAAGAAGGCGACGCGAACTCCCTCGTCGCCATCCTCGAACTCGACGGTCAGGTTTCGTCACAAGACCCGACTCAAATGAGGAAGTAGCGGCTGCGAAGGGTTTCTCCTCCTTCGCGGTTGTTGGAGATTTCAAGCTTCTGGCAGAAGGTACCATCCTGAATTTCCCGCGCAAGCGCCACAGGATCGGCTACCTCGCGTTTTCCCGACCGCGTATCCTTGCGGACGCCAGTTTCCAACAGTCCCGCGCGATTGCCCAATCCTCTTGGGCCCCCACGACAAGGACGCAAACGGCGGATCCTGGCCGAGAAATGTCCTGATCGGGATGCGCTGATGAATTCTTCGTGGGATCGAGCGTCAATCCGAGAAATCCGAAGTTGGCGCACGCCACATCTCGGATTTCCGGCGAATTCTCCCCAATCCCCGCCGTAAACACCAGGACATCGATCCCATTCAAGGCTGCGATCATGGAGCCGATGCCGGAGCGCAAACGATGGACGAAGATGTCGAATGCGAGTTTCGCGCGCTCGTTTCCTTGTTTCATCGCAGCCTCAATCTCGCGCATGTCGCCGGAGACTCCGGAGATGCCGAGCAATCCGGATTGTGCATTCAACATGTCGTCTAGCATTTCTCCGTCAAGATGGCCTTGCTGGAGAAGGTAGGTGAGGATCCCTGGATCAACCGAGCCCGAGCGAGTCCCCATCATGAGTCCATCCAGCGGCGTGAACCCCATGGTGGTGTCGATGCTCACGCCGCCGCGAATCGCCGCCAGCGAACATCCATTGCCCAGGTGGCAGGTTACGAGTTTCAGATCGGCGAGATTTCGTCCGAGCAATTCTGCCGCTCGTCCGGCGCAATACTGGTGGTTGATTCCGTGAAAGCCAAATTTGCGGATTCCGCGCTGAAGCCAATCATACGGCCCCGGATAAACGGCCGCCGCATCGGGCAAACCTGCATGGAAGCCAGTATCAAACACGGCCACTTGGGGCACGGGTCCGCACAGCTTTTCGATTTGTGCGATCCCTTCGAGCTCCGCGCGATTATGCAGTGGCGCAAAGATGGCCATCTTTTCAATCGCCGCCGTAACTTCAGACGTGATCAAAGTCGGACTCGTAAACTCGCGCCCTCCATTCACAACCCGGTGACCGACAACGTCGATTTCGGAAAGTTGCGCGAGCACCTTCGTCTCGCCAGACACCAACGCCTGCAATAACTGCGCAATGGTCTCGCTTCGCCTGGTTTGCTTCAGCTGTTCGTCCCGGCCCTTTCCGGAGCGTGTCCGTACGTGGAGCGTGGCGCTGCCGTCGTGCCACTCGATCTTGGTTTCCCACAGTGGAGCCGGAGGAGAGTCCGGGAGAGAAGCGCCCAGTTCGTAGAGACACGATTTCTGGCTGCTCGATCCGGAGTTAAGAACCAAAATCTTCATTCAGTAGGGCCATTTCCAATCGCGGATCTCCGGAAGATCGTCGCCGTGGTCGCAGATGTACTGCTTGTGGTCCACCAGTTTGTTTCGCAACATTTGCTTGAAATGCCCACTCACAGGGCGCAGCCGCTCGACTCGGTCCACAACGTCGCCCGCAAGGTGAAATCGATCCAAATCGTTCAGCACGGTCATATCGAACGGCGTGGTGGTTGTTCCTTCCTCCTTGTATCCGCGGACATGGAAGTTGACATGGTTGGTGCGCCGGTAGGTTAGACGATGAATCAGCCAAGGATAGCCGTGGTAAGCAAAGATCACCGGCTTGTCGGTTGTGAAGACGGAGTCAAAATCAGCATCGGAAAGCCCGTGAGGATGCTCGCTTGCCGGCTGAATCGTCATCAAATCAACCACATTGACGACGCGGATTTTGATGTCCGGAAAATGCTGCCGCAGCAGGTCGACGGCGGCGAGCGTCTCGAGCGTCGGAACGTCTCCCGCGCATGCCATGACGACATCCGGCTCGCTTCTTTTGTCAGTCGAAGCCCACTCCCAAATCCCGAGCCCTGCGCTGCAGTGTTCGATTGCGGATTTCATATCCAGCCACTGCAACGCCGGCTGTTTTCCGGCAACGATCACGTTCACGTAATTACGGCTGCGCAGGCAATGATCCGCTACGGAAAGCAGCGTATTGGCGTCGGGCGGCAAGTAGACGCGCACGATGTCAGCTTTCTTGTTCACCACATGGTCGATGAAGCCGGGATCTTGATGCGTGAAGCCATTGTGGTCCTGCCGCCAGACGTGCGAGGTCAGAAGATAGTTCAACGAGGCGATCGGACGCCGCCAGGGAATGTGGCGAGTGACCTTTAGCCATTTCGCATGCTGGTTGAACATAGAATCCACGATATGAATGAACGCCTCGTAGCAGGAGAAGAGGCCGTGCCGGCCGGTCAAAAGGTATCCTTCGAGCCATCCCTGGCACAGGTGTTCGCTAAGCACTTCCATCACGCGGCCGTTTGGAGACAAGAACTCATCGGTCTCGAGTCTCGGTTCCATGAAGATTTTGTCGGTCGCCTGGTACAAATCTTCGAGCCGGTTCGAGGCGGTTTCGTCCGGTCCGAAGACGCGGAAGTTATGCGCGCTTGCATTGAGCTGCATCACGTCGCGCAGAAGATGTCCGAGGATGCGCGTCGCTTCGGCGTTTTCTGTTCCGGGCTTGCTCACCTCGACGGCGTAGTCGCGAAAATTCGGCATCGCGAGATCCTGGAGCAAAAGACCGCCGTTTGCGTGCGGATTGGCCCCCATTCGCCGGACGCCCGATGGCGCCAGCTCGGCAAGCTCCATCACCAGCTTGCCGTTTTCGTCGAAGAGCTCATCCGGTTTGTAACTTTTCATCCACTCCTCAAGCTGGGTCAGATGCTCCGGCTTTTTGGCGAAGTCCGCAATCGGAACTTGGTGCGCCCTCCACGTGCCTTCTATTGGTTTGCCATCGACGATTTTGGGTCCCGTCCAGCCCTTGGGCGTGCGCAGGATAATCATCGGCCAGACGGGGAGCGTGCTGACCTTTCCGCTTCGCGCGGCCTCCTGGATGGCGAGGATCTCGTCGAGTACCGTGTCCATGGTGTGCGCCATAAGCTGATGCACCACGTGCGGATCGTGGCCTTCGACGAAAAAAGGCTTGTAGCCGTAGCCGGAAAACAGCTGGGTCAGTCTTTCATCGGTCAGCCGGGCGAGCACGGCCGGGTTGGCGATCTTGTATCCGTTCAAGTGCAGGATGGGCAGAACGGCGCCGTCGCGCGCGGGATTGAGAAACTTGTTGCCATGCCAGCTGCCGGCCAGAGGTCCGGTCTCCGCTTCGCCGTCTCCGACGACGCAGCATGCCAGCAAGTCCGGGTTATCAAACACCGCTCCATTGGCATGCGCGAGGGAGTATCCGAGTTCGCCTCCTTCATGAATCGAGCCGGGAGTTTCCGGCGCGACATGGCTGGGAATTCCGCCGGGAAAGGAGAATTGCTTGAACAATTTCTGCATGCCGTCTTCGGTTTGAGCGATATGCGGATAGAACTCGGTGTACGTCCCTTCCAAATAAGTGTTCGCGACGAGTGCCGGGCCGCCGTGTCCAGGGCCGGCGACGTAGATCACCTTTAAGTCGCGCTTCTTGATCACGCGGTTGAGGTGGGCGTAGATGAGGTTTTGCCCGGGGGTTGTGCCCCAATGTCCGAGAAGCCTGGGCTTGATATGTTTGAGGAGCAAGGGTTCGCGCAGGAGCGGGTTGGAGAGCAGATAGATTTGCCCTACGGAGAGGTAGTTGGCTGCGCACCAATAGGCGTGAACTTTCCGCAACTCCTCGGCCGAGAGGGGTTCTTTGCGCTTGGCAGTTTTGGTCGAACCCGTAGCGGGCAGAGAAGACATGATAGTAACTCCCTCGAATCGATTTTAGCCCCAATAGAGCCGTTTTGATTTGCTCCAGCTCTTTGATTCTTATGCGGATCCAGGTTTTCATCGCTGTCTCAACTTCGTTTGATCTTCCCAAGTGATGGTACATATCGATTGTGAACCCAGCATCATTGCCAGGGATGCGGCGGCAGGATGGCTGCGGAGTCAGCCGACTCTTAGGCTGCGTCCTCCACGTTTTTGGAAATAGACCAGTTCAAGCGGAGCGTGAACGCCATGAGGACGGCGAGAACTACTCCAGGCACCCTCCGGACGCCTTCCGCTCCTCTCGCCCACGGCCTGGTGCGGTCACTTCATCGAGTAGTCGAACTGCTCAATCGCCACCTAAACCTGCAGCTTTTCCGACTCCACGTCGATACTCGCTTGGTAGACTCCGCCCTTTACTGACTCGCCTGGGTCGTTTGAACTACTAGTCTGGGTATTTTGCGCGAATCTTCTCGTACAGGGGAGAGGTCGTTTTGTATTTCTTGTGATAGGCAAGCACTTGCCGCTCGCGTGCGGTCGGCCCGTGCGGTGTTTCTTCGACCCTCTGGGACAGGGCGTCCTCGACGTTAGCCAGGTTTTGAATGCGATCTCTGGACAACGAGATCCTCTCTCCGGTAGGTGCGACCCGCGCGACGATGTGGTTGCGTTTGCGTCGAAGCGACTCGCTATCGGCCATGAAAGTTTTCTCTTGGCCTTGAAAATTGCGATAACGAATGGCCAGCGGTCGCGCCGGTGAATAGTCGGAGCGCCTCGGGACACGGGACCCAGCCGCACGAGGAACTCCGCCACGCCCCAGGGTTCCGTCAAAGTGCTGGCAGGAGGGGTTGCGGCAACGAATTCGGTTCTCAGACGTGCGCGCACCTTTGGTGCCACATTGCGGGCACCTGGTTCTTCCAAAGAGGAATTCTAAGAATCCCATGTTCTTTCCAACTTCTTGAGCCGAGCACTCAAGGGGACGGTTGGTGAAAACGAATCATTCGCTTCAGCGAACATGATTCTTCCATAACTCCCGTCTACAGGCAGCCGCCCTCTCTCACGGGCGCTTGCTGGCTGCTGCTTCTGGGAACGGAGAGAAAGCTGTTCGGTCGGCCGACCGGCACAGCCTGGCAACCGTCCCCTTGAATGCTCGAGTTGCCTTTTCTCTTTTCCAAACAAAAAACGGGGCTTCGATCCTCCCACTACAAATCATCCGGCGGCGGTGCAACAGGGAAGGCAGACCCATTGCGCGAAGCTGACGAAATCCGATTCGCCGAAAATGACCTTTTTTGTGTCCGCCAAACACCGCGCTCAATACTTCCTCTGCCAACCAACGGTCCAGGAGCCGAAGCTGACTCTCATCGCTTACATGCTTAAGATAGTAGTCGAGGATGGCGACATTGCGAACGCTCTTTTCAATCGTTTCCGCGGCAATGGTGGCCAGGAACTGGGCGCGCGTGTGGGTCGGCCTGCCTATTCCATAGCCTTCGCCTGCGACGAAAGGCGAAACGAAATAGATTTTCGATTTTGCGCACTTTGTCGCGCGAGAGTGCAGCACCTCCGCCGGTTCGGAACAGCAATCCCAGGTGGCGAAAGTCGCCGGCGGTAGTGAATCCCACGTCTGAGATGGGTTCATCCGTGAGCAGCAGATCAGCTCGATGACTCTCTTTTGTTCGCAGGAGCAAGCTATTTACCGACAGTTCCAGGCGCTCGGCTGCCTGTGCCGCGGCCTCTCGGCTCGGAGAGAGCAGAAGGATATCGTCCGCATAGCGAAAGTAATGAAGCCCCGGCACGCTTGCGATTTCGTAGTCCATGTCCGTAAGGTAGATGTTCGCCAGCAAGCAGGCAATGGCCGTCCCAAAGGGTATACCAACAGTGGCTGTCTGCCGGCGTCCTCCTATCTCGTACGAGAAGCGCACGCGCTGCGCCAAAAGCCGGTACAGGTAGTCCGCCGGATCGACGAGAGACGCCAATCGATCGAGCAACAAGTCGTGGTTGATGCTGGCAAAGAAGTCGGTAAGGTCGCGCTTCACGATGTACAGCGGGGCCGTCGCACACTTCAGGAATCCGGCTATGCGGGTTTGACAAGAGTCCAGGCTGTATTTGCGGTCGCGATACGCATAAGAGTCTGGCGAAAACCAGTTGTGGGGCCTGCGGTTAAGAACTCGGTAGAGCATAAGGTCGACAATGCGTTCCTCCCAGGGCGGAATAAAGAGGGTGCGATGCTTTCCGTTAAAGTTGTAGTGCAACGCCACAGCTGAACGAAACTCGAAGTCTCCCCGCTGCAGCGAACGATGGATCGTATCTAGACGCGCCAAACCATGCGCCGCAAAATCGTAGAGTGTCTTTCCGTCCGTGGAAGTTGATAGGGCCTTGCGCCACTGAAATATCGGCTTGCTATAGACGCGAATCGCTGCTTTATAGAGCTCAGATTCGGCGTAAAGGTCCTTCCATCGCAGCGGCAGCTTAAGGTTCGTTGTTACGGGTTTCAGCATCTCCGGCGGGGAATTACTTGTACTACTGGAGTCCACAGATCGCAACTGTTTTGGCAATTGTCGGGGTCTCGTGGAGGAATGTTGGAAGCTCTACGTTCCGAGCGCAACGCTCTGCGTTCCTGAGCCTGGAGACTCATTCGCGCCACATCGGCGACGATTCTAACGCGAGGTCTGCATTAAATCCCTCTCCCGCCAACTCGCGGGCTTGCGCGCACGGCGCACGCAGAAACAATTCAGTTGCCTAATAAACGCGCTAGTGTTTATCGATTCTTTAGGTTTCTTTAGATTGTCTCGGGTCCCATTCATGTACGCGACTGTACGTCCATTGCCAGCGATTAGAGTAAGAGGATTCGCTGGCTTACGCTTCAATCTTTTTCTGCGCAAGCAACGGGACCCTGCTAGGCCAGAATGGTTAGGGATTGGTTGGGATGCCTTCGGGCCGCTTCGTTTTGGCGAATCAGCACGAGATTGTGAGTGAAGCGTGCCAATAGATCCCGCACGGCGAGGTGCAGGGACTGCGGGCATAAATGCTAACAAGGCAAGCATGCCCGCAGCCGTGACGCGCAGAGCATTGGAAGGGATCATCCCCCTTGACGCCTACCGCAGCCCGAAAGAGATCACCTGATGAGAACTAAGGGCCATTCTGAATCCCGCTAAGGCATGACTATGCAACTCCATCCGGGCAAGTCAGGTTCATTTCTTGAGTTTCGCGCCCGCCAGCTGCGCCATCGCTGCCAGCGTTGTCTGCGTCGCGTTCAAGCCGAGACGAAAATCTCTGTTCGAGTAGGTGATGTAGAGGTCGGTCGGCTGGTGCCATTGTGGATCCCAGCCATTCCCGATTTGGGTGCCGCGCTCGTTCTCCCGCAGACTGATCGCAGCCACCACATCCTGGAAAGGTCCTGAATCCGTATTCGTCATGTGACTGCTCACTGTGGCCGGATAGTCCGTTGCGTATTTTTCATTAGTGGACTCGAAGACCCACGCCAGTGCTTGTGACTGCGCAGCAAACTTCGAACTCGTCTGGAATTCGATATTGATGTCGGCTTCGGGCCGCTGCTCCTTGCTAACGTGGCCGTCCTCGAGGGGCATCCCGTGATCGAAAAGCATCATGTCGTGCTGGATCATGCCCAGCCACTTCGGCTCAGAGTACTTGCCCGAACCGGGTGGATCCTCCCGGCCTTGAAGGTCTTTGCGTTGATCGACATAGGCGTGACTTCCATTGGTCCCGGTTTCCTCATTGTTCCAGAGAATAAACCGGATGGAGCGCTCCGTCTGGACATCCACCCCGCTCAGCACGCGCGCCACCTCCATCACCAGCGCCGTACCCGAGCCGTCGTCGTTAGCTGCTTCACCCCAGCCGATTCCATCCATATGGGCGCCGACGATGTACATCTCTTCGGGATGGCTCGTCCCAATCTTGGTGCAATAGATCTCCTCGCGGGGACCCGGGATCGGCGGTTGGGAGTTAATCTGACGAAGTTTCACATCCGGTTGCGCGTTGGGATCGTTGTTCACGCCGGTGTGAGCACGGAAGCCCCGTGGTCGACCGCCGCCTTGCGCGGTGGTGGCCGCTCCACCGCGACGAGCTGTGCTTTCCCCGCCAGTCGCTCCGGCCTGACCCGTTCCCCGAACTGACCCGGCCGGTGGTTGATAGTCGTACTTGAGGCGCTCGGTGTTCGTGCAGCCATAGCTCTTGAGCTGGGCTTCGATCCAGTCGATTGCCGCCTTGTTGCGGTCGGTTCCTTGCCGCCTGTCGCCGAATTGCGTTAGTCCTTTGATCGTGGCCTTGTACAGGTCCAAATCGAGTCGTTCCACGAGAACACTCGCCACGTCGGTCTCGTCGAGGACTTTTGCGAGCTCGCCCGGGCGCTGGGGGAACGCGGGTGTGGCAAGGCTGATGACTAAGCCGCAAGCCGAGATCGTGATCAGATTTGAGCGCATGTCCCCTCCGCAAGAGAGTGATGTCGAACGACTGGCCGATCAAATACAGGTTCGGGCTGGTTTCCGCCAGGCCTTGCGCTCCACACCACACCCCACTCAGCCACCGAGCTTCTCGATGACGCGATAATGCGAGAAGTCAGTATAAACGATCCTCGGAGCCTGCTTGCGCTTGTGCCAGCCATGTTCCCGTGAAGGCGGCGCCTGGGCGCGAAGCAGTCGGATGAGGCACAACATTATCTGGGGGATCCTTCCGACGGCCTGTTTCGGCAGGTAAGGCGCCAACCGGGAGTGCCACGGGGGCACGTAGGTGACAGCTTCTGTGGCACGAAATCCCAGTATCTCTTCTCGATTGTTCGGTTTGCAGAAGCGCTGCAATTAATTTAGACAAACCTGAAACGAATTCTTGCGCTAGATCACTACAGGTTCAAGAGAGTATTCCTCCCCCCGGGGAATAGGAAGGAGAAGCAATATGGTCCCCAGTACGTTTCCTCGTAAGGCTGTGATTTTTATAGTCTTTCCAATCCTCGTCATGTTTGCCCGACCCCTGCAGGCACAGCAGGCGGAGGAGATCACGATTAACGTGAAGGGCATGGAGAACGTGGATGTGCGGGGCAACGCTCACGTGCAGTGGGTAATGAACTTCACTCCTGCGCGGGGATACGACCGGATCAAGAGAATCTACCCGAACCTGTACGTATTGTTCCGTGATCTTGGACCCGAGCGGTCAGGCTATGAAATCAATCGGGCCACCCTGAAAATCACTCCAGACGACGGGCAACGGTCTATTACCGTGAACGCAGATTTTATCGGGGCTGCGGTGTCGCGGAAGAACCGGTGGCAGATTCAGGCCGAGCCGGATGAACAAATGTCCAACCAGGACGGCAGCAAGGTTTTCACAGTGGCGCAATCCGGTCCAAAAAACGGGGTAAAGATCACTTTCATCAACACATATGTCCTGCCGGCGGGCGCGCAAAATGTGCAACTGGGCAGCGATCACCTCCTGACGTATTCACTAGCGGTGGCTAAGGGGTTGCCCGCTGCGGGACCGCCTCAGGTAGACGTGAGTGTTCGCCACAAGAAGCGACTGATGTCCGCAGTGTACAAAGTATACGGAGAGACGGAGGCGGGAGACGGGGGCTACTGGGTGGCGAAGACAGTTTTCAAGAACAACGGCAAGGCTCCGATATACAACCTGAAGATTTATTATCGGCTGGGGGACTACACGGAAACGAGCGTGCCGGAGCCGTATTCATGGGTAGCGCCAGGAGGTGTGGTGGTGGACCGCTACTACCCCGTGATCCGGAGCAAAGTAACGGAATTGAAGAATGAAACGCCCGTACAGCTCGACACGCGGTACGAGTACACGGACGGCGCCGGCAGACCATATTCAGGCGAGCTGACGGACCGGCTGGCGATACTGGGGATCAATCAATTTGAGTTTTCCAACCTTGACGATGAAGATCGCACGGACAATTGGAAAGACTATTTCAACAATGCACCGCTGCTCGCGGCTTTTGTGACGAAGATGGACGATCCTGTCCGGCAATTCGCCGGCTACGCGAGCCACAAGTCTGGTATGACCGCTCCTGCGTCGAAAACAGAAGACGCTATCGCGTGGCTGCAAGCCGCTTACGAGACGGAACTGCACAACGACATTGTGTACACCACGCCTTCGGGATCCTTTTTGACGGCGGACAATTCGGGTGTCCAGGACATCAAGTATCCACGCGATGTGTTTCGAGACAAGACGGGCACGTGCATCGACCTAGCAATCACGTATGCGGCGCTGGCCGAGAGCGTGGGGTTACATGCAAACCTGATGGTAGTGCCGGGACACACATTTGCGGTGATCCAGCTGCCGAACGGGCAATACTTTCCGGTGGAGAATACGGGCTTGGGGGGCGGAAACCAACGAGCAGGTTTCGAGCAAGTGGTGCAAGCGGGACAGAAGGAATTCGGAGAGTATCTGCAGGATGGAAGATTCTATCTTGTGGATGTGCAAAAAGAATGGGACACCGACCGGGTGCCCACGCCGGAGTTGCCGCAACTGGCGACCGACTTCCTCGAGAAGAGCGGCATTCGGCCGTGGGACGGACGAACCGGCGGTGCGGCCGGAAGCGGTGGTGGTGGGGCTCGGAACGCGCGAGCAGGTACGGCGTTGGCAGGCAATGCGATACAGGGAACTGCGTATCGTGTGGTGCACGATCACGGAATTGGAACGCTGGCGGCTTTTTGCGTCGGGACATTGTACATTTCTGGAGATGAGATCGCTTTCCAAGCTGAGCGAGCCAGCGACGGCCGAATCGATCGTTTTGTGATCAAGAAGAGCGATATTAAAGAGGCCAAGAAAAACCGCATGCCGATGGGTCAGACTGGGAACTACTTCGAAGGGTTCCATATTCGTCTGGTGAATGGCGTCAACTATAACTTCGCAAATATCGACGAGAATGGGAGGGGCCTGACCGCCGACACGATTCTGATGGAATTGATGCGCGGAAATTGAGACGGGATTACGTTTCCTCTGCATCAGGACGACCCCGTGGGTCAGAAACACGGTTCGAGTTGGACGATGACGATAATTTTGGCGGGCGTGATGGAATCGAACCCGTCTCCCGCGGGGACATCCTCGGGTGCGCCGCTGCAATCACTTGGTTGTCCCGGCGCGCTCGTTAGCTGACAAAACGAGAACCACCCGGTTGTCAAAAATAGTGTAAGCATCTGGTGGACGAGAGAGAATTCGAACCCCCGCCCTCCTCGCTGCGAACGAGGCCATAATTCTGATCAGGCACAAGCTTGGACGCCAGCGAGCATGCCGACGCAATAAGGTAAACGTTTACCACGTGATCGCTCACGGCAAGGAGTCCGGTCCCCAACCATTGTGACGGCGGCTTCCTTCGGCGCCCTTCTACTTTGGTCTGCGGCCGGGAGCGATCTGTCGCTGGCACAATACTTCGCGAGGTCCGCCGGCGCGGTTTGCACTGAACACTGGCAATTCCGTTCGATTGGCAGACTACGAGGAGTCAAGGATCGCGCACCTGTCGGTCCCTCCCGTAGATCGTGGAAAGACATTGAGAAAGCGTATACTGACTATGATAATATTCGGCGCTAAAGGGGCCTTGTGGACATTCGTGATGTGGCAAGACGAGCCAGGGTATCGACAGCAACGGTTTCCCGCACCGTCAATCAGATTGCGACCGTCGATGCGCAAATGGCAAAACGGGTCTGGAAGGCTATCGAGGAGCTCGGATACTACCCCAACCGGCAAGCTCGCGCGCTGGTGTCCGGAAGAAGTCGTGTCTTTGGATTGATCGTTTCCGAGATCACCAACCCATTTTTCCCGGAGATTGTGCAAACATTTGAAACCTTGGCTGTTGAGCAGGGCTACGAGATTCTTCTCACCTCCACGATTCATGACCCTAAACGCATGGAGCTTGCCGTCCGCAGGATGATTGAAGGGCGGGTAGACGGCGTTGCCATTCTTACGTTCGGAATGGAAGACGCGTTGTTGGAGCATCTACGATTCCGGAGCTTGCCCTTGGTGTTCGTGGACGTCGGCCCCAAGGCCCCGCGGGTCAGTAACATCCGTGTCGACTATGCCCATGGGATTCGCCAGGCCGTCCAACACCTGGCCGCGATGAAGCATGAACGGATCGGCTTTGTAACTGGGCCCCTCAAAATAAGGTCTGCGGTGGCGCGAAAAGATGCGTTTGAACAGTCGATGCGTGAGATTGGTTTCGAGGCCAGGCCCGAGTTCATCGTCGAAGGAGACCATCGCCTAGAAGGTGGAAAACGGGCTCTGCAAAAGCTCTCCAAGTTTCGGGAACAACCCACGGCTCTTCTTTGCTCCAATGACATGACCGCAATTGGTGTTATGAGGCAGGCCTACGAACTAGGTATTGGAGTGCCTCAGGAATTGTCCGTGGTGGGATTTGACGACACGCGGTTAGCAGACTTCATGATTCCTCCACTAACGACAGTTCAGATGTCGCAGACGGAATTGGGAACTCTGGCGTTCAATGCCCTGCTCAAAGAAGTGAAGAGAGAGAGACCTTCACCAGACGGAACAGAATATGTTCTTAAGACCCACCTGATTCTTAGAAGTTCCACGACTTTCCCCGAAGGGAACAATCAAGCAAGACTGCGGCCGGCTCCCCGGCGCCCGTCACCAACTGGCACGGCCCGCGAATAGTGAACCGTGTCGGTTTCCGAAGAAGTCGTGCCTGCCAGCGGATTGTTTGACAGCGGCCCCAGCGGTGCGCATCCGGCGAACTCTTTAAAGGTCACGCAATCATGGGACTTCCGAAGATCAGCTCAACTCTAGGCGTGACAGGGATTGCATTCACGCTCTTGAGCGTCGCGTATCTGTCGGTCTGGGCCGAAACAAGAGCAAACCAGGAAACCCCAGCAAGTGCTCAGTTGCCCGTGGCCACTGCTGGTGCGCATAAGAAGGTTCTGGATTCGGAAAACCGGCCGATCACCGCGGGCGGCACGGTGGAAGATGGTCCGATCATTTTTGCGGATACGGCGGAAAAAGCAGGCCTGACAGGCTGGAAGCATGTTATGGGAACGCAGCAAAGGAAGTTCATTCTGGAAACGGTAGGCTCGGGAGTAGCGCTCCTGGACTACGACAACGATGGGTGGCTCGACATTTATCTGGTGAACGGAGCAACGTATGCGAGTTTGCTGGGAAAAGAAACTCCGCCGCACGCCGCACTCTTTCACAACAACCACGATGGGACGTTTACCAATGTTACTGAAAAAGCCGGCGTTGGGAACGACCGCTGGGGATTCGGAGTGGCCGTAGGGGACTTTGACAACGACGGGTGGCCCGATTTATACGTGACAAATTTCGGGAAAAACCGTCTCTATCGGAACAATCACGATGGGACGTTTACCGATGTTGCGGAAGCGGCAGGCGTGACCCTGGGCAATTGGTCGACCGGAGCCACCTTTGGGGACTATGATGGCGACGGCAATCTGGATCTCTTTGTTCCTGGTTATGTGCACTATGAAGTGGAACGCCCACCCATTCCGGGATCCCCTGTGGTAGCGTTTCCGACCTGCCAGTTTCGCTCCGTAAACATCATGTGCGGTCCACGCGGTCTTCGGGGTGAACCGGATCATTTGTTTCACGGCAATGGGGACGGCACGTTTACTGACGTCAGCAAAAAGGCGGGGGTGGAAGATGCTCGTGGCTTCTACGGGTTGGCATCCGTGTTCGCGGACGTAAACAATGACGGCAAGGTTGACTTGGTCGTGGCCAATGATTCGACGCCTAACTTCCTGTACTTGAACAGGGGGGATGGTACGTTTGAAGATGTGAGTTACGCCTCAGGATTTGCTTTGAATGAAAACGGCCGGGAAACCGCGTCCATGGGCATTGCGATTGGAGATTATCTGAACAATGGCCTCCTCGATCTGTCGATCACTACATTCTCAGATGATTACAAACCGCTTTATCGCAATGACGGAGCAGGGAATTACACGGACGTCAGCTATCAAGCCGGCATAGCCGAAGTAACGATTCCGTTCCTCGGCTGGGGAGCAGGCTTTTTGGATTTCGACAATGATGGCTGGAAGGATCTCTTCTTTGCGAACGGACACGTCTACCCGGAAGTGGACCAGACCGATTGGGGAACAACCTTTGCGCAGCGGCCCTTGCTTTTTCGCAACAAGCGAAATGGAAAGTTTGAACTTGTTGCGGCCCGCCAAGGTACGGGGCTGGCTCGGACCCTATCGGCGCGCGGCGCGGCCTTCGGCGACTTGTTTAACGATGGAAAGATCGATGTGGTGATCAATCAGCTTGGAAATGTTCCGGCCCTTCTGCGCAATGTCGATGCGGACCAGAACCATTGGCTCGGACTCAAGTTGATAGGCGGCCGCAAGAGTCCGCGAGACGCTACCGGTGCGACGGTCTATGTCGCTGCAGGAGGGCTGCGAGAACGCGGGGACGTGTTGAGTGGCGGCAGCTATGCCTCCAGTAATGACCCTCGCGTTCATTTTGGCCTGGGAGCAGCCACGACGGTCGAAAGAGTCGAGGTGCACTGGCCCAGCGGTCGGGTGGAAATCGTGCGTTTGGAGGAAGTTGACCGGTATTTCGCCATCGAAGAGGGCAAAGGCCTCGTGCCAAGCGTGTACGACCATGGAGTGGGGCGAAAACTGCAGAAGCCGGCGGCTCCTCCGACCGGGCTGCGTTGAAGAAAACCATTACTTGAATTGGTTGGTGCAAAGAGCGTCCTGAACGTGTTTGGCGCGTCCGTAGCTGCTGGCAGCCCGCATTCATTGAGAAAATGTTTACTCACAATCAAAAAATACTTGACACGATGGAAGGCCCGCAGTAGATTTCGCCCAATGTGTTTGGGGTCTCTACAAGTCGGCGTTACTCATTGCTATTTGTGTTGGTCTCTGGTTTGGCCTCCCCAATGCTTGCGCGTCCGCAAGACCCCGCCTCAGAAAGGCTTATGGAGCAGGGCAACGCGGCCTTGCGGCAGGGGGATTTCGCAGGGGCGGCTGAGAAATTCTCTCGCGTTACGGTAGTCGCTCCGCGATTTGCCGGTGGTTTTTTCGACCTTGGGCTGGTCCGGGTACAGCAGGGGAAGTGGGAGGAATCCATCGACGCCTTCGAAAAGTGCCTTCAACTCGATGCAAAAATTCGCGGAGCGCATCTGTTTCTGGGGATCTCCGAATACCGGCTCAATCGGTACGCAGAGGCAAAGAGGGAGCTTAAGCGTGAGGTCGAATTGGCGCCCAAGAACGCTGATGCACTGATGTGGCTCGGGATCGTGCAGCTCGTTGACGGCGACAGCGAAGGTGCGGTGGGAAGCCTGGACCGCGCCGCCCTGCTAAGCCCTGATAACGTCGACATTTTGTATCACCGCGGCCGCGCGCATATGCTCCTCTCCGAGAAGAGCTATGAACACATGTACGAAGTGGACCCGAAGTCCTGGAGAATCCACCAGGTGCTCGCCCAGTCTTTTGTCGAGCAGGAGCGGTATGAAGAGGCCGCCCGCGAGTGCAACCTGGCGATTCAGGACCATCCCCAAGAACCTGGCTTGCACGAGCAGTTGGGTGATATTTACTGGAAGCAGAACCAGCTGGAATCGGCCGAGAGCGCGTTCGAACAGGAGTTAGTGATCGATCCGCATAGTATTTCGGCGCTGTACAAGCTTGGTACGGTGAGTTTTGAGAGGTCGAAGCCGGAAGTCGCCGAAAAACTGCTGCAGAAGGTTTTGGAGGAATCTCCTAGCTCTATCGAAGCGCATTACCAGTTGGGGCGAACAGAGGCACAGCTCACGAAATACGACAGCGCCATTGACCGCTTCTTGTTTGTTACTGCCAATGCCGCTCGCGCGGACACGGATATTCTGCGGCAGGCGTACTACCAACTCTCTCAACTATACCGGCGTGCGCAAAAGCCGGACGAATCCAAGAAAGCGTTGCAGGTTTTTCTAAGCATGAAGCAGGAAGCGGACGCGCACGAGCAGAAGAAATTACAGGACAAGCTGAAACGGGCGACCAAAGAAACGAGCGAAAATAGGTGATTTTTTCGGGCCGTGTGAGCAAACGTTTACTTGAAAACTGTTCATCAACGGGAGCATAGGAAATGAAAGCACTGCTGGTACGCCTCACGCTGCTGTTCGTGATGTTAACCGCTGGAGTCCGGGCGCAGTCAAACCAGGGGTCGATCGCAGGAACGGTGTTTGACCCGTCTGGGGCTACGGTTGCCGGCGCAAGGATCATCGCGGCTTCCAGCGAAACTGGCGCAAAGTACGAAGCGGTTTCAAGCGATGCAGGCTACTTTGTTTTCCCCCACTTGAACACCGGTAGTTACGACGTTTCCGTAAGTTCGGCGGGCTTCAAGACGGCCACCTATAAGGGAGTGGTCGTACAGGTGGGTACCATCAGCCCGCTTGACGCGAGACTCTCGGCCGGGGCTGTGACGGAAATCATTACGGTCGACGCCGATGCGCCCCGCCTGCAAACCGAGTCTTCTGAAATCGGCACGGTGATTAACCCAAAGGAACTCGAAGACCTGCCATTGCCGCTTGGAAGCGTGGTTCAGGCCATGCGGTCACCGGAGGCCTTCGTATTTCTGACTCCGGGGGCGGTCGGTCCAGGAACGGCTAACGGCAACGGCGGAACCTTTGAGTCCAAGATCAACGGCGGACAGAATTACGCCACGGAAGTTCTCCTGGACGGAGTCAGTATGTTTCGCTCCGAGAATGGTTCCTCGTTTGACGAAACGGCGCCCTCTGTCGATGCCCTTTCCGAGTTCAAGGTGACCACGTCCACGCTGCCTGCGGAAATGGGCCGCACCACGGGGGGCATAGAGAGTTTTACGACCAAGGCCGGCACAAATACGTTTCATGGCGGCGCATACGAATTCTTTCGAAACGAAGATATGAACGCAAATTCATTTTTCAACAACTGGAACGGTTTACCCAGGTTATTGGATCGAAAGAACGACTACGGGTTGACGTTCGGAGGGCCCGCGTGGGTTCCCAAACTGTATAACGGCAGAGATAAAACGCACTTCTTCTTCGCCTGGGAGCAGTACCGCCAGACGCAGGGTGCCTTGACGACCAGTACCGTTCCGACCGCCGCGGAACGCCAAGGGGACTTCTCCGACTTGCTTGGTGGCCCCCTCGTGAGTGGCGGCAGTCCGGTGATCAATCCGTGCGATGGGTCGCAAATGTTTGTGGGACAAATCTTCGATCCGACAACCACTAAAACGGTGACGGTGAATGGGCAGCAAGAGCAGTGCCGGACCGCGTTCCTTGGCAACAAAATTCCAAAAGCCGATTGGTCTCAGGTGGGGCAAAACATTCTTGCGCATTACCCGGCGCCGCTGAATGGCTCACCCACATTGAACTACGTTTTCCCCTTCAGCTTTCCCATCCTGGACACCACCATGACCATCCGGTTGGACCATGACTTGAGTGTCAAGCACAAGGTCTACTTCACGTATTCCTCGCGGCAGAACGTCAGAACGTCGGTGAATCCGACCTGGGCTGACCCGTCCGGTTCCGGAAGGGACCAGGTGTTCACGACACACTACATCCGCACTGGCTGGGATTTTATGATTACTCCCACGTTGCTCAGCCATTTTAGCCTGGGCTATAACCGCACGAATAGTGTGAACGTCGCAAAATCTGTTTCGGGTGGTAACTGGGATCAGCAACTGGGCATCCAGGGTGTTCCAGCGCAAGCCCATGGCACCTATCCCGTTGTTGGTCTTTTCAACGGAGCTAACCCACCTACCGGGCAGGGAGATTCCGTCAACGGCGACACGATCGATAATGGTTATCGGTTGAACTACGATCTGACGTGGGTCAGAGGCAAGCACAACGTGAAGGCGGGACTCGACTACCGCCTGCAAATCTACGACCCGATTACTCTTAACAACAGCACGGGTTCCTTTTTCTTCTGGGGACAGCAAACGGCAGGGGTGAGCGTTGGGCTTGGTGCGACCACCGGCAGTCCCACAGCCAGCCTGCTCTTAGGTTTGGTACACGACTCCAACCTGACTGCCTATGCCGGTCAGCCTAAATATGTTTCCCCCTACTACGGTCTGTTCGTTCAAGACAATTATAAGGTCACGCCTACGCTGGTCATCAACTATGGCCTGCGGTGGGATGTCGACTTTCCACGACGCGAAATTCGTGGCGACGTGTCGAACATTGGTCTCCATACTCCAAATCCAGGAGCAGGGGGCATACCAGGCGCCTTGGTATTTGCCGGCGTTGGAGCAGGCCGGAACGGGAACATCAATGAGCATTGGGCGAATACATGGTTCAAGGACATCGGACCAAGGTTAGGATTCGCCTGGTCGCCCGCCAGACTTAACGGGAAGACCGTCCTGCGCGGGGGCTTCGGAATCTTCTATGGTCCCTTGATCTATGCCGATTTCGGTGGTTTCAATCGCACCGGATTCCAGGCCAACCCAGGATTCTCTTCGTTCGACGGTTTCTCACCTGCGTTTAGTCTCTCAACCGGGTTTCCGTCCTTCACACCTCCTCCCAACCTGGATCCCGCGCAGTTGAACTTCACAGGGCCACAATACGTTGATCCAAGCTACGGCCGTCCTGGCATGATCGAAAACTGGAGCGTGGAAGTGCAACATGAGCTGGCCACCGACTTGATTCTGGATGTGGCCTATGTTGGCCAGCATTCCACGCACCTGCGTACAAACTTTGATGCCGTGAATTCTCTGCACCCTAACTTTTTGAGTCTCGGAACTCTGTTGAATCAGCAGATCTCCTCGCCAGGGGCTCAGGCGGCAGGAATCAAGCCGCCCTATGCGACCTTTCCCTCAAACGCGCTCGTGGCTCAGGCTCTCGTTCCATTCCCCCAATACTTTGGATTCAATACGGATGGAGCCTTGGAGAACCTTGGGCAATCCAGTTACGACGCGCTGCAGGTTTCCTTGCGCCGCAGGTTCCGCAATGGGCTTAACCTGATGGCGTCATACACTTGGTCGAAGACCCTCACGGATGCCGATGCCGCTCTCCCGTTCTTTGCCACGCTGCACGGCGGCGGCAGCGCACAGAATCCTTTTGATCCGAAGGGGGAGAAAGCCATCAGTAACCAAGACGTGCCTCATGCGTTGGTTCTCAGTTATGTGTATGACCTGCCCGTTGGCAAAGGAAAGCGCTTCGTCGATAAGGGAGGCCTCACCAATAAGGTGGTCGGCGGCTGGCAAATCGGCGGAATCCAACGCTATCAGAGCGGCCAGCCGCTTTCCTTCTGCTGTGCGACCGGTGCGCCAGCATTTGCCGGAGCCTTCCGTTACAACCTGGTTAAAGGACAACAGATCTTCAGCCAGCAGTATTTGAGTGGGCACTTCAATCCCGTGACCGATCCCATGTTTAACAGCCTTGCATTCTCGGATCCCAACAACGGAGGCAATCTCGGTTCCAACGGATACCAGTTCGGTACCATGCCGAGGACCATTGGAAATGTGCGCGACCCGAAGTTCCTCAGTGAGGATTTCAACCTCACCAAGCGAACGCACGTGACCGAAAGAATCGATATTCTCTTGAGAGGAACGGTCGTCGACGCCTTCAACCGGCACGTTTTCAATCGTTCCTTCGACTTGAATCCTGCGCCGCTTAACGCCAACCCGCAGGGGAACTGCAGAGCGGCAAACACCAACCTGTTCGGATGCCTGGATACGAGCAGCACCATTCTGGGGCCCCGGCTCGTGCAACTGGAGCTGCGAGTCGAATTCTAAACCCACACACTCGAGACCGGGAGTGCCGGGAAACTCCCCATCCCGGCGCTCCGGCTTCTGCTTGTGTGGAGAGTCTCTTCCGGCCCGTCTCTCGGTTACTTGCCGCGTGCTATGCTTCCGTCCTGGTAAGATGAGCAAGTTCCTTTTCAGCTTCCTCTGCGTTTCTCTGGTGTTAGCTCGCGATGGATATTTCCAAGACGCTGCGCCGCAAACTCCGATGACCGTCGAGGCAGGCGCAGGCCGATTCTGGGACGCCACGAAAGAGCTTGGCGTGGCGTTCCGCGAGCGTGCCTCACCAACATCAAAGCAGGATCTTCTGGAAACAGCGGGTTCAGGCGCTGCAGTATTTGCCTACGGCAACCGTAGCGGACTATGACCGGGATGGGTGCATGGACATTTTGATTGCCAATGACGCCGTCCGACAATCACAAGGGAGATGGCACTCTCGAAGAAGTTGGAAGGGCCGAGTTCCAATTTGCGCACGGTGAACAGTCTGTGAGAGCCGCTAGAAATGCTCAAGATGAACCGAGGATTCTCCTGGTGCTTGCGTGCGGTATTGTCCTGGCGGGCAATCTCGGCGCTTGGGCGCAAGCTCCTGCTGCTAGCGAAAACTTAGCACATCTCCGTTCTGCGGCCCAGTTTCTGGTTCAAGGTGATCTGAAACACGCGGAAGACGACGTGCAACTCATCCTGGCGCACGCCCCCGAGGACTATCGCGCTCTAAACCTCCTCGGAATCATCAGGGCGCAACAGCGCCGCAGTGAAGAGGCGGAAGCCCTTTTCGAAAAGGTAATTCGAATAAAACCGCAATACGCTGGGGCCCACGTAAGCCTCGGGCTTCTCAACTCCGAAATGGGCCACGCGGACAAGGCCATCGCCGAATTGGAATCCGCCCTGAAGATCGAGCCAGGCAGGGAAGACGCCGCCAAACCGCTTGTGCAACTGTTGCGAGAACAGGCCCGCGCCGCTTTCAAGGAAAAGGATTTGGAAAAGTCGTTGTCCTGCTTGATGCGCGCCAAAAAGGCGGCGCCGCATGACCCTGAATTGGAATATGAGTTCGGGATCGTCGCATTGCGCATGTCCTTGTATGAGGATGCCCGCGTGGCCTTCGAACAGGTCCTCACTTCGCGTCCCGCGGACGCCAACTCCATCTACGCGTTGGGGCGGGCGCAAATGGGACTCGGGAAAATCTCCGCCACGCGGGAACTGTTTGAAAGGTATGTTCAGCTGCGTCCTGAAGATCCCTCTGGCCATTTCGGGCTGGGGCTGGTGCTGCGCATGCTTGAGATGACGGAAGAGGCGCGAACTCAGTTCGAGCGATCGATCGAACTTCAGCCGGATCAAACCGAAGCTTATGTGCAGCTTGGATTCCTGGACTTGGATGGCGGCGAACTGGATCAATCCGCGAATCGCTTCCAATCCGCCCTCGAGCGTGCTCCACAAAATGCAGGCGCGCTACTAGGCATAGGAAGAATTCGATTTCAGCGCAAGGACTATTCGAAAGCCGCGGACTTCCTGCTCGCCGCTCTCGCAGCGGATTCTTCGATACGAGAAGTTCACTACTACCTGGGACTGACTTATGCTCGGCTGGGCAAAACCAGGGAGTCCGCCGAACAAATGGAAATCGCCGGCAAGTTAGAGCGCGAAGACTTGGATCGCCACCGGATCATTCTCAAGCTTTTGGATCCGGCCGAAGCGCAAGCGATCGAAAAAGCCAATCCGTAGCGCGCCCGCTAGTTTAGCTGAGTGTTCACTGCCGCCACGCGGGTCTGCGCGAACTCCGCGACGAACGCTCCTCCGGCGAATGGTTTTCTCCGGGGCACGACCCCCTCACGCTGCTCGTATTTGGCTCTTCCCAATCAGTGTTTTGCCTGAGAATCGCCGCCGTCCAGCGCGGCGTGTGGCCAGCCGCCGGTCCACGTTAACGTGGAAATCTGCAGCGATGGAAAGCCAGTTTTCGCATCGTAGGCATGAAACACCATAATGTCACCTTCCTTTTGAAGCAGGATCGATTCGCCGCCGGGGCCGAGCCATTTCTGATTGGCATCGAGCAGCGGCGTCGCGCCACCTTCGCTCATCTTTTTGCCCGCAGCGTCCAGGTAGGGCCCCGTGACTTCCCTCGATCGTCCCACCAGGGTGTGGTAGGTACTTTTCCTTCCACGGCAACACAGGTCGTAGGACACGAAGAGATAGTAGTAGTTGTCATGGTGGACAATGAAAGGTGCCTCTATCGCTTGGTAGTCGGGAGGAAGGCCAGGCTGGGCTGGATCGTAATGCTCCGGTCTGTAACGGCTCGCTAATGAGTATACCTTGGTGTCGTCTCCTGAGAGTTTCCCGGTCTTCCGATCGAGCTTTCGCATCTTGATTCCACTCCAAAAGCTTCCGAAGGACAACCAGGCTTGCCCTTTCTCGTCGAGGATAAGATTGGGATCGATCGCATTGAAGTCATCCTCGGCTCGTGAACGCAGCACCAACCCTTCATCCACCCAGTGGAAATCGGGGCTCTCGGTGTTCAGCGTCTTGTTCGTCAAAAGCGCTATCCCGGAGGTGTTCACGCCAAAAGAGGAGTACGCATAGTACAGATGAAACTTGCCGTCGAAATAAGAGATATCCGGCGCCCAAAGCTCTTTCGTTTTTGGACTCTCTTGCCTGATCCACGCCGGAGTTTCAGAGAACACGTATCCACAAGCTTTCCAATGCACCAGGTCTTTTGAGCAGCGGATAGGGAACTGTTCCCCTGTTTTTGAATTTGGTGGAGTGGTCGCAAACAGGTACCACACTTCGCCCTCTCTTATGATGGAAGGATCATGTGTTCCGACAACGTCGCCTTCTACCTGGAGAGCACGCGGCTCATCAGGCGTCTCCGCTTTTGCCGAACCAGGCCGCAGGAAAGCGGCTGTCAAAACCACCGCAGCTAGTCCCAAAGTGCCAGAAGCAAGTCGAATCATGGATGGAAGCCCTTCACCCGTCCCCAGATATACATCGAGAAAACGTTTGCTTCAAACAAAAAAATTTGGCCTTGAAATCACAGATCGTTGTCGTTACCCACGCATTGCGACTCATCACAGCGCTCAAGGAACAAGAGGGCTGTCACTCCATGACTCTCGAGAAAACGTTAGGCGAAACAACCATGGTGGGTAGAAAGCAAATGGATCTTCCCGCCTGGAATTGGCCAGCGCGCTAGGACTCGCGGGGAACGGACCGCCGGTCTTCGCCTAACTGCACGACAATCGCGCCTAATGTGCCGGTCTTCAGGCATGATATGTGGAGGCCAAGTGCGTGGCCGACCAGGAGACAGTTGTTTGGAGGATTCACCGAGGCAAGTCGCAGCTGCGATTCGCCGCTTCTTAAAAACAATTACATTGCTATTGGCTGGCGAAATGGGGAGACCTTGTCCCCGCCTGCGAATATTTGGCGGAGGAGACCGACTTGCGAACGTATAAAGGTTATTGCCGCCCTTGGTAGTCATGGTTGCGCCCGCGTGCAAACAAGAATGTGGATGAAGCGCTCAACTACGGTAACTCGACTCTTTCTTATGCTGGCGCTCTCATCAGCAGCCTCGGCGCAAGAATGGCGATTCTATGGTGGCGACGCCGGCGGAAGGCGATCCTCGCCGCTCAAACAGATCAATCGCCAGAATGTCGGAAGCTTGAAAAGGGCGTGGACGTATCACATGGGAGAGGCGGACCGCGAAGGCACCGGCACAGACCGGCATCGCATTGCGCCGTTTGAATCCACCCCCTTGGTGATTGATGGCCTGCTCTATTTCTCCACCCCTTCAAATCGGGTGATCGCGCTCAACGCCGAGAGCGGTCAAGAGATATGGCAGTTTGATCCGCAAGCCGGACGCGCGGGACCGCGGCAGTTCTACCAGCACCGAGGGGTTGCCTATTGGCAGAGCAAGTCGGGAGACGACCGTCGAATTTTATATGGCACTTTCGACGGGCGATTGATCGCGCTGGACGCGAAGACGGGCAAGCTGTGCCGCGATTTCGGAAAGGGCGGCGTTATCGATCTGCGTGAAGGAGCAGCGGGTGCCTATCTTGGAGCGGAGTATTCCGTCACGTCGCCACCGGCTGTCTATCAAGATCTGGTCATTACCGGAGCGGCGGTTCCCGAGTATCCTTCAACAGGACCCAGCGGCGCGGTACGCGCATTTGACGTCCGTTCGGGCAAACTGGCATGGACGTTCCACACCATTCCCCGGCCGGGAGAAGTCGGACACGAAACTTGGGAGAAAGAGGCGTGGAAGGATCGCACCGGCGCGAATGTCTGGTCACTCATGAGTGTAGACGCCGAGCGTGGTTTAGTTTTTCTCCCCATTGGCTCGGCCTCTTACGATTTCTACGGCGCGGACCGCAAGGGCCTGGATCTGTTCAGCAACAGCTTGGTAGCCCTCGATGCCGCCAGCGGCAAGATCGTTTGGTACTACCAGATGGTGCACCACGATATCTGGGATTACGACATGCCCGCGCAGCCCGTGTTGATCACCGTGCGGCGTGAAGGCCTGGATATTCCCGCGGTTGCGCAGGTGACCAAGATGGGGTTCGTATTTATCTTCGACCGACTTACGGGAAAACCCCTGTTTCCAGTGGAGGAGCGCCCGGTTCCCAAAAGCGACGTGCCCGGTGAAGCGGCTTGGCCAACGCAGCCATTCCCGGTCAAGCCTCCGCCGCTGGTCCGACAGTCGTTCAGCGAAACCGACATCGGCACGGCTACGCCTGAATCCAGTCGTTATTGCGCTGACCTGTTTCATTCGCTTGAGAGCCACGGAGTGTACACTCCCTACGGTCGCAAGATGACACTGGTGGTACCCGGCACTTTGGGCGGAGGGAACTGGTCCGGCGGTTCTTTTGATGGTGCCTCCGGCTACTTGTTTGTCAATGCAAATGAGTTGGGAGCCATCGGGGAGATGGAACCGCAGGCCGCTGCCGCACCAGAGCAATATCGGCGAGGTTCCAAAGATGGTGAGTACGCCCGCTTCTGGGACGAGCACCAATGGCCGTGCCAGAAGCCGCCCTGGGGAACGCTCAACGCTGTGGACGTGAATACGGGAGAGATCGCCTGGAAAGTGCCGCTGGGGGCTGTAGATGAGCTGAAGAAGACCACCGGCACGCCTAACCTTGGCGGCTCCATTGTGACCGCCGGCGGCGTGGTGTTTATTGGTGCGACGATAGACAGCCGTTTCCGAGGATTCGATGCGCTGACCGGAGAGCAACTGTGGGCCGCTGACCTGGAAGCAAGTGCGCACGCCACCCCCATAACGTACATGGGCAAGAAGACCGGCAAGCAATTCGTAGTAATTGCGGCCGGAGGTGGGGGATTTTTTAAGGGGAAAGTTTCCGATGTCCTGGCGGCCTTTGCCCTTCCGGATTAGGAGAGCAGGTCAATTCCTATTTGAAGGTACGGTCTATGAGCCGAGGCAGCATTCAGTCACAGACTGGGAATGGAGAATCCAAGATGCTTCGATCCCGGCCCGAAGCGAGGTTTCGCGGACGCCGCAGCGGACGGTCAATTGTAACCGCCAGAAAATGTTGCTTCTGGATTCTCCTGATGGTGGCAACAGCGCCGCGAGGAATTGCACAATCGGAAATCGTCGTCGTCCGGCCCAAAGCAATTCCCGACGTGCTGGTAAATCCCGGAATGGGGATCACGACTTTTCAGAGGTTCAACGGCCAAGCAACGAATCCTCCTTTGAAGTGGTCCGAACTGGGGCCAGTTGCGAAGCTGCCCCAAGCGGCCACGAAGCCGGACTTTCCAGATACCTCCATCTCTTATTGCCGCTGGTATTGGAACGTGCTCGAGCCGGAGCCTGGAAAGTTTCAATGGGAGATTGTAGATCTGGCACTGGAGGAAGCACGAGCGCATGGACAAACACTCGCCATTCGTCTGATGCCATACTCAAACCAAGACCCACTCCCTGCCTGGTATCGCGATTCCGGAGCGCGACGTGCGAATAAATCGACAGACAAGGACGGAGGAATCTGGCAGCCGGATTTTAGCGACCCGCTGTTTCTCAAGCACTGGGGCGAGCTCGTCGCCGAGGCCGGGAAGCGATACGACGGGAATCCATACCTAGACAGCGTAGATATTTCTTCCGTGGGCTATTGGGGAGAGGGGTGGAGTCCCTACATGCCGCCATTTCCATATCAAAAGGAGCTCATTGATATTTGGCTGAATGCGTTTCAGCGC
>Ga0210384_10001964_pt1 | contig 26255 bp, 12 predicted proteins | sample IncBWH2MmetaG_FD_160574 | JGI IMG/M metagenome (GOLD analysis project Ga0210384, IMG submission 160574) | Forest soil microbial communities from Barre Woods Harvard Forest LTER site, Petersham, Massachusetts, United States - Inc-BW-H-2-M | ecosystem: Environmental > Terrestrial > Soil >...
ACTTGGCCACGGTCGTTGATGGCATATGCTGCGCTGCCATTCCCTCCGAGCGTCCCAAGTTCGGCGATTCTGCGGCCTTTCCAAAGAACAGCCACCATCTCCGGATAGCCGGTCAGTGGATCAACAGCCCCGTTCCCGGAAATTCCTGAGACCCATCCATGAGAATTGATGCTGTCAGCATAAGTGCCATTCGCGTTGCCCGGAAGACCAAACAGTTCGGTCGCTACCCCGTCTTTCCACTGGAATGCATCAGCCAGGAAGCAGAAAACGAGGCAGTAGGGATCAGAAGCGGCCGTGTCCGCCTCACCCGTAATTGTTCCCAGGGAGCTCAGAGTTTTGTTCCCGAGACCTGCCCAAGCATTCGAGCTATTGGGCCCGCCAAACGTCCCAACGCTGACGAGCTGGTAGTGGTGGTGTGCGTGTTTTTTGAGATCCGGATTGTCCTGCGCGGCCACGTGAACTGACATTGCAAGCGCCGTGAAAAGCGTGGCTGCGATCACGAAAACCCATGTCTTGTATCTCATCATGTCTCCTTCTCGCCTCCGATTGGAGGAGGGACGGAACTCAGTAACGATCCACAACCGGTTGGCCCGCTCGACATGGACGCTGTGACAACATCCGGCATTGCTTGGACTATCCCGCCGTACTAGACTCGTGCCGGTCGGCCTCTGGATCGCATTGCATCCATTCCTCACTCGCGATGCACGCTACCGCGGTCGCGGTTTTGGAGTCCTTCCTAAGTTCCGGCAAATTTCTGGCAGAGCGTATGACGTTGCAAACCAAGCACTTCTACGCGTTCGGGCCTTTTCGTTTCGATTCCGAGAAGCGCGTGCTGGTGCGTGACGGCACGCCAGTTCCTCTGGCCCCGAAGGCTTCTGAGATACTTCTCGTTCTCGTCGAGCGTCCCGGGCACCTGGTTGAAAAAGAAGCGTTGATCAACAGGGTGTGGCCCGATGCCTTTGTCGAGGAAGGGAACCTCAACAAGAACATCTTTTTTTTGCGGAAAGCACTAGGAGAATGGGACGGCGGAAGGGAATACATAGAAACGGTTCCGAGACGAGGTTATCGGTTCGTCGCGCCCGTAAGTGAAGTGACTCACGCCGAAGTTGCTCCGCCGCAACCATGTGTCACTGCAACAAATCTGGTCGGCAAGAAGATCTCACATTACCGCGTGCTGGAGACTCTGGGCGGCGGCGGGATGGGAGTGGTCTATAAAGCGGAAGACCTGAAGTTGGGCCGTCGCGCCGCACTGAAGTTTCTCCCCGAAGAATCCGCCAAGGATCCCACAGCGCTGGGGCGCTTCGAACGCGAAGCACGCGCGGCTTCCGCGCTGGAACATCCAAACATCTGCCCCATTTACGAGTTTGGAGAACATGAGGGGCAGCCCTTCCTAGCAATGCAATTGCTCGAGGGGCAGACGCTGCGGGAAATCATCTCCGCAGCGAGCTCAGGAAATCTGCCGCTCGCGCTTAGTAGACTGCTTGATCTCGCAATTCAAATTACGTCGGGATTGGACGCGGCGCACCGCCTAGGGATCATTCATCGGGACATCAAGCCAGCAAATATCTTCGTCACCAGTGACGGCCAGGCGAAGATTTTGGATTTCGGTCTGGCGAAACTCGCTCATCTCGTCTCCGGAACGGAAGACGATTCGGCCCCGGACTCCCCAGGCAACCGCGGCGGGGAAGGAATGCCCTGCAACAGCGGACCGGTGGCAACTCCCAGTGAGTTCCTTAGCCTGACTGGCGTGGCCATGGGCACGTCCGGTTACATGTCGCCGGAGCAAGTGCGCAGTGAGAAGCTGGATGCACGCACGGATCTGTTTTCGTTCGGCCTGGTGCTTTATGAAATGGCCACTGGCAAACGCGCTTTTGCGGGTAACACTCGGCCTGAACTTCACGCAGCGATTCTTACGCAACTGCCCAGTCCTGCGAGAGAGCTGAATACCGGCCTTCCGGCAAAGCTCGAAAATATTATCGGCAGAGCGCTCGAAAAAGATCGCGGTGATCGCTACCAAACCGCGGCAGAAATGCGCGCGGATCTGGAGGCTTTGAAACGGGAGATTGAGTCGAAACATCGCGCTCGGTGGAAAGACATGGTCGCAGTAGGCATCGTCGTACTGCTCATCGTGAGCGCGGCTCTCTGGTTTGCCAAGAGCCAGCTGCAATCTCCTGCGGCATTGCCTCAAATCAAGCTGCGGCAACTCACCAATAACGCGAGCGAGAACGGTGGGGCAGGAGGTGTCATCTCGCCCGATGGCAGATACCTGGCGTACATAGAAAGATTCGGGATGCACATCAAACTCATTGAAGGGGGCGAGTCGCAGACGATCCCTCAACCGGACGAGCTCGAGAGCAAGTTGGTCGACTGGGAGATTGGTCAGTGGTTCCCTGACGGAACGAGGTTTCTAGCCTATACGCATCCGCCAGGGGGTGACGCCAGTAATTGGACTTCCCGGGGCGCCAGCATCTGGATTGTCTCTCTGCTAGGTGGGCCTCCCCGCAAGCTTCGCGATGAGGCCTACGGAGATTCCATCTCTCCTGACGGTTCCACCATAGCTTTCCAGACGAACCCGGGCAGATTTGGTGATCGTGAAATCTGGTTGATGGATACCAGTGGAGAGCATGCGCACAAACTTTATGAGACTGACGAAAACAGCGCCATTGTAGAACTAAGTTGGTCTCCAAATGGACAACGAGCCCTTTACAGAAAGATTGACGAGGCCGGCCAAGGCCTCTTCACGCGCGACCTGAAGGGTGGGTCGCCCATCGCGATCCTGTCAGCCCCGGAGGCGAACAGACTGAATGACTTTCTTTGGTTGCCCGATGGCCGGGTGATTTACGCACTGATAGAACCAGACCCCGATGAGCATACCTGCAACTACTGGCAGATACGAATTGACCCACAAAGTGGTGGACCCATCGAGAAGCCCCGGCGCATTACGAACTGGGCAGGCTTTTGCGTGGGCTCCACGAGCGTGACATCAGATAGTAAACGGCTCGCATTCGGGGAATGGAGACCTCACAACAGCGTATATGTTGCTGAGCTTCAAGCCAGTGGGATGCGCATCACCAGCCCAACCCGTCTCACGTTGGACAACGGGTGGAATAACCCCTTGGGATGGACAGCCGATGGCAAGGCAGTTATTTTTTTTTCCGATCGTGATGGTACAAAAGGGTTTTTCAAACAGTCTCTTGGCCAGGACACCGCACAGCGAATCAGCAATGCGAAAGAGGACGGATACGTACTATCCGCCTGTGTAAGCCCAGAGGGCTCCTCGGTTTTCTACAGGTCGAATCCGGTAGAGCATGGCCCGCCGGCGCCAAGCAAACTCATGCGCGTCCCGATAACGGGGGGATCGCCGCAGTTGGTATTGACAGGGAACCTCGAAGGGGGGCCCCGATGCGCCAAGTCCCCAGCAACTTTGTGTGCCATCGCTGAGCGGAGTCCGGATCGGAAACAGCTTGTGTTTGAAGCCTTCGACCTTGTGAAGGGCCGGGGGCGCGAACTCGCTGATTTGAAAACTGACGCGACGCCTGATTATCAATGGGATCTTTCTCCCGACGGTACTCGCATCGCCATCCTCAAGAGCCAAGAAGGACGAATCCAAATTCTTTCACTGAACGGCCAGGCGCCGCAGGAGATCACCGTGAAGGGATGGAATTCGTTGAATAGTGCGGATTGGGCCGCAGATGGGAAGGGTCTGTTTGTCTCCAGCCGCAAGGAGCGAGGGCCTGTCCTCCTGAGCGTGGATCTGCAGGGCAACGCTCGCGTCCTGTGGGAGCACGCGGGGAGCTTCAAAACCTACGGTGTGTCTTCCCCCGATGGACGCCATTTGGCGATGCAAAAGTGGATTGTGGATGGCAACATCTGGATGATGGAAAACTTTTGAGAACGACCTTCGGGTGCTTCCTTGCTCGATCACATCACCCGAAGTGTGGCGCTTCAGAATTAGAATTGGATTTGTGCCTTCACCTGAATCATGCGGGGAGAAACATTCGCGTTGAGTCCAGACCCCAGAACGCTGGTGGGGGGCTGCTCCTGATAGAGAATCTGACCGTAGGTCCCGTCTGAACTTCCGTTATCGGGATACCCAAAATTGGCATGGTTGAAGAAATTGAAAAACTGGAAGCCGATACTGAGCACGCCATTCTCCCAATGGGTGATCTTTGTGTTTTTCATGATCGCGAAATCCGTGTTGAAGTAACTCGGACTTCGAAAACGATTGCGGCCTTGCGCAAACGTCACGCTCGGGCCGCTGCAGGGACCATTCGGACCCGGCAAATTCCCGGTGTTGAATCCCGTCTCGCAACCTGCCTGCACAAACAAGGCGCCGGGATTGGGTGATCCATCGCCCAGCACTTGCGCCGGTAGGCAGGGAACCTGTGAAGCAGGAATGACCGCGCCTTCTCCGCAGGTTCCCCCAGGACCCAGAGGAGCTACCGGCACGGAATAAACTACTCCGAAGAAATTCTTAATCGATGTGCTTTCCGAATAGTCAATCACCGTATAAGGAAGACCTGTGCGAGCAAAGATCGTTCCCGAAATCTGCCACCCCTTCACAAGGTTATCAGAGCCGTGTCCGCGTAGCGCCTTCTTGACCGGGACTTCCCAAACGTAATTTGCATTGAAGGAGTGGCGCACGTCGTAATCCGCTGGCCCGTAGCTTCCGCGAAGATTATTGGCATCCTGTGGGAAAAGCGAACTGCCGAAGGCAAACTGCCCGAGACCTCCGTTAGAGACCTCGTCCAGCCCATGTGAGTAGGTATAGTTGGCTTGAAACAAGCCGCTACCCCACCGGGTAACTCGTTCTTCAAAGGAAACCACCATGCCGTGGTAGTTGGAGACGGCATTGGTATTCCACTGCGTTACCAGGCCGAATCGCGGGTCCGCGCAAGGGGGAACCGGTGGGCTGCCGCAATTCACCTTCGGGAACGATCCAGACCCAGAAGCATTCGCATTGGGATTCTGCACGAGCTCATGGATACCGTGATTTCCAAAATAGCCCATGGTCACGGACGTAGAAGCCCCGAAACGATGCTGGGCTTGCAGACTCCATTTTTGATATTGCGCCGAATGCATTGTTTTTGCCGGAGTCTGAAAGCCCGGAGGAGTGAAATTTGGATCCGCCGCCTGGATCTGGGCAAGGCTCTGACCAGCCGCAAAACCTTTCAACAATGCCGTATTAGAGGCGGAAGCATCTTGGGACAGGCTATTCCTCTCACCAGGAGAAAGGTTGAAGCCACTCACAGAGTAAAAATTGAAGAAAGGTGCGTTGTTAGCTATAGCTGTCCCGGCGACACCAGGGATCGGGTCGTAAAAGATACCGACCCCGCCACGGATCATCGCATTGTGAGACCCACCGAGGGGCTGCCATGCAAAACTGAACCGCGGCGACCATACGACGCTATCTGTGCTCGGAAAAGCTTGTTTCTGATCAATCTGGATCGCTTCCTCGTACGGCTGAGTCGGGTCATGGCTGACGGAACCAAAGGGTCCGGAAAGCCGACTGAAGCAGCGAGATTCACAAACTGGATTGGATTGGTGATCGGCACGTAGCGCAATCGTAAGCGTCAAGTTGGCCTGGGCATGCCACTCTTCCTGGCCATACAGCCCGAGACTATAGAAATCGTAACGGTTCCAGGTCACCGCGGGATAGGTTTGGAAAAGAGTTGTAAAATCCGTTTTTGGGTTCGATGGGTCTACTCCTCCGGAGAAAAATGCGTCAATCGAGTGGGGAATTAACTGCCCTGTTCCGCTGAAATTGTAGCCGTCCCCTGTCCAATAGGTTCGCAGGAAGCTCACTCCAACCCCAAACTTATGTTTTCGCTGCGTTTTCACAAAGTCGTCGGATACTTGGTACGAAATTGTTTTTGAACCGCTTGGCAAAGCATAAAGGTAGTCAAGACCTCCCAGCAGGGAGAAAGCGCTGTTCGCGACAAACCAGTTTAGGGTTGTCGGAAAAGCAGCCAGAGTTTGCGACGAATTCGTGACACCCGTAGCTTGGTTGATGTAACTCCCGGCAAGCAGAAACTGGTTGGCCGCTGTCGGGCCAAGGGTGTGCGTCTCGCCGAACTGGGCTTGCCACCACGGCTGATGGCTGTAGGCATTGAAGAGCGGGCTGACTGGATCGACGTAGACGGCACGATTACCGTGATCGTACTGCACGAGGAGGAATACGCGGTCGCTGGCCCTCATGTTCCAATCCATCCGGCCCGATACAATCGATTCGCTGGCTGGGCGATCAATGTTTTTCTGGAAATGCACCGCACATGCATCGGCTGTGCCCAGCCCTTGTGGTCCCTTCCAACCGTTGCAGCCCGTGGGATCTTGAAGATTGAAGTTGCCCCGAGTCGCTGCACTCGCCCCCGGCGTACTGTTGTACAGATTGAACATCTGCTCATAAAACTTGTGGGATGCCGACATCGCTCCGAATATGGAATCGATATGAGCCAATGTTGCGGATTCAAAACTAGGGCTGGGCAGCACCACCTGAAAAGGGGTCGGAAGTAAAACGCGCATGCCCTCGGTGTCAAAAAAGAAGAACAGCTTACCCTTTTTAATTGGGCCACCTATTGATCCTGCCCACTGATTGGCGATATCGAAGGGGCGCGGGTTTCCGAACGCATTGTCGATCCAGTCGTTGGCATTAAGCGCGCTTCCGTTCCAGTAGTACTGCGCGTTGCCATGGAAATCGTTGCCGCCGGATTTCGTCACGTAGTTGATGTTCGCGCCCGCAACGCTACCGAATTGACCGGAATAACCGTTGCTGATGATCGTCACCTCTTGAACCTCGTTCTGACCCAACATCATCCCCAAGGCCCCGCTGTTGTTGGTATTCAGTTGAATGTTGTTGTTGTTCATCCCATTAAAGGCGAATAGATTGGAACTGCCCGGCATCCCCAAAATAGAAACATTTCCTATGTAACTGAGGCCGATCGTGTCCGTATTCATGACCGCGCCGGGGGCGGTTTGGGCAATGTAGGTGAGGTCGTTCCCGGGGTTCGGGACTTGAGAAACCTGCAATTGGTTCATCGTGGTGGAGACGTCGCCATTCTCCGCCTGCAGCTGAGGGACCTCGCTTGCCACCTTGACGGTCGCGCTTCCTCCGGCAATTTCGAGCGTGACATTCAATGTCCCCGGCGGCCCGAGCAGCACATTGACATCGTGGCTCTTTTCGCGAAAGCCGGCGTGTGACACGGTAAACATGTACCTTCCGGGCGCTAGGAAAAAGAATTGGTACACACCGTCACCGTTGGTCTTGGCTGTTTGGATCGATCCTTTCGTGCTGTCCCTGAGTTCCACTACCGCATCGGGCACCACCGCGTGGCTCGGATCGCTCACCACACCGGTCAATCCGCCAGAAGTCGTTGTTTGAGCGACCAACTTATGGCGTAGGCAGAGAACAAGCACAGAGATGCGAAGCAGAAAAATCACGTGCCTCAATTTCATCGAAGCACACCCAAGATTCCGGCCGACTAGTTACTCCGGATCGGCAAATTCTTACCTTGCTGGCAATACTACCCCATTCTGCCTCAGCCTTCCTGAGTGAGATCCAGAAGGACGGAGTCCGGGCAAGTTGAGCAGTTGGCATTTGCAAGAGAGCCCTCAACAAGCAGATCCCTAGCGAGGAAACCGAGGCACACATTGATATAAAGCGATCCACGTCCTCAGATCGTCTAGGCTAGGCTAGGAGTAGAGCGAGCCGTGCCGTATATGCTCTCCCCAACAAAGTGTGTGATTGCAGCCGTGCAGTGGGATAAACCGAGAACAGACTGGAAAGTACGCCAAATCCTGCTCTCTGCGAGCGATTAGCAATACAGAACGCAAGTGCGTGGAGCGATTCGTCGACTTGCCATCCGTGCCGCGAGTATTTTGTGTTAACCGCCAACGCCGCTCTCCTATTGCTGCCTTTTGCTGCCTCGCGGATTTCGCAAGTCCTGTGGAGTCAAAGAGAAAGCTGGTAGGGGCGGTGGGGATCGAACCCAACACCGGGAGAAACTCACGAATCGGCGCAATTGATTGCCCACAAATCACCCACCGGTCAGGTAAGTGTCAAAGGATGAGGCACTTCTCGATAGCGGATTTGGCACGCACAAATCATATGTTTTTGGGCTGGCTGCGAACAGCCCGGCGAGAGCGGTTGTCAATACGGTCAGTGGTTCTCATTCTATGTGACAGTGTTACATTGCGTTGAAACTTGTCACCGTATCAATTCGCCAGGGACACGTTGAGTTCAAAGGCGTTCGCGCCGTATAGGATTTTCAGTAGGGACAATCACCGCCAACCGGATTGGATCGGTACAACACAAGAAGCCGGTCGCAACGGTGGAGGCGCAAGCGACGCGGCGCGTTCTTTTGAAAAACCGCAAGCTGGTGACGAAGCGCGAGGATCTCTGCCTGCAGGGCAGCACGTGTTCGAAGAGTGGAGGCTGGCAAAGTGAAAAAGGCGACGAAAAGAGAGCTCATCGTGGTAGCCACCATGATCTCACGAATGATCCGAACCCCTGTGTTTTCAGATCGGACGGAGCATTCGGTAACCACAGCGGGTCCTTTCGCAGATTATTCAGGTTCGCGTCTCTTTCACCACACTTCCGTCATACTATCTATATTATCTGGTCCTTATATACCCAAAGCTATATATAATCTTGTGTGTAAACTGGCGTGAAATTGCCAGCGCTGTTTTTCAATATCCAGATCGTGCCTTGCCCAGGACGGTACAAAACGAGGTGATCCAAGTTACCGGTATGGTCATAGCCGAGTGAGGAAGCCCGATCGTAGGCAGATCTGAGGTCGTAGCCGCCAATGCCGCTGCCCGGATCCGCTTGCTGGTACACCGGGGTAAAGATCCCAGCGTTGTTTTTCAGGATGAAGATGGCGCCTTTCCCCGGCCGGTATAAGACGAGGTGATCGAGCTTACCGCTGCTGTCGTAGTCGAAGGCGAAGACCTGGTCAGAGGCAGAACTGAGGTTATAGCCGCCAATGCCGCTGCCTGGATCGCCTTGCTGATAGATCGGGGTAAAGATCCCAGCGTTGTTCTTCAGGATGAAGATGGCGCCGGTCCCCGGCCGGCATAGGACGAGGTGGTCGAGCTTACCGCTGCTGTCATAGTCGAAGGCGAAGACCTGGTCAGACGCAGAACTGAGGTCATAGCCGCCAATGCCGCTGCCTGGATCGCCTTGCTGATACACCGGGGTAAAGGTCCCAACGTTGTTCCTCAGGATAAAGATGGCGCCTGTCCCCGGCCGATATAAGACGAGGTGATTGAGCTCACCGCTGCTGTCGTAGTCGAAGGCAAAGACACGATCCGAGGCAGAGTTGAGGTTATAGCCGCCAATGCCGACGGGCACGGCCTGCCCGACTCCGGCATCTGGAACCGCCTCCCACGGACTGGCAGGGAGAACCCAGGGATAAGGCGGAGAACCTCCCAACGCGGCGTGCCCTTCCCACTTGTTCCACCAGTCGGCCATATTGACCGATGGAAAAGCGCCGCCCAGTTGAGAGCGCTCCTCGACCAGGCCTTTGAGCGCTTGCTTGTCCGCGCGCAGCTTCAACATGTTGGCCTTCACCCGGTCCGGGAGTGTGTTGTCGGGCAGGGGGGGAGCCTTGTGCAGCAACACCAAATAGTCAGTCAGGTCTTTGTTGGCTGCTTCTTCTTCCGCCCAGATCACGGTTCGCAAGGCCGTGATCTGGTCGGACAACTGTCGGATGGTGGGCCCGACGCCCTGTTCGAAGACGCCCAGGACGTCATTCGCCCGCATGAAACCGTACGCCATGGCGATTCGGATCAGTCCTGGCTCGATTTTCAGCGAATCGTGGACATCGACGGTGGGTTGAATGATCCGGATGGGCACGTTCCACCCGCGAAGGTCCGTGTCCTTTCGCATTATCTCATTCGGCATCAGCTCCATGGCGGCACGCTTGGCGATGCCTAGCATGTTATTGTCCACATGCGAAAAGTCGGTGGCGTTTTTCGATGCCGCGACCGCGTAGACCTGCGTAGCTCCGGCTTCGATCGCCGAGCGGATCGGCAGCACTTCGCGAATGCCACCATCCACGTAAATCTGGTTCAGTAGTGTCGGGGCGGCGAAGATGGCGGGTATCGCCGCCGAGGCGAGGACAGCGTCCACCAAGTCGACTACCTCCGCGAAATTGTCGATAAACGTCCCGGTCTCGTCCGCATATCGCAGATTGCCCGAGTTCAGGCTGACGGAAGCCAACCGAAGCTGAATTCCAGTCCATACGTTTCCTCCGAGTGATTCCCAATTACCGGGCTGACCCGCGATATCCCATATGCGGTGACGAACGTCGCCATCGCCCCACGCCCTGGCGAACAAGTGCAGCTTAAGGTCCGCGTCAGTCATGGCGATCGGATCACCCGTGAAATTCCCTCCTACCGCCAGCCATGGGGACCAAGGCACTACAGGGTTTTGCGCGCTACGCGGATTCAATTGCGAGCTGCGGTATAGGGAATTGTCCATGCCGCGAGCGAAGACCACGAGCCGCCCGCCTGCATCGCTCGCGACGGCCGGGTCGCTCGTGATTCCGCCGCCCAGCGAGTTCCAGGTGGCTTGGCCCCACGCTCCAGCCGCCCCTTGGTACTTGTACCAGAGCGCACGATCTGCACCCCTGACAAAAACGGTGAGGGATCCGTCCGAATTCGATCCAACTGCAACGTTGCTGGAGGCCAGGCCGCCGGGTGCGCCTAGAGATTCCCAGCCACCCCACACTTGGTCGAGCCGCCCGCAACGGTAAATCTGAAAATCGGCCCCATTCACGAAAATCTCGGGCTGGCCGTCTGCATTCTGCGCCACCGCAGGATCTCCGATGAATCGTACCGGCCCAGGGTGCGGATTCCACGCGTCGGACCAAGTGTCAGCTGTTATCTGCTCGCGCCGGTACAAGACACCGTCTGTTCCCAATGCGCAGATCTCGAGCAGCCCACCATCCGTTGTCCCCATCGCCGGATCGCTGACGAACTGCCATCCGGGGCTGAACGGCTGCCAACTGGTCCACGGTTTGCCGGGTGTTTGTGTGGAACGCCACAAGCTGCCATTGAGGCCCAGCCCGAACGCCTCAAGCACGCCGTTGTTTGTGCGATGCGCGGCCACGTTGCTAGAGAACGATCCGCCCATGGCTATCCAGCTGTCCCACGCCGATCGATCCTGCGTTTGGGAAATCGAGCCGAACGAACCGTCCACGCCTCGCGCGAACAAGACGATGCGGTGGAAGCTGTCCGTGGCGGCATGCAGGTTCTTCCGCCTGGCTGGGTTGAGTGTAAGCCAGAACTCGAGCAGAATCGTTTGCATGCGCTTGTAAATCGGGTCGAGGTTGTAGATGGATCGTGCGTTCAGGACCGCCTGCAATTGCGGGATCAATTTATCGCTGACAACGTTGGCGGCAATCGCTGCCTCAACGATGCGCATCAGGGGGCTACTCAAAACGTATCCCGCCAGACCCAAGTACAGATCTCGTTGCAGCTCACCGGTGGCATCCATCGAGCCATCCTGTTTGATAAGTCCTTTGATAAGGGGATCGAGAGCCTGAAACCAGGGCTCTTCGGCGTACATTTCGTCGTTGTTGCGCAGACTAAGCCAGATGCCTTCCAGGATATCCAGACCCCCTTCTCCGATCGCCAGAGCGGTCGCGTTGATTGCTCCTACCGAGGTGCCGCAGACAACGTCCGGGCGAATCCCCTGGGCATACAGATAGCGGAGAGCTCCTACCTCAAAATCTCCCTGAGAGCCCCCTCCGCTAAGCACAATCGCTATCGACATAATCATCTCCTTTCGTAAGAACGAACTCGAACTTCTCCCTCACAAAGTGACCAGGCACGGTTTGGCCGGCAATCGTTGTTAGCGATTGTGATGTCGTTCCCGGGAGCTCGCCGTCTAAGCGGCGAGCAACCCCGTGACTTTGCCCCCAGCGAGCCGGGCATGTCCATGGTTCGCAGATTGAACGTTTCTTACACGTCAAATCCTTTGTTGGTCGAGGCTTGCCGTTAGGGACTACTTGCGCCTTTCACTTGTTAATTGGGATAAACTTGCCTGCACAAAGAGAAAGGGGGCATTGACGTGCATTCACCCGCGGCAGCGCGCGTGTTGCGGTTTGGCGTTTTCGAAGCCGACCTGCACGCCCGGGAGTTGCGCAGGCAGGGGATGCAGATCAAGCTCCAGGAGCAGCCGTTTCAGATTCTGGAGTTTCTGCTGGAGCATCCCGGCGAGATCGTCACGCGGGAGCAACTCCGGCAAAAGCTTTGGCCGGCGGATACTTTCGTAGACGTCGATAACAGCGTGAATGCCGCCATCAACCGGCTACGCGAAGCCTTGGGTGATTCCACCGAAAGTCCCCGGTTTGTGGAGACTGTGCCCCGTCGCGGCTACCGGTTCATTGCACCGGTGACGGACAACCACGCCGAAGCAGTGCCGGCTGGATCGCGGCCGCACGGACGTCCCACATGGCTACGGCTCGCGGTAACGGCCGGCGCAATCCTCCTGGTCGCGGCGGGGGTGAGGCTGTGGCTGTTTCTTAGCCATCCTGTCCTGTCGTTCGCCGCGAAGGATTGGGTGCTGGTCACAGATTTCGAAAACCAGACGGGCGAAGCGCGCTTCGACAAGGCTCTTCTGACCGCGTTTACGGTGAGCCTGGAACAGTCGCAGCACGCCAACGTGTTTCCCCGTAGTCGACTCGGCCCAGCCTTAAAGCGTATGGGGAAAACCGGGGACCCAAAGATCGATGAGATATTGGGTCGTGAAATCTGCTTGCGTGAAGATCTCCGCGCGATGATTTCCGCCACGATTACACGCGCTGGCCAGCAATATGCTGTTTCAGCGCACTTGGTGGACCCGCAGACCGGCAACCCTGTTCGTTCTTACTTGGAAAGAGCCTTCAGCGAAAGCAATATCCTCGATGCGCTCGACACGCTGGCAGCCAAGATACGCCGCGACCTTGGCGAGTCCCTTTTTAGTATTCAACGATCCAACCGTCCTCTTCCCCAGGTAACCACTCCTTCCCTCGAGGCGCTTCGGAAATACTCCGACGCCGCAGCGCTTTGGAATCAACGAAAGAGCCGGGAAGCGATCCAACTCTACCAAGACGCGCTTAAGTTGGACCCAGACTTTGCCATGGCGCACGCGGCGCTGGGCGCTGCCTTTTTGAGCCACGTGTTCAGCAAGGACGCCGAGGGGAAAGAGCATTACGAAAAGGCCTTGAGGCTTTCCGGGCGCACAACGGATCGCGAGCGTCAGTTGATTGGGGCGCACTATCAAGACGATCTCGGCCATCTGGACCAGGCAATCGGACTTTTTCAAAGGTACCTGAAGGATTACCCTGATGATTCGCATGCGCGCTCCAATCTCGCCTACGTGTTCATGAAGAGCCGACGCCTCGAGGAGGCCATCGAGGGTTTCAAAGAAGTGCTCCGGATCGACAGCAGGGACGCCGATGCGAGCGTAAAGCTCGCCACTTGTTACGTGATCTCCGGAAAATATGCCGAGGCACTCCCCTACTATTCAAATGCATTCGCCGCAGAACCCTCATGGATCACTTGGGTAAATCTCAACCATGAATACGGTTTCACCTTGGTCGGCGCCGGACAGCCGGGAAAGGCCCGGGAGGTGTTCGAGCTCGCCGTGGCGGACCCAGTCATCCATGCCAGGGGGCTGCGTTCCATGGCCCTGCTGGATTTATATGAGGGTCGGCACGAAGCCGCGAAATCCCTGCTTCAGGAAGCTATTCGCGTCAACCGATCGGAAAAAAACTTGCTCAACGAGGCACGGAACGACCTTTATTTGTCCATAGTCTTCGAGGGAGAAGGCAACCTGCCGGAGCAACTGCTTCAATTGGATCGAGCTGCTAACACCCTGTCCTCGATCCGGGCAGCCGAGGCTTTTCGCTCGCGGGTAGGCGCTGCCTACGCGCGTGCCGGCGCAGTGGCCAAGGCGGCGAAGATCGCGGATCAAGTACGGACGCGCGTTGATCCTGAGGACCTCGAGGATGCAAGTGAGGTGCATCGTTTGGAGGGAGAGATTGAACTGGCGCGAGGTCATCCCTCAGAAGCCGTCGAAAAACTTCAACTGGCTGACAGGGAGCGCCGCAGTGGTCTTACGTTAGAGAGCTTGGCGAACGCATACGAGAAGCAGGGCGATCGAGAGCACGCCGTCTCGACCTATGAGGCTTTCGTAGCCATGAACGGCGGAGGATGGCTAGGATGGGAACCGCAACAGTCGTGGATTCGCGCGCACTACCAATTGGCGCGTCTCTATCTGGAGAGCGGACAAAAGGAAAAAGCCAGAGAACAGTTCGGCGCGTTGCTTTCGCAGTGGAGAAACGCCGACCCCGGCATTCCCATCCTCAAGCAGGCCAGGGCTGAGATTGAACAGCTCAAATAGTCTGGGCAGTTGTGCCTACTGAAAACTCCCTGACATCGTTGACCTTACCGGCTACGGGCCTGAGGCTCTTTTATTCTCATTTAAGCCTTCTTGTTGGTGTTGGTCCCCTCTCTTACAAGCTTTCTCTCCACTCCGGGCCCGGCAAGCGCGTCGACCGCCCCTCTTTTGGACGCGGGCGAAGCTAGGGCACGCCGTCGTAAACCGTGATGAGTTTCCGGTCTTTCGAACTGCCGAACCCGAGATAATTGACATGGTCTGCAGGTGAGGTGACCCGCCGCGTGTGCTACGTCGACCAAGGATGTGCGTAGGCATTCACCGATCAAAAGCTTCACTGTCACCGCACAAGGGCGCGGCCAGGCCGGGTTGCACGAATCGGTTTTCGTTTCGCCCAGGGGCGAAAAGCCGGACGGCTTCGGCGCGGGAAGGCTTGCACGTAAAGCGGAGCGAGCTCGACCTTCTCGCGATCCAGAGCTGGGTAGCCGGCGAGAATCTCCTCTGGTGTCGCTCCTTGGCTCAACATATCGGCAATGAGGTCAACTGGAATACGAGTCCCGCGATAGACTGGCGTACCACGCATTATCTCGGGGTCGGAAACAATCATGTCTTCTGCCCGCTTGAGTTTCCGCAGATCCAGGTCGAGTTCTTGCCGCACTGACTTCACTTGAATCACGACGACTGAACCCTCGCTATAATAAGAACCACGGAGCAGATTTCGGGAGACGATCCAATCTGCTTGGCGATCGCTCGGCGAAAACCAGCTGGCCAACTATGCTTGGACTGCCACGGCCTTCTGTCGTTGAATGGTCCGTACACCCCTACCATCGATAACCCATTCAGCCGTCGCGTACAAAGTATTTTTTGAGCGTGCAAACGCAGGAATGGTTGGGATTGCGCCCCACGCAGCCTGTCGGGCTAATTGCCGATCTCGACCGCGCGTGCGATTTTGAAGCCTGAGCAAACGTGGCTGAAATTCGGAAAGAGCAAAGGCGCTCCGGTGTTGGGCTTCTGGCACGGTGACCGTGCTAGGAGTGCGCGAACTTCCGGAGCTTCTTTAAAGCTCCCAGACCGAAGAGACCGGTTGCAAACAGGAGCAGAGATGCAGGTTCGGGAACACCGGTGACGGGGCTGCTGACGGTTACGGAGAAGACCACGTTACCGAGATCAGTGGAGCAGTCTGGACCGCCCGTGGCACAGGCCGTGGGATCCGAACCGCCAATGATGTCGAAGACGTTATTCGGATAGGCGCCGGGCGTTGCGCCATTGGCAATCTGCACGGTGAAGAGATCGACGTTGGAAAGGGTTACACGCGCATCAATGGAAGCGGGGCCAAGCAGAAAAAAGGCGTTGGCGATGAGGTCGTCGGTAGCCGAGAAGGCACTGCCGTTGACGGTTAGACTGTCGTTTCCAAAATAGAGCGTGCCAAAGGAGTTGCTGGTCAGGTTGCCGAAGACGGTGATGGTGTCGCCGGCATTGCCAGAGATGCTGGTGAGCGCGATCGTTAGAGCGGAATCGGCGCGAACGACCGGCGTAGTGGCTAGCGATGCAAGCAGCAGGATTGTGGCGGCGATCCAGTATTTTCTGTTCATGCTTGATTCTCCTTGTTCGAAAAAACCGTTACGGCAGTGTTGCGTGCAGTGTGGTGCTGGTGCTCCCGCCGGTGAAGGTGAACGCGAGCTTCAACAGCGCCGCACTCTGCGGTGCTCCTGCTGCGGCAGGGAAAGTGATGGTGGCGGTTTGCGAAGCGCCGGGCGCCAGCGAGCCGAGGCTGACCGGGAGCGCACTGGAGGTCGCGGTAGTCTGCAATTTACCGTTCACCGAAACGGAAACAGAGGCGCTGGAAAGCGCGGCGTTATCCGCAGCGATGCCGCCGGTGTTCTTGATCGTCAACGGCACAATATAGTTGCCGGAAGGGTCGGTGGTCAACGTGCCAAGAGTGGTGGTGAGTTGCGCGGACAGAGGCGGAATTGTAGGCGGCGCGGGGCAATTGGGGATCGGTATAGGTGTAGTCGCACCTGCCGGAGTGATCTCCTGGGCGGCGCCAGTAGAGCTCAACTGTGGCGGGCCAAGCGCCAAGTTACTATTGTCATAAAATTGCTTGCCGTTCGAAGTGAGGTACAGCGTGGCTTCCACAGAACTCTGGGAGGGCTGCTGAATGACACCGAGGATGTCACCACACGGACTGAATAGCCAATAGCCAACTTGGGAGTACTGGAGGTTTATCGCTGAGTTTGCGGTGATCTTGCCGGTGGTTGGAGTGAGAGCAACTACATCCCATGAGGTCTGCGTTGCGCTACTCACGTAAGCGTAGATGAAACTGGCTTCCGGGTTGCTGGGGCTGAATCCGACGGAGGCAACTCCGAATTGATCTTCTCCGGCGCCCGCGACCGCGACCCAAGGTAGAGCTGAGCTGGTAAAAAGGAGCTTGCCAGTGACAGCGTAAACGAGCTGAATCTGAGCGCTGGAGGAATTGGGAAGCAGGGCAACATAGGCCAGGTACGCGCCCGAATTGCTGAAGAAAAGCTGAGACGGACTCTGATTGTTGCCAGCGACGCCAAGGGTCTGAGAGGTGGACCAGGTGTCAGGAGACAATCCTGCCGCGAGGTTGTAGAGCGTGATGTTCTCCGTTGAATTGGAGACGTTGTCGATGACGAAACGGTCGTCATCCGGACTGAATCCCCAAGTGGAAGAGGTCGGAGTGGTTTGGTTCAGCACGGTCGTATTGCCTTTCATCACGATGAGATTGACTTGACTACCGTTCGGGGTCGCAGAAAGTGTATTTGTTGTGAGGAGAAGAAGCCCCGGCCGCAGGCCCGACACCAGTCGAAGGGGCCACGTAGTTGCCGGTCAGGCCGCACAGGCAGGGAGCGCCACCGACAACGCCACCACCGCCGGAAGCGATAGTAAAGGTGACCGAATTTGAATTGTTGTTGAGATTCGGATCACTAACCGAAGAAGTAACCGTGGCGCTATCAGAAATGCTGGTTCCTGTCGAGTTGGGGTAAACGTTGATAGTGATTGTTTCACTGGTGTTGGGTTGGAGCGTAGGCGCGGTGCAAGTTACCGTCTGGGCTATGTAGGTGCAGCCCGGGGAGGTGGCGACGACGAGTTGGGCGGGCAAGGTATCGGTAACAGTAACATCGGCAGCGTTGGGACCGTAGTTGTGGACGGTGATCTGAATCGCGAAATTCGTGCCCTGGACGAGACCTGTTGCGGGAGAAGTGGTCATCCCAGTAATGGCCAAATCGGCAGAAGGAATGAAGCCGGAAGCCGAGAAGTTGAGGGTCTGAGAACCAGCGTCATCGTTGTATTGCTGACTGGCGGTGTAAGGCTGTGCCTGCTTGGGAGTGAATCCGAACGTCATCATACACGAACTCCCGGCTGCGAGACCGTTCGTGTCGTTGGGCGGAGTCGAACCAAGAATGTTGCACGCGTTGGAAACAAACGAGAAGCCAAAGACCGGGAACGAGAACGATATAACGTCCTGCAAGTAGAAGGTGTTGGGGCCGGTATTGTTGATGCAGACGTTCTGTGTCCCCGTGGTCCCCATCGCCACGGGTGCAAAAACAACCGTGTTATTAAGAAGTGGAGCAGCGTTCACGGAACAAGGGGGCGACGAAAACGAGATGGTGGTGGCAGGGCGAATGTAGACCGATTCGAATTGAAAGCCGGTGTTGCCGTTTTGATCAAGGGCGGTCACCACGAAATTAAACGTACCCGTCTGGGTGAGGGGCACCTGCGACTGCAAAACGCCCGCGGATGAGAGCGACATGTTCGCCGGAAGCTGGTCTTGCGTCGCAAAAGAAATGCTGCCGGTTCCTCCCGTGGCCGAGAAAGTCACGGCCGGGTAAATCAAATTGATAGCGCCGTTGGGAAGGGTGGTCGGAGAAATGCTGAGCTTCGGAGCGAAGCAGTTCTTCTGAGGAGAAAACTCGTACAGCGTAGTGGTTGTAACCACGGTCTCGGCGTCGTAGGTGTAGCCATTGGTGAAGTCGATGCCAGGCTGGGAGAGGGAGTAGTTGGTTGCGTTGCTGCCGAGGACTTGCGAAATCCCGAGAGGGGGATGGCAGGCAATCGACTCCGAGACACCGAGTGCGCCCACGGTGGTGAGGACAAGGCCGTTGGTCTGCGGATTGTAGGTGAGACCCGTCCACGGCCAATAGCCCAGCGGAGTGGGGGTTGCGGGCATGGCGATGGTATCACCAAGAGGAGTTTCGGCATCGGCAGAGAGGCTGTAGCTGAAGAGGGCGCCCGTTGATTGACCTGGGTCGATCTGGAAATTGCTCACCGCAATCGCGTCGTAAGCGAAGGCGTAGATGATGCCATTGACCGTATCAATCGTCGCGGCGCTGGTAGCAGAGTAATCGAGGTTGGCTGCAACCACTTTCACGGCCGAGGCTGGGGGTTCAATGTAGACCGACGGAGAAACACCACCGATGCCCGACGGCTGTGTGTTGGTAAAGAAACTGAATTTGGTGGTGTCGAGAATGGTGAAGGGAAAGGTGTTAAACGTGAGAGCGGTGGCGGGAGAGGTGTTCTGGTTGACGATGATGAGTTTGCCGTGCGCATCCACCATCAGGACCTGGGCATTGAGCAGCACCTGCCTGTTGTTGTTTGATGCGTCAAGATAGCCCGCGACGTGCTGAATGTTCGAAGCGACCGTAGCGCTATTTTTAGGGTCGTACACAAAAAGGCCCGAAGTCGAATTCATGCCCGGTGGGCCATTGGTGGCGTCCCCAAAGTCAATGATGAACGCGCGATCGGTCGAGGAGTCAATGACGATTGGACCATAGGTCGCGGAGTAGTCGAGAGAAACGCTGGGAATCGCCGTGCCGCCGGCGTAGTTGGAGAACGACGAGATGGTGAGAACGTCCAGAGAGTCCGGAGCGACGCCGTTGGTGGGGATCAGCACATAGACATTGCCTTGAACCAGGTCGACGCCCAATTCAACCGTGGAGAAGCTAACGTGGAGCGGAACAATAGGGCCGAGCGTGCAATTGCCATTCACGTCGAAGGTTTCGTAAGTCACGGCGCCGCCACCCTCACCCGTAGCAATGTAGAGGCGATTCGCGGTGGTGTCGAAGAAAAGCGATCCGCTCAATAACGAGACGGGGTTGCCGTTCGAAGTGAGGAACGCGGCGCAACCGCCGGGCGCGAGGGCGCCATTCTGCAGAATGCTGACGGAAGAGTCTGAATTCAGAGCAAAGGCGGATGCAGAGCCGGTGCTGTTGGAGGTAAATGCGATAGGGGTCTTGGTGTCGGCAATCTGAGACTGGGCGTGAAGCGAGACCAGAGGAAGCGTCAGGGAGACCAAGAGACCGACAGGAAATCTCACAGATGCAAAACTCCAGGAAAGATAGCGGCCGCTACCAATGGCTTTCATACTGAGGCTCCTTCGAAACGCTCTCGCTCCAATGACGCGTGGGATGTCGGGTTTGAGGTCGAATTACGCAGGGCAATCTCGTCGGCAAGCCGTTGCTGCTCTTGCCGTAAGGCAGACTCGAGCCACTGCTGGAACTCAGACTTTAGTTTTGCGAAAGTCGAGTCATTCATCAGCGGGTGCGTTCTCCCTCGCAGACATTGGGCGGGAGTGTGCGTGGAACGCTTCTGAACGTCAATGTACGGAGGAAAATTTAGTTCTGTAGTAAGTCTTACTAGGCAGCCGTCTGATAATACAAAGGTTACTCCGGTCTCGCTAGCTCGCCTTCAGAGTACTGGTTCCATGCTAGACTCTGCTCGTCCCCGGGTTTCCCAAAGGAACTCTCATGGAGCAGGCTCCCAGCTCGCCAATGCTCAAGTTCGGTCCTTACCTAGTGGATCTGGCGGCAGGGGAGGTCCGCAAGAACGGTTCCCGCATCCGCCTTCAGGAAAAACCCCTGCGCGTGCTCGCGCTTCTGGCTGAGCGGCAGGGCCAGCTCGTCACCCGCGAGGAACTGAAGAAGCGCCTCTGGCCCGAAGACACCTTCGTCGATTTTGAGACAGGGCTGAACACCGCCGTAAGCAAGCTCCGCGACGCCCTCTCCGATAGCGCCGAGAATCCCCGATACATCGAAACCATCCCCCGCCGCGGCTACCGGTTTATTTCCCCCGTTGAATTCGTCAACGGACACCACGCAGACGCCCGAAATTCAGACAACGGCCAAAAGGTAGAACCAGCTCCCGCGTTGACGACAACTGCGGACGAACTTTCTGGAACTCAGGCGCATAAGGTGCCCAAAACAAGGCCGGCAATACATTCCACGCTTTGGCTTTCGCTCGCAGCAGCCGTTTTGCTCGTCGGCGGTGTCGCGTATTGGCTGACCCACGGCCGACCGGCGCTTTCCTTCCACTCGCGCGATACCGTGCTCATCGCTGACTTTGAGAATCAAACCGGCGATCCCCGTTTCGACAACGCTCTGGGCACGGCCTTTGGCGTCAGCATTGCGCAGTCGCGATACGCGAACGTCTACCCGCGCATGCAGCTCGATGCAGTGCTCAAGAGAATGGGCCGGCAACAAGGTGAACGAATTACTGCATCTTTAGGTCGCGAAATCTGCCAACGCGAGAGTATTCGCGGCTTGATCGTTAGCAGCATCACTCGCGCTGGGCAAGAATACTCGCTTACGACGCAATTAATCGACCCGCAGACAGGTGCGCCCGCGCATTCCTACACCGAACGCTCTCACGGTGAAGACCACATCCTGGATGCTTTGGACGAGCTGTCGAAAGAAGTCCGCGAGGCTCTGGGAGAGTCTCTCTATCAGATACATCAGGCGGGCAAACCACTGCCCCAGGTGACGACGCGGTCTCTTAGCGCCCTGCAGCAATATGCCGAAGGCTCGGCGCTCTGGCGTCTCGGAAAATATCAGGATGCTGGTACGTTGTTTAAAGCTGCGGTCGCCAGCGATGCTGACTTTGCGATGGCCCACGCAGCGTTAGGCAACGCGTACTACAGTTTTATCTGGAACGCGCCCGAAGACGGGAAGAAAGAATACGAGAAGGCTCTTTCTTTCTTGCCGCGCACCACCGACCGCGAACGTATGCTCATCGAGACACATTATGCGCTGGACCAGAATCATGTGAGCGAGGCAAACCTGCTCTTCCGCGCTTATCTGGACCGCTACCCCGATGATTCTGTGATGCGATTCGATTACGCCAACCTGTTGCGCAAAAACCACCGCCAGGCGGACGCCATCGAGCAGTACCAACAAGTTCTTCGTGTTGCACCGGATTTCGCACATGCCTATGTTGGAATCGCCACGGCTTATAAGTCTCTCGGGAAGTATCCTGATGCTATTCAAGCTTACTCGAAGGCGTTCGATATCGATCCACAATGGCTGATCGCAGGAAACGTGAACCGCGAGTATGGTTTCGCACTTGTTGCGAACGGCGAGGTCCGGAAAGCCGAGCAGGTGTTCTCCGCGCTGCTCGATAGACCAGATACACGCGAGAACGGGCTGCGATCACTGGCTTTCCTGGACCTTTATCGCGGCCGATATGCCAGCGCCCAAAGCCGATTGCAGCAATCGTTCGAGATTCTGAAGACGCACAACTCACCGCTCAGCGTCGGGCGAGTCCAGCTATTGCTGGCCATCGTTGCGGAAGGCAGAGGCGATGCCAAGGCTCAACGGCAAAACCTCGATGCCGCCCTGGCGGAGTTTAGAGATATCCAGCAAAAAGTCGTCTTTGGTTCGATGTTGGGCGATGCCTATGCGCGTGCAGGTTTCGCAGATCAGGCGCAGAAGATTGCTGCTATGATTATTCCGCTAGCGGATCAGTACAACCTCGAACAGACGGGCTACTTGCATCTTCTTGAAGGGGACATCGCGCTCGCCGCCGGCAAGCATGATGAATCTATCGAGTTGCTGAGGCAGTCGGACAAGGAAAATTCCACGGGACTCTCCATCGAAGCCGTCGCTCACGCTTATCAGCAATCCGGCGATCTCGATAAGGCCATTGCCGCCTACGAGAACATGCTGCGCCCACCCGACCTTGGGCTCAGCTGGGAGCCGCAGCAGCGTTGGCTGGAGGCGCGTTACACGCTAGCTCTGGATTATTCCTCGCGCGGCGACAAACAGAAGGCTCGCGAAACGCTGGCGCCGCTCCTGAATCTCTGGAAGGACGCCGACCCCACCCTCCCCCTCTTTAAGCAAGCCAAGACTGAATACGCAAGGCTGCAATAATTTGGCAGCGCTATAGAGCGTTAGGGCGATTTGTCGGCGCGCCATCCGTGCCGCAAGTGTTTCGTGCTAACCGCCGACGCCGTTCGCTCTTATTCCTGCCTTTTGCTGCATCGCAGAAGTCGCAAGTTCTTTGGAGTGAATGAGAAAGCTGGTAGGGGCAGTAGGGATCGAACCCGGGAGAGACTCACGAATCGGCGTAATTGATTGCCCACAAACCGGCCGCCGGTCAGGTAAATGTCAGAGGATGAGATTTGGCGCGCACAATTCATACGTTTCTGGGCAGGCTAGAAACGGTACGCTGTACAGTTCCTTTGCTGATTCTTGTTTCCTCCGTGATTTCTCGCCATGCGGGGCCCTGTGACCGCAAATAAGCAATTCTTGAGGCATTCACAATTCTTTTTTAGCCGGCTGAGCCGCTTTCCCCGACTGCGTACGCGGGCCAGACCGGCTTGTACGCGTTCGCTGGGTCGGATTCTTTCGTGGTTCGCGATCGTGGCCAGAATCGAGATCACCATATCCTTAAAGATCCCGCAGGAATCGAACTACGGTTCGGTGAAACTACGATTGCCGACGCCGGCCTCAGTCAATCGGTTGAGATGGCCGAGGGTTTCGAGGACACCTTCGCCGGTGAAGCGTTTGTAGGCGGCGCGGAATTTTCGATGTCAAGCGCGGCCAAGCGACCTGCACTTAGCCTTGATTAAGAGACTTGCTTTTGCACCAGCACTGCGATAGGTAAGAGCAAACGGAAAGAGCGGGCCGTGCCATGATGCTAGTCAAGTTCGCATTCGCCTTGCTGACGTTGTTTCCGATATCGTCCGCTGCTCCCGCAGAAAAAGCTGAGCTTTCTGTAGTGGCGGGCGACACTTCCCGCTCCGTGCGGATTACCGGTCCAAAAAATCAAATGGGTCGGACGCACGCACCAAAAGTAGGGCTGCGACCCTTGATCTTACCGTCTCGATGGTGGCTTTTGACGCGGAATCTCGTTCGCCAACCTCGTCTGCGGTAGCTCCGTCGCGTGCGCCGCCTCCAGTTCGTCTGTGACTTCAAATGTCTGGTAAGAGCTCGCCTCCCGACGCGCCCGCAGCGACCAACCAATCGCTGTAGGGAACCGACTTCACAGCACTAATCCCGCCTCGGAAGCCGGAAGCTTCTTGCTACCCGACAAACCGCCCCGCCGTCGGCCGCACCGCGGCTTACGCGCCACAATCTCAAAGATCGCAGCCCTCCTGAACAGTCATCACTACGAGTGTCATGTCGTCCCGCTGAGGCTGGCCATTCGCGAAGACGGACATTTCCTCGAGGATACATTCGATGATTTGCTCCGATGTGGTGCCAGATTGCGCCCGTCATCGACAGCCTTGCCTTTTGCATTTTCAATTGATGCCACCGCGACAGCTCGCCATGGGCATTAACAGCGACACTCAACAGATTCATTCATATGCGTCCTGTGCAGCCGCTGCGTCGAAGATAGCTAGATAGCTGCGTCTCCGCCCGTACTGGTTTGTTCTCAGCCCAAATGCTGCCCTCAGTGCTCGTCTTCCATGAAACAACCGTCCTTTCGCGGCTGTCACTGAGACGCCCGTCATCCCGGCTGTTTCCTCCATGGAAAGCTCTCGCAACTGAAACTCAACAGCCTGTCGAATGGTCGGTCGTAGCTCGCGCACCGCTTCCCTAAGAATTCTTTCCTCCTCGCGCTGCGCATACAGCTTCTCCGGATTCGCGGAAGAGTCCGGTACTTCCCAAACAACGCCATCTGCGCCCGACTCGCTGGAAGCTATTAATATTTCCCGCGACCTGCGCTTTTTGCGAAGGGTCATCAGCGCTGAATTGATTGCGATGCGTGTCAACCATGTGGAGAAGCTGGACCTGCCGTCAAAATTCTTAATATGGATGAAGGCGCTCAAAAAGGCATCTTGGAGCGCATCCTCAGCGTCTTCACGATTTCTAGTGATACGCTGTGCACTCTGGACAAGCTTTCGCGCAAGAGGTTCGCACAGCGCGCCGAAGGCCTCCGTTTGCCCTTGCTTTGCTGCTGCTAACAAGGCCTGTTCGCACATTTTCGTCACCTCCCTGGTTTTACGCCCGGATGATGAAATGTATTTGTTCCGCAAACAAACCTAGATGGAGTCCTCTTTTGGTTACCCGATTGCGGCTGGGCGCGCTACAACTTTAGAGGGGGATGAGAACAACTCTAGTGGCGCCGGATTCTGAGATTACGGAGAATTTAAGCGAGGCAGAGTACTATTATGCTGCGTTGAGAAAAGCCGGCGAGAAAAGAGACGAACTTGAGTCTTCGCGCAGCACAAATGGGGCTTGATGAGCTTAGGTAAGCCGCGCCGCGGCATTTCAATTGGAAGCTGTCTGCTCTGCGTGATGACGCTCGCAGGCTCTGTGGTCGCTCTGGGTTCTAGTCCGATTGCGGATGACTACATTCGCACGAACTTCACAGTTGAAGACGGTCTCCCAGACAATGTCGTGAACGCCATAGTTCAAACTGCGAACGGTCTCCTCTGGGTTGGCACGGACTCAGGCCTCGCCAGCTTCGACGGAAGGGAGTTTATCGCGATCGACCTTCACATCCCTGGTTCGCCTCCCCAAGGCGGTGTGGACTCGTTGGTGGAGGCGTCCAACGGCGACCTTTGGGTGGGGACGCATGCTGGAGTCGTGCTCATACCCAGGAGCGCCCTTAATCAGTTTGACCCTGGGCAGCTGACTTATTACCAGCTCAGCCCAGGCGCAAGCGACGAGGCCGAATCCCTCTACCAGACCCGCGACGGTGTGATTTGGGTGGGGACCACCCATGGTCTTTATCGGCAAGAGTCTGGCAAATTCGTGTCGGTAATATCCGCATTGTCAGTCAACCGAATCGCGGAATCGTTGGATGGTCACCTGCTGTTAATCACTGGACGAGGATTCGTCGAGTGGGACGGTCACGCGATCATCGAACATCCAGGTCTGGCGGCCAGCCTGGGCGTGCATGACGATCAAATCATCAACGTATTCCAGGACCGCACTGGAACAATGTGGTATTGCACGGAAACCGGCATCGTGCGTCGCGGCCGCCGCCCTTTCGCCCGGTTGCAGCCCTACCAGGTTTCTCGAACGAAGGCATTTCGAACCTATGAAGACCCGCAAGGTGGTGTTTGGGTTGTTTCGGGCATAGGCTTGTATCGCGCTATCACGGACCGCCTTGAGACTCCGGCCAGTGATATCCGTGCGCGCAGCTTCTACGCCGCCAAGGACGGCGAGCTGTGGGTGGGCACAAACGGAAACGGCCTCATTCGGCTCAAGCATCGTGTTGTACGCATGTACACAAGCGCCGACGGACTGCCCAACGACATCGCGATGGCCGTTCTATCGAGCCACGATGGCAAGATTTGGGTTGGCGGCAATTGCGGATTGTCTGTTTTCGAAGGAGAGCGCTTCAAAGTTTACAGAGAAAGGGACGGTCTCTTAAACTCCTGCGTCTGGGCTTTGGCAGAGGATCAGAACCGCGACCTCTGGATAGGAACGTACGGCGGCGGACTATTTCGATTCCGGGATGGTCATTTTGGTCAGTATTCCATGGAACAGGGGCTAGTGAGCAAAGTCGTACTCCAAATTGCCGTGGCCCACGACGGTTCTCTTTGGATCGCCACCCCTGATGGCGTCAGCCACATGCAGAACGGGCATTTCCAGAACTACACTGTTGCTGAAGGACTTTCGAG
>Ga0210384_10001965_pt1 | contig 26250 bp, 15 predicted proteins | sample IncBWH2MmetaG_FD_160574 | JGI IMG/M metagenome (GOLD analysis project Ga0210384, IMG submission 160574) | Forest soil microbial communities from Barre Woods Harvard Forest LTER site, Petersham, Massachusetts, United States - Inc-BW-H-2-M | ecosystem: Environmental > Terrestrial > Soil >...
CCGTGATCCCGACCGCCTGGCCGCGGCCGTCGAGCGGCACGCCATCAGCATCCTGCAGCTGGTGCCGGGCCAGCTCGGCGCACTGCTCGAGGTGCCCGGCTTCACGCGCTGCCGGAGCCTGCGCTGGGTCGCCTGCGGCGGCGAGGCGCTCACCGCGGCGGTGGCCCGTCGCCTCTCCTCGGCGATCGGCGCCCGCCTGGTGAATCTCTACGGCCCCACCGAGTGCACCATTCAGGTCGCCTGGTGGCGGCAGCAGCCGGTCGAGCCCAGGCTCGGCGTGCCTATCGGCCACGCCGTCCCGCACGTCGAGATCCATCTCGTCGATGCGTCCTCCTGCGAGGTGCCCGCGGGCGTGGCCGGCGAGGTGCAGGTGGGCGGCGTGCAGCTCGCCCGCGGCTATCTCGAACGCCCCGACCTGACCGCCGAGCGCTTCGTTCCCGACCCCTTCTCCGCCGAGCCGGGGGCCCGCCTCTACCGGACCGGCGACCTGGCGCGCCGCCTGGCCGGCGGCGAGCTCGAGTTCCTCGGCCGCTTCGACTCGCAGCGCAAGCTGCGCGGCTCCCGCATCGAGCTGGGAGAGATCGAGGCCCGGCTGCTGCAACAGCCGGGCATCGCCGCGGCTGCAGCGGTCATCCGCGAGGACGTCCCAGGAGATCAGCGCCTCGTCGCGTATGTCGTTCCCGCCTCCGGCTCGCCGGGAGAGAGCGCCGCGACGGTGTCCCCGGATCTCGAGGCGCTGCGGCAGGCGCTGGCGCAATGGCTGCCGCAGACCATGGTGCCGTCGGCGATCGTGCAGCTCGAGCGGCTGCCCACCCTGCGCAGCGGCAAGGTCGATCGGCGGGCCCTGCCGGCCCCGGCAGGGAACCCGGCGGGCAACGGCGCCTACCTGGCGCCGCGGGACCACGTCGAGCTGCGGCTCGCGCGGCTGTGGGAGGAGATCCTCGGGCACCAACCGATCGGCATCCGCGACGACTTCTTTGCCGCCGGCGGCCACTCGCTGCTCGCCGTCCACCTGGTGGCGCGGATCGAGGGGATCTGGGGTCGGCGGCTGCCGGTCGCCTCGCTCTTCCAGCACGGCACCGTCGAGGAGATCGCCGGCTTCCTGCAGGGCGCCGCGGCGGCGCACCAGCCTGGCCGCGCGCTGGTGCCTATCCAGGCGCGCGGGGAAGGCAACCCACTGTTCTTCGTCCACGGTGCCGGCGGCACGGTGTTCTCCTACCTCGACCTGGCGCGGCGCCTGGGCGCCGGGCGGCCGTTCTACGGCTTGCAGGCGGCCGGCCTCGACGGTGGCTGCGACGACGACGCGGCCCCCCCCGCCAGCGTCGAGGACATGGCTGGCGCCTACCTGCGGGAGGTCACGGCGGTGCGGCCCGCCGGGCCCTACCTTCTCGGCGGCTGGTCGCTGGGCGGGGTGATCGCCTTCGAGATGGCCAGCCAGCTCCTGGCGCGCGGCGAGCGGGTCGGGCTGCTGGCGCTCGTCGACAGCCCCCTACCCGGCGGCGCGGCGGCCGCCGCCCCTGCCGGCGACGACCCCTGGCTGCTGGCTGCCTTCGCCCGCCATCTCGGGCTCGAGGCTGCCGATTCGGAAGCGGCGGTCCGCGAGCTCGCCTCACTCGCTCCCGCGGAGCGGCTGGCCGGCGTGCTCGCGGCGGCGCGGCAAGCCGGCGCCCTGCCCGCCAGCTTCGAGGTCGACAGCCTGGGACGCCTGGTCGACGTCTTCAGGACCGGCATCCAGGCCTTCGCCACCTATGCGCCAAAGCCGTATGCAGGCCGCATCACCTATCTCCAGGCCGCGACGGCCACCGGCCGGGACGGCGAGGGCTGGGGGCGGCTCGCGGCCGGCGGCGTCGAAGCGCTGACCGTTCCGGGAGACCACTTCACCTTGTTGCGCGAGCCCAACGCCGGCGCTCTGGCCGAGCGGTTGCGGGAGCGCCTGGCGGCAAGTTGAATGCGACGCGTCGTCGAGCCCGAGCTGATGACCGAAGAGGAGCAGGTTCGCGCCTATGCCGAGGCCGATTTCTCCTCCTCGCACGACCGCTTCGTGGACCTCTTCCGGGAGCTCTTCGGCAAGCCCAGGCCGGCCGCGCGGGTGCTCGACCTGGGCTGCGGCGCCGCCGACCTCGCGATCCGCTTCGCCCGCGCCTTCCCGGGCTGCCGCGTACACGGCCTGGACGGCTCGGCGGCGATGCTGCGCCATGGCCGCGCGCGGCTGGCGCTGGCGGCCGACCTGGGCGGCCGGGTCGAGCTGTTCCAGGGCCTGCTGCCGGCGGGCGTCCCGCCGCTGCCGCGCTACGACACGGTCATCTGCAACAGCCTGCTGCACCACCTGCACGAGCCGCAGGTGCTGTGGCGGGCAGTGCGCCACTACGGCCGGCCGGGAGCCCCCGTGCTGGTGATGGACCTCCGCCGGCCGGCCACGGCCGCCGCCGCCGGGCGCCTGCGCTCGCGGCTGGCGGCGGACGCCCCCGCGGTCCTGGCGCGCGATTTCCACCGCTCGCTGTGCGCCGCCTTCGAGCCGAGCGAGATCACGGTGCAGCTGGCAGCGGCGGGGCTGGCGAGCTTCATGGTGCGGGAGATCGGCGACTGCCACCTGGTTGCCGGCGGCCGGCTCGCGGACGCGGGCGCCCTGCCGGCGAGGCCGCCCGCCGAACGAAAGGAATTGACCAGTGAACGATGACCGGCTTGACTGTGTGACCATCGGCTACTACGAGCCGGCGTTCGAGGAGCACGAGCGCATGCTCCGCGGCTTCGGGGTCGACTCCGAGGCGTATCGCGACCTGCAGTTCAGCTTCGTGGACCTGGGCGATCGGCTGCTCACCTACGCGGGCCTGCTCAGCCACGTCTACCGCCTGGCGCACGGTGGCGAGGATCGCGGCGACGACGAGTTCAAGTCCGGCGACATTCCCAGCCTCGCCGCCGTCTACCTCACCAACTTCCTGCGCCGGCGGGGACTGGTCGCGGAGTACGTCAACCTCTATCTCTACGAGCAGGACACGCTGCGGCGCCTGCTGGCCCGCGACCCGTTGTGCGTCGCGATCACCACCACGTTCTACAGCCTCAACTTCCCGGTGATCGAGATCGTCAAGGGCATCCGGCGCATCAACCCGGCCGTCAGGATCGTGGTCGGCGGTCCGCTGGTCGCCAACCATCATCGGCGCTACCCGCCGGAGGAGCTGCTCATCGCGCTCGACGACATGGCGGCAGACGTCTACGTCGTCGAGTCACAGGGCGAGCTGACGCTCTACCAGGTCGTGGAGTGCCTGAAGCAGGGGGGCGACCTGGCGACGGTGCCCAACGTCATCTGGCGCGACCCGGCGAGCGGCGCGCTGCGCGTCAACCCGCAGGCGAAGGAGAACAACGCGCTCGACGAGTGCGCGATCGATTGGCGGCTCTTCGCCGGCAACGGCCTGGGAGCCACGTTGCAGACTCGGTCGGCGCGCAGCTGCGCCTTCTCCTGCGCCTTCTGCGGCTACCCGACCCGGGCCGGCAAGCTCGCCCTGGCGAGCCTCGCGACCATCGAGCGCGAGCTCGACTCGATGCGCGATGTCGGCGGCGTGCGCAACCTGGTGTTCATCGACGACACGTTCAACGTGCCGCTGCCGCGCTTCAAGGACATCTGCCGGCTGCTGATCCGCAAGGATTACGGCCTGGCCTGGTTCTCTTACTTCCGCTGCAGCAACTCCGACGAAGAGGCGATCGAGCTGATGGCGCGCAGCGGCTGCCGCGGGGTGTTCCTCGGCATCGAGTCGGGTTCGCCGCAGATCCTCGACAACATGGACAAGCACGCCTCGGCCGAGAAGTACCGGGAAGGCCTCCGGCTGCTGCGTCAGCATGGGATCTTGTCGTTCGCTTCCTTCATCACCGGCTTCCCGGGCGAGACCGCGGCGACGGTCGCGGAGACCGTCGCCTTCATCCGTGAGACCCGGCCCGACTTCTATCGTTCGCAGATCTGGTATTGCGAGCCCGGCACGCCCATCTACGACCGGCGCGAGCGCTACGCGATCGAAGGCGAGGGCTACGAGTGGCGCCACGCCACCATGAGCAGCCAGGAAGCCATGGAGCACATCGACAGCACTTTCCTGGCCGTCAAGGAATCGCAATGGCTGCCGCAGTGGTCGTTCGATTTTTGGATCATCCCCTACCTGCTCGGCAAGGGGATGTCGCTCGACCTCTTCAAGCGGTTCGTCGGCGAGGCCAACAAGCTGCTGGCGCTGGAGATCGAGGAGACGCCGGCGCACGAGAAGCGCGGCCGGCAGCGGCAGGGCTTGCAGCGCATGGTCGCCGATCTCGCTGGCTGGCAGGTCACTCGTTGAGCGACGGGGGCGGCGCCATGCCGGGCCACCTCGGACATCCCGGCGGCGGCAAGCGCCCCGGCCGGAACAGGAGAGGAGAGATGATGCGCAGACTACTTCCCGCCGTCGTTCTAGGGCTCCTTGCCACGGCCGCCGTGGCCCCGGCAGCCGCGGCGCTGGCGGCCCCGCCGCCCGCCGTCCCGTCGGCCGCCGGCGCTCCGCCTGCCGCCGCGACGGCGGCAGCGGCACACGATCCGGTGCCGGTGCCAACGGAGAACGACAAGGTCCGCGGCTACTACCAGCGCGACAACGCGGTGTTCGTCGCCAACTACGTCGCGGTAGTGCTCACCGCGATCGTCGTGCTGTTCACCGGGCTCTCGGCGCGCATGCGCACCTTCGCGCTGCGCGTGGCCCGGGTCTGGCCGCTGGCGATCCTGGTCTACCTGGTGTTCTTCGCGGCCATCGACTTCCTGATCGGCCTGCCGGTGGCCTACTACGCGTATCTCCGCGACCGCGACTTCGGCGTCAGCCAGGAGCAGCTCGGCGCCTGGTTCAAGGACCAGCTGCTCGAGCTTCCCGTCGGGGTGCTGTTCGTCGCGGTGCTGATGATCGTCTTCTACACCTTCCTGCGCTGGAGCCCGCGGCGCTGGTGGCTGTACGTGGCCATCCCGGTGCTGCTGGTCGACCTCGGCTCGCAGGTCGTATCGTTCGCTACCCAGACCCAGGGCAAAGGCTTCGGGCCGGTGAAGGACGCCTCCCTGGCGGCGGACGCGCGCGCCCTGGCGACGCGGGCCGGCGTGGGGGGCGCCGGCATCTTCCAGGCCGAAAAGGTGAAGGGGGCCGCCACGGTCGGCGCCTTGCTGGGCAAGCCGCGCATCGTGCTGCAAGACCCCGCCACCGCCAAGCTCTCCGCCAGGGAGGAGCTCTCCGTGCTCGGGCGCGCGCTCGGCGCCTACCGGCTGCGGCAAGCGATCAAGTATTCCTTGATGCGGGGTCTGCTCTCGATCGTCGGCTTCTACCTGCTCTACCGCGCCGCCACCGCCTTGATCGCCCGCTTCAAGGACCGCTTCGGATTCGATAAGCTCTCCGACATCGCGTCCTGGCCGCTCTTCCCGGCGCTGTTCAACGTCTTCTTCCTGCTGGTCAAGCCCATGGACGTGGCCTACGCGCGCCACCTGCAACAGGAGTCCGACCGCTTCGGCCTCGAGCTGGTGCAGGACAACCGCGCCTGCGCCGAGTCGTTGCTGGCCCAGCGGGCGGGCGAGCCGATCAATCCACGGCCGGGACCGGTGTACGAGCTCTTCCGCGGGCTCGAGCCGCCGCTCGCCGAGCGGGTCGAGTTCTGCAACCAGTACCGTCCCTGGGACAACGGCCAGCCGCTCGAGTACGGGGCCCTGTTCGCCGCCAACCACGCGACAGGGCGCGACTGATCTCGCCGCGACCGCGCGGCCGCGCCGCACCGGCCCCGCGCCAGGACATCGAAAGGAGACTGGGAACATGCATCGGCTATTGAAAGGCTTGGCAAGGGTCCTTGGCTACGGCGCCCTGGCGCTCGTCGTCCTGCTCGTCCTCGCACTGGCCTCTGTCTTCCTCTTCTTCCCGCGCTCGGCGCCGGCGTCACCGCAACCGCTCGCCAGGACCCAGGCCCGCCTGGCTCGCGGCCAGTACCTGCTGCGCAACGTCACCGGCTGCCTCGACTGCCACTCGGAGCGTAACTGGCGGCAGTACTCCGGGCCGGTGGACGGCGCCACCACGGGCAGGGGCGCGCTGGTCACCTTGTTCGGCAAGCCCACCTGGTCGGCGAACATCACCCCCGCGGGCATCGGCGACTGGAGCGACGGCGAGGTGGTGCGCGGCATCACGGCGGGGATCAAGAAGGACGGCTCGCCGGTGAACCCGCAGATGAGCTACGACACCTACGCCCAGCTGAGCGAGGAGGACGTGGACTCGATCGTCGTCTATCTCCGCACCCTGCCGCCGATCGAGCACCCTCAGCCGCCGAACCACCCGGGACCGGTGATCGGCGTCGTGCAGCGCCTGCTGCCGTCGCCGTGGAAACCGCGGCCGGCGCCGCCGCCGGCGGACCCGGTGGCGATGGGCAAGTACCTGGTCAACGCCGCCGAGTGCGACGTCTGTCACCGCTTGAACCTGGCCGGCGGCCGGTCGTTCGTCATTCCGGGGGGCGGCGGGGCGACGGTGGTGTCGACCAACCTCACCCCCGATCCGCAGACCGGGATCGGCAGCATGCGGATGGAGGTCTTCGTGGGCCTGTTCAAGGCCTTGTCCGGCCGCGCCCAGGGCGCGGACCGCGAGGTGGCCGCCGGCACGCAGACGGTCATGCCGTGGGCGCGTTATTCCGGGATGGTGGACGAGGACCTGGTGGCGATCTACGACTACCTGCATACGCTGCCGCCGGTCAAGAACGACGTGCCGTCGCGATGGCGGTCGCGCGTGGCGGGAGCCCGGTGACGCGCGCGGCGCTGGTAACCCTGGCGTGGCTCGGTCTGGGCCTTGCCTGGGGCCTGCGCCTGCCGCCGCTGCCGCCGCCGCAGCCGGCCGTCGCCACAGCCGACCGTTTCTCGGCCGGGCGCGCCGTCGAACGACTGCAAATCATCGCCCGCGCTCCCCGGCCGGTGGGCAGCGAGCGCCACGACGAGGTGCGCGAGTACCTGCTGCGTGAGCTGGCGGCGCTCGGCATGGCGGCGCGGGTCGAGGAGGCTACCGCGTCGACCTCGTTCGCAAGCGGCGCCGCCTACTCGGTGTGGGCCGGCCGGGTGCAGAACGTGGTCGGGCGCTTGCGCGGGCGGGACAGCACCGGCACCATCCTGCTGGTGACCCACTACGACTCCGTGCCGACCAGCCCGGGAGCCGCCGACGCCGGCGCCTGCGTGGCCGGGCTGCTCGAGACGCTGCGCGCCCTGCGGGCATCGGGGGTGCCGCGCAACGACGTCGAGGTGCTGTTCAGCGACGGGGAAGAGACGGGCTCGCTGGGTGCCGAGGCGTTCGTCGCCAGCCATCCCCGGGCGGCGTCACCCGGCGTGGTGTTGAACTGCGACTCCCGCGGCGCCGGCGGCCCGCTGCTGATGTTCGAGACCGGCCCCGACAGTGGCTGGTTGCTCCCCCACTTCGCCGCCACGCCGTTTCCCACCGGCAGCTCGCTGGCGGCCACCGTCTACCGCTACATGCCCAACGGCACCGATTTCACGGTGTTCAGCCGGCAGGGGCTCGCCGGGCTCAACTTCGCCTTCATCCACGGCCCCACCGTCTATCACAGCGCCAGCGATTCGCTGGCGCACCTCGACCGCGGCACGCTGCAGCAGCTCGGCGACGTCACGCTGGCGCTGACGCGCGGCCTCGGCGAGCTGGATCTGGCGCGCCGGGCGCCGGGCGACGCGGTCTACTTCGACGTCGGCGACTATCGGCTGGGCGTCTATCCGGCGAGCTGGTCCCTGCCGATCGCGGGCCTGGCGGCCCTGGGCTGTGCCGCCCTCTGCTGGCTGGGCTGGCGCCGCCGGCGGCTGACGATCGGCGGCGTGGCGCGCGGCGCGGCAATCTTCGGTGCCGCCCTGCTGGCGGCGCCGCTGGCCTCGCTCGCGGCGGTCTGGGCGGTCGTCCGGCTGGACCCCAGCTTCCGCTGGCTGATCCTCGGCTCGACCTACCGCGACGGCCTCCATTTCACAGGTCTGGCCTTGTTCGCGCTCGCCGTGGTCGCCGCCCTGTATGCGCCGCTCAGGCGGCGCGTCAGCCTCGAGGACGCGGCCATGGGCGCGCTCGCGGTCCTCGCCCTGCTGGCGCTGGCAAGCGGCTGGCTGGCGCCGGGCGGCGGGTATCTCGTCGCCTGGCCCCTGCTCGCCTGCGAGCTGGCAATGGCGGCGCTGTTCGCCACGTCGCGGAACGACCCGCCATCGAACGGCGCTCTCGCCGCCGCGACGCTGGGCTCCTTGCCGGCGCTCCTCCTGCTCGTGCCCTGGATCGCCTTGCTGTACGTCGGCCTGACGGTCTTCCTGTCCTGGGCGGTGGCGCTGTTCGTGGCGCTCCTCGCCGGCTTCCTGGTGCCGCAGCTGTACTGGCTGACGTCGGCAAGGCGATGGTGGCCGGCGGCCGCCGCCGCGGCCGGTGCCCTGGTGTGCCTTGGGTGGGCCGCGGCTGCCCCGGGCTTCGACGCGGAGCACCCGCGCCCGGACAGCCTGTTCTATGCGCTGGACGCCGATTCCGGCCGGGCGCGGTGGGCGTCGCTCGACGCTCAGGCGGATGACTGGACGGCCCAGGGCCTCGGCCGCTCGCCGCTGCGGGGCCCCCTCGCAGGGTTCGCCGTCAACCCGGCGCGGCGCTACCTGCAGGCGGCAGCGCCGGCGCTGCCGCTGCCGGCCCCCAGGATCGAGCTGCTGGACGAGCGCGGAGCGTCGCCGGGATGGCGCGAGATCCGCCTGCGGGCGAGCTCGCCGCGTGGCGGCGCCGTGATGCGCCTCGACTTCACTCCCGGACGAGTGCGGCTGCTCGAGGTCGACGGCCGGCCGCCGGCGCCGCCGCCTGGCGCCTCGCCGCGTGACCTCGATCGCCTGCTCTTCTTCGCGCCGCCGCCCGGCGGCTTCGAGCTGCGGCTGCTGGCGGCGGAGCGCGGCCCGCTGATCGTCAACGTCGTCGACTATGGCCTCGAGTTGCCGCGCCTCGGATTGGCGCCGCGTCCCGCGGGAATCAGGCCGCAAACTGCAATGTTTTCGGACACCACCCTGGTGCGGCGAAGCTTTTCCTTATTTCCTCTGATATCATCGCGTCCTCCGCGAGGCCCCATCTCGCCGAGGCGTCCGGCGGGGACCACGCGATGAGCTTCTTACACGATCTCGCATATTCGCTGCGCACCCTGCGCAAGAACCCATGGTTCACGTTCACGGCGGTCGTCTCGCTGGCCATCGGCATCGGCGCCAGCACCACCATGTTCACGCTCATCGATGCCTTCCTGCTGCGCGCCCTGCCCGGCGTGCACGAGCCGCGGCGGCTGGTCAACGTGCGGCTGCGGGAGGCCGGCGACATCAACTTCCTGTCGTTCTCCTGGCCGGCCTTGCGTGACCTGCAACAGGCGGACACCGCCACCACCGGCCTGGCGACCTTCTCGGATCATCCCTTCAGCTTCACCCGCCACGGGGAAGCGCAGCTCGTCGCCGGGCAGATCGTGTCGGCGAACTACTTCGACGTCCTGGGAGTGAAGCCCTTCCAGGGGCGGTTCTTCGTGCCCGACGAGGACGGCCTGGCGAACGTGCGCGCGGTGGCCGTGGTCAGCTATACGTTCTGGCAGCGTCGCCTGGGCGGCGATCCCCGCGCCCTCGACAGCCAGATCATGCTCAACGGCGTGCCGCTCACCGTCGTCGGCATCGCCCCCAAGGGCTTCGGCGGCACGTTCGTCGGCTTCGTCTACGAGTTCTGGGTGCCGAACGGGATGGCGCCGCTGCTGCTGCAGCGCCACGGCCTGTTCGAGCGCAAGAACCGCTGGTTCGAGGTCGTCGGCCGTCTGCGGCCGGGCGCGTCGGTGGCGCAGGCCCGGGCGAGCATGAACACCATCTATCAGCGGCTGGCGAGGATATACCCGGAGGAGCGCAACCTGGAAGTGGTGCCGTCCACCGTGACCGGTTTCGATCTCGAGCTGCGGGGCGGGGTCATCGCGTTCCTGTCGATCCTCATGGGGGTGTCGCTGTTCGTGCTGGTGATCGCGTGCATCAACGTCGCCAACCTGGTACTGGCGCGGGGGGTGTCTCGAAGCAAGGAGATCGCTATCCGCGTGGCCCTGGGAATGGGGCGCAAACGGCTGGTCCGGCAGCTGCTGACGGAGAGCGTGGCGCTCGCCGTCCTGGGCGGCGCTGTCGGCGTGCTGGCAGCCGGTTGGGGCGTGGCGCTGCTGCGCAGCCTGGAGCCTCCGGTCGGCATCCCGCTGGTCTTCGACTTCACCATCGACGTCCGCATCCTGGGGTTTGCGCTGCTCGTGTCATTGCTTTCCGGGGCGGCCTTCGGCCTGCTCCCCGCACTGCAGGTGTCGCGGCACGAGCCGGTCTCGGCGCTCAAGGAGTCGGCCACCCGCACGGCCGGCGGCGCGCGGTTGCGCGGCCTCTTCGTCGTCGGGCAGGTGGCGGTTTCAGCGCTGCTGCTGATCACCGCGGGACTGTTCCTGCGCGCGCTGCAGCACGCCGCGTCGCTGACGCCGGGTTTCGAGCCACGCGGGGTCGAGATCGTCACCCTCGATCCGTCGGTGCTCGGTTACGATGCGGCGAAGTCGCGAGATTTCTTCCTGCGTCTGCAGGACCGCCTCGCGGCGTTGCCCGGAGTCGAGAAGGTGGCGATGGCCAACAAGACCCCCCTCGGCTTCGGCAGCCTGTTCGGTGGCCAGCGCACCACCCTCCGCGTGGAAGGGCGCGAGCCTCCTCCCGGAGTCGACGGATTCAAGGTGGAGTTCAATGCCGTCGGGCCAGGCTATCTCGAGGTGCTGCACATCCCGCTGCTGCGCGGGCGCGAATTCCGGCCGCAGGACCTCGCTGACACGCCGCCGGTGGCACTCGTCAACGAGACGATGGCGCGCCACTTCTGGCCCGGCCAGGATGCGGTCGGCAAGCGCTTCTGGCACGAGGGACACTGGGTCGACATCGTCGGCCTCGCCAGGGACAGCAAGTACGTACGCGTCACCGAGGCGCCCCGCGACCATCTGTTCCTGGCCTTCACGCAACGGCCCAGCCCGCAGATGACCTACTTCCTGCGCACGCCACAGAGTGCCGCGTCGCTGGCACCGGCCGTGCGGGCGGAGGTGCGGCGGTCGGCGCCGGGTCTGCCGATCCTCAACCTCATGACGATGAACGAATCGATCGCGATCTCGCGGTTGCCGCAGCGCGTCGCGGCGGCGGTGGCCACCTCGCTGGGGGCGACCGGGCTGCTGCTGGCGACCGTCGGGCTGTACGGCGTGGTCGCCTACTCGGTCAGCCAGCGCCGCCGCGAGCTCAGTATCCGCATGGCGCTCGGCGCCGACCGCGGCGACATCCGCAGGCTGATCGTCCAGCAGGGTGTCCTGCTCGCCGTGGCGGGGGTCGTCACCGGTACGCTGGGAGCGCTCGCGCTGAGCCATGTCCTGGCCGGCCTGCTCTTCGGTCTGAGCCCGAGCGATCCAGTGACCTTCGGCGGCATCTCGGTGCTGCTGCTTGCCGTCTCCGCCGTGGCGAGCCTGCTCCCCGCCAGCCGCGCCGCCCGCACCGACCCCATGGCGATGTTCCGGCAGGGTTGACCCCGCTTGCCTGCCCCGCGACTCCGAGCTCGCATCTGCGGCTCCGGCCGGGGCCAAGGTGCGCCCGGCGGCCCCGGGCGCGCCGTCGCGGGCCTCGGCGTCGCCCTCCTGTTGCTGACGACGGTTGAAGGAGGCGCGCTGCCCGTTCGTCTCGAGCGCCGGCTGGCGCTGATGGGCACTTGGGTCGAGGTCCGCGTCGAGGCTGACGACCGCGGCCGGGCGCTGGCGGCGAGCGAGCTGGCGGTGCGGGCGCTCGAGGCTGCCGAGGCGCGGCTGTCGACCTGGCGGCCAGGCACCGAGTTGGACCGCCTCAATCATGCGCCGGTGGGCGTGCCGCAGCGTCTCTCGCCGCTGCTGGCCAACGAGCTGGCGGTGGCGCGCCGCTGCTCGCGGGAGACCGGGGGCTCATTCGATCCCGCGATCGGCCCGTTGGTGGCGGCCTGGGACCTCCGCCACCGGGGCCGCAGGCCGAGCGCCGAGATGCGCCAGAGGGCGGTCGCCGCGAGCGACATGGCGGCGCTCGAGCTCGGCCCCGGCGCGGTGGCGACGCGCCGGCGAGCCGATCTCGTCCTCGAGGAGGGGGCGTGGGGCAAAGGAGCCGGCCTGGTGGCGGCCATCGCCGCCCTCTCGGCGGCTGCCGGCGTACGCACCGCCGCGCTCGACCTCGGAGGGCAGGTGGCGGTGTGGAGTCGTCAGGCCGGGTCGGCGAGCTGGTCCGTGCCGGTCGCCGATCCGCGGCGCCGCGACCGGCCGGTCCTGGCCGTCACTCTTACCGGCGGGTCGCTCTCGACGTCCGGCAACAGCGAGCGCAGCGTGGAGGTCGACGGCGAGCGTTTCGGCCACATCCTCGATCCGGCGAGCGGCATGCCGGTGGCCGATTTCGGCAGCCTCAGCGTCTGGCATGCCGATGCGCTGGTCGCCGATTGCCTGTCGACCGGCCTCTACGTGATGGGGCCCGAGCGGGCGCTGGCTTGGGCGGCGGCGCACCCGGGGGTGGAGGTGCTGGTGCTGCGGCCCGCACGGGGACGCCTGCAGGCGCTGACCACGCCGGGGCTGAGAGGCCGCCTCGTGCCCATGGCGGCCGACCTGGAGATCGGGTCTGTCCCGCGGCCCGGTCGAGGCCGGCCGCAGACCGGCCGGGCCGTCGCGCCGGCAGCGGGTCGGACGGGGCGCGACGGAGCTCGAGCGGAGTGAAGCCATTTGCCGTGGGACGGGGGAGTGCGATGACGAGAGTCTCACGTGGTTCCGGAGAAGGTCCGATGCTTTGCTGGCTGGTGCTCGGCATGGCCCTCGTGAGCGCCGGGGAGGGCGCCGAGCGGCTGCACGCCCGACAGCCGTCGCCGGCGCCGGCCGCCGCCGCCGGGCAGGTGGAGAGCCACGGAGAGCCCGGACCCCCAGGGCCTGCCGCCACCTCGATGCAGCACCTGCAATCGGAGGTCACGGCGCTGCGGACGGAGGTCGAGGAGTTGAAGAAGACCTTGGCGGCGGCCCAGGGCAGGCGCCTCGACGAGATCGAGCGCCGGCTCGAGGTCCTGGCGGAGGAGCTCGAGCGCCTGAGGGTCGGAGAGGCGATGGGTCCAGCCGGCGCCGCGGCGACCGGCCCGGGCGCGACCGCGGCCGGCGCGGGAGGTGCGAGCAGCCCACCCGGCGCGGCCACCGCCGGCGGTCCTGCCGGCGCCGCTTCCAGGCCCGGGGGCGCGGGCGGCCCCGGTGAGGCCGCCGCCCTCGGCATGGCGCCGGCTGCCGCCAAGGTCTATCGCGTCGAACATGGGCTCTCGATCGGCGGCTACGGCGAGGCCCTGGCGCAGCAAGCGAGCGGCGAGGCGAGGGCGGTGGCGAGCAGCGACAAGGAGGTGAGGGAAGGCAGGGGCACGCAAGCGGACCTGCGGCGCGCCGTGCTCTACGTCGGTTACAAGTGGAGCGATCGCTGGGTGATGAACAGCGAGATCGAGTACGAGCATGCCAGTGGCGAATCCGGCGTCGAGTTCGCCTACCTCGACTACCTCTGGCGCCGCGAGGCCAACGTGCGCGCCGGCTTGCTGCTGGTGCCGATGGGACTGATCAACGAGCTGCACGAGCCGACGGTCTTCCTCGGCGCCAACCGCCCCGAGGTCGAGCGCTTCATCCTGCCGGCGACCTGGAGCGAGAACGGCCTCGGCCTCGCCGGTGAGCTCGGACCGATCACGTATCGCACCTACCTGCTCGCCGGCTTCGATGCGACGGGCTTCACCGCCAACGGCCTGCGCGGCGGGCGCCAGGGCGGCAACCAGTCGCGCGCCCACGACCTCGGTTGGGTGGCGCGCGGCGATTGGACGGCCACCCCTGGCCTGCTCGCCGGCGGCTCGGCGTACCTGGGGCGCGCCGGCCAGGGCCTGCGGGCCGCCGGCGGCCAATCGATCGGCGCCGGCATCCACATCTATGAGGGGCACGCCGACTGGCGCTGGCGCGGACTACAGCTGCGCGCCCTCGGCGCCCGCGCCGACCTCGGGGATGTCGCGCTGCTCGACCAGGTGCTGGGGCTGACCGGCGCGAAGACGGTGGGCCGCCGTCTCGAGGGCTATTATCTGGAGGCCGGCTACGACCTCTGGGCCGGAGCCGGAGGACGGTCGCTGATCCCGCTGGCGCGCTGGGAAGAGTATGACACCCAGGCCGCGGTGCCGGCCGGCTTTCTTGCCGACCCGGCGAACCACGTGCGCAGCTTGACGCTCGGACTCAGCTACAAGCCGCTCGAGCAGTTGGTCGTGAAGACGGATTACCAGGCCTTTCGCGACGCCGCTCGCGATCACAGCCATGAGACGCATTTGCTGCTGGGCTATATCTTCTGAGCCACGCCAGGCCCGTACGGCCCTGGGCGTGGCGCTGCTCTCCTTGATCGTGGCGCTGGGCGGCGCGGCGGCGGTGGGCGCCAAGGTCTTCGTCACCGCCGACGAAGCCGTGCGGCTGGCCTTTCCGGGCTGCGAGGTGGCGCATCGCACCGTCTTCCTGACGCCCGACCAGCAACGCCGCGCGCGCGAGCTCTCGGGCGAGGAGATCGCGAGCAGGCTGGTCAGCTCCTACGTGGCGAGCAGGCAAGGCCGGCCGGCCGGCGCCGCCTACCTCGACACCCATCGCGTGCGCACCCAGCCGGAGACTCTGATGATCGCCGTCGATGCGCAGGGCAAGATCATGCGTATCGAGGTGCTCTCCTTCCGTGAGCCGGAGGAGTACCTGCCGCGCGGCGCCTGGTACCAGCAATTCGTTGGCAAGGCCCTCGGCCCCGAGCTGCAGCTCAAGCGCGCCATTCTGCCGGTGAGCGGGGCCACCCTCACCGCGCGCGCCACCACCGGCGCCGTGCGGCGGGTGCTGGCTCTGCATCAGGTCCTCGCTCCGATACCCCAGGCCCCCTAGCCTGCCAGCCACCCGCCCTGACCCGGCCGCCGCCAGCTCCCTGATTTCAGGCGATCAAATTCATTTTCTGCCTGGCGGTATCAACATCGTCACTCGCTGCCGGCCAGAGCGGAGTCCCACCCCGAGCGCCGGCACCGCAATGCTGCCCTGACACGCCCAGGGCCTTCGCCGCCTGCTTGCAATACTTGGAGTCTTGTGATTGGATACTTTGACGGCTCGAATAGGCCGGGAACCCTCCGGCTCCGGCCAGCCACGGCGACAGCCCACTACCCGCGACATCGAGATGATCACCGAGCAATCCGATCGATCCGAGCCCGGCCCGGTCGGCCACCGCTCGCTCGAGGGGATGCACTCGACGGTGGCGGTGCCGCACCCGGACGAGGGGTTCTGGCGCCACTGGCGGGCCTTCGTCGGCCCGGCGCTGTTGATCAGCGTCGGCTACATGGACCCGGGCAACTGGGGCACCGACCTGCAGGGAGGCGCCCAGTTCAAGTACTCGCTGCTGTGGGTGGTCGCCCTGGCGAGCGCCATGGCGATCGTGATGCAGGTCATCGCCGCCCGGCTGGGAGTGGTCACCGGCAAGGACCTGGCGCAGTGCTGCCGCGACTGGCTCCCCCGCTGGAGCCGCTGGCCCAACTGGCTGCTCTGCGAGGTGGCGATCGGCGCCTGCGACCTCGCCGAGGTGCTCGGCAGCGCCGTCGCGCTCAACCTGCTCTTCCACATCCCGCTGCTCTGGGCGGTCGTCATCACCGGCCTCGACGTGCTGTTGCTGCTGGCGCTGCAGAGCTTCGGCATGCGCTCCATCGAGGCCGTCGTCCTGCTGCTGGTCGCGACCATCGGCGTCTGCTACTTCATCGAGATCTTCGTCCTGCCCGCGACCCGTCCCGACTTCCTCGAGATGGGTCACGCGCTGCTCACCCCGGGCTTGCGCCGGGCAGGTATGATGTACGTGGCCATCGGCATCATCGGCGCCACCGTCATGCCCCACAACCTCTACCTGCACTCGGCGCTGGTGCAGAGCCGCAAGCTGCAGCAGGACCCGGCGTCCATGCGCATGGCGATCCGCTTCAACACCATCGACGCGACGGCCGCGCTGACCGTGGCCTTCTTCGTCAACGCGGCCATCCTGGTGCTCGCGGCGATGGTGTTCTACGGCAAGACCGCGGTGACCGTGCCCGGCGGCCAGGTGGTGACGTTCACGCCTGCCAGCGACTGGATCCGGATCGCCTTCCTCACCCTGGCGCCGCTGCTCGGGACCTTCGCCGCCAGCCTGCTGTTCGCGATCGCCCTGCTGGCGAGCGGCCAGAGCAGCACGATCACCGGCACGCTCGCCGGCCAGGTGGTCATGGAGGGCTTCATGAACTGGCGCCTGAAGCCATGGCTGCGTCGCCTGATCACGCGCTCGCTCGCCATCCTGCCGGCGGTGCTGGTGATCGGGCTGCGCGGCGACAGCAGCATCACCGACCTGTTGACGCTCAGCCAGGTGGTGCTGGCGCTGCAGCTCCCGTTCGCGATGTTCCCGCTGCTCTGGTTCGCCAGCTCGCGGCGTCGGATGGGGACGTGGAAGGCCGGCCCGTTGCTGGCCGCCGCCGGCTGGGCGTGCGCGCTGCTGATCACCGCCATGGACGTCTTCGGGCTGCCCGAGTCGGTCAGGACGGCATGGCACGTGATCGGCGGCGGCTGATCGCGAGCTCGCCCGCGCGCCGCCCGGAGAACCGCGGAGCCCCGGAGCTCGGAGTCTCGGCAGACCACGCCATGTACCAATCCATCCTCGTCACCCTGGACACCACGAAGACGGACCGCGCCATCATCGAGCACGTCAAGCGGCTGGCCAAGCTCACCGGCGGCAGCGTCGTGCTGCTGCACGTGGCGACCGGCTGGGCGGCGCGTACCTTCGGCCCCGACGCGATCAGCCCGGAGATCCGCGAGGACACCGCCTACCTCGAGAGCGTGCGCGCCGAGTTCGCGGCCGCGGGCATCCCCGCCCAGGCCGAGCTCGCCTACGGCGACCCGGTCAACGAGATCGTGCGCTGGGTGCGCGAGCAGGGCTGCGACCTGGTGGCGATGAGCACCCACGGCCACCGCTTCCTCGCCGACCTCTTCCTGGGCGTCACCGCCAACCGCGTCCAGCACAGCGTCGACGTCCCCGTCCTCCTCCTGCGCGCGACCTGATCGCCGGCGCCGCGGTCAGGCCGGATCGGCGCCCACGGCGTCGCCGGCGGCGGTCTCCGCAGCTCCGCCGCCGGCGATCTCGGCAAGCAGCCAGGGGTGGATGAACTCATAGCCGGAGCCGACCCGGTGCATCAGGTTGCAATCCACCGCCTGGTCGAGGAAGCGCCGCCACCGCAGCGGGAACGTGCCTTCGGCCCAGAGCAGCACGCGGAGCGTGTGGTGCTGAACGAAGTCCAGGCCGCGCAGCACGAGAACGATCCAGCCGAGGACCAGGGCCACACACACCGCGGTCCACCACTCTCCGCCCTGAAAGGGGACGCCGACCCAAGTCGCCACCAGCAGCGCCACCCAGAGCACGACTGCCGTGCAGACCAGCGCCCGCCAGCCGGCCCGGACCATGACCGCGAGCGCCTGGCGCAGCCCGGGGCGGCGCCTCCGAGGCACGGCCGGCTCCTCCTCGACATCGCCCATCAGGCCGGCAAGGAGACCACCCACGGCGCTCGCGACCAGCGCCACCAGCATGCAGAACTCGAGGCCCGCGCCGCCGGCGAACTTCGAGTAGTGGCCAGTCGCCGGCCTGAGCTGCTCGAACAACCACCACAGCACCAACAGCGGCGGCGGCCAGGCGGCGCCGCGCCAGCTCTTGCTCCAGGACCAGCGGGTGCGCACCAGCCCGTAAGAGATCTCGGTGTCGCCCCGCTCCCGCCGCCCGCGGCGCAGGCCGAAGACGAGGCCGAACAGGGCGCCGCAGGCCAACCCGAACTTCAGCCTGTCGGTCAGGTCCAGGCGCCACGCCAGGCCGGCCATCAGGTCGAAACAGAGCATTGCGGCACCACCGATCGCCAGCACTCGCGCCGACGGCCAGTGGGCCAGCGGTTCCGGCTGGCCCGCCACCTCGGCCGCTGCCGCTCCTGCCGTTGCCGCTGCCCCCGTCCTCCTGCCCGCGATGTCTCCCCGGGCCGCCGTATCCGCCCTGCCTGGCTCGACTGCCCCGGCCGTCGTCCCCGCGCCCGTCGCTCCGCGGCGCAGGCGCCGGGCATCCAACACTCCCACGAAGGCGCCGGCCGCGAGACCAACCGGCACGAGAATCGGAGCGGACCCCAGCATGGCCACGGGAAGGAGTAGCAGGGCCACGGGAAGGAGCAGCAGGGCTCCGCCGAGCGCCCGCGAGACCACCGCGTAGAGCCAGACGCGCGCCGGCCCGGCGAGCCAGCTCGGCTGCAGATCGTCGACGAGCTGGAAGACCGCCGTCCGGTGAGCGAGCATCTGCCCGGCCAGCCAGGCAAGGCTGCGGCGGGTGCGCGCGAGCGGGAAGCGTAGCGGCTGCGGCGGACGCTCGAGCATCTCTCGAACGTAGAGCGAGAGCACCTGCCGGCGCGCCTCGGCAGCGTCGGCCGGCGCCCCTGCCTCTGCAGGCAGCGTGGATCCCAGGGCAGCGGCGCCGGTGCGGCGCAGCACTCGCTCGATCATCACCAGCAGCAGCGGCGTGCTTGCCAGCTCGCGCCAGCCGGGCGCCGCGAGCGCGGCCCGCAGCGCCTCCACGCCGGGCCAGCCGCCGGCGAGGACGCGGTCGAGCGCCTCGGAGCTGAGCGGCCGAAGGGCGTACGCGTCGCGCAGCCCGAGGCGCTGCTCGAGCTCCTCGTTGACGTCGGTGCGGCAGGTCACCGCCAGGCCGCACGCCGGGTGGCCGGCAAGGAACTCGTCGATGGCGCGCGCACAGGCCTCGCGGCACCCCGGGTCCACCTCGTCGAGGCCGTCGAGCAGCGGCAGCAGGCGATCGCCGTCGATCCAGCCGCGCACCACGGCGGCGTCGAGGTTCTTGTAATGGGTCGAGATCTGGCCGCTCATCCAATCGACGAGATGCCGCGACCGGCGCCCCCACGACGCGAGCTTGAGGACCACCGGCACCGGCTGCTCGGGGTCGTTGGCCAGCGCCAGCAGCCCCGCCCCCAGCTGCAGCAGGTCGGTGGTCTTGCCGTGGCCCCCTTCGCCGAGAATCAGCAGGCGCCATGGGCGCTCGACGAACAGGTCGAGCGGGGTCCGCTGCGGCAGCAGCGCCGGCTCCGCGCGCTCCGTCCATGAGGGCACCTCCCAGGGCTGGGCCACGTCGTCCGGCCGCGCTTCGCGGTCGCGGCCGAGCAGGCCGCTCTCGGGGATCGTGCGCTCGAGCACGCTCCGGATCCAGAACCGCTCGACCTGGTCCATCAGGTTGAGCAGCCGGCGTCGTTCCGGGACCAACGCGACCGCCTGCTCCTGCTCCCAGCGGTGCAACGCGGTGACGACCGTGAGTGCCAGCTGCTCGGGAGTGGTGAAGCTCGCCGCCATGAGTGGCAGGCTGCGCTTGAAGGCCTTGAGCGCCTCGCGGCTTGCCGGGCTCTCCTCCGGCACGGCCGGATCCGCGGGCCATGCATAGTGCTCGTCGACCATGAAGCACAGGCAAGGCTTACCCAGCCGGCGGGCCTGTTCGAGCTCCTCGGCGGTGATCGAGCGCTCGGCGCCAGGCGGCACGTAGCCGTAGCGCCAGGCGTAGATGCCGATGAACACCTGCGATTCGCCGACCAGGCGCAGGCAGCCGGTGACCGGGTCGACGTCGCGCGCTCCGAAGTCCTCCATCTCGACCGGATGGTAGGCATTCTTGAGCAACGCGTCCCTCACCGCCTCGCGGTGCCGCACCAGGTCGATCTTCGTGCTCGAGATGAACGCCGTCCGGATCATCTTCTTCCCGCCCTCGCCGCGCGCGGGCTTGACAGACCATATTTAACGGTAATAAGATAAGCATAACACTAGCAAAAGTGAAAGCGATCCATGTCCCCGCAGCCTCAGCGGCAGGGCTGGGCGCCCGACTCCCGGCGCGTCGGCAACACTTGCAACAAAGCTCGCCCGGCGCGCCCCCCTGGTTGGCTCACCGCCAGGCCACCGCGTCCCCCGGCGCGCCGCCACCATCGCCGGGCAGCCCTGCAGGCGCTTGCGGCCGGCGCCCTGATGGCGGCTGGCGCGACCGGCGCACCGGCCGGCGCGGCCGGCGCCCTGAGCGATCCGCCGCCGCCGGCGGCGGCTGCCGCGGCCCCGGCGGCAGAGATGTCGCCGGCGGCCCAGCCCAGGGGACTTGCCGCTTCCGAGGTGGAGCTGGCCGAGGGCATGCTGGCCTTCGAGGATGGACGGGATCTCGCCGCCGCGGAGCTGCTCGCGGCGGCGACCGTAGCGGATCCGCAGAACGGCACCGCGCTCCACTGGCTTGGCCTTGCCGAGCTGCGCCTCGGCCGCGCCGCCGCGGCCGCCCACACGCTGGCAGCGGCGCTTGCCGCCGGGCGTCCGCCCGAGGCCGGGCGCCAACGCGTCACCGCCGATCTACGCGCGGCACAGCTGGCGGCCGGCAGCCAGGCCGCCGCCGCGCCCGCCTCGGCCCAGCCGCCTGCTCCGGCCCAGCCGCCTGCCGCGGCCGCCCCGATCCAGCCGTCCTCGGCGCCGGAGGTGCCGGAGGTCTTCACGCCGCCCTCGTCCGGCTTGCCGCTGAGCTGCACCCGCCCGCCGCCGCGTTGGGAAGGCCGGCTCTCGCTCGAGGCGTCGTATGACTCGAACCCGGGGCTGCTGCCCGCCGACGCGACGTTCCTACCGCTGACCACCGCCCGGCCGACCGGCACCGCCACCGACGGCGGCGGCGATCTCGACCTGCGGCTCGAGGCTCACCCGTTCTACGATCGCGGCGGCTTCAGCCTCGGCCTGGGAGTGACCGGCAACCGCTCCGCCTACCGCAACCAGGGCGATCTCGACGTCTCGCTGGCCGGCGCCTTCGCGCAGCTCGCTTGGGGCAACGACCCCCGCGGCTTCCTGACCGGCCCCCTCGGCTACACCCGCGTCCCGGCGGGCGACGGGCGGCTCGGCCTGCTGCTGCAGGCGGCCGGTTCCTGGCTGGGCCTCGGCAACGCCGACTATCTGCGCCAGGCGGGCGGCGCGGCGGCGCTGACCGTCAATGGGCCGGGCCCGGCGGCCACCCGCATCGACCTCGGCGCCAGCCAGCTCCGTTTCGCGGGCGACGCCACGGGCGACCTCAGGCGCAGTGGCAGCGAGCTCGCGGCGGGGATTGGCGAGTCGCTGTACCTGGGTGGCCGCGGTGGCTATCTCCGGCTGGCCGCGAGCGGCGGCTGGCTGCAAGCCGGCGCCAGCTTCGCCCATCGCTTCGTGGAGTTCGCCGCCGAGGCGGGGGCGCCGATCGCCGCCGGCTGGACGCTCTATCTGGACGTCGACCGGCGCCAGGAGCGCTTCGACCACCCGCAGTCGAACCTGACCCAGCCGGCCGGTCCGGCGCGTGACGACGCCAGCTGGCGGGGGTCGGTCGTCGCGGCGCGCATGCTGGGCGAGCGCCTCGCCTGCACCGCGCGGGCCAGCTACGTCCGGCGCGACTCGAACGTCGAGCTGCCCGGGCAGATGCCTCTCTTCGACTACCGCCGGACGATCGCCGGCCTCGGAATCAGCTGGTTCTTCTGATGCGCGCCCACCGGTGGATCGTCTCGCTGCTGCCGCTCGTCACCGCGATGCAGGCCGCCGCCGCCGCCAAGCCCGACGCCACCCCGGTCGGCACGGTCCTCTCGGTCGCCCGCGAGGTGAACGGCACGATGCTGCCGCAAGGCCGCCAGTTCCCGCTCAGCCTGAAGTCCGCGGTCTGCCTGCACATGGAGGTGGCGACGAAGGAGGGACCCGACACGCGCATCGGACTCGGCCTTGGTCCGACCCTTGTCGGCAAGTCGCTCCGCACCGGCACGCCGGTCACCAGCAGCGCGCCGCCTCCTCCATGCGCCTGGCCCTCCGCGGACAGCCCGGTTCCCGCCGGCGCCCCGCCTCCCGGCAGCGCCTTCCTCGGCTCCCTGATCCTGGGCGCCAACAGCAAGGTGATCGTCCAAGAATGGCTGGTGGAGGACGTCACCCGCCCCAAGGTGACGCTGAGCGCCCTGGTGGGCCACTACCGGGCGTTCTTCACTCCGCGCCCCTCGAGCGAGGCCGGGGGCCAGGTCCGGATCGAGATCGGGACTGAGCATCCGCCAAAACACACCCTCATCCTGCACGGCACAGCCATCTGTCTGCACGTGGCGCCGGATGGCACTACCCTCCTGGCGGTGCTCGAAGGCTCGGTGACCGTTACCTCGAAGGGCGGCGGCAAGGTCCGTGTGGCCCAGGGCAGCTGGACCGAGTTCGCGCCCGATGGGCCGCCACGCCCGCCCTCGCCGCTCGACTCGCACATCGGCACCCTGTCGCCGCACGCTGGCGGCCCCGCCTTCACCATGCCTGGCGAGATGCTGATCTCGGACTCGCCGTTCATCAATCTCCGGCGGCTGACGTCGGACCTGCCCAAGGCGAGGTATCCATGACACCCGCTACCTCGAGTCGGAGACGTTGGCTTGCCGGTACCGCCGTGAGCCGAGCGGCGGCGGGCGGCGGTGGCACCGGAAACGCCGAGAGGGCTGGAGCCGGCGGCAGTCGGCCGAACCTTCAGGTGGGTGGGCGGGAACCGAGGGCGAGCCGCCGCTCCGCCCTCGCCGCGGCGCTCCTGCTGGCGGCGTACTGGGGCGCACCGCCGCTCTTCGCGGCAGGTCCCCAACCCGTCTGCCCGTCGCCGGCAGATTTCGGCCTCCTGAAGCCGGACTCCCTTGGCCCCGGCGACCAATTCGGCTCGGCGGTGGCGATCGGCGACGGGGTGGTCGCGGTCGGGGCCTATCTTTCCAACGCCGGGGGTCCGGAGTCCGGCGCCGTCTACCTGTTCAGCCCCGACAAGGCCGGCATCTGGTCACAGACCGGGCGAACCCTGGTCGAACGCCCCGGCGACTGGTTCGGCTTCGACGTCGCCATCGATGGCACGACGCTGCTGGTCGGAGCGCCGCGGGCACACGACGGCTCCGGGGCGCAGACCGGAGCTGTCTACAAGTTCGACCTGTCCAACCTGAAAGCCGGGCAGGTCATGGCGCAAGATCCGCTGCCGATTCCGCCCGGACACGCAGGAGACGAGATCGGCTCCGCCGTGGCGCTGAGCGGCGACTGCTGGGCGGTGGGCGCTCGCAGCGACGGTACGGCCGGCGCCGGTGCCGGCAGCGTCTACGCCTCCTGCGTCAAGCAGCAGATGCCGCAGAAGCTCCTCCCCGCCCCGCCGGCAGAAGGCGCCGAGTTCGGGCAGTCGCTGTCGTTGTCCCTCGACGGCAAGATCCTGGCAGTCGGTGCGCCGTTCGCCGAGCCTGCCGGCGCGGCCTACATCTTCGAGTTCGATGCCGTCCACAACCTGTGGCAGCAGCAGGGGATGCAACTGCCTACCGCCGGGGTACCGGCGCCGGGCGCCGCCTTCGGTTACGCCGTTGCGCTGAGCGGCAACCAGGTCGTGGTGGGCGCGCCGCTGGACCGTGGTGAGGCCGGCGCCGCCTACCTCTACACCCTTGCCCCGGCCCAAGGGCCCAAGCAGCTGCTGCCGCCAGATCCCACCTCGGGCGCCCAGTTTGGAGTTGCCGTGGCCTTCGATCGTATGGACGATCCTTCGGAGAAGATCCTCGTCGGCGCCCGCCGCGCCAACGGGGACCAGGGGGCCGCCTATCTATTCAGCTCCGACGGCTTGTCGTCCTGTACACTCTCGCCGCCGCCGCTTCAGCCCGGTGACGAGTTCGGCTTCGAGACGGCGATTCGGGGCGGCACCCTGCTCGTGGGTGCCTTCATGGAGAAAATGGGCCAGGGCGCCGCCTACATCTTCACACCACCCGTCAAGCCCGTCGCGCCGCAGCTCTCGAAGTCGATCGCCGCCACCTCGCAGCCGGTGACGGGAACGCCCACGCCCCTCGCCATCGGCGAGGTGGTCCGCTACGACCTGCAAACGACGCTGCCGGTCGGCCCCACGCCCGGGTTGACCTTCACCGACGCCCTGCCCCCCGGCCTGCTCTGGATGCCAGGCAGCTGCGTCTTGAGCTTCCAGAGCCCGGGCGTCACGATCCTCACCGGCTTCCCGACGTTCACCGGATCCAGCGGCCCCCCGACGTTCACCGGACCCAGCACCTTCAGCCCGACCTTGACCGTCAATTTCAGCACGGTGACGACGAGCGGCCCCAGGCCCGGCGCGCTGGCCGTGGAGTGCAACGCCCTGGTGCTCGACTCGCCCCCCGGACCGCCCCCCACCAATCACCCCGGGAATCACCGCCCCAACCGGTTCACCGCGACGATCTCGCCGAGCATCGGCCCACCCGTGACCTTCACCTCGAACGTGGTGCCGGCGGTCGTCGTCGAACCGGCCGGCGGTCTCGTCCAGCAGGAGATCCCCGCCGCCACGCCGACCCAGGTCGGCTACAGCCTCACCTACACCAACACCGGCACGGCGACCGCGTACGACGTCGACATCCACGACCCGCTGCCGGCGTTCCTGACCGTCGCGACGGGGGTGATCGTCAGCACGTCGTCCCCCTCCCTTGTCTGCACCGTCAACTCGCCGCCGCCCACGGCTCTGGTCGACGTCACCTGTCCCCAGGTGCCTCCCGGCGGCACCGTCACCGTCACTTTCGCCGCCGCAGTGCTGCCTCTCTGTGTCAGCGCTACCAACCAGCCAACCCTCACCTACACCAGCCTGCCGGGTCTCCACGGCACCGTACCGAACCCGACCGGTGCCTTCCCGCCGGGCGCGCCCGGCGCCCCGAAGGGGAAGAGGATCTACACCAGCAGCGCCTCGACGGTGTCCCTGCACTGCATTGACCTCGCGATCCAGAAGAGCCACGACTTCTTCAACTTGTCTCCCTGCATATTTCCCCCCTGCACGCCCCTGGGTGGGAATTTCACCCTGAGGGTGACCAACGTCGGGAACACGCCCTCGGTGGGGCTTGCCACCGTGACGGACGTCCTGCCAGAGGGCTTGGTCTGCTCCCACGCGGGCGGCGATGGCTGGACGTGCGCCTGCTCCTCCTCGAGCCAGACCGTCACCAGCACTCGTACCATGACAATCCTGCCCAGCGAAAGCTCGAGCATCTCGATCGCGGTCGCACCTGCCATTCCTCTCATCCCAGGGCCCTACATCAACTGTGCCAGCGTGGCGACGACGTTCGATTTCAATCCCAACAACGACACCTCCTGCGTCGAAGTGCCGTTTTGCATCGGTTTCCCTGACGCCACCAAGATGATTCCGAACATGATCGGCTGGTTTCCATTCGACGAGAAGGCAGGGGAGGAATCCGCGCTAGAATGGGTGAATCTCGTATCCTTTCCCTACGTCCCGAGCGGCCCAAACAGCCCGCAGCCGACTCCGGGCATGGTCGCCGAAGCGCTCTGCTTCAACGCTCCCGGTTCCTACGTGGACGTCGTCCCCCCTCCCAGCCCTCCCAGCCCTTCCGGCTGTCCTGGCTCTCCCGGCTCTCCCGGCCCCTACGACCTTGGCACCTGCGACCTGACAATCGATACCTGGGTGAAGACGAGCGCCAACTCAGGGCTACAGCCCATCCTGGACAAGCGCCCCCCAGCCCATTTTTTCCCGCACGACCTTATCGGCTACAACTTCTTCCTCTCCAATGGCTTGGTCGCTTTCTCAATGGCCGACAGCTCGGGCTCGACAGACTGGGTTGCCCCAGCCGGCACTGGCGTCGCCGATGGCACTTGGCACCACGTCGCCGTCACCGTTGACCGCAGTGATTCAGCGGGCGGGATTTTCTACGTCGACTGCGTCCCTGTCGGCACCTTCGACCCGACCGGGAGGCCGGGGGACCTGACCAACGGCGCCGACCTGTGGATCGCCGCCGAGTACGGCCCCAACGGCGGTCCCGCTCCCGCCGAAACGCTCTCCGGCTGTCTCGACGAGCTGGAGATCTTCAACCGCGCCCTCTCTCCTCGGGAGATCCAAGATTTCTGCACCGCCGGCGCCTATGGCAAGTGCAAGTTCAAGACCTTCCCTCACTAGCAGGTGAATCACGTAGGCGCCTCGAGGCCGGACTCGATCAACGCAAGGCAAGCCAGCGGCAGTAGCAGCTCGCCAGAGGTCGCAGGGGAGCCGCTCTCCGGGCCGCCCGCCGTCAGGGCGCTTGCTGGCCGGCGCGGCCGCGGGTGCGGAGCAGGCGGTCGAGGCGGGACAGCTCGACCGGCTTGGTGAAGTGGGCGTCGAAACCGGCGGCGCGCGCCAGCTCCTCCTCGGCCTCGCCG
>Ga0210384_10001967_pt1 | contig 26232 bp, 20 predicted proteins | sample IncBWH2MmetaG_FD_160574 | JGI IMG/M metagenome (GOLD analysis project Ga0210384, IMG submission 160574) | Forest soil microbial communities from Barre Woods Harvard Forest LTER site, Petersham, Massachusetts, United States - Inc-BW-H-2-M | ecosystem: Environmental > Terrestrial > Soil >...
TGATCGTTTAATGTGGTGACGGCGTTGCCGATGACCTGGTTGGCCAGTTCGCATACGGTATCGCGCACCAAATCATCAGAGGCCTCCACGGGCCCGCCGGAAAAGTAGGTGGCAATTCTGGTTGCGGTGGCGGTATCGAGATCAAAGATCACGCGTCCTTCAATATCGCCAACAATATGGATCATGGCGGCCACACCCTTGCGGCGGTAGGTTTCCTCATCCATGCTGACGTCGGCGATCCTGGTGGGTGACTGCAGCGTTTCGCACAAGACCGCGTCGGCAGCATTGATAAAAGGTTGAATCAATTCCATGCGCATATAAAAAGCTTCTCCTGGACTTATTGGGCAGCGGGGGCTGCCACAATTACAGCGTCGTCTCCCAAAACGTACTTGAGGATATCGTACAGTTGTTCGGCCTTGACCGGTTTCTGCAAGAAATGGCGTGCGCCTTTTTGCAGCGCGGCCACGATATTTTCCTGGTAGCCCACAGAGGAAACCATGATGATGCGGGCCTGGGGATGTTGGCGGATAATGCGCTCGGCGGCTTCAATGCCTTCCATTTGCGGCATGGTGATATCCATGAGCACGACGTCGGGCTGCACGCGATCGTATTCCGTGATGGCGGTGCAGCCGTCGCCGGCCTCGCCCGCCACCTTGCCGCCATAAGATTCCACCATCTTGGCCAGATTCTTACGCGCGAAAACCGAATCATCCACAATCAAATAACGCACTGGCAGCCGGTCTTTGCTGCGCAACAGCACCGGAAACTGACTCATAGCTGCTCTCCTCCACTGATACAGGAGCTTTCACGCTCCTGCCTTGAATCTTTATATCTTTAAATCTTTATCAATCTTTAAAATCTTTATCTTTCTGCTCGCGGCCTCTCCGAGGTTTTACTTTTCACTGACGGCCCCGACGGAACAATGAACCATCAATGTGTTGGCCATGGATTCCAGCGGGACCACCCGGCTCACGAATCCTTTGTCAATGGCCGCCTTGGGCATGCCGAAGACTACGCATGACTCTTCGCTTTGTGCGATGGTGAATCCACCGGCAGCCCGGACCACGCCCAGGGCATCAGCGCCGTCATCGCCCATTCCCGTCATCAGGATTGCAATCGCACTCGGGCCAAGCTCCTGGGCCACCGAGCGGAACAGCAGATCTACCGAGGGACGATGACCGTTCACTGGGGGCTCATTGGACAGCACAACCATATCTCCCTGCTGCATACGTCTCACCCGGATGTGCCGGCTTCCCGGACAAATCAGCACCTTGCCGGCAGTCAGCAACTCCCCCGATTCTGCCTCTTTGACCTCAAGCGCGCAACTCTCATCCAGCCGCTTAGCAAACATTTCTGTAAATCCCTCCGGCATATGTTGCACCACAACCATGGCGCCGGCGAAATCCCCAGGCAGTTGTGAGAGCAGGTATTGCAGAGTGTTAGGCCCGCCGGTTGAGCTGCCAATCGCGATGATTCTGGAAGCTGCGCCTTTGTACCGGACCGCCGGCTTGAGCGGCGGCTTCAGATCACCATTTGCCGGGAAGCTCTTGCCTAGCCAGCGGTCGGAGCCGGCCTTGGCTGCGACTTTGATCTTGCTGATGAGTTCATTGGCAATCTCTTCCATGTGGTCCTGGGCTGAATCCCGCGGCTTGGCGACAAAATCAAAGGCCCCCATCGCCAGTGCCTTGAAGGTTGCTGCCGCTCCTGCCGTGGAATACGCGCTCACAACGATGACCGGAATCTTGCGTGTGCGCATGATCTGACGAAGCATTTCGGTCCCATCCATGCGGGGCATTTCCAGATCGAGGGTAATGACATCGGGGCGAAGCTCCTCGATTTTTTTCAGCCCGAAGGTCCCATCCATGGCCGTACCCACTACTTCAATGGTCTTATCACGCTGCAGAATCTGTGGGAGCAGCTTACGCATGAGCGCGGAGTCGTCTACGACCAGCACTCTTATTTTCTTGTCTATTTTCTTGTCGCTCATGCGGTAGCTCCTTTCTTCCCGGAGTATAGCCCCATTCCCCGCTCTCTTCCGAGCTTGGAGATCACGGCGGCCATGTTCAGCACCAGAACAACGGTACCGTCTCCTAAAATGGAAGCTCCGCTCACTAAGTCGGTTGCGATCCACTGATCATCCAGCGCCTTGATGACCAGTTCCTGCTCTCCTACAAGTTTATCTACAACCAATCCAAAGCGGTTCTCGTTCATATTGACGACAATGACAAATCTCTTTCGGGAAGTGGAAGGGGCGGCTTGTGGATTCAACTTACCGAGCCGGATCAGAGTAACGATGTGTTCACGCAGTTGCAGGACTTCGCGGCGGTCCACACGATGGAAATCTTTCTCATAGGCGCGTGTGATCTCGACCACTGAGCTCAGAGGCAACGCATAGAGCCGGTCGCCGGCATGGAACAACAGGCCCTTCATGATCGCCAGCGTGAGGGGGACCTTCAGGTAAAACGTGGTCCCCATCTTCGGCCTGGTTTCAATGTGCACGGAGCCCTTCAGCCGTTCCAGCACGGTTTTGACCACGTCCATACCTACGCCGCGTCCGGAAATGGTTGTAACTTTTTCGGCAGTGCTGAGGCCGGGATGAAAGATCAGGTCCAAGGCGTCGCTCTCGGAGAGTTCAGCGGCCTCTTGCCGGGTTATAACTTTCGATTCAACGGCCCGGGCAACAACCTTATCGCGATCAATGCCGCGGCCGTCGTCCCTGACTTCAATCACCATCTGATTGCCTTGGTGATAAGCCTTAAGCGCAAGCGTGCCATATTCCGGTTTGCCGAGCGCAACGCGTTCAGCCGCCGATTCAATGCCGTGGTCCACGGCATTGCGCAAGATATGGGTGAGCGGCTCTCCCATCGCGTCGAGGATACTTTTATCGAGGTCGGTGTTTTCTCCGCTGATTTCAAGACGGACCTCGCGTCCGCGGGCCTTGGCCACGTCACGCACCAAACGTGGAAACCGGCGGAAGAGCTGCTCCACCGGGACCATGCGGATTTTCATGACGGACTTCTGCAACTCGTTCAGCACTCGTGCCTGGAAGCCCAGGGCGTCATTGAAGCGGACATGCAGCGGGTGTTTGCGGAAGCTTTTCTCGAACTCTGTTATGGTCTGGTGCAGCATGGATTTGCCCAGGATAAGTTCGCCTACGAGATTCATCAGGGTATCAATGCGCTCCACGTCCACGCGGAGAGTGGAATCGGCTGCAGCCATAGTTGCAACCGGCGTGCCAGCGGCAGGCTGAGTCGCAGGCTCTCGGGGAGAAACGGGAGCCGGCACCGGCACTTGCTCCGGTTGTTCCTGAGCTTTTTCCTTTCCCTGTTTTGATGCTCCCTGTTTTGGCGCGCTGCCCGGAGATGTGGCCTGCGATGGCGGAGGAGAAGATGAAGTCGTGGGCTTCGAAGTCGTGGACTTCGAGGTGTTGCTGTCGGCTACGTCTCTCGGCGTACCGTCGCCGGATGCGGGCTTGGTTTTCGACGTGTCATAAGGACGCACCATGATGTCCGAGACCACAGCAGGAATCTGGCACTTGCGAATAAGCCAGTCAACATCCACATCGGTTGCCACCGCCGCCTCAATAACATTGATGTTCTTGGCGGATGCATCCTCGGGCTGGATAGCCAGCAAAGTTCCGGCTTCTTCCAGAACATTGCGTACCAGTTGCAAGGCAGCAGCACGCATGGGGCAAAGGTTGTCAATAACGATCGCTACCAGCAGGATTTTCTTCCCTTCAGAAGCCGCGTTGGCAATCACCAGTTGCTGATTCTCCGTCCACGAAAAACCCGCGAGTCTGTCATCGGGCTCTCCCCGGCTTTGTCTCTTTTCCCCGGGCTGCGCAGCGCTCGATCCAGCCAGCTTGCGAATGGAGGCGCGCAGAACATGGCTCTCGGGCAGCGTCGCATTGTTGCGATACGCTGTGAGCATGGTGTCGAAGAGATCGGCGGCACGTAACACCATCTCGGCCATGGCTGCGGTATGGAGTTTCGCCTGTTCCGGCGTCAGCACGTCTTCCAACTCGTGCGCTAACTCGCTGATTTCGTTGTAACCGCAGACAGCAGAGTCTCCTTTCAGCGTATGCACGGCGCGCCGAAGGCTGCGGACAGTCTCTTCATCGTGAGGATTTTCTTCCAGGCGCATGCCTTCGTTGTTGAGCGCCTGCAAAAGCTCGCGCGCGCTCTCGAAGAACAGCTCCTTCAAATCCGATCCGGGTTCTTCGGGGAAGAAACTCACACCTGCACCTCGATTCGCTGGTATACCGTTCCGTTGTCCCGATGGATCATCTTGAACTTATCAGTCAGCGCCAACAGGCTTTCTGCATGCCCGGTGAGCAGGTAGCCATCGGAGTTCAGGCAGCGATAAAACTTATTCAGCAACCGCTTCTGTTCTGCCTCGTCGAAATAAATCATCACATTGCGGCAGAAAATTATGTCATTGCGTTGCGGCAAAAATTCCGTTTTCAAGTTATGAAAGTCGAAATGAACCAGCTCTTTGAGGCCCTTTTTGACCGCATAGCGGTCGCCTACCTTGTCAAAATAGCGCAAACGGTAGGTGTAATCCACCGGTTCCATGTGTTTTTCCGGATAAATCCCTTCCTGGGCAATCCGCAAAACCGAGTAGCTGATGTCCGACGCCAGGATTTCCACTTTCCATGGAGGGGGAACCATGGGTTTAGGTAAAGGCATCTCGAAAGGAAGCGGATTACGCAGATAGTAGTAGGCCAGCGCATCGCAGATCAGCATAGCCATGGTGTAAGCTTCCTGCCCAGTGGAACAGCCTGCACTCCATGCGCGCAACGTGAAATCGCGGCGCTGCTGCTTGTAGTGCAGAATCTCCTGCAAAATTGTCTTGTGAAACAGGTCGAGCTGGGGCTTATTACGGAAAAAGCTGGTTTCGTTGACCGTCAGGTTTTCTACCAGCGCGGAGAGTTCACTCCTGCCCTCATTGCTGATGAGCAGCCGGTAATAACTGTAGAACGTATCCAGGCCGGTAGCTTTGAGCCTGCGCTGAAGCCGGTCCTGTAAGAAATCAACGCGGCGTTCATCGAAAAACATGCCGCATTCCTGATAGATCAGCGTTTGCAGCAACCTCAGTTCGGCTTGAGAAAGCTGGATCGGAATGACAGATGTAGTCATCAGTGTTTTCTATATGTCCGTTCAGTGCACCTTGACGGTGCCACCCATGGGCCCGGCTGATTCTCTGTCTGAGGATGAAGAATTTCCATCACTCTCCTGAGTTTCCGCAAATTCACCCACGCGCCGCAATTCGCCCCGCTGCAGAATCTTTGTAAGATCAACCAGGATAATCAGCCGGCCATTCAGCTTGCCCACCCCGGTAACGTAATTCAGCTCGCCTTCCTCGAAAACACTGGGCGGCTGCTCAATTTCAGAGTGAGGGATTTTAAGGACCTCGGAGGCTGAATCAACGATCAAGCCAACCATTTTGCCGTTCACTTCGACAACCAGAACACGGTTTTTCCTGTGTTTCTGAATTTCTTTTTCCCCGAAGCGTTTGCGTAAATCGACAATGGAAACAATTTTTCCACGCAGGTTAATCACGCCTTCCACACAATCCGGCGATTCGGGGACAGCAGTAATTTCAGGCACACCGACGATTTGATGCACGAGTTCGATGGGGACACCGAAAGTCTCGCGTCCGATGCTGAAGCCGATAACATGTAGAGGTTTCGACATGTTCTGTTCCTAGGACTTCGCCGCTGAAGCGTAGCTGGCGGTCTGCGCTTCGGCACGGCTGCGCAGAGTACCAGCACCGTTGCCGCCGGTTTCCAGCACGAAGCGGTCCATGGTTTCCAGCAGATTGCGCGACATCTTGGACATCTGCTCTGCTGAGCTCGCCAGTTCGGTCGAACCTGAAGTGTTTTGCGCAATCAGTTCGCGCATTTTTTCCATGGCGCGCACCACGGCCTGTGCGCCGGCAGCCTGCTCTTCGACCGAAGAGTTGATTTCATGTGTGATCTCATTGAGCCGGGTTGTAGCTTTTGCTATTTGCGTGGAGCCGTGCGATTGCTGGCTGGTGGCCGCCCCGATCTCCTGGGCGTATTTATATACCTCGGTCACAACGTAAGAAATTTTCTTGAGCGCATTCTGCAGGTCGTTGCCGAAGGCCAGTCCCTCGTTGACAATGGTTGTGCTCTTTTCCATTTTGTCCACCGCCTGGCGGGCTTCGTTCTGGATACTGGCGATCAAATCGGAGATTTCCTTGGCCGAAGCGGCTGATTTTTCCGCCAATTTGCGGACTTCATCGGCCACGACAGCAAATCCTGCACCGTGTTCACCGGCCCGGGCGGCTTCAATGGCTGCATTCAAGGCCAGAAGGTTGGTTTGCTCGGCCAGATCGTCAATCACCTCAACGATATTGCCAATGCTGTCAGCGCGCTTGCCCAACGCATCAATAATTTGCCCGGTAGCCTGTATTGCTCCGTTGATCCGGCTCAGGCCGTCGGTGGTCTTATCCATGGTCGTAATGCCCTGGTGCACCTCTTCGCGCGATTTCTGCGAGATGTCGAGCAGCAATTTGGAGGTGTCGGCTACGCGCTGGATCGAGGCCACCATCTGGTCAATGGAAGCGGAGGTTTCGCTCACGCTGAGTGCCTGAGTTTGCGTATTTTTCACCATGTTCTGCACGTTGACGCTCATTTCGTGCATGGTGCTGGTGACCTCATCAATGGCAGAAGAAGCCTGCACGCTGACTTTGGCGGCGCTGTCGGAAGTGTCGGCCACCTGCCCCGACCCGCTGGCTACTTGGGTTGCGTTGTCGCGCACGCTTTTGACCATGGAGCGCAGGCTCTCTGTCATGCGGGCGATGGCCAGCATAAGCGTGTCATGTTTTGAGCGCGGTTCGATGGCAACGGTTAAATCACCGCCGGCAATGGCTTCAGAAATAGCGGCCATCTCCTTCAGATAAACGATGATGCTCTTGAAGTTTGTGGCCAGTGCGCCAATTTCATCGTTGCCGTCAACCGCAAAAGATTGGTCCAGGTCGCCGGTTTCACTGACCTCCCGCGTGACCATCATGAGCTGGGCTAGAGGCTCAGTGATGGATTTCGCCGTAAAACTTGCAACCATCCATCCGAGAAGGACGGCCAAAACAGAAATTACTATCAATGCGACCCAAAACGTCTGGGCTTGAGCACGATTGTCTTCTTCGATCCACTGTAACAAGGCCTGTCGGCTGGCGTTCTCGGCTGCAGTCAGGTTGTCATCGGAAGTCTTTACCCACGCGGCGGGATCGTGACTCGCATAAAAATCACGATAAAAATTACGCAGCCCCTCGATATTATTGCCAGCTAACTTTTTGCGTTGTTCAATCAGAGGAGAGGCGAAGTTGTCATACCAGGCCTGCTCGGCGCTCTCCACTCTGTCCAGGGGGGCTTTCCCATCGGAACCTAATGTGCCCTTTGTTTTCCCCAACAGGGTTTTGAAATCGGTCCGTGTGCTCTCGATTTCATTCAAGTCTGCGGTATCACCGCTCAGCAGGTAGTTATTCAGGTTCATATGTTCCTGCATCATTTGGGAGCGGAGCCGCTCAATGCTATTTGAGGAGTTAACCGCGCTCTGCACGTTGTCTCCGGTGCGCGACGCTTGCCGGAAAAACAGCATGGTAAGTGTCCACAGCACAAGGACTATGAACAGCAGGGCCGCGAACCCGATATACAGTTTTTTTCTTATCGTCATTTACCGCCTCCACGCCATCGGAGCATTGTCAAGCATTGCAACGTTTGTTTGCTGATTGCTTTTATACAAACGTGATGACACGCTCTCGCCTTTTAACAGCTAAGTGCCGTTTTTCAATCCGGCGTCGGAACACACTGGGACTCGTAGAGTACTGCACGGCCAATGCCAGTGCGACATGAAAATAAAACCGGGCGCGAATAATAGAATAAGGTCAATTAAATCATACACTTGAGTCTATAACTGAAGAGTTACCTCTAACTCAAAATCTGGCTTTGGTTTTGTCTCATCGCGTCTATATTCTAGAAAGTATGTCTCAGGTTGAGATGAATTGTAAATCTTGTGATTTATCTCCGAGGATACAGTCAGCCTAATTTAACTTGACTCAAAGTGAGATTAGGGATTAAGGTTCGCATTCGGCCTTCCCCCGGAAACTCATTTTGAGACAAACGGTATTTCCGTTTATTCGTCATGCTTACCCCAAAGAAAACAGCTTCGCGTTCCCCAAAACATGCCAGCCGGGCAAAACGAAGCTCTGGTGCCCGTGATCCTTTTCGAGAGGTTTTGCTGACAATGTTGTCCGCCGCCACCCATGGCGGTGAATTATCCTCCCTCCTTTCTGTTTTTTGCCGCGAAAGCCGAAAGTTTTTCAATGCAAGTGCCGTTGGGTACTGGGAGCTGCAAGAAACCGAGCGTTTGTTGAGACCTCTTGAGGCCGATGGTTATTTTGCTCGGGCTTTTAAGAAGTCGCCGCTGTCTCTGGAAGATTCGGTAGCAATGACAGCCGTTCGCGAGCACCGGACCTTATACACAAACCAACTGGGTCCCGGAAAAGACAACCAAAAGGATTTTCACAAAGCCAAGTCTCTGATGGTAGTGCCGGTCATCGTATTTGGCCGGGTCATCGGAGTTGCTGTTTTTCTTCATCGTACCAACACCCGGTTCTTCAATGACGATGTAGCTGATCAGGCGACCGTTTTGGGGGAACAGTTAGGCACCCTGCTTGAGCTATTCCGGCTCCAAGGCACTGCGGACCAACATCGCAAACGCTCCGAAGACCTGATCGAGCTGGCGCTCGATTTAGGCTCTTCTTTACGGCTTTCGGATTTTGTCAAGAGTTTCACCGCGCGTATCACAGAGATGTTAGGCGCGCGTGTAGGCGTGCTCACACTCGCGCGCGGAACTTTGCTGGAAGTCGTGGCCATGCACGATTCGACGGGGGAACCCGACCGCGCGCTCACCCGCTCTTTAAATCTGCGCCTGACGGAACTGGTGCAAGAAGGGACGCAACTGACGGCCATTACCTCTGCTGAAGAATTGCTGGGAAAGGAACTAGCCGACCAACTCGGGTGGAAAGATGTAACGCTGGCCCGTCTGACCGGGGGCCAGGGTGACCTGCTGGGCCTGCTCTGTCTGGCGAACCGTGGAATTGCCGCCGAAGAAGCCGACGAGCATCTTCTTCATGCCGTTGTGGGCCAGGCATCCGTCGCCCTGGATAATTGCCGCCTGTTCTCGCGCATTTATCAGGCCAACCGGCACTGGCTTGAAATTTTCGATTCCATTGAAGATCTCATCGTGGTGCATGACGAGGGCAACCGGGTCCTGCGTGTGAATCGCTCCTTGGCTGAATCCATTGGGGCGCGTCCGCCCGAGTTGATTGGCATCAGCATGCGTGCCCTTTTTGCCTTTGCCCGTGATTACGGTCTGGGATGTCCTTTTTGCCGACGCGGCGCCGATCGTACGGATGACTACGTTCATCCGGTGCAGGAGCGGAGCTATCTGGTCTCGACCTCGCGCATTCACGGTGCACTCGAAGAAGGCTTGCAGACCATTCACGTCCTGAAAGATATCAGCGACCGCCGCGAAGTAGAGCGCCGCTATCGCGAACTGTTCGATAACATCCACGAGGGGCTTTTCTTCTCCACACCTGAGGGCCGCTTTGTTGAAGTCAATGAAGCCTTTGTGCACATGTTGGGATACAGCAGCCGCGAAGAGTTGCTGCAGGTGGATATCAGCCGGCAGATTTATCCTTCACCCGAATGGCGCGCGCGTTTCAGCGAAGCCATCGAACGCGAAGGCGTCTTGCACAACTTCGAAGAACCTTTGCGCCGCAAAGACGGCACCTTGATTCATACGCTGCAGAATACGTTTGCAGTGCGTGATGCGCAGGGCAATGTGCTGCAATATCGCGGACTTATTCTCGACATCAGCGAATTGAAAGAAATCCAGACGCAACTGCAGCGGGAGCGCGACTTTAACAGCAAGATCCTGAACAACACGCAAAGCATGATCCTAGTGGTGGATACAGCCGGCCTGGTCAGCTTCGCCAACCGCCGCTGTTATGAAGCCGGCGCCTATCATGACGAAGAAATTCTCGGCCGGCATGTGCACGAGCTTGTGCACCCTTCCGCGCGCGAGGCGTTGGAGAAGGCGATAGCAGCCACCTTGCAGGGCCAGCAAGTGGATAATCTCGAACTCAACATCACGCGCGGAGACGGCGCTGTGGGGCAATTTTCCGTCAACTTAAGTCCCATGCGCGACGAGCAAGGGAATGTGAACAGCCTGGTTTTTGTGATGACCGACATCACCGAGGCGGTCATGCTGCAGGCCAAACTGGTGCAGGCTGAAAAGATGGCTGCCATCGGGCAACTGGTTTCGGGTGTGGCACACGAGGTCAATAATCCATTGACTGCCATCCTGGGATTTGCGGACTTGCTGGCCGACAGCCCTGATATACCGGTTGCAGCCAAAAAAGATTTAGCAATGATTTTGCAGGAGGCCCAGCGGACCAAGCTGATCGTGCAGAACCTGCTTAGTTTCGCCCGCAAGATGCCGCCACAACGTCAATTGGTGCAACTCAATTCCGTGGTGCGCCGCACTCTGCAGTTGCGAGCTTATGATTTTGCCAATCATGGGGTTGAGGTAGTGGAAAAATTGCAGGAATCCCTGGCTCCCATTTGGGGAGATCCCAATCAACTGCAGCAGGTCCTGCTCAATATTCTGAACAATGCCTATGATGCGGTGCTGGAAACCAGCCGGCCAGGACGCATCGAGATCGCCACCGAACAGCGCGACGGCTTCAGCCAGATCATTGTTCGCGACAACGGTGCTGGTGTCATGCATCCCGAGCGGATTTTTGATCCCTTCTTCACAACAAAAAAAGTTGGCAAAGGCACAGGTTTGGGTCTCAGCATTTGCTACGGAATTGTGCGTGATCATCGCGGGGAAGTGTTATGTCACAACAACGAAAATGGCCCGGGCGCAACCTTTGTCGTCCGCCTGCCGGCAGCTTTGGATAAAGCTGTGGCCGGAATGACCCTGGCCAAAATCATCACAGCATCCCCAGGACAAGCATGAAGTTGAATTCAAATTCGCGAGGAGAGGCAATCGCACCGGTGTTGGTCATTGAAGATGAGCCTTCGGTGCTGGCGTTTATCTGTTCCGCATTAGAGCGCAACGGTTATCGCGTGGTCCAGGCGACCACCGGAACGGAAGGGCTGCGCCTGCTCAGAGAACAGGAGTTCAGTGGAGTCATCTCCGACATGCGCACGCCCGGAGGCATTAATGGGGCTGATGTGCATGCCTGGATCGCGGCCAATCGTCCTGAAATGGTTTCCAGGCTTTTATTTACCACCGGGGATACGGCCAGCGAAGAGACAGCAGCCATCCTGGTGAAAACCGGTACACCTTGTCTGGAAAAACCTTTCCGCGTGCAGCAACTGGTTGCAGCGGTGGAAAAGATTGTAGGCCAGACGCATTGAGACAGTATGTATGACAGATGATTTACGAGTGCGATTTCTGATTGTGGATGACGAGCAGAGCATCCGCAAACTGTGCATGACCATCGGCGCATCCATGGGCTTTGTGTGTTCGGAAGCCGAGTCCGCCGAGGCAGCTCTGGCCGTGCTGGAAACGCAGGCGCCCGATATTGTCCTGACCGACCTCATGCTGCCCAGCATGACCGGAGTCCAGCTTTTACAGCGCATCAAGGCCCTTCTGCCGCGGACGGAAGTGGCCATCATGACCGGGCACGGCTCCATTGAAAGCGCCGTGCAAACCATGAAGCTGGGCGCCTACGACTATGTGACCAAACCTTTCCGTGTGGAAGAACTCAAGCTCATTTTGCAGCGCATGGCAGAAAAAGTCCGGCTGGTGATGGAGAACCAATTCCTGCGTGCCCACGTGAGCAACGAGATGCAGCTCAATGCCATGGTTGGTTCTTCGGTCAAAATCCAGGAGGTGCTGCGTCTGATTGCGCGCCTCAAAGATTCGCGTAGTCCGGTGCTGGTGATGGGCGAGAGTGGCACCGGAAAAGAGCTGGTTGCGCGGGCCATTCACTTTCGGGGATCGTTTGCCAGCCGGCCGTTTGTTGCCGTGGATTGCGGATCGCTTGTTCCCACCCTCATCGAAGCCGAGCTCTTCGGACACGAAAAAGGCGCTTTTACCGGCGCCATCAAATCCAGCAAAGGGCTCTTCCCGGCAGCCGACGGAGGCACAATCTTTCTGGATGAGATCGGGGAGCTGCCTCTGGAGATGCAAACCAAGCTGCTGCGCGTCCTGCAGGAAAAAGAGGTGCGTCGTGTGGGCAGCAGCGAACGGGTAAAGATCGATGTACGCGTGATCGCGGCCAGCAACCGTGACCTGGAAGCGGCTTACCGCGACGGCACGTTCCGCAAAGATCTTTTTTTCCGGCTCAATGTCATCAGCGTACATCTGCCGCCGCTGCGCGAGCGTAAATCCGACATTCCTGCTTTGGTGGAGTACTTCTTCGACCGGTTCTCTGCCGAGAAGATACTGCGCATGACGAATGCCGCCATGAAATGTCTGCAGCAGTATGACTGGCCGGGCAATATCCGCGAACTGGAGAATTGCATTCAGCGCGCGGTGACATTGCGCAATCAGGATGTGATTGATGTCTATGATCTGCCGCCAGCTTTGCGCCCCTCGTATGCGGCAGGGTTGGAAACAGAAATGCCAACCCAGGCGGCTGAGGCACACACCTCCGACCTGGAAGACCTGGAGCGGATAACAATTCAGCGTGTCTTCGAGCAGGTTAAGGGCGATAAAGTGCTGGCTGGCAAGATATTAGGCATCAGCCGGGCCACTCTCTACCGCAAATTGAAGCGTTACAAATTACTGAAATCCACGGCTATCAGTGCTTGAAGGGTAGCTACACTCCCCCAGTTGTGATTTCCTGTGAGACAGTGTTTCATCTTGAGACGGAAAAATGAGAGATTCAGGTATTTTTGCGTGGATTTATTTTTCCAAATGGCACAAATCAAAAGATTTAGATACAATTCTCCTACTAGCAGATTTTGGCCATGTTCGTGCTGTTACCTTAAGAGGTCAGCTTCACTACTCGCAACGTTTCTGCCTGGATTGAATAAAACTTTGCTTGCAGAAATGGTTTTGGTGAAGGCGCGACCCCAATTCCAATTTCGCTTTCTCCGAGCTAAGGATGGGAAACGTTGTTGGTGTCATCTGATTCATTTTGAGACGAGTGGAGAGTTGAGGTGACAGTGTCCAACCAAGCTGCAGTTGATTGGAAATCGCAGCCCCGGTCACGGGCTGACGCGGCCACTGCTGGCGCAGCGCAAGAATCACCTGTAACCAAGCTGGCGCAGTTTTTCCCGGGCGCAACTCCCATGCGCATTCCGGTGCGCGTGACCGCGCTGAACGCCCAGGGGGTTGAACCCGCGGAGCACGTTTTGAGTGAGAACACGCTAATCGAAGTCGGTACTTCACAGGAGGTCCTATTTATTTCCTCCTTGCCGTTGGAGTTCGAAGACAGAGTGCGCTTGGAAAACGCAGACGGCTCTCTCCGTTTTGAGGCCGCGGTGATTGCTGTGCAGTATCACAACGGAAAGACCGTGGTGGCTGCCCGCTTTAGCCACGAGATTAGCAACTGGATCATCAAGGCATGACTACAACCGCCAAGCCAATCACGGAAGTTGCTGCTTACTGGCGTGAGGCCCGCAAGCTTTATACCGTCTACAGCTCCCTGCTGGAACGGTTCTCTGTGGGTTTGCTTCCTTGCCGTGAACTGGAGTCTCCCATTGACCGCAGTGAGCCCGAGAGCCTTCAGAACATCCAGAGATGGTTCGCGCAAATGGATGAGCGGGTTCATGTGCATCAGCTCCGCCAGCTTTTGCAGACGTCCCGGCTTGGTACCGAAGATAATTTGCGCTCTCTGGTCAATCATCACCTGCAGAAGGAAACCAAAACCGAATCTGATCGCGACAAAGTTGATTTTCTTCTCGTGCAATATCTTTCTTCTTGTGCTCCTACAGGTTTTTACGAGCGCGATGTGGAATTTGAAGAGGTAGCGCAGGTCCTGGAACCAATCTTGGGAGAAGTAGGGCTGCATCCGCCTAAGTGGCTGGAGCCGCTCGACCGCGGCGCCAAGGACCTGGATACGCTCCACAGCCTGCGCGACCTGCTGGGGGAAGGCATCCTGGAAAAAATGCGCGAGCTTAAGACCAGTGCTGGTGATATGTATTTTGGCCCAACCGCCCTGGTTGCGATTGCGCGATTCAATTTTCTGGTCAGGCGTACTTTTGTCCGGTTGATTGCGGCTGACCTGCACGCCATTCGCTTCTCCATCAACGAATTGGAGCAACGTGGAGTGCGTACGGTGAATTGCGTGCGCGCCAGCCTGGGCCCGATGGAAACACTCGAAAACCTGCGCCAGGTTTGCCAGGAATGGAAAAAGCCCTTCCGTGCCGCCTATGCCGCCGGGCAGAATTTTAAGGAGCTGATCGAAATCCGCGGCGCCGTGGAAGAGGCCCTGGCGCTTGCTCCTGAAAAAGGATCGATCGCAGTTCCGCCAGAAGCCGATTTCTCCGAAGATGCCATGATGCAGGCGGTTACCGATCACTCCAGCAACGGTGCTCCCAGAGCCGATGTGCCGCCGCCATCAACAAGTTCTGCTGTCAGAGATGCAATTGCTTCGGTAGCAGCTCCAAAGGCGCCGCCAAGCCCCGCGCCACCACCGCCACCAGTATTCTCTGCTCCTCCTCCCACACCGCCTGCGCCGGCTGCAACTTTTTCACCGCCGCCAGCCAGGGAGCCGATTGCCGAAAAGAAATTGGAGATGCCACCGGTTTTCCAGGCAGAGAGATCTTCGGTGGTGGTCACGCCAGAAAAAACTTTCTCTCCCGTGATTGCGCCCGTACCGGCGAGGCCAGTGGTTACGCCGGAAAAGGCCATCCCGTCGCCGAATCCAGTCATTACCACTCCGACGCCGGTTGTGATTGCCGATTTGCAGGCCATCCAGCACAAGATTCCGCAGGAGTTGGCCAGCAACAACATTAAGACTCCCGCGGTGGCCAGTGTTACGGTGGGGAACATAAAACTCATGCTCTCTACCTGGGAAGTTGCTGCTTTTCTCAAAGGGGGAGACGAGACTTCCGAGACGCTGCAGCGCTCTGTAGCCGCCCGTGCATTCCTGGCAGCGCAGATGGAATTGCGCAAACACGGAGGCTCTGCTACCGACCTGCGCTCCGCCATCCATGTTGCCAAGTATGAATCGGCAAAGATTCAGGCAAGAGTTTCGGTTGCCAAGCAGAACAACGATATTGATAGCACGGTAAATCTGGCAGCCACCAGCAAGCGCCTCCTCATGATCATTGAGGAAGCCGAGAAGCTTGCTAAGTAGAGTTTTTATAGAAGGCCGCTGAGGAACGGTTCAAAGACGGATGTTATGAACGAAAAACGAATCGCGACCGAATCCGCCAGCACGCCGCAGTCCCATAATGGGCATCCTGCGAGTGGTCAAAATCCGCCCGAAGAGACCAACGGGTTTGCCGTCAACGAAGCTGTGCTGATCATTGCCGACGAGGCCGAATTTGCCCGTAGCGTTGTCGGCCGCTGGCAGATGGAACGTCTCGTTCCGGCTTTCACCTTGATGAGCAGCGACTTATGCCAGACTGCGAACTTTTCCGTTCACGGAATTGCGATTCTCGGTCCGCGGGTCCGCGGCCGTGAAGCAGTCTTGTCGGCGCTGGAAAATTCCGGCATTCCGGCCCTGGTGGTGGCAGCCGATGGCGATGCCAGCCAGGTTCGCAGTATGCGTCCGCGGGCGCTGGTTTTGCGCCAGACCGATGGTTGGCTCGATGTCCTGATTCAAATGGCGGGCGAGATACTTCGTCGCGCCGAAGCCCAACGTTATCTTCAGCACGCTGAGCAGGTAGTGGCGGCCAGCCAGCGCCATGCCACCCTGGGCCGTTACATGCTGGAAATGCGCCACGGCTTAAATAACTGTTTGACCTCGGTCCTTGGAAATGCCGAGCTTCTGCTGCTCGAACCGGGCATGCTCAGTGCAGAAGCCCGCGATCAGGTGCATACCATTCACACCATGGCGATGCGTATGCACGAAGTAATGCAGCGCTTTTCTTCATTGGAGAGCGAAATGCAGTTTGCCGAAAAAGGGTCTCATTCTGAGACAGCCCGTGTATCTCAGTCTCCTGTCTCCGGCGCATAATTCATCTGAAAATTTGCGGTAAATATCTGATTTACTTGGCAATTAAAAATATTGTTAATCATTCAGTGACAGGTGAGATGCTGTGGCTGAACAATTGCACCTTTCACTGGGATAATTACATAAGCAGAAAGCAGAATTGATCTCTTGGCTGACAGAAGACAAGTCGAACCGGCCGTACAACCGGCTTCGCAGGAAGCACAAAGCCAGGAGCAACAGAATTTAGACCAACAGAATCTAGACCAGCAGAGTTTGAATGAGCCGGTTGAAGCCGACCTGCAGAAGAGACTTCCCGAGCGACAGTATTGCGTCTTCCGTGCCGGCAGGGAACGGTTTTGCCTTTCCATGCTGGAGTTGGAAGAGGTAGTGGAGTGGCCGGCGGTTACGCCTGTTCCGCTGGCTCCGGCGTTTTTGATGGGAATTTTCAATTTGCGCGGTGCGATTGTGCCGATTGTCGATATCGCCTTCAGCGAGGGCCGCAGGCCGGACCTGCTCCCGCGGCATGTGGTTGTAGCCGTGTTGTCACAAGAACCGGGGCAGGACGTCGTGCGATTAGGAATTGCTGCCGATGAGGTGATTGGAACATTTGCCAGCTCCGGGCCGCTGCAATTGGAAGAGGCGCCGAGCGGCATAAGCCACTGCTGCGGCATGCTGCGGCATGAGGAAGATCGTTTGGCCTTGGCGCTTGATTTGAGAGGCATGGCAGAGGCATTTTCAATAGGAGTGATTTAGAAGCAGTTTGTCGTTTCTCAGTTCTCAGCAACGGCGAGTTTATTTCTGGGACTGGGTTTGGTTGTGGAGGCAGTTATGAAAGGCCAGTTAAAGACGGTCTTATGGATATTGGTGGCAGTGAATATCGTTGCCATCTTTACAGTTCTGTTTTTGTCTTACAGCGCGGGCAGGCAATCACCTGAAGCGGGTGTTTTCGACGTTGGGAATTGGTCGGGTACTTCGGCAATAAAGATGTGGTTCGCCTACTTGATTGCCTGTGCATTGCCCGTGGGGCTGATCTGGTTTTTAGGAAAGAAGCTGATCGAGCCGGTGCAGGAACTTACCGATTTTTCCGAGAAACTGGAAAGCGGCGACTACCGTTCGCGAGTACAGATCGAAACTCACGACGATTTTGGCCTGATTGCCGACAATCTGAATCACACCATGGAAAAGGTCGTCCTCCAGCTCTACAACCAAGAGGCCCAGGAAGCCCTGCAGAAGAGCGTCACTGAATTTCTCACCATTACCAGCCAGATTGCCCGTGGTGACCTGAGCCTGCGCGGCACTGTAACCGATGATGCCCTGGGCAACGTGGTGGATTCGGTCAACGACATGCTCGACAACTTTACCAAGCTGCTCGAGCGCGTACGCAAGGCGGCGATTGATGTCTCCAGCAGCGCCAACGAGATTCTGGTCTCTTCCGAGCAGATGGCCAGTGGCGCTACGCAACAGGACCAGGAGATCGGCAATACTTCCTCTGCGGTAGAAGAGCTCACTCGCTCCATGAAGCAAGTCTCCAATAATGCGGAAGCCAGCGCAGAGGCCGCGCGCCGCGCCCTTGATGCTGCTGAACAAGGCAACCGTTCTGTGCGCGACACGCTGGAGGGCATGCAACGCATCCGGGCTTCGGTGCAGGCCACGGCCAGGAAGGTCAAATCACTGGGCGAACGCTCTCTGGAAATCTCTGAGATTGTGAAGGTAATCAACGACATTACCGAGCAGACCAACCTGTTGGCCCTGAATGCAGCCATTGAGGCGGCGCGTGCCGGCGAGGCTGGACGCGGCTTTGCCGTGGTTGCCGACGAAGTACGCAAGCTGGCGGAGCATTCACGTACCGCCACGAAAGATATCGCTGCTCTCATCAAAGCCATCCAGGCTGAAACCAACGACGCCATGGTGGTGATGGAAGAGGGCACCAAGGAGGTGGAAGTGGGGGCGCGTCTTGCCGACCAGGCGGGCAGGGCACTGGAAGCCATTTCCATCGTGGTCCGTCAGTCGGCGGACCTGGTACAGCAAATTTCTCTTGCCTCCAAGCAGCAGGTGCGTGGTACGGAGGGTGTGGCCCAGGCGATGCAAATTATCAGCAACATCACACGGCAAACATCGCAAGGTGCTCGCCAGACAACCCGCACGGTTGAGAACATGGTAAAGCTCTCCGAACAGTTGAATGAAGCACTGTCGCAGTTCCGCATCAGCTCGCCGGCGCCGGTGGCCGGAAATGTAGTGGAAATCATGGCCGCTTCCCAGAGATAATATCCGGCAAGGTCCGTACGGCGGCGATAAGCACTTCGTTCATTGAGACAAGACTGGCCCTGGACTGACACCCCGTCGAATGACGGAAAAAAACCAATCCGCGAACGTGACCGTGACCGGGCATGAGCTTTCCGAGGTCTGCGCGCATATTGCAGAACGTTCTGGAATTCTTTTCGACAATTCCCAGGAGCGTCACTTCCCAGTCCGGATTCACGAATACATGCGCGCAAGAAAAATGCCGCATGTCTCAGACCTGCTGCGCGTTGTGCGTGCTTCCAGCCTGGAATACGATGAGCTGCTGGAACACCTGCTGGCCCAGGAAACTCATTTCTTGCGCCATCCTTCCGTTTTCACCGTATTCGAAAAAAAGGTGCTGCGCGAGATGCACCAGAAAAAGTTCTGGGAGAATCCCCGCAGCCTGCGAATATGGAGCGCAGGATGCGCCACCGGTGAGGAACCTTATTCCATCGCCATGGGGATTTGCGATTCGCTGGAGTTTGCCGGCGCCTGGAACATTCACATTCTGGCCACCGACATCAGCCGAAAATCTCTGCAACAGGCTGAGCGCGGTCTTTATTCGGCGCAGTCGCTTGTGGCGCTCAGTCCCCGGCAAAAAGAAACGTATTTCACCCGGCTGGGTGATCAATACCTGGTTCGGCCCCAGGTGCGCAACATGGTCTCCTTCGCGCAAATGAATTTGACGCAATCCGTGTATATGGGCCGCTTCGACATTATCTTTTGCGTCAATGTGCTGAATTACTTCAGTGAGACGCGCCGCGCTGCGCTGGTCCACCGTTTTTACGAGTACCTCGAATCCGGAGGATATCTTTTTGTTGGGCACGAAGAGCCCATCCCCAGGGCGAGTGGAAAATTCGAGGCCTCGACGCACGGTGATTTCATTCTGTACCAGAAACCGATTGCACCCAAACCCAGCAAGGGCGTGCACGGGATGGCTCGCCACAACGGAAAGGCTGAACGGAAAGCCGAACGGGAGAAGAACGCATGAAAAAAACGCCTCCCCATCGTCTTGCGCCATCCGCGGAAACCTTTCTGCACAACGCTTCCAAGCATTTGCAATTTCTGCGCGAGTATTCCGGCCTTCTGCTGGATCCCTATCCCATGCCGGAAGATATTGAGCGGCTTTTCGTTTCGGCGCAGACCTTGCGGGAGAGTGCTGCTTCCAGTGGCTTCCCGCTATTTTCCGAAATTGCCGGCAAGCTGGCGCACATCTTTCAGTACGCCATGAATACGACCCTGGGAGCAGATGCGACCGCGCCGATCGTGGAGTTTATCTCAGAAGCCGGCGCTCTCCTCGAGTCTGATCTTCTGATGATCAACACCAACGGAGTTGAGACAACCGAAGACATCAATGCCTTCCGCAAGAAGTATCCATTTGCGTTCAAGCAGCAGGGACCGGCGGTTGCTTCCAAGACCGGAAAAGCTGTGCCTTCAGCCGCAGGCGCTGCCCTATGGCAGGGAGTCGCGGAAGAGCCGATTATTTCTGCTGCACCGCAGGCGGAAATTCAAATTGCCGACCTGCCCCCGGATGGCGAAATATCCCAGGAAGTCCTGGAGTTTTTTATTCCTGAAGCAGAAGAACATCTCCAGGTTGTGACCGAGTGCCTGCTCTCGCTTGAAGCCAATCCACACGCCAATGAAGACATTCATCGTCTTTTTCGCGCAATTCATACGGTGAAGGGCGCAGCGGCACAAGTAGGATGGCGGCGCATTGCGCGCGTGGCCCATCGCGCAGAAGACCTGGTAGGCCGTCTGCGTGACGGATTGCTGCCACCCAGCGCTGAAATTGTGGATATCTGCCTGGAATCGGTAGATGTCCTGAAAAAGATCCTCTACAAACAATGGCCGGATGAAACCACGCTGCAGCTCTCGGTCAAGTTGCTGCTGATTCGCATCGCGAGCCTCGCCCCGGAAGAAGCTCCAGAACAAGCTGCAGAGACCGAAGCGAAATCTAAAGCTGCCGAGCCAGGAAAAAAATCCGCGTCAGCAAAAAAATCCGCCGCAGCTTCCGTTGAACCAGCTCCGACTCAACCTCCGCAGCCTTTCGCTCGCATCGAGATGAAACGGCCGCGCACAGAGAAGAATCTAGCCGCGAAAGAAGAAATCCGGATTTTGCCTGCCGCCCGCCTGGATGAGCCTATCGCTTTGCCGCTGTCTAAGTCTGTCCGCATCTCTCTCGAGCGCCTGGACCAGATGTTGAATGCGGTAGGCGAGTTGGTGATCAACCGCACGCGTATGCGCGGACGCATGGCCGAGCTGGCGCGCTTGGCCGATGCCCTCAATTTCACCAGGGAACGCATCTCCGAAAAAATCTCCGAGTTCCAGGAAAAATACGAGTTCGGCAAACTCACTCTCTCCCGTCCAACCTCGCAGCCGGGAGGCGGTTTCAGTAAATCCGGCTTTGGCGGTGAGACGGCCTGGGTGAGCGGCGAGCGCGAAGCCTCCCTATTTCGGGAAACCTCCAGCCGCACCAAGTTTCCCAATTTCGGCGATTTGGAGCTGGATCGCCAAGACGACTTCAGCGTTTTTTCCCACTCGCTCTCAGAAATTTCGTCGGATATCGCAGAGCTTCTGACCCAAGTGGATCGTCTGGTGCGCCGCATGGATTCCGACGTGGACGATTTCACCAAGCTTACCCGTGGTCTGCAGGATGAGATCACGCGAGCGCGTATGGTGCCCATCGGCAATCTCTATACCCGCCTTTCGCGCGCCGCCCGCGATGCCGCCAAGGCCAGCGGCAAGCAGGTGGAGCTTGCGCTCTCTGGCGCAGAGACCGAGCTCGACAACAACATCATCCAGCAGATTTCCGATCCGCTCATTCACCTGGTACGCAACGCAGTGGCCCACGGCGTGGAGCGCGGCGTAGACCGTTATCACGCCGGAAAAAGTGAAGTCGGCAAGGTGGCCGTGCGCGCCTATCCTCGTGGCAACCACATTTTTATTGAGGTGGAAGACGACGGCCATGGCATTGATTTTGACCGCGTACGCAACACGGCAGTCGAGGCAGGACTGGTAAGCGCCGCAGACGCGCCCAAGCTGAGTGAGCGCGAATTGCTGGAGTTTCTCTTTCATCCCGGCTTCTCTACCGCTCCTCATAAGACCGAGCTGGCCGGACGCGGCGTTGGTTTAGACGTTGTGCGCGCCAACCTGAATGCCTTGAATGCCGAGATTGAAGTGGATACGCAAAAGTTGCTGGGCACGCGTTTCACCCTCAAGGTTCCCCTGACGCTTATCATCTCGCAGGCGCTTTTCGTACGCTGCGGCAGCTCTACCTTTGCTTTCCCGCTGGCTTTTGTGGAAGAGATTCGTCGCGTGAAGATCAACGACCTTGAAGAATCCGACGGCAAGCTGTTTACCAAGGTCCGCGAGGTTGTGACCGAAGTCGTGCGGCTTGATGCGCTCCTTCAACTGGAACCGGTTGAGCCGGTCAACGACCACTATCGCATGGTGATGGTCAGTGCCAGCGGACGGCAGGTAGGCGTAATTGTTGAAGACGTTCTCCGCCAGGATGAAATCGTGGTCAAGAGCTTGGGTGAATATCTGCGCAACGTGAAATTGTTCCCCGGAACTACGATCGCTCCCGATGGCACTTTGATTCTGTTGGTTGATCTGAACCGGTTGCTGGTGGGTGAATCTGCCGAGCGGCGTCCGCTGATGGCCCACACCCATCCTAATGTAACGCGGATTTACGCTCCCGAAATGGCCGCCGCGGTCCACAGCTCTGTTCCCGCAGCGGCTACCGATGTTGTGGCCGAAGAAAAAGTCATTATTCTTGCTGATGACTCCATCAGCGTACGCAAGTTTGTCGGCCGTATGTTGGAAAAAGCCGGCTACCGCGTCAAGCTCGCCTCCGACGGCCTGGAGGCGCTGGAAATGCTGGGCCGCAGCAACTGTGACTTGCTGATTACCGACCTCGAGATGCCTCGTACCAACGGATACGAGCTGCTGGCCCTGCTTCGCGAGCAACCTGAGATTAATCGTGTTCCTGTCGTGGTCGTAACCTCCCGCGCCGGTGTCAAATATAGGGAGCACGCTCTCAAGGAAGGCGCCGCCGCGTTCCTGGTGAAGCCCGTGCAAGAGGAGCAATTAATCGCGGTCGTGAACGAGTTGACTGACCTGAAACAAAAGAAGAAAACAACCGCACCTGCAGCCAACATGAATATTGCGCACACCGCCAGTGAATTGGCCAAAAATCTGTTGCAGGACCGCGTCTCTCAGAATCCGGTCCCGAACGGCTGAAAAACTTTGCAAGCAAAGGAAAAATTGCCGTTCCAGGGATAGTGGGAGACACAACCATGAAACCATTCCAATGCAGGGCAGCATCGTGCGCGGCACTCTTATTGTGCGTTCTCTTTACATCGGCCCTCGTGCTTGGGCAGAGCGCGCCGGGAGAAATCACCGGACACAAGCTCCCTCCGCCGGGAGAGCCAGTCCAGGGCACTACATCCAAAATGTCTGAAGTAGAGTACGACATCGTAAACGGCCTCGAAACCCAGAAGCAGGCCGAGATGCTGCTGCAATTTGCCATCTCCCATCATCGTGGCGCCACCAACGAGATTAAGCGGCGCGCGCCCCAGTGGGTGGGCAAAATCCAATACACCGATTCCCTGAACACTTTGCTTGAAGTGGCGCTCAACGGAGACGATCTGCGCGTGCGGGCCGCTTCCTGCGAAATTGAACTCGCTGCCTTCGGCATTCACAAAAGCGAGGAAGAAGCCGAAAAATTGATTCACGCAGTCGAGAACAATGCTTCCAAGGAGTTGACAGCCATCACCGAACTTGGGCTGTTGGCCAACCGTGGCGTTGAGCCTGAGCGAATCCACAACGAACTGCGGGCATGGATGCGCTCCGAGGATGAGCAAGTCCGCTATACCGCAGTTTCAGCAATTTCATTTATCGGTACAGACGACACCGTGCCTGATCTGGTGAATGCCTTCCATCATGATTCTTCGGACTATGTGCGCGTCCAGGGCGGCGGATGCGGTTTGGCCCACTGCGGAATGCTGACTCGTGCTCAACGAATGTTGGCGGTTCCCGGTTTGATTGAAATGGTGGAAGACAAGCAGCTCGATGAAGACACCCGTCCCTACGGTTATCGCGCGCTCCGCGAGATTACAGACCAGGAGCTGGGCGATGATCCAGTAAAATGGAAAGATTGGTACGCCGCGCATGGCGGTGAAACCACGGAGCGTTTCCGCCGCTTCCAGACCGAATCCGAAGCCCAGCCATAACCTCCTTGGCACTAAATTTCTGCCCTGAGTCTGCCGAAAGGAAATGGCGAAATCCCTGTTGTGCCTGGTTCCTCTGCGTTCCTTTGCGCCCTCTGCGGTGAAACAGATGAACGCCGATCCAAATTAACCCAGCGTCATCCGCCTGTGCTGGACTATTGTTGCTCATACGCTTGCTTTAGAGCTTTTATGTCAATTTTGTCCATTTGAAGCATTGCCTTCATGACCCTTTTTGATTTCTCAGCATCTTTGTCTTGCAACATTTTGCCTAAAGCCGAGGGAATGATCTGCCACGACAGACCATATTTGTCCTTGAGCCAGCCGCATCTTTCTTTTTTCCCGCCTTCAGAAAGCTTCTCCCACAGCTCGTCTACTTCTTGCTGCGTCTCACAGTTCACGAAAAAGGATATGGCCGGCGTGAAGGTGAATTGCGGGCCGCCGTTGAGTGCGAAAAAGTCTTGTCCATCGAGTTGGAATGTCGCCGACATGACCGTCCCCTTCGGTCCTGGTCCTCCTTCTCCATATCGACTAACGCGCACAACCTTCGAATTCTTGAAGACAGAAACATAGAAATTCATCGCCTCTTCGGCTTTGCCGTCGAACCACAAGAACGGAGTGATTTTTTGCATATAGTTTCCTTTAATTATTTTTTAATTTACCGCCAACATCTCAGCGAGCTTGTCGTAGCTCGCAGCTACGCCACTCTCCATGGGGGACTTGAGAACGCCGTCGCGTGTCTCGCGCGACTCGTAGAGCACCGTCTGCGTGATTGTGGTCTTTCCGCCCTGCTCAACCAGGAGGAGCGTGCCTACTGCCTCACCCGGGTACCAGGCCTCGTCGAACTTCTCGGTGGCGACAATCCGCTCCGGCGCCACAATTTCGCGGTAGACGCCGCCCATCCCCATTTCATTTCCGTTGACGTGGCGCCACACGTAGCGGTAGCTGCCGCCGACTCTCAGATCTATTTCGCAGACCGGCATTGACCAGCCCGGCGGCCCGAGTAACCAGCGTTTGACCAGTTCGGGCTTGGTGAAAGCGTCGAAGACCATGCGGCGCGGCGCGTCGAGGACGCGTGTCATCACGATCTCCCGGTCGCCACGCGTTGTTACTTTCAAAGTTCCACTGCTCATTGGTGTTTTCTCCTGGCGATTGGTATTTTCCCGTGACGCTTCGTGCGTCCACCTTTTTTCTCTTCGAACTTCATCTGGCCGAGCAGGGCATCGAGGCGCTGGAAGTTGCTCTCCAAAACCTGCCGGTAGCGCTCCAGCCAGTCGGTGGCCTCCGCGAGCGGCTTGGCTTCGAGCCGGCGCGGCCGGCGCTGCGCGTCGCGGCCGCGCGAAATCAGGCCGGCGCGCTCCAGAACTTTAAGGTGCTTGGAGATCGCGGGCTGGCTCATCGCGAACGGCTCAGCCAGCTCCATTACCGACGCCTCACCCGAGGCCAGCCGGGCCAGGATCGCCCGCCGCGTGGGATCAGCCAGCGCTGCGAACGTTGCGTCAAGGCGATCAGGGGTCATTTGTTCCATAACTTATCGGTTGTATAACCGAAAAGTTATATTACTGCCGCAACGAATCGACTGTCAAGCCCCGCAAAGGGGTCTGCTGTCATGCCGCAGCAGGGCATTCTCGGGAAAATTCGTATTTGGGAAAACTCGAAACTCGAAACTTGAAACCCGAAACTACTTTGATTTTGCCGACGTAACGCGGCCAAGCAGAGCAGGTGACTTCATTCGCCGGCAGTATTCCTCAAAGTTCGGGCGCGGTCCCTTCCAGCCAAGGTCCTCGACCGTATCAAAAACGGGAACATCCAGGCGCAGGGTTGCGAGGGTGCGAAACAACAGAGCGTCGTTCCATGCGTTGAATAGCGATTCCGAGAGCGTGCGCGCCTTCTTGATCGAGGGGTGCCACTCCCGCCATTCCTTCGGAATATCTTCAAGGTGGGGGTATCGGGACAAGGTAAGAGATGCAGCTTTCAGGCCCCATCCTGGCACACCTGGGAAGCCATCTGCACTGTCGCCGACCACCGCCAGGTAATCCGGAATGGATTGCGGCTTCACCCCGAACTTGGCCACAACGCCGGCTTCATCGCGCAAGATTTCGCGCCTGCGGTCCAGTTGAACGACTCGTGTGCCCACAACACACTGACTGAGGTCTTTATCCGGCGTACAAATGAACACCTGCTTCACACTGCGATCTTTGGCTGCTTTGGCGGCGGCGGAAGCGAGCGCGTCATCGGCCTCATAGTAGACCATGGGCCACACCACCACTCCCATGGCTTCGAGCGCTTCTTCCAGAATGGGAAACTGCGAGAGCAACTCCGGAGCCACACCTTCGCTGGTCTTGTATCCCGGATACAGATCGTTGCGAAACGACTCCACGACCTTATCGGTTGCCACCCCAATATGGGTTGCACCGCGTTCGATCATGGACCAAACGGAATTCAGCACACCACGTACTGCGCCGACTTCCTTGCCGTTCGCATCTTTCGCAGAGGGCACAGCGAAAAAGTGCCGGAACAATTCATACGTCCCATCAACCAAGTGCACATCCATGCGGCTGATCAGCTTTCT
>Ga0210384_10001971_pt1 | contig 26202 bp, 19 predicted proteins | sample IncBWH2MmetaG_FD_160574 | JGI IMG/M metagenome (GOLD analysis project Ga0210384, IMG submission 160574) | Forest soil microbial communities from Barre Woods Harvard Forest LTER site, Petersham, Massachusetts, United States - Inc-BW-H-2-M | ecosystem: Environmental > Terrestrial > Soil >...
TCCGCGACTTCCTTCTCCTTGCCGGGCTTCGCGTCCAAACGAACCCAGAGAGCAACATGAACACCAGACATGATCGACTCCACTTTGAGGGCAGTGTCTTCGAGCTGAATATAACCCAACTCGAGATTTGAGTTGTCACAGACTTGTCTCGGTCGAATGGAAATGGCCAAGAAAAGGCCGCCCGAGAGGGCGGCCCTGTTACGTTGGATTGCTTCCGACTTACTGTGCGGGTGGTTTTTCTTCCATCTTCTTTGGCGCTGCCGGTGCATTGGCCTTGGGCTTCCAGAAATCCGGATCGGCCTTGATCCACTCGTCCGACACGTAGCTCATTTTAGGACTGAAGGCGAACCAGTTGTGCTGGCTCGATTCAATCGTCGCCGCTTCGAGTTCGCTGAACTTCTTCATGTCGTCCCCCAGGGCCGCCATGAATTTCTTGCTTTGGTCGAACGACTGGTCGATCTCCGAGGCAGATTTCATGGGATTGAAGACTACCCAAGTTCCGCCTTCCTGGCCGTAAATGGCCTGGTACGTCGCCCAATGAACGTCGGGGATCTTTTGATAGGCAGCAATGACCATCTTCACCAGAGTGTCCCAATCCTGGTTATGTCCCGGACGGACCCGGTAAAGGGAAATCTCGAAATAACGCATGTGCGCGATATCCACCGCGGAACGCAGGCTGTAATCATCCCGGTAAAGCAGCGCGGTGGCATCGAAATCGCTTAACAGATCGCCGTCGGCAACCGAGGCCCGTTCGAGCGCGGCGGAAAGCACCGCGTTCTTCTGCACGGCCATATAGTCCTTCTCCCAGGCATCGAACGAATCATAGGCAGTCAGAAACAGAGCTCGTGGCTTACCGCTAAGCGCATTCACCGCAAGATAGTGCGTCGGCCATTTTGCGCGCGTCATGGCTTGCACGAAAGCGCTCTCGAATTTCTCATGCAGCGCCCCGGCTTTGCCCGGCTTGATAAATTCTCTTTGGATTGAAAGCACCTTGGGTGGCGGAGTTGTCTCCTGCGCAGCCGCGATGCCCAGTCCCCCGACTAGCACACATGTCCCCAAAAGCAACCCTGTGATTCTTTTCATGGATGCTGACCTCCTCGGTCGTGAGATAGATTGGATTGAGTTTTGGAAAGGGCCTGACCCCAGCAAGCGAAAGCGGAACCCGAAGTTGCGCGGAGAGTATCCGAGTGTCAGTGCCGAAGTCAAGCTTGAAGGCCTTGACAGCTTGAAGGCCTTGACATCTTGAAGGCCAGGGACTTAGAGGACGGGCGTCCCGCCCGTCCTCATCAAAGAAAAAGGCCGCCAGGGTAGCGGCCTTCAGAAACTAGAAACAAGAAACCAGAAACTGTTATCTATTAGTCTCCCAACACTGGTTCCGCCTCCGACTTCGCCGGAGTGCCGTTACCTTTCGCCGGAGCAAGAGCGCCCAGCGGGATGAAGCCATTCTCTGCCACCACCGGCTTCTCCTTCAGCACGACTTCGCGATAGAGCGCAGCCATGCGGGCGTTGTATGCCGGATCTTCCTTCTGCTTGGCGTCGCGGGCCCGCATCTTTTCCTCTCGCGAGTTCTTGGCGATGCCCAGCTTGTCCAGATCGTGCTGCTCTTCGTTGGTGACCAGCTCTTCCTTGAGCACGAGTGCATGTTCGACTGAATCCATCTTCACGTTCTTGCCACCCGCGAAGATTTCGTGGCGTCCATGCTCTTCGTACCACTTGGTGAGCGTGGCGGTCATGTGCATCTTCTCAATGATATTGCGCCAGCCCACGCCGGTGTTGTAGGCGCAGAAGGAAATCTCACCTTCCTGCGTGGCGTAAGGAATGATGCACTGCTCGGTGCGCCGGAAATCGTAGTTGAACAGGTCCTGGAACCACATTCCGGCGATAAACAAGAAGTTCCAGCGGTCCTGGCGGCGCTTCATCACGTCATCAATCGTGCGATCCGGACCGACCTTGCCGTAGTTCTTTCCCGTGGCATTGAAGTTCTTGTCGAACTTCTTGAGCAGGTCCATCAACTTGAAGTGTGTCGGCGACTGGAATGGATCGTAGTTCTTCATCAAACACAGCGCCATGCCGACGACGGTAAGAAACTTGCCACGAGCGGCATCGTTGACCTTGGCAATGTCCTTGGCCAGCTGATCGCCCTTCAGGAAGGCGGTCACCGGAACCGCTTCCTTGGTTTCCTTGTCAATCATGAGCGCCATACCGGTGCCGCAATTCGGGTGGCAGCCACAGCTCAATTGGCCCCAATCGTTATTAGAGTCGTTGACGTGCATCAGGTCGGCCCAATCAGAGAAGGTTCCCATGAACGAAATCGGGAACCAGTCGCGGGAGGGTTCGCCTAGGCCAGTCTGGTTTTTCACGTCGTGCGCCAGATGAGACAGAGTGTAGCGCTGCGCCTCGCGACGATCATCGGTGACAGCTTCATCACGTCCAGTGAACGAAACCGGCTGGAACGACAGGAATCCGATGGTCTTAGGATTGTCCAGCGCGAACTTGATGATGCGTCCGACCTGCTCGTTATTGATTCCGTTGACGATGGTCACGACCGGCACAATCTCGATACCCGCCTTGTGCATGTTCTCGATCGCCTTCAGCTTCACATCGAACAAGTTGCCGACTTTGCGGTGCGCGTTGGCGGCGTTGCCAATTCCGTCAAATTGCAAGTACGCATAGCGCATGCCGGCTTCAGCGGCCTGCTGCGCGAACTCGAAGCTCTTGGCGAATTCAATTCCGTTGGTTGCGGCCTGGACTGAGTTGTATCCCACCTTGCGGGCGTAGCGGACGGCATCCAGGAAGTAGGGCGAAAGCGTAGGCTCGCCACCGGAGAACTGCACCGACATCTGGCGGCGCGGCTTGATGGTGATGGCGTTGTCCAGCATGGTCTTGATGTCTTCCCAGCTCAACTCGTGAACGAAGCCCACCTGGTTGGCGTCCATGAAGCAGGGATCGCACATCATGTTGCAGCGGTTGGTAAGGTCGATGGTGAGCACCGAGCCGCGTCCGTATTTGACGGTCGAAGACCCATGGTGATGCAGTTTCTCGTCATTGTGGGCGCGGATATCGCGGCCGGGAAACACTTCCTCCAGGTGACGCGAGAAGTCAGTGTCTATCGACATCACGTCTTCAAAGTGGCCGTGGATGGCGCAGTCTTTCACCATCAGGATCTTGCCGTCGCGCTCGACGATTTCGGCCTTGATCTCGCCGACTTTTTCGTTCATCAGCACTTCGTACGGCAGCTTGCCGTCGAGGATCTGCTGACGGATTTCAGGAATACACTTGGGGCACAGCGAGTCAGTGGAGCGCGGCCAGCCCAGCGGCGGCTTGGTCTTCTCATAGGACTTCAGCAGCGGCTTCTCCGACCACTTCGGCGTTGGCGACGGGTTCTGCTTGATCTTGTTCAGGCTATTGAACACCACCCACGCGCCTTTGGCGGCGACTGTGACTGCTTTTTCCATGTACTTCACTGGCTTGTGCATGCGTTCTCGCTTTCCTGTGCGGGTATGCCGCGGCAAACTGCAACTTCAGCCGCAGATTTCCGATTTCAACTCTGTCTGAACCGGCAGTTGCCGGTTCTCTTGCGCTATTCACCCGAGAAGCGCCGGTTAGCGTCTTCTGTCTGATGGATTGACTCGACCTTATGTTATTGAAGACACGGGAGAAGCACGAGCAGATGTCAACGAAAGGGGAAAAACGGGGGTTTAGCGGGGGAATCGAGCATTGGATGGTGCGTAAAGTATTGAAAAGGAACGAGTACTATCTTGATTCTCAATCATGGTAGAGCCTCAGCGGTAGAACCTTGCGGTAGCGGGCAAAGTCGGGGTCTGTGGTGAAGACTTCCCATCCGCGGAGATAGGCGACGGCACAAATCAGAAAATCTATAGCCGACCCGGCGATGCCACGGGCACGGCACGCATTGTTGATGCGTGCCGCTTCCTCATAATCCTGGACCCGGACTTGGGGTTCGTCGAAGGCCCGCAAAGCGTCACGCACCTTGCGAAAGCTATCTTCCGCCCGTATTCCCGAAAGCAATTCCTGGCGGACCGGGCCGACAATTTGCGCACGGCCGTCCTGCACTAATTCCTGCAACGCGGTTTTCAGATCCTGCTCCGCCGGACTCAGGTCCGTCTGTTTTCGTCGCAGGGCCAGCGACCAGACGGAAGTGTCCACCAGCACCATCATGAGTGCTTCCGGCGGCGTTCGGTTTTGTAGTCGTATTTCGGGTCAAAATCTATTGTGCCGAAAGCATCCAGGATACGGAGTTGCTTGCGCCGTTTCACGTACTCGGCAAGCGCAGCGGACACGGCTTCTCTCTTGGTCTTGTGCCGGCCGACACGTCGAGCCTCTTCGATCAATTGGTCATCCAGTGCCAGGTTGGTTGCCATGTGTGTATTTTTACACATCCTAGTGTGTAACACAAGCTGGAACTCGGGCATTCGGCGGCATTCTCTTTGCCGCTATCAGATCAATCGAGCCTCGGGAGGATTGCAATCGGCGAGAGCCACAAACTACCCACGAACCACGTAGGGGCAGATGTCCGCATCTGCCCAGTCGAGCAAAGCTCGACCCGGTTTTTTATGCCGCTAAACAATAGCGGAGCTTCGCTCCGCCGGGCAGATGAGGACATCTGCCCCTACGCGAGCAGTTCAGCAGTCGCGATGTCTTCCAGAGCGCAGCCAACACTCTTGAATAGCGTGATCTCATCGGCGCCCGTTCTCGCCAGCTTTTTTCCACTAGTGAGTTCATGAAGATCGCCAGCCACGTGGGCCTGACCGATCACGCCTTCCTGCATCGGGATGAGCAGGTCACCTGCCTCCCGGGGGGCGCCTTGATAGCTTTCCACGAAAACACGGGCGCGCTGTACGGTAGTGGAGTCCACCTCGCGGGCGTGGGGTTGAAAAGTTCCCACCAGATTCAGGTGGACGCCGGCACGGAGCAGGTTGCCATCGAACAGGGGCGTCTGGGAAGAAGTGCAGGTGCAGAGCACATCGGATTCGGAGGTGCAGGTTCTGGCGTCAGCAGCTGCGACAGGCAAGCCAGTCTCAGCGGACATTCTCTGCGCGAAGTTCCGGGTCGCCTCTGCGTCCCTGCCACAAACCAAAACCTGCTCAAAGCGGCGGACGCGAGGAATGACTTTGATATGCGCCCGCGCCTGCCGACCAGTTCCGAATACTCCCAAGACGTTCACCTGTTCGCGCGCCTGGAATTTTGTCGCCACAGCGGATGTTGCCGCGGTGCGCAGATCGGTGAGATAGTTTGCCGGCACGATTGCCAACGGGCTGCCTGTCTGCGGGTCAAGCAGCATGTAGGTGGCCTGAATCCTGTCTTCAGAGCGTTGCGGTTTTTCCTGCACTACCACCAGTTTCATGCCCAAGGCATGGCCCGCGCCGTCGTAACAAGGCATGGTCTGAAATATGCCGCCGGACATTGGCAGGTTGGACCGTGGCGGAATGACGGTGGAGAGATAACGATCGCGAAAGGCCGACTCGATGGCAGCAATCACCCGATCGGGATCGAGCCGCTCTCGAACCTCGTCTTCGGTCAGAACCTGCATGGGGTGAAAGAATAGCGCAATATCCGCACACCAGCGTGGCCCATGGCAAGGCGATCAGGTAAGATACTTCGCGCCGCGCCAAAGACGGTCCTTCGATCATGAACCGCGAATACCACAAAGGCTACAGCTCCGAACTGCATCGCGATATGGAACTGCTGGTTTTCGGACACGCCGGCACCCCCCTGCTGGTGTTCCCCACTTCTCAGGGCAGGTTTTTTGAGTATGAAGACCGCGGCATGATTGGGGTGCTGGCGCCGAAGATCGATGTCGGCGAGGTGCAGGTGTTCTGTCCCGATGCCGTCGACAGCGAGAGCTGGTACAACAAGGGCGTCCATCCCCGGGTGCGCGTGCTACGCCACTTGCAATACGAACGTTACATCCTGCACGAAATGCTTCCCTTTTTGCGATGGAAGAACAATGCGTACCGGCTGGCGGTTACGGGCTGCAGTTTCGGCGGCTACCATGCGATGAATTTCTCGCTCAAACACCCTGACCTGGTCACTTTCTGCGTCAGCATGAGCGGCGCTTTCGATATCCATCAGTTTCTGGATGGGTACTACGATGACGACTGTTACTTCAACTGCCCACCCGATTTTCTGCCGCACATGAGTGACGACTGGTTTCTCAGCCGCTACCGGAAGATGAACATCGTCCTGGGATCGGCTGACTGGGATATCTGTCTGGACCAGAACATCAAGTTTTCGGCCATTTTGAATGCCAAAGGAATTCCGCACTGGCTGGACGTGTGGGGAGACAACTCCAAGCACGATTGGCCGTTGTGGCAGAAAATGGCAGTAAAATATTTTTCGTGATGCTGTCGTCGCGGCGAGTGTCATCCTGAGCGCAGTGGAAGGAGCCCTAGCAGCTTAGGTGGTGTTGGGGAGCTTGAGGTTTTAGGAATACGGTGAGACGTCACGCATTGTGATAACCATAGGGGTCCTTCGACTGCGCGGCTGCTTCGCTTCGCGAAGCAGCCACTCCGCTCAGGATGACAGCGGGAGGTAATGATGAAGAAAATCGGCGTGATGTTCGGCATGGAAAATACCTTTCCCCCCGCGCTGGTGGAAAAGATCAACAGCATGAAGGTCGACGACGTGAAGGCGGAGTTCGTCAAGCTGGGCGGGGTCAAGATGGCCGATCCCAGCGGCTATCGCGTCATCATCGATCGCATCTCACAGGACATCCCCTTCTATCGCGCCTTTCTGAAGAATGCGGCCCTGAGCGGAACGATCGTCATCAACAACCCGTTCTGGTGGAGTGCCGATGACAAGTTTTTTAACTACGCGCTGGCGTCCAAGCTGGGGGTTGCCATTCCGCCCACGGTGATTCTGCCGCACCATAAGCATCCCGAGGGCACGACCGATCAGTCCATGCGCAATCTGATTTATCCGCTGAACTGGGAGGAGATTTTTGATTACGTGGGCTTCCCTGCTTTCCTAAAGCCATATTCGGGCGGCGGATGGAAGCATGTCTACAAAATCCACTCGCCGGAGGAGTTTTTCCATCACTACAACCAGACCGGCGACCTGTGCATGACTCTGCAGCATGGCGTCGAGTTCAAGGAATATTTCCGCTGCTATGTCGTTGGACAGGAAAGAGTGCACATCATGCACTACGATCCGAAGCTCCCGCATCATGAGCGCTATGTGAAAAATCCTGCGCCTGCCGATCCCAAGTTGCTGGACCGCGTGGTTAAAGATTCGCGGACGCTGTGTCGGGCTCTGGGTTACGACCTGAACACGGTCGAATTCGCGGTTGAAGATGGCGTCCCGTACGCCATTGATTTTCTCAATCCGGCGCCCGATGCCGATATTCATTCCGTGGGCCGGGAGAATTTCGATTGGATCGTGAATGCGGTCGCCGAAATGGCTGTAACCAAAGCGCTTAGCGATGAGAGTCCAGCCCAAGAGCTGCGCTGGGCAGCGTTTCTCGCGGGAGAAAATGCAGCGGAAGTTGCTAAAGCGAAGACTCCAGCGAAAAAGAAAGCAAGAGCGTAATGCCGTTCTTTGCTCGCAAAGACACCCTTCGGGTTTCAGCAGCGGATTGCTATACTAGTCCCCGCTTCAGGAAGGCTGCCTATGCTTCCGACTTTCACCATCGGAATCGAAGAAGAATATCAGACCGTTGATCCGGTCACGCGCGACCTGCGTTCCCACATCCACGCCGAGATTATCGAGAAGGGCAAACTGCTGCTGCAGGAGCGCGTCAAGGCTGAGATGCACCAGTCTGTGGTCGAGGTCGGGACTTCGGTCTGCAGCAATATTAAAGACGCCAAAGAAGAGGTCAAGAAGCTTCGCCGCGACATGATCGCGCTGGCCAAGGAGAACGGCCTGCGGCTCGCTTCTGCCGCCACTCATCCTTTTGCCGACTGGCGGGTGCAGGAGATCACGGAAGACATCCGTTACAAGAACATTGTTGAAGACCTGCAACTGGTGGCTCGGGCCAATCTGATCTTCGGCCTGCACGTCCACATTGGCGTCGAGGATCGCGAGACTGCGATCCAGTTGATGAACCATGCCCGCTATTTTCTGCCGCACATCCTGGCGCTTTCGACCAATTCCCCATTCTGGTTGGGAATGAACACCGGCCTGAAATCCTATCGCTGCAAGGTGTTCGACAAGTTCCCGCGCACCAATATTCCCGACTACTTCCCCAGTTGGGGAGAGTACGAGAATTTCATCAAACTGCTGATCAAGACCAACTGCATCGACAATGCCAAGAAAATCTGGTGGGACATTCGTCCCCATCCATTCTTTAATACGCTGGAATTCCGGATTTGTGACATTCCCATGCGGGTGGATGAGACGATCGCTCTCGCGGCGCTGATCCAGGCCACCATTGCCAAGCTGTATAAGCTCTATACCGCGAACCAGGGATTCCGTCTCTATCGCCGCGCCTTGATCATGGAGAACAAGTGGCGGGCGGCGCGTTATGGACTCGAAGGCAAGCTGGTTGATTTCGGCAAGCAGACCGAAGTTTCCGCCCGCGAGCTGGTGCTGGAATATCTGGAGTTCGTCGACGATGTGGTGGACGAGCTCGATTCCCGCGAAGAGCTTAACTACATCCATGAGATCCTGAATAGCGGTACTGGCGCCGACCGCCAATTGCGGGTATTTCGTGAGACCGGCGATCTGAAGAAGGTCGTCGACTACATCATCGAAGAAACGGAAGTGGGACTGGCCGAGACTGAGGCCCAGGCCCCCGTTAGAAAAGTAGGGTAATGAACCTTCCTGCCAGTCAAGCCAACCGCGAGCTGAGCACGCTCTCTTTCGATCCAGAACTTACTCCCGGCGCACGCAATGCGGTCAACGTGTGCCTGCGCATTCAGCCCAGCGAGAAAGTCACCGTTATTACCGACGAGGCGACCCGGGAAATCGCCGCCAGCCTGGTCCACGAACTGGAGACGATAGGCGCGCCGTACCGGGCCTGGATTCTGGAAGAGCTCGCTACCCGCCCGCTGACCGATCTGCCGCGAGAGATCGTGGATGAGCTCGAGACCAGCCAGGTCAGCATCTTCGCGGTGCAGGCGCAGGCCAATGAATTGCGCTCGCGGATGCAGATGACCGACGTGGTAAACCGCCGCAAGATTCGCCACGCCCACATGGTCAACATCAACCATCAGATCATGCTGGAAGGTATGCGAGCAGATTTCCTCAAAGTGGATCGCATCAGCACCAAGGTTGTAGAAACGGTGCGGCGCGCGAAACAGGTGCGGGCCAAGACTCCCGCCGGAACGGATCTTACCGCCGACCTGAGTCCGGATTATCGCTGGCTCAAGACCAGCGGGATAATCAGTCCTGATAAATGGGGCAACTTGCCCGGCGGCGAAGTGTTTACCACTCCAGGCGAAGTCAACGGAACTTTTGTGATCGACGGGGTCGTAGGCGACTGGCTGTGCGCGAAGTTTGGCAACTTGCGGGAGAATCCGCTGACCATTCACGTCAAAGGTAATCGCCTGACCGACGCCCATTCCACGAACCACGAATTGCAAGAGGATTTCTGGCGTTACACCCATACCGACGAAAACAGCGATCGCGTGGGCGAGTTTGCCATCGGTACGAACATTGAACTGAAAGATGTGATCGGACAGATCCTGCAAGATGAGAAATATCCCGGCGTGCATATCGCCTTCGGCAATCCCTATGGCGCGCATACCGGAGCGCAGTGGTACTCTTCCACGCATATTGACGTGGTCGGCAGGAACTTCGACATCTGGGTGGACGAGGCGCAGATCATGCGGAATGGGCAGTTCCTGCTGGAAGCGTAGTGGTTTATCACCAGCCACGTGGGGACAGCCGCCCTCGGCTGTCCGGTCGAGCGAAGCTCGACAGTTTTTCCGGCACTACAAATAAGCGGAGTGTTCCTCCGCCGGACAGCCGAGGGCGGCTGTCCCCACGTGGTCTGTGGCGAATTTCAGCCTTATCATGATTCCCGCCCTTCGACAGCAATTCAACGCGAACTACACCCCGGAAAAATATCAGCGCCTGCTCAAGCTGTTGGAAGGGCGTTGTGGGACACCGGTCAAATTTCGCGTGTGCGAGACGCCTTGCTTCTTGCCTAAACCGTTGCTTGACCAGATGGCAGAGTACGGCAAGGAACTGATCCAGCAACTCAACGGCATTGAGTATCGCAAGGCCTCCTCGACGGCCATCCCAGATCAGTTCAGGGTCCCACATGAGCCGTCTCGGCCACTCTTTGTGCAAGTGGATTTCGGACTGGTGCGCGACCAGTCAGGCAAGCTGCAACCCAAGTTGGTTGAATTGCAGGGCTTCCCTTCTCTCTACGCCTACCAGGCGATGCTTTCGCAATCCTATGGAGAAGTCTTTGGTCTCGATCGAAACCTGCCATATCTGATGGGCGGGCTCGATTGGGTAAGCTACAAGAAATTATTGCGCCGGGCTATTGTCGCCGACCACGATCCCAGTCATGTGATTCTGATGGAGATCGACCCGCTGCACCAGAAAACTCTTCCTGATTTTCTGTTGACGGAGAAACTCCTGGGAATAAAGACGGTCGCCATAACCGACGTCCGCAAGGTAGGAAAATTCCTGTTCTACGAAAACGCGGGCAAGCGGACGCCGATCATGCGCATCTACAACCGCGCCATCGTGGACGAGATGGTACGCAAAGATTTAAAGATTTCTTTCCAGCTCACCGATGAGGTTGAAGTGGAATGGGCTGGGCATCCCAACTGGTTTTTCCGCCTGAGCAAGTTCTCCCTGCCGTATCTGAAACACGAGTGTATGCCCAAGACCTGGTTTCTGGATCGAGTGGAACAGATACCGAGGGACTTGGAGCACTACGTTGTCAAACCGTTGTTCTCCTTCGCCGGTCTGGGTGTGATCATTAATCTGACAGCACAGGATTTGGCCGCCATTCCCAGAGAACAACGTTCGCAGTACATTCTTCAGGAACGCATGAATTTTGAGCCTGTGGTGGAAACGCCCTTGGGTGCCAACAAAGTGGAAGTACGCGTCATGTACATCTGGCTGGATGAACTACTGCCGGTGATGACCATCATCCGCATGGGCCGCGGACTCATGATGGGCGTTGACCACAATCGCAATATGGAATGGGTCGGGTCTTCCGCAGGCTTCTACGTTTAGTTATTCTCGTGGGAGATTATTGCAATCCCTTCACTACGTAGGCCTGCGACAACACTTGCGAGTAGACATACGCATAGGCGCTTCCGTCGTTCGAGAAGCGTGGTCCGCCTACGCTCGCCACTCCCGCGGGGAGATTCGCTCCGAAGACTTTCCAGAGTTCCATTTTGCCGGTCGCCACATTCACACGATAGACCTTGGCCGCGCCTTCGCGCTCCTGGCTCGAGAGCGCGTACAACGAAGTTCCATCGCGCGACCAGTCGGAGACGTAGTACTTCGAGTCGAGTCCTGGAACCGGACGCAAACCGCTGCCGTCGAGCGGCCAAATACCCCACTTCCCGTCGGGCCCAATCACTGCAACGCTCCGACCGTCGGGAGACAGGCGCACGCCAGCAGTGCCTTCCGGCGTGATGGGCTTGGCGTTGCCGTTGCTGAGATCAATCAGATAATCGCGGACCCCATGCCCAGTCTCGATTCCGGAGGCTACCAACTGTTTGCCATCGGGCAGGTAACGCACCGCCCCGTAGCTGATATTGTCGTGGGTCAATTGCCGGGCTTCGCCGGCGCCGGTCGGCACCACGCTGAGCGGGCCGCCCTTTGCGGGTTTAGTGATCACCCACTTGTTGTCCGGGGAAATTGCCTCGCCTGTACCCTCGCCGATGCGCACCGGCGGCGACCCGTCCGTGTCGCGCAAAAACACCGTGTAGTTCGGCCCGCCCCCTTCCGCCTCTTCCTCGAACAGGACTTTCTTGCCGTCACGGCTTATATCTCGCGGCAGTGACCAACCGAACCATCCCAGATCAACTTCCTCTTTTCCTCCCGGCGGCATGGCGCGAATACCGAGACGGAACTGGTGCGCAAGCATTAGCGTCAATCCGCCGCGCGCGTCCTGCAGCCACATACCTCCCGGCACGTTGATGATCGTCCGCACCTTGCCGGCGAGAGTCACTCCGCGCAGATTCTCGGCGCTGCCGCTATCGGAGGCCGTGAACCAGATTTGGTCGCCCGCGGGTGACCACAGGATTCCCTCTACCGACGACCAACCTGACGCCAGCTTCCGCTCATGCCCGTCTGGTTCGATCACAGCCACCGAACCTTCGTCGTCGCCACCGGTGTTCTCGTGGTCTTCGAACGCCACCCGCTTGCCGTCCGGCGAAATCTTGGGATGGCTGATCCAGTTAATGCTGTCCAACAACACTTTGCCTATCGGATATTCCAACCGCCAGTGGCCGGACTCGGGGACGAAGCGCACCACTGCCATGTTCTCGCCGTCCGCTGCCCAGTCGGCATCCTGGACGTTGTCCAGCACTTCGCGGGGCGTTCCACCGCTCAAAGGGACCTTGGCCAGTGTCCCCGAGCGCGCGTACCCGCCGTAATAAACGGTGTTGAGCCGGATTGCTAGCTCGCCACTTTTCGAGATGGAAAGCAGGGCCGCATTCTTCAGTCCTAATTCGCGCGAGCCATGATCGTCGGTACGAGCCAGATACAGTTGGTGTGGACCACCTTCCCAGGACGCGTCGTAAACAACGCTGCCGTCGGGAGTGAAGCGGGCGTTGCCAATCGAACCGGTGCGGAACGTGATTTGCTGATACTCGGGGGACGCCGCAGGCCCCCTGCCCCGGCCCAGCCACCAACCCAGACCAATCATCGCCGCCGCCAGCGCTAAGACACCCACCACGCTAAACAGTTTGCGGCGCGACTCCTCGCCTCTGGCTTGTGCCACCGCAGCCTGTGCGCCCGACTTGCTGCTCGTGGTGGAAATCTCAGTTAGCGATTCCAGATCAAACGCCAGATCACCCGCCGAGTGGAAGCGCTGCGAAGGACTTTTCTCCAGGCAGTGCCGGACAATTCGTTCGAGGCCCGCCGGAACATTGCGCGCGGTTTCGGAGAGTTCAGGAACTTCCTCTTTCAAAATCGCACTCATGGTGTCGGCTGAGGTCTCGCCATGGAAGGCGCGCTTGCCCGAAATCATCTCGTACAGAATCGCGCCGAAGGCAAAAATGTCCGACCGCGGATCGGCCGTCTGTCCCCGTACCTGTTCCGGCGACATGTATCCGGCCGTGCCCATGATCAGACCGGGTTCGGTTACGCCGTGCACTGTAGGCGCATCGGCGCCGCTTACGGCTTCCGGCCGGGTCAGCTTGGCCAGGCCGAAGTCCAGAATCTTCACTCGACCGTCGCTGGTGATGAACAGGTTTTCCGGCTTCAAGTCGCGATGCACAATGCCCTTCTCGTGCGCCGCTGCCAGTCCTCGCGCCACCTGCACTCCGTAGTCAATCGTCTTGCGGCTCGAAAGCGCGCCACTACGCAAGCGCTCGCGCAGAGTCTCTCCTTCCAGCAACTCGGAGACTACATAGGGCGAGCCCTTTTCGTCCCCGATGTCGAAGATCGAAAGAATGTTGGGATGATTGAGTGCCGCCGCCGCCCGTGCTTCCTGGGCAAAGCGTTGCATCCGGTCATGGTCCGCCGAGAAAGACGCAGGCAGGACTTTGATCGCCACAATCCGATCCAGCCGGGCATCCTTTGCGCGATACACCTCGCCCATTCCCCCCGCGCCAATAAGCGCGTGGATCTCGTAGGGTCCTAGTTTTGTTCCTGAGGAAAGAGCCATAAGTGGCCAGAATTATAGCGTTATTTAGACGGCAAGATTACAGATGGATCTCAGAATCCGAGGGTGCCCCTCCTGCTCGCGCTTTTTGCGAAAGGGTGGGGGGTTTCGGTATCCGCCAGAAACGGCCCATACGAGCTGCAGAAATTCCATGCACCACAAGCCTGTGGAATCCCGCCCTTGCAAAAACGCAAGGATGGGGCACCCAGCGCCCGGGATCCGGCGGGACTTCCTCTGTCATGCGACTTATGCCCTCCAAGTAGTTGACCAGATACGACCCACGGCCTAACATTGACCGCCTAAAGGGGCTGAGCTTCGCCATGGACCGCGAAACGTCCGGCCAGAGTTCGAGCAGTACGACCATGATCGGCCAGACGGTCTCCCATTACCGCATTTTGGGTAAGCTGGGGGGCGGCGGGATGGGCGTCGTCTATGAAGCCGAAGACATGCGGCTCGGCCGCCATGTCGCCATCAAGTTTCTCCCCGACAACCTCACCGGCGACAGCAAAGCCATGGAACGCTTCGAGCGCGAGGCCCGCGCCGCGTCCCTGCTGAATCATCCCAGCATCTGCACCATCCACGAAGTCGAGGATCACAATGGCCACCCCTTCATCGTCATGGAGAAACTAGAGGGAGAGAGCCTGAAGCAGCACATCCGGGGCAAGGCCATGGACGTCGACCAATTGCTCGATGTCGGCATTCAGGTGGCTGACGCCCTCTCTGCGTCCCACGCCAAAAGCATTATTCATCGCGACATCAAGCCGGCCAACATCTTCCTTACCTCCAGCGGGCAGACCAAGGTGCTGGACTTTGGGCTGGCCAAGCTGTTGCGGAACGAGAAGATGGCCACCAGCGAAGAAACGCCGATAGAAGATTCCCTGACTGCGGTAGGAGTGATTCCTGGGACCGCGGTTTACATGTCTCCGGAACAGGCGCGCAGCGAGGAGCTTGACCCGCGGACCGATCTGTTTTCCTTCGGCGTCGTGCTCTACGAAATGGCCACGGGCAAGAAGCCGTTCACCGGCAACAACGTGATCATGACGCTGGATGCGGTGCTGCATACCAAGCCGCCATCGCCCCTTACGCTCAATCCCACGCTCCCCAAAGAACTTGAGGCCATTATCGGGAAGGCGATGGAGAAAGAGCGCAGCAAGCGTTACGCGACTGCGGCGGAGATGAAAGCCGACCTGCAGCACTTGAAGAAGGAGACCGAATCCGGCCTGACCCGTACCAGCGGGCGCGAAAGCTCGCCTATGCGACTGGCCAGCAAGACCTTCCAGAGCTCCAGCAAACCACAGAGTTACCTGTTGATCGCGGTTACGGCCTTGCTGCTCACGGTGCTGGCTGCAGTGGGAACATGGTTTCTGAAGCATCGCGCCGGAAGTATCGAGGGCGCAAAAAATTCGATTGCGGTGCTGCCGCTACAGAACCTCAACGGGGACTTCAGCGTCGACTATCTCCGCTATGCTCTGGCCGACGAAATTGCCAATACCCTTACCTATTCGCGGACGCTCGATGTTCGACCTTTAGCGGTGACCAGAAAGTACGTGAACGCGGACCTCGATCTAAAGCAAGTGGCCCGCGAGCTTCATGTGGCAACAGTCCTGAGCGGGCACTTCCAGAAGCAGGGAAATCACCTCCTGGTTACGGTCGAGGCGATCGACACGGGGACGGAACGGCTGCTCTGGCAAACCAGCCTCAACGGCTCCACGCAAGATCTGATCGGCGTGCAGGAGCAACTGGCCAAACATGTCCGCCAGGGTTTGCTGCCGATGTTGGGCGCAGCTGGCGGCTTCCTGGAAACCAGCACTCGGCCCAGTAATCAGGAAGCCTACGAGCTTTACCTGCGCAGCGTGGCCGCGTCCCACGACGCCGCTCCCAATCGTGAAGCCATCAAGTCTCTGGAACACGCCGTCGAACTGGATCCGAATTACGCTCCGGCCTGGTCCGAAATGGGGCAGAGGTACTACTACGATTCCACCTACTCGAATGGCGGAGAGGAGATGTACCAGCGCTCGAACGTGGCTTTGGAACACGGGTTGGCTCTCGACACCAATTTAATCTCCGCGGCTTCTCAACTCATTGTCAATCATGTGGACCGGGGTGAACTGGGGAAGGCCTATGCGGCGGCCATGGAACTGGTCAAACGCCGCCCCGAGAACGGCCAGGTTCACTTTACTCTGGGCTATGTTCAGCGCTACGCCGGCATGCTGGAGGAATCAGCTCGGCAATGTGATACGGCGCTCACCCTGGCACCGGGAAACTACTCGTTCCGTTCCTGCGCCTGGGCCTTCATGGAACTGAGCAAGTTTGACCGAGCGCGTGATTTCATTCAACTGGATGCGGGCACCGAATGGGCCAACTACGCCACTCCTTCTCTCCTGCTGCGAGAAGGACGGGTGGCGGAAGCGCGCGAGGCCGTGAAGCATATGGCAAATGCCCCGCACTACCATCGCGATCTCATGGAAGCCTTGCTCGGTCTCCGGCCGCCGGCGGAACTGGATCGCATGGCCCACGACGCTGAAGCGAGCGGGCCTTCCGACCCCGATCCGGAGAACTCCTATTATCTGGGCACGCTTTTCGCCTACGCGGGCAAGAAAGAAGCGGCTTTTCACCAGCTGAAGACAGGAATCGAGCAGAACTATTGCGCCTACTCCAATCTGCTTTCTGACCCGTTGCTGCGAGGCCTGCACAGCGATCGCAGGTTCGACGAGTTGCTCACCGCCGCCCACGAATGCCAGCGAGCCGTGACCGCCAGCACGCCATCTGGCCACTGACTCGGGTAGGATGAAGCAAACGGTCAGCGGCTAACTCTTCGTTTCCCGCGCAGTCCATATCCATATAAAAGACGAACACCAGGAAAAATCTTGCCTCTCATCTCCGATCACCACAATCCCATACCTATGAAAAATGCCGGTCATAGGTTTTCGAACCCACGATTTCCGCGCCTACCTGCTCGGGGTCTTGATGTTCAGAAACGCCCGAGAAGACATTTGATTTGGACCGTGAGTCTCGCCCTGTTCGCAGTTCTGGCTATGCCGGCGGCGTCGACCCAGGCCCAAGCTCCCACGACCCACTTCAGCCCGGTCGATCCTCTGCCTCCGGATACCGGCACGGCGGGCTTGAAGCAGATGCTGCTTCGCCTTCAAACCACGGCCAGGCTGATGCAGACCGTCGCGCATCCCGACGACGAAGACGGAGGCATGTTGACCCTCGAGTCTCGCGGCAAGGGAGTGACCACGCTGCTGATGACTTTGACGCGGGGTGAAGGCGGCCAGAATAAGGTGGGAAGCAATCTGTTCGATGTGCTGGGCGTGCTGCGCACTCTGGAGCTCACAGCCTCCGATCGCTACTACGGAGTGGAACAACGCTTCAGCCGGGTGGCGGACTTCGGGTACTCCAAGAATCCGGACGAAACCTTCCAGAAGTGGGGAGGGCACGACATCCCTCTGAGCGACATGGTGCGAGTGATCCGCACCTTTCGTCCCGATGTATTGCTGGCACGCTTCTCCGGTACGGATCGCGATGGACACGGGCATCACCAGGCGTCCGCCCTCCTTACCAAAGAGGCGTTCCGTGCGGCGGCAGATCCGAAACGCTTCCCCGAGCAGATCAAGGAAGGCTTGCAACCGTGGCAGGCCAAGAAGCTTTACACCGGCAACGCGTGCGGCTTTGGAGCAGGCACCTGCCCCGCGGAGAACTACACCCTCAGACTGAATACAGGACACGTGAATCCGTTGCTGGGCATGTCATACATCCAGTTCGCGATGGAAGGGTTACGGCATCAACTCTCGCAGGGCGCGGGTGGCTGGTCGGTTGAACCGGGCGATCGCTATACCTATTACAAGCTGGTGGACTCGGTGGTGCCGCCAGCCACGGATAAAGACGGTCACGAAAAAGACTTCCTCGATGGAATCGACACGAGTTTGCAGACCTTGAGTTCCGGATTCGATGCGGCTGGTGCAAGAGTGCTGGGCATGATTCAGAACGACCTGGCAGAGGCAGCAAAAGCTGCGGAAAAAGATCCAAGCAGCGCTGCGGCCCCCCTGATGTCCGCAATCGAATGGCTCAGCGCTCTTGAAATTCGGGTCCGCGCCGGCGAACAGAACCAGGACGTGCTGGCCCGTTTGCGAGAGAAAAAGTCGCAGGCTCGCATCGCTCTCAACCTCGCGCTCAATCTTTCTCTCCAGGCCTCGCTGGTTTCGCCGCCGAGCTCAAGCTCGCCACCAGCGCCGGGAGAAGACCCGCCGGCCGCGATTTCTCCCGGCCAGAAAATCAACGTCAGAGTGAAGCTGCACAATGGCTCTATGCAGCCGGTGCAACTGCGTTCTCTGTTTCTGGAAGGCCAGGTGAACGACAGCGCGGCCAAAGAGCACGTTCCGCCGTTACGGCCGGGACAGGATTACGAGACCGATTTCCAGTTGGAGCTGCCGCCGAACACCGCTCCCACGCGACCCGCGTTGCACCGCAATGATCCGGAGCGCGACGGCGTTTATGCCGTGGACCAGCCGCAATACCAGACGTTGCCGTTTCCGCCGCCGCCCTTGCGCGTGAGTGCCCACTACGACGTACCCGACCTCCGTCTTCGAATTCGTGGCATCGAGACCAAGACCCCTTCCATCAATTCCCTGCCTGAAATTTCGGCACCGGTGCTGGTGGCATTTACCGATGAGAAGGGAGCAGAGCAGAAGCGGCCGCTGGCTGTGGTGCCGGCGTTCTCGGTCGAATTGGAGCCGGGCGAGCAGATCGTTCCCATCGCGAATGGTTCCGAACGCAGCGTGAAGGTGGGCGTGAGTTCTAACCTGACCGGTGTTTCCAGCGGCAGGCTCCGTCTGGAAGTGCCCGCCGGGTGGCGGATCGAACCCAAAGAAATTCCCGTCGAGCTGCGCCAGCGCGGCGACAAGAAGCATTTTGTCTTCAAAGTGGTTCCGGGAAGTCTGAAAGAAGGCCACGCCCAGATTCGCGCTGTGCTCGCAGCTAATGGGAAGAGCTACAGCGAAGGCTACACTCTGGTCACCCGCGAAGACTTGGCCAGCGCTTATTACTACCAACCCGCCTTGCAGCGCGTCAGCATCGTGGATGTGAAAGTCCCGAAAGATCTCAAGGTTGCGTACGTCCCCGGCGCCGGGGATGAAATTCCAACTGTGCTCCAGCAGATCGGGATTGATGTCACGTTGCTCCCGGCGGAAAAGCTTGCCGGCGAAAACCTGGCGCAATACGGAACCGTTGTTCTCGGTATCCGGGCATACGACACGCAGAAGGACGTCGCCGCGAACAACAAAAAGCTGCTGGACTATGTCTCGGCAGGCGGCACTCTGATCGTGCAATACAACGCGGGCACCGGCGACTTTAACAGCGGCCACTTCACGCCGTTTCCCGCGACGTTGAGTCGCGGCCGGGTTTCTGTCGAGGAAGCTCCGGTAGAGATTCTCGCTCACGAAGACAGCGTGTTCCACTACCCCAACCAGATTACGCAACGCGATTTCGACGGCTGGGTGCAGGAGCGAGGTTTGTATTTCATGGACCAACCGGACAGTAACTTCCGGCCTCTACTTTCATCTCATGATCCGGGGGAGCAGCCGCTCAAGGGCGGCCTGCTGCGAGCGCAATACGGCAAGGGCACCTATATCTACACCGGATACGCTTTCTTCCGCCAACTACCCGCCGGCGTTCCGGGAGCAATTCGGTTGTATGTGAACCTGCTGGGCGCAGGACACGAATAAATCGGTCGTTGGCCTTTGGTAGTTGGTCTTTGGGCCCCGGTCGCCGTGTACGCTTTTGGAAGCCATATACGCGCTGGCTTCCGCGATAGATCAATCTCGCGCATTACAAATGCACCCTATGGCTAAGGCCAACGACCAACGACCAACGACTAACGACGGTTCCCAGGCCGGCGACCGACGACCGACGACTGAGGCCTCTTCTCCCCCGCTCATCCGCGGAATCGGCGTGAGCGCCGCCACCGCGCTCAACATAATCGACATGATTGGGGTGGGGCCGTTCATCACCATCCCTTTGATCGTCGGAGCCATGGGCGGGCCGCAGGCCATGCTGGGTTGGATCCTGGGCGCAATCTTCGCCATGTGTGACGGGTTGGTCTGGGCGGAGCTGGGTGCGGCAATGCCCAAGTCGGGCGGATCGTACAACTATCTGCGCGAGATTTACGGTCCTCGCCGTCTAGGGCAACTGATTTCTTTTCTCTTTATTTGGCAGCTTTCTTTCAGCGCGCCGCTTTCGGTGGCGTCGGGAGCGATTGGGCTGGCTGGCTACGCATCCTACTTTTGGCCGGGACTCGAACATCAGTACGCTGACTATCTCTGGGAATTGCATCTTCCATTGCTAGGCACGCTGCAACTGCGCTGGTTGATGTCCGGCGCGACATTTGTAGCGATCGGTATTGTCGTATTGGCGGTGATATTGCTTTACCGCAAAATCACCAGCATCGGATGGTTGTCCAAGCTGCTTCTGGCTGGGGTTTTGATCACCATCGGTTGGATCATCATTGCAGGATTCACCCACTTCGATGCGGCGCGCGCCTTCAGCTTTCCAGCAGGCGCTTTCACCTTGTCACACAATTTCTTTCTCGGGTTAGGTTCGGCCATGCTCATCGCCACTTACGACTATTGGGGCTACTACAACGTTTGCTTTCTGGGCGATGAAGTGAAGGACCCGGGCACGACCATCCCGCGGGCGCTGCTGCTATCCATTCTTCTGGTGGGATGTCTATACGTGTTGATGAACATCAGCATCCTGGGCGTGGTGCCCTGGCAGGAGATCACCTACACCGGCCACTCCAATCGCGGTCTGTATGTGGTTTCCATTTTCATGCAAAAGATTTACGGGACCTGGGCGGCCAATCTGGTCACCGCCCTGGTGATGTGGACAGCATTTGCTTCCGTCTTCTCGCTGCTGCTGGGCTATTCACGCGTGCCTTACGCAGCGGCGCTTGACGGGAATTATTTCCAGGCCTTCGCCCGGGTGCATCCGCAACACCGATTCCCCTACGTTTCGTTGCTGGCTCTGGGTGGAGTCGCAGTGCTGTTTTGCTTTTTTTCGCTGGCCGACGTGATCGCAGCACTGGTCGTGATTCGGATCACGCTGCAGTTTCTCGTCCAGGCCATCGGCGTCATCGTATTGCGCATCCGGCGGCCTGAGTTGCCTCGCCCTTTTCGGATGTGGCTTTATCCGCTGCCCGCGTTGTTAGCCTCAACCGGATTCATCTTCGTGCTGGTTTCCCGCACCAACTCTTTGAAGCAGGTCCGCTACGCGCTGGTTATCCTGATTACCGGCATCGCGATTTACCTGATTCGGGCGTGGCGAAATAAAGAATGGCCGTTTGACCTCAGCCCCTTTGCGGCAAATGGGACGGCGAGCCACTGACCATGTCGGAAGCTATCAAGATACCGGCGTCCGCGAGCTTGCCTCCGCAGCGGGCAAATTCAGCATGGGCTCCGCTGGGCGAGCCGCTGTTCCGGTCGCTTTGGATCGCGGCGGTAATCTCTTACACCGGAACCTGGATGCAAAACGTCGGCGCGGGCTGGCTGATGACGCAGCTGACCATGTCTCCGTTGATGGTCAGCCTGGTCACTGCCGCCACTACTCTTCCAGTATTTCTCGTGATCCTGCCTGCGGGCGCTCTGGCAGATATGGTTGACCGGCGACGATTTCTACTCATCACCCAGAGCTGGATGGTGGTAGCCGCCGGAGTCCTGGGCGTGCTGACGCTTTACCACCATGTTACCCCGTGGATGCTTTTGCTGTTCACTTTCATCCTGGGGCTGGGCGCGGTCATGAACGACCCGGCTTGGCAGGCCATCACGCCCGAGGTCGTCTGCCCGGAAAATCATGCCTCGGCGGTGGCGCTGAATTCTGTCGGCTTCAACGTCGCCCGCGCCTTCGGTCCGGCGCTCGGCGGACTGGTGATCGCAGCGGCGGGCTCCGGAGTGGCGTTCCTGCTCAATGCGGCATCGTTCTTCGGCGTGATCTTCTTTCTGTACCAGTGGAAACGCCCTCACTACGAGCACGTTGCGACCGGACGCGTGCGCGACGCCATGATCGCGGGTCTGCGCTATGTTCGGGGCGCGCCACAGGTGCGGTCTATTCTGATCCGCACCGGAGCTTTCAGTTTGGCGGCCAGTTCCCTGCCCGCACTGCTGCCGATTCTGGCTCGTCCGCACGGCGCGACCGGCTACGGGCTTCTCCTGGGATTCTTTGGCCTCGGAGCTCTAGCCGGCGCGGCCGTTCTGCCGCGTGTGCGTACTCGCCTTTCCGTAGATGGGCTGGTGGCCTTCGACATCCTGCTCTTCGCCGCCATGACCTTCGCCGCCGGACGGGTTCAAACATTCTCCCTGCTTTGTCTGGTACTGTTTGTCGGCGGCACGGCGTGGATTGGGATCCTGGCCTGCCTGAACGTAGCGGCGCAGACCATGTGTCCGTCGTTCCTGCGAGCCCGCGCGCTGTCCATGTATCTGCTGGTTCTGCAGGGTGGTATGGCCTTGGGTAGCACGATTTGGGGAGCGCTGGCGACTCGGGTAGGCGTCCCGGCAGCTCTACTGTGTTCAGCGGTCGCGATGGTCGTAGGACTGCTGGCAGTCCGCCGCCATCGCCTTTCATCCCAGCAATTGAAGTTAACGCCGTCAGTCGTTCGAGATTAATGTAGGCGCGAACGTCCGGCCTCGTTCGGTAGTGGCACGGACGACGTGGGGACCGCCGCCCTCGGCTGTCCGGCGGAGCAAAGGTCCACTATTGTGATACCGGCAAGAGCTGTCGAGCTTGTGCTCGACCGGACACCCGAGGGCGGCTGTCCCCGCGTGGTTCGTGCCAGCGCAGCACGAGCGAGACGCTCGTGCCTACATTTAATATTAGAAATTCGAAGCGCTTCTAAGGAGAAACTCAATGCAGAGGTTTCACACTATATGCGCCTGTTTGCTCTTGCTCAGCGGCATCGCTCTCGCTCAAGCTGCAAAACCAGAACCCAAGACCGTAAGCCAGGTTCTGAACGGCGCCGTCACCAACGTAGAAAGTGAATTTGTGCCCGCAGCCGACGCCATGCCCGAGGACAAGTACTCTTTCGCTCCGACCACCGGTGAGTTCAAGGGGGTCCGCACGTTCGCCCAACAGGTCAAGCACGTGGCTGCAGTCAACTACATTTTGGCTGCCGGCATTCTGGAAGAAAAATCACCGGTCGACACCGGTGGAGAAAACGGCCCAGACTCGGTCACAAGCAAAGCAGATATCATCAAGTACTTGAAGGATTCTTTTGCCTACCTTCATAAGGCGGCATTAAGCATCAACGACAAGAACCTGGTTGCCCCCGTCAAGAATCCCTTCGGCGAAGGCACAGCGACCCGTCTGGCGCTGGCCCCCGTGGCAGTGGGCCATTGTTTCGATCACTACGGACAGATGGTCGAATACCTGCGTTTGAACGGCATCGTTCCGCCCGCCAGCCGCTAGTAAGCACACGGTCGTCGGCTGGAGAGACAGGGATATCTGTCCTTCAGCCGACCCTCTTTCCCCATATAGCACGAGAGTGCCATTTACACTTCCGCAGGCTGACCGTAGTTTACTGGCTTCCCCTGATTCTGTAGAGAAGGTTGCCGGACAGTTACTGGTACTTCCACAGGATGCTACCGCGAGTGCCCGTGTCGATGGGCAGAGCGGGCCGGGAACGAGTCCCAGGAGTGGTGGAAATGAAAACCAGCAAACATCGTCGGATCACGCCGTCTTCATCGAGCGCCGCCTTCGAGCGCGATGCCCGGCGCGAGATCGAACACTTCAAGAGAGCTCTTAATTCTTATGCGGATCGCTTTGCCAGCGAACCCCATCTGAGTTTTGAACAGCATTTCTTCCGCCTTGCGGCTACAAGCCGGTTGGCGGAAGGAGAAGAGCGCCGCCGCGGTTAGGCGCGTCGCTGGGTCCAGGCTTTGCCCCGGCCAGCTCCTTGTTGGGTAATTGCCGTCGCGATTAGTTCCGCTTTGAGCCCGCACGCTTGAAGCTGTCTCCGCACTTGTGCCTTGGCGCGTTCTGCGCCAACTTTGTCATCCAGGAAAATCAGGACTGACGGTCCGGCGCCGCTCAGGACCGCACCCAGAATTCCGGGAGTGCTTTCCCCGAGCTTCTGCAGCGCCGGCAATAGCGGACACAAAGGAGCGCGGTAAGGTTGGTGCATGCGGTCGTCGAGCGCCGAGGCCAGCAGATCGCGGCGGACCTGCACAAAAGCCGCCAGCAACAACATCGAATTCTGGACGTTGGTTACAGCGTCCGCCCGGGAATATTGCAATGGAAGCACGCGACGGGCTTCCTCGGTCGACAGCGCCTCGTTCGGCACCGCGAGCAACAGAGGCCACTTCCCTTTCGGAATCACGCAGGCGACTTGAGCTTCGCTCTCGGCTGACATTCTCGCTACCGCGAGTCCACCCATCCAGCAGGCCGCCGCGTTATCAGGATGATGCTCGCGCCGCGATGCCTCGCCCACGATTCGGGTGTCGCTCCAACGCAACTTGCCAAAGTGCACGGCCAGCGCAATTCCAGCCAGGCGCGCTGCGGCTGAGGAACCACATCCTTTGCCGATTGGGATCTGGTTGTTGATGTTCAGGGCAAGAGGCCGCGCCGGTTTGCCGGCCTCTTGTAACACTTCCCGATAGGTCGTCAGGATAAGATGGTTCTCGACGCGGCTACAGATTTCGGCGTCGCGACCTCGCGCCGTGATGGAAAACTCATCGGCAGGCGTCGCGCGGATTTTGAGGAACAATCCAAAAGCAAGAGCCGCAGCGTCAAATGCCGGGCCTAAATTGGCGGAGGTGGCCGGCAGCACGAGTTTCAGTGGGGAGATAGCGCGATTCTTCTTTGCGGTTCTCATTCGTCGGGATTTCACCGGGTATCGTAAGCCCGTCACTCGTCCGAGGCGTCGTGCTGAACTTGCGAAGCATCTTGCGTGAAACGCGTGTGCAGATGGTCAGGGCTGTGCCGATGCGCGCCAGATCCGAATCTGAGAAATAGTCCAATCGGGAACTGCTCACGCCCAACACTTACTTTCTCGGATCGGTCTGCTCCGCGTACTCCAGCACCTTCACCACCGCATTCGCATTGGCGTCTAGCACCATGGGAGCGCGCTGCCGAGGGGCGAGGACCTCGGCTGCTTCCTCCTCGTGCTCGGTGCCCGCGAACAAGTCTCCCCGATGGAACTTGAGCGTGAAGTCGGGATCCTTGAGCAGGTTACCAGTCAAGATCAGCACCACGGATTCGTTCTTCCTCACAAATCCCTGTTTGACCAGCTTCTTCAATCCGGCGAGAGTGACCGCTGATGCTGGTTCGCAGCCGATGCCGTCCGCCCCAATTTCCGCTTTGGCCAACGCCATTTCGACTTCGCTCACTTGTTCGACTGCACCGCCCGTCGCCTCGATCACGCGCACCGCTTTTTTCCACGAAGCTGGGCTTCCAATCTTGATCGCAGTTGCCATTGTCTCAGCCTGGACCGAGATGAGTTCCCTTCCCCCAGTCTCACGCATGGTCCGCACCAGCGCGTTGGCGCCCTCGGCCTGAATCACGGAAAGCTTAGGTAGCCTGGTGATAAGACCAAGCTCCTTCATCTCCAGCAGCGCCTTGCCGATAGCTGAAGAATTCCCCAGGTTTCCTCCCGGGGCAACGATGTGGTCGGGAGGTTGCCAGTCAAATCGTTCCAGCAACTCGATTGCGGCTGTTTTCTGGCCTTCGAGGCGATACGGGTTTACCGAGTTCAACAGATAGACCGGCATGCGCTGCACGACTTCGTCCAGCACTCGCATGCAGCCATCGAAGTCGGTCTTCAACTGGCAGGTTACGGCGCCATAGTCCAGCGCTTGCGAAAGTTTTCCCCAGGTGATCTGGCCTTGCGGAATCAGGACGAGGCTGCGCATTCCTGCCCGCGCTGCGTAAGCCGCCATGGAAGCTGAGGTGTTGCCAGTCGAAGCGCAGGCCACCCAGCGAAAACCTCCCTGCCGGGCAAAGGACGCGGCCGCAGTCATGCCTGTGTCTTTGAAGGATCCCGTGGGATTCATGCCCTGGTGCTTGGCAAAGAGTTGCTCGACGCCGGCGGCGCGCCCGCAGGAGGGCAATTGATAGACCGGAGTATTCCCTTCGCGCAGGGTGATGACGCGGTTCCAATCATGTAAGGCGGGAAGGATTTCGCGAAAGCGCCAGACGCCGCTTTCATCAAGCGCATTCCAGGAAGTCCGCCGCTGCAACCAGAGTTCCTTGAGGCCGGCCGCGTCCAGTCCGGCGGCGCGCGTCACTCCGTTTGTTTTCCAACCGGGGAAAACCACTTCCAACAGGTCGCCGCACTGTGCGCAGCGGACGCTCTTGGCCCCCTCTTCGCCCACAGCTCCGCACGCAATACAGCGCAATTGCGACACGCCTGTTTCCAATTTGGATGCCAATGCGGCCTGGTCAGTCATTCACTTCTA
>Ga0210384_10001972_pt1 | contig 26196 bp, 33 predicted proteins | sample IncBWH2MmetaG_FD_160574 | JGI IMG/M metagenome (GOLD analysis project Ga0210384, IMG submission 160574) | Forest soil microbial communities from Barre Woods Harvard Forest LTER site, Petersham, Massachusetts, United States - Inc-BW-H-2-M | ecosystem: Environmental > Terrestrial > Soil >...
TGTATGCCAGTATTGTTGGTGGTTAAGTTAGCAGCTGTAACCAATGTTGCTAAAGTAGAACCACTAGCTACTGCCGTTCCTATAAAATTGTAAGGGACGAAATGGGGAATGCCAGTAAAAGTTTGTCTAAATGCTATGATATTAACGTTACCAAAGTTGTCTCCAGTAATTTGTACAACAGTGTTGCTATTAGATGCACCGGTCACATCACCATTAAGAGCTCCTCCACCAGGTAACCAGTCAGCTGTGGCAACTCCTGTTTTGGTAAGAACGGTTCCGTTGGCAGCCGTCTGCCATGCACCAACTAAATTACCGCCAGCTACATTAAGTGTTGGAACGTCCTGTGTTGCCTCACAGATAGCAGCAGGACTACTGATGAAAACATTTGCTGAACTGCCGCCACTACCAATGACAACATGAGTGTGCATGTGAGCATTATCATACAACTCAATAGTGGCTGTGTTAACAGAGCCAACATTAAAAAGCGGAATATTACTGTTATCATGAAATAATTCACCATCACCATAAACTTGAACTATTGGTGGATTAATATTGGGATTTGAAAAATTGATTCCTGCTATAGCTGCACTGGCAGCGAAACACTGGATAGAGCAATTATTGAATTTCAGAAAACGTACTGGAACGGTTGTTCCTTGACTAAATTCAAGATTGGGTGATGACCATGAGCGCAAAGTTATTGTGTTAAAATTTTCAAATTCATTTGCATCAAGAAGTTGTGCGTTGACTGGTATTTCGAGGGTACCTCCACCACTAGTATAGGTGGTCATTTTAGTGTTACCACCAAAATTCCAAATACCAGCATCTATAGTGGCTACATTAGTAATGCTAAAATCTACTACAATGGTCATAGGCGATGAACTGAGACCACGAGCAGACATTAGATCAGTCCAAGAAGCAAATATATTTCCGTTTATACCGCTTCCTCCAGGTTGCCAGACAAGGATAGCATTTCCGGCGGGTCCGGGAATACCTTGTACGCCTGGTAATCCCTGCGGACCTACCAGTCCATTATCCAGATTCCATTTAGTACCGTCATATCTGAGAAATTTATTGGTCATTTAGTTCCTGATTAAGCAAGCTCTACCCAGTCAAATCGATACTGACAATTGGTAACGGCATTCAGTCCAGTAAAATGCGCAATAATGATATTATTTGTACCCGATACAGTTATGCCAAATGCGAATGCAGTGCCATTAAGCAAACTAGCATTAGCCGGGTCTGGTATATACTGGTCAATCACTGCTATACCGCCTGATGTACAATGAGCTAGTACTTTTGCTTTAAAAGCAGCATATATTCCTCTAGGAGCACTGAGTTTAGTAGCAAGTGCAGTAACATCGATAATGTAGGAATGATCATTATCTAGGGTAAATTGTCCTCCAAGATTGTCTCCACAAAAACCTGGCACCGCATTAACCGCTTGTTTACCCACGTAATAAATACCGCGTTGCGCACCATTTCCCCCAATTCCAAATGCTTCTTGAAAAGCCCTTGATGCAGTAGTGACTTCTCCCCCAATAACAACTGCACCATACGCTGTTGCGTGATTTGAATCTCCAGCCAAAACGGCGGCAGCAAAACCACTAACACTATTACCGAAGCCACCACCTATTACAGCACCCTGAGAATTAGTCGCTATTGAATTACCAACTCCTCCACTAATTACAGCGAATGGAGAACCGGCTGCGATTGAATTGGCGCGCCCTCCACCAATGACGCCGTCAATATCGGCAATCGAGTTTTGATCTCCGCCACTGATTGTAGAATAGCCCGCTGTAACACCCGTGCTTGCCCCGCTTGTGTCTGAACTAAGATTAACAATACCCTCTTGAGTATTATCGGTTGGTGATTGAAATGATCGTATTGCTATAATATTGGGATTTAATAAAGAATCTCGTGATTGTGCTTGAACAATATTTAATTGTCTAACAGTGACAGGGATAGAAATACCTGGTTGACTGGTGCTATAAAATGCACTATCAGAAATGCTAACGGTAAGAGAAACGGTACCCCCACTGAAAAATAAGGTATAACCATCAATTACTGAACTATCGTGAAGATTAATAAAAACTGGTTGTGTAGCAGTATTAGTAATAATAAAAGCAGCATTGTTGGAGCTAATTAAGTGACAGCAACCATAAAAATCCATTACACCACCATTAGTATGGATAAGAGGTTTATTAGCACTGCCATCAGTTTGGAAAATTACATTATAAGCCGTAAAATTCATAGACCCATTATGAGGTCCCGGTTGGGGTCCGCTATCAATAGAAAATATTGTCTGTGCAAATCCAGTAATATCTAAATCTTGAAAATAGTTTGGATTAAAAAGTTGAGCACCCTCAGGAATAGATAATTGGGTTAAAGTATTACTAACACCTTGAAATTGTGTATTTTGATTACCTTTATATCCAACTATTTTAGTATTATGCGTTAAATCCCAAACTCCAACATCTACTACAGCCGGAGAAATAATAGAATCATCAATAACAATAGTTACAGGGTTGGTGGTGGCAGTGCGCTGTGCCATTAAAGTAGTCCAAGAAGTGAAAACACTCCCGGCTGCCACTCCACCTGGACGGTAGATAAGTGCAGAGTCACCAGCAGGACCTGGAACACCAGGTAATCCTGGTAAACCCTGAGGACCCACTAAACCTTGGTCTAAATTCCAGTTGGTTCCATCGTATCTAAGAAACTTATTTGTCATGTTAACTCAGAGAAATACCATAATTTTAGTAGGTATTTAACGAGTCTAAAAACGTACAGTCAAGGTTGGACAACAACTTCCAAAATCATATATGGGGGTTTCCACTTCAATTGAAGAAAAAGACGTTCTCAAGATAGCCTTAAATTCATTGAGGGTCGGAAAATATAGTTTAGCGCCCTTGTCTTTATAGAAATTAATGGAATCTGTCTCTGAAAGCTTATTTTTTCGATCATATGGCAAAAAACTAATAACTGATTTATAAATATCGTTTTGACTAACACCCTGAGACAGGTTTTCTTGAAGCGCCATAGCTAAACGAAATTTGAAAATGTGAAAATTGGTTATGTTTCCCATAGATAGGTCTAGGGCTACATCTGATATCCTCTCTTTTGGGTCTGGAGAGATAAACTGTCGAACAACAAATATGCCATTGGGTTTTAGCACTTTGGAGACAATTGATGTTAATTGTTTCATTTCATCTGGATTAAAAAAGACAAAAGAACCATCTGCCAGCACTACGTCTTGAGACTGGTCAGCAATTTTCATAGTCAGCCAGTTGTCTAAAATAGCTGTACGTTGGTTCGGTATATCTCCTGGCCAAACATATCTAATCATATTGGCTGATTCATCCACCGCAGTCAGCATTGTCGAGAATGAGAATTTCATTGTAGCAATTTCGGGGGTTACTCCAAGAAGCAACACGTCGGCAGAATTTTTTCTGGCGAAATCTTCCTTCTGCCATATTTTTAGCGCCCTTCTAATAAGAGTGATATCTTCATCACATGGACGCAATGGTGGTCCCCATTTATTCCAATTCTGAGCAATATCATCCCAAGTTCCAATCAAATCACTTGCCATCAGATTTCTCCAACTCTACTTCTACAATTTTTAACTTGCCGTTTGGACGTTCCAAAACCGTCTGCTTCTCTATATCTACTCTGACATCAGACTCTACTTCATTTTGTACGTACGCCTGCATTAATTTCCCGTATTCTTCTGTCCACGTTTGATTGGGTACCACACGAATAGTAAAGTGATCCATTGTGTGTTGAATAATTTGAAATTGATGGACTCCACCAATTTGTCGGATGCCCAACATTAATCCAGTGGATGCTTTGCGTCGTCCATCGGAAAGAAATAACATTGGATGTCTTCGACCTTCTATTTTGGTCAATAGAGGCAATCCTCTCCCACAGGGACAAGAAGCGCTCGCGAGCGTGACATCGTCTAGAATGTCGTATCTGATAAAAGGAGTGGCAAAATTTATTAGATTGGTAAACACTAATCTTCCCGTTTGTCCAGGAGCACATGGATTATCATCTTCATCCAATACCTCAGTCAATACATTTTCAGCATGAACATGAAAACCATGACCCCAAGGACATTGTGAAGCTATGTAGCCGCACTCGTTGGCAGAATAGAGATTGTAAACTGGCACACCAAATGCTAACTCAATTCTTTGTTTAACCTCAGGAGTTAGAGTCTCGCCAATAGCTTGAATAGATTCTAGACTAGCAATTTTTTGACCACTTTCCTGTAACATGCCGGCTAGCACATCCAAATTGGATGGCAGACTAATCAAATAGCTAGGGCTTATTTTCTTCAACCACTTAATTTGTAGTTTAGGGTCTTGTCGAATATCTAGCCCAAAAGCGGGACCCGATTCCATTATACCTGGCGGAAGCCAAGAGGATGAACTAATACCTTCTAAAGCAGCAGGCAAATCTGCATTGGACATAGCGATCAATCTGATAGCCGCGATACGTTTGCGTGGGTCCATCTTACACCACTCAAAATCTCGCATAGAAAATGCTATCCACCACAGGTCATTTCGGTTAGTTTTTAGTACTTCAATTGGCACACCGTTAGTACCAGAAGTAAAAGTCGACGTCTGATTAAGCTGCATACCATCTGGTAGCTTAATAGCTTTGATCTGTTCAAAATTTTGTTGATACAAAGTACGGGTCAATAATGGAATACGTCTAAAATCTATTAGACTAGTAACGGGCTTATCAAACTGATAAATACTATCAAGTAGTTGATGATAGTATGGAACATTATCATAACAATGTTTCAATAAGGTATTGACCTGTTGTAATTGCAGTTCTTGTATTTCAGATGGCTTTAGCCATTGGGTCTTATCTAATGTTTGATAAGCCGACCATATTAAACTAGTTTCTGGAAAAGGAAGCGGAGGCCAAGTAGTACCTGGCAAGGACTTTATCTTGAAAAAACTCACGCTCCACCACCTACCTCAAACCATTCATAAGTAACCATGGTATTAACGTTTTGACCCGCTGTACCAGTGAAAGTAGCTCTTAGAGCATTTCCATTTGCACTAAATACAATTGTCCAGGTCTGTCCGTTTGGCACACTTAAGGTCACGTTATCATTATCTATAACAGTGGTGCCAGAAGATTGGTGTACGAGCAAAGTATGAATAAACATAGCACGTCCAGCCACACCCACACGGTTGGCTATGCAGGTAGCTCTTACTGCAAAAGCTCTACCAGCTAACAAGCCTAGTTCAGATCCATTTTCGTCAACTAAAATAAGAGGAGTAGCGCCGGAAGTTTGACCGAATACAGAATAACGAGAAAATTGAGCTGTGACACCAGATAGGCTTCCAAAGCCTTGTGCAAATTGGCTAGCGTGAATGGCAGAAGCACCATTTCCCATTGCTACAGCATGCGTATTTTGTGCAACGGCAGCAGTACCCGCAATGGTGGCGGAGTTATTTGAAAGGGCGCTGCAATTGGTTCCACCCAAAACAACAGCTCCACTGGCAGTACTAATGGCGTTACTGCTACCACCCAAGATAACAGAAGTGGTACCAGAAAGAGTATTGTTACCACCACCCACGATGACTGATCCCTGACCGGAAACAACATTCTGATTACCAGCTATAATTGCTGACCATTGTGCAGTAGATTGATTTTGTTCTCCTGCTACAACTGCACAAGAGAAATTAGTTGCATGATTTAGGTCTCCACCTAATACAACGGCAGCAAGTCCACTACCACCGCCTGCGGTGTTATTTTGCCCGGCAAATACACCGCAACCCTGTCCACCAATTACAAAATTCTGGACACCACCGGCGACGATTGCTCGCGAAGAGCTGCCGCTGATTCCTTGACTATCACCACCCACAATGACAGAGTTGGAACAACCGTTTGCGATACTGCTATTGCGACCTAAAATGAAACAAGTGGTACATGTATCAATATTATTGTCTTCACCACCAATGATAGCATTATAAAGACCTGTGCCCTGTATTTTGTTATCTCTACCTGCAATATATCCAAAAGTAGGACTGCCACCAGTGTTGTTAAAAAGGTTACCACTACCACCAAGAATAACACAATTAATTGATCCAGTTCCAATATCATTGTTGTTTCCACCAAGAACAGAAGAATAATTTGCATTAACTCCGGGCTGGGTAGGAGATCCGTTTTGATAGGAAAAACCAGGAACATTTGATCCTAAACTAACAATTCCATTTAGTGGAAAACCAATAGCTGGAGCATATCCAGTCGGTCGCATGACCGTTACATTGGGATTAAAACTAGTTGAAACATTTGACGGAGCCCCTTGCACCGCGTTCTGTTGCATCACAGTTGGGAAAATAGAAATACCCGGCTGTACCACACCAAAAGAACCGCCGCCACTAATATTGATAAAGGCAAGAATAGAGCCAGAAAGTTGTAGAGAGTATCCATCAACTACACATTGGTCATTGATATTTAATGCCAAATATCCGTCAGCAGCATTACCAGAAATGATGAAAGAACTATTATTAGAAGAGATTAGATGACACTCACCATATAAGTCAATGGTGCCACCACTAGTATGAATAAGCGGAACTCCGGAAGTACCATTATTACGGAAAATACAATTCCAAGCTTCAAAGTTTAGAAGATTAAGTCCTGGAGTCTCAATGGAAGGCAGGGAAGTACTGACACCTGTAATATCTAGATCAACAAACATATTAGGGTCTAGAAGTTGTGCGCCGTCTGGAATAGATAGTTGCGTCATCGGCAAACCGCTAAACTCCAGTCTATTGCCCACTACTCCTATTAGTCTAGTATTATGTGTTAGGTTCCATACGCCCACATCAATAGGAGCGGGTGAGATAATAGAGTCATCAATCACCACAGTCATTGGACTTTGGATGGTGGCACGCTTCGCCATCAAGAGGGTCCAAGAGGTGAAAACGTTGCCTGAAGCAGTTCCACCTGGACGGTAGATCAGAGTGGCATCGCCATCGGAACCGATAGTGCCATTGGCGCCTGCCGGACCTGGAAGTCCTGATGGACCCACGATCTCAATGTCTGGATCAAGGACGTATTTCAGCCCATCCCATCTAACGTATCCTGGTCTTAGAATGCTACTCATGTATCCCCTTGACGATAAAACTCAAAGGAATACCAAAAATTTAGTATATTTCAGCTCTTGTGCAACTTTAGCACAGCATCAATTAATCTAATTCTTTCTTGCATATTATCGATATGAATCTGGAAATAGCGCAATTCCCACATTTCCAGCATGAACTTGATCATGGCATCAATTGCCACCACACCGTCCCATGTTAAACTTTCTCGGACCCCGTCAGCCCTCAGGGTAGCCTTGGAGGGGCGAACGAAGAATATAAATGAATCTGGAGCCCGCAGCGTGGCAATGTAGGATTTTAGCTCGGGGCTCGCCAGCAATTGGGGAAGAATCTGAGTATGCTGGGCGGTATACGCCAAACAGTCAAAACTTCTATCTGACACAAAATCAGAATGTTTTGATTCCTCTTGTAATTGTCTAGTGAATATCTCTTTTTGATAGTCATTGACTAGATTCATATCGTATCTGAGAGAATCTAGATGAATCTCTTTTTCTGATAGAATCATGCGTGCTACTTCCGTTATCATAGGCACTTTATATTGTCCAGAGACATAACGTGCGCAGGTGGTTTTTCCAGTCGAATGAGAACCGACAAAATATACTTTCATAGAAATACCCTCAATTGATTAACTTTGTTTAAATAGTATTTGACACAATCTTCACTACCTTTAGCTTCATGATATTTGGTCATGAAGAAGAAATAGCAATGCATGTAATCAGCTCCATGCGGACACCTAGCAGAATACTCCTCTGGAAACGAATATTCAATGTATGGAATAGGATCACTCCACGGCTTGTCTAGTTTATCAAAGCCACGTTTCAAATCCATCTTGGAATGATAAGCGCTATGATTACGAGGAACTACCACAAAGATAATTGGTTCGTTGTGTCGCTGAGTTAGTTTGGCAAAGTCTTCCATAAAATCATAAGTCATCTTGGACTTATTGAATTCTTCTTCTAACAGAGAAGAATATTCTAGCGTGCAGCTTGCTTTGATTTCATCTAATAATTTAACAGCTTCTTCCTGTTGTTTGGAAGCGATAAGTTCATCTTTACTGTATCTGAACATCGGAAATTAACTTCTTGAATTCTTCAAAGGTTATTTCTACAGCATTGGTAATTTTCTTAAGTGGACTCTCATGATCTTTGGCAGAGATGGTAATTACCACTTTGCCCGGGTTATCAGATTTACTACATTCAATAAAACTTTTGTCTGGGAATTCTATCTTCATTTGCCGTTTAAAGCCGTGTCGCGAAAGACACAAACTTCCCTCAAATCTCTATCAACAATTTTCCGTTGGGTTACATCTGGATTTTCTTGCGCATGTTTGGTAGCAAAAGTAACTGCCTCCAACAAATCCAAATCCAATATCATTTGATCATAACCCGCCGCCGTTTTAAACGAATAACAATACAAGGTGCGCATCATAGCCCGCTCCTATCTGTAATAATCTCAATGTGATCCTCATGAACAAAAATGGAATGTTCAAAATGAGCACTAACATCATCGGTTACCACCGTCCAACCATCTGCTAATGTACGGGTCTTAGTAGAACCACAGACCAACATTGGTTCAATAGCAATAGCCAGTCCTGGTTGAATACGGATGCCCTCGTCAGGTGCTCCGGCATTAGAGACGAATGGTGCTGCATGCGGCACGTTCCAATCCAAACCATGTCCACCATAATTGGTAATTAAACCAAAGCCAGTATTCTTGGCGTGTTTAGTAATAGCCTGTCCAATACTACCAATTCTATTGCCAACCTTAACCGCCGCAATACCTTTCATTAAAGCCTCTTCAGTCGACTTAACCAAAGCTACATGTCGGTCGGATTTGGGTTCGCCAAAGATACAGGTGAGAGCGGTATCCGCGATAGCGCCTTGATAGGTAACTCCCAAATCAAAACTTACTACATCTCCATCATCTAAGACGGTATCGTCTGGGATGCCATGTACCAATTGTTTGTTGATAGAAACACAAACGCCGGCTGGAAATCCTTTGTAACCTTTGAAGGTTGGAATTCCGCCAGCGTCAGTAATGTATCTCTCGGCAATTTCGTTTAGAGTTGCCATAGAATGAAAAGTTTTGCCCTTGAGAAAACCCTCTAGCAACAGCAAAGTTTTAGCAGCTATTTTGCCCGCAATTCTCTGCTTTTCCAACCAATCTTGATTTTTGAGTTTAATCAACCCGTTGGTGGTGAATACGTTATCAGTGGATAATCTCATTTGAACTTACCTTAAATGAACAATTATTTGGGTATCTTTTCCCACTGCCCATTATGAGGATTACGTTGTAATCCTGCTTTAATATTGTTGATATTGGCTACGTCTTCGATAGCTTTTCTAACATCTTTGTAATCGACGTATTCTTTAAACTCATCACTCTGCAAAATTCTGAGAATCTTCTTATCAATCATGAGTAAAGCGCCGTTCATGTAATTAACCGTTGCACGATCAATAGTTGAGTTAGCGGTGGAGTTAACCACATACTGTCTAATAGTGATAAGATCGACAAGTTCTTTTAAATTCATTATCTAGCCTGTGGAACTTGGATAGCACCGCCTCTAATGATTTCACCAGCCTCACTAATGGCATCACGCTCGGTTAGACCGTACTTCATGTATAGCTGTAGCACTACATATTTGTAAGCTAGCTCAGCTTTTTCATTTTGAGCCAAAGCCGTCTTAGCTTCTGCTAGAGCCGTTTGCCTTTGAGACTTAGCTAGCTCCAAAGCCATCCTATCAATGTCCATCAATCTCTCATTGGGAACTGATGGTGGAGGAGGCGGAGGCATATCTGGCATCGGAGGAGTTGCCGGGGTAGTGGGCTCTGCAACTTCTTGTTGTTTGGCTGCCTTATTAGGTCTAATCTCTTTTACTTTATCGTTACTCATAGAAGCTCCTTACAGGATTTCGGCTGCCAGAGTGGCTAGCTTACTACGCTCTCCCTGGGTAAAGGTAATATGTCCCGCCAGGCTAGAGTCTTTAAACTTTTCAATTACATGCGTTAATCCGTTACTAGTTGCGTCTAGTATTGAATTATCGATTTGTTCTATATCACCGGTCAAGATAATTTTGGTATTTTCCCCAGCCCTAGTAAGGATGGTTTTAACCTCTTCTTTACTTAGATTCTGGCACTCATCAATTAGAATGATAGCATTAGGAATACTACGACCTCGAATATAGGTAATAGCCTCCATCTCAATTCTACCCTTCTTTTGGAACATTTCCAAGTCTCTCTTCCAATCACCACCAACTTTGTTTCCAAATAGCACTTCAAAGTTGTCCATAATAGCCTGGAACCAAGGAGCTAATTTCTCTTCCATTGTTCCTGGCAGATAACCAATATCATTTCCAACTGGTTGAATTGGGCGATAGATAACAAACTTGTCATATTCTTTACGACTGACTACCAGTTCAAGTGCAGCAGCTAATACAATTAAGCTTTTACCAGTACCAGCCTTACCGATCAAGGTAACTAGATCAACATTCTTATCCATAATCATGTCCATAGCAAAGGTCTGCTCTTTGTTACGGGCAGCAATGTTCCATGGATAGATTTTGCGAATAAGTTTTAGTTTATCGGGAGCAGTCTTGCGTCCCATGGAGATTCCATTGCCATCCGGGCTCTCAAACAAAACACATTCCTGTGGATTGAGATTGAAACCATAGGCTCTTGGATCAATAGTATTATGCTGAAGCAGATCAACACCAGCCTCTTCATGAACAATGACTTGAGTTCCAGTGTATAGATCGCTCAAGACATATTTCTGACCGTTGTGAGCAACGGCATCAATGCCTCGGGACTTGGCTTTGACTCTAAGATTGATATCATTACTGACTAGAGTGACATCTCGCTCTGGGTGCACTTCCCATGTCGCTTGTAAACAAGCAAGAATTTGGGTGTCGCCATAATTTGGGTCACCAAAGCCAGCATAAGCTGGATTATCCATGCTACGATAGGTAGCATCAATTTTTAATAGGATATCATTGTCCAACTGGATACCAGTGCTAATATCTAGTGTATCACTAATTTCGTCAAGCATGCGGATACAGACTCGGGCATTTCTGCCAGTCTCACCAGATTGCTTCTTTAACTTATCCAATTCATTCAGTACAGCGATTGGGACAACCACATCACTATTTGGAAATTGTTTCCAAGTTTCAGGATCATAAATTAGGGACGATGTATCAAGTACGTAAGTTTTTCTCATTATGTCTCTTGTTGTATCTGTTCTTCCTCTTCAAAGAGGGACCAGCAATTAACTTCCATTTCCAAATACAATTGTTTTCTGGGATCGATTTGGCGTAAATCCCTCTTTAATTTATAGGTACACTTGAACCATTCGGCTACTTTCTCTCCCTCGACATAGATTTGCATATGTCCGTCCAAGTCATCTATAACTTGCACACTGTAAGTAGCGAGGATGCCTCTTAATTTTATTCTTTGATCAATTGATAAAGGTTCATCTGTCGCCCAAATCTCTTGAATTGGGACGCCCATTTGCTCCAACAAACCTCGAAGGAATCGCATTTTCTCTTCGTCTTCGACTTGTTTGGTGTTATCACTATAATTGAGAAGTATTGTACCTTTCATCTCTATCTCAATACTGGTTAATTACCATTAGCATTTACTCCAACCACAATTCATGCAAGTAATACATTTATCCTGATAGGCAAAAGAGTTTTCCATTCCACAGTCTGGATTGGGGCATTTTCTTTCTGAGGTGGTTTTAGTTCCATCTTTGATATAAGACTTAAGAACCCTAGCAATTACGATAGAGAACGAAGTAATATCAGAATGTTTATCTTTCAATAATTGTTCCACCGCATACTGCACGGGTGTCCCGTGGCGCAATGCCAAAGAAATAGTTCGAGTGAAAGCGCCAAAGTTGGCATTTTCAAACACATTGGCGATATCCTTGATCAACATTTGATCATCACCTTCACCAATAACTAGGTTGTAAGTAGTTAGTCCATCCACTTTACCATTCTTAGCAATCTTACCTGTTTTGTATTTATTAGGAATGTCGATGTATTTAGATAGCCCACCAAACACTTCATATGGTTTACCATTTAAAAGACCTACGAAGATAGTCCATTGCTCACCTTGAATTTTTGCCTTCTTGATTTCGCAAGGTAATTCAATAGGACGCTTAGGAGCCATTACTACTTCAATGTCACCGGGACGACCACCAGTATCCTTCTTTTTGGCTTCGCTTTTATTGATGAGCACACCATCACGGCACTTATCACGATAGACGGTGAATCCCTTGCAGCCTTGTTCCCAAGCCCTCATATACACTTGAGATACTAGTTCTCTAGTAGCGGTTTCTGGAAGGTTACAGGTTTTGCTAATGCTATGGTCAATAGATTTTTGAGCTGCTGCCTGCAAATCTACAGAAGCCATCCAATCAATTTCATTAGATGTAGCTCCCCAATATGGAGATTTCTTAACATCAGTCTCACCCGTCGCATCCATCCAGCGTTTGACACCCTGATGATAAACAGTAAATTCTTGCCACTGATCGCCCATAGCATCAACAAAGTCAACACGAGCATTTTTATCAGATGGATTATGTTTTTTACGACGAGTATAGGAAAGCATATAAACTGGTTCAATACCAGAGGTAGTTTGAGTTAAAGCAGATACCGATCCTGCTGGAGCAGTGGTAGTATTAGCAATATTACGACGACCTGTCTTCTTCCACATCTTACGAACTTCTGGCGAGCAGTCATTGAAAATACTATTGAGATACTCATGATCTTTCTCTAAATTATAATCAAAGATAGGGAAAGCTCCACGCTCTTTTGCCATAATGCAAGAAGATGTATGGGAGCCAACTGCCAATGCTCTGTAAATCTTATGAGTTGTAGCAATAGACTCTTCAGAACCATATTTGATGCCCAACATAGCTAAAGTATCGCCCAAGGCGGTAATGCCCAACCCAGTACGTCTTCCGCTGATATTCATATCACGGATTTTCCTCCATAGGTTCAGTTCCACCTGCTTAGCCTCCAATGGCTCAGGGTCGGCGTTAATCTTAGCCAATATTCTATCAATGCATTCCAGCTCTAAATCGATGATGTCATCCATAAGCCTCTGGGCTACCAGGGTGTGCTGGTGGAATTTCTTAAAATCGAATAGAGCGTCTGGCGTGAAGGGATTCTTGACATAGGAGGACAGATTGAGAACCAATAGTCTGCATGCGTCATAAGCTGGCAAAACTATTTCTCCACATGGATTTGTAGAAATTGAATTGTGTCCAAACTCCCAATAGATATCGGAAGGGGTGTGGCGCTTGACGGTATCCCAGAAAAGGAGACCTGGTTCAGCAGAAGTCCAAGCCGAGTCAATAATTTGATCCCAAATGCCTTTCATGTTAACTCGTTTAGTTACCTTTGCATCTTTGGGGGCTCGGTCAACTGGCCAACGCAAATCATAATCTGCACCAACCTTGACTGCATTCATAAACTCATCACTCAATCTCAAAGAGATATTGGCTCCAGTCACCTTCTTCAAATCACGTTTAATATTGATGAAGGTTTCTACCTCCGGATGGTTACCATCAATGGTTTGCATCTCCGCACCACGACGACCATTCTGAGCTACTTCACGGCAAGTATTAGAGAAACGTTCTTGAAAAACAGCAATGCCGTCAGTTGTCCTGGCGGCATTATTGGTGAGTACGTCTTTAGGTCGGATGCCTGAGATGTCTAATCCGCAGCCACCACGACGCTTCATGATTTGCGCTAGCTCTTGATCAGCTAGCATAATTCCGCCGTAAGAATCCAACTTGTCAGAGTGGACTCCTTGAATAACGAAACAATTGGAGAGGCTCTGTAGTTGATGAGGATTTCCAATAGCAGACATAGGGCTGCCTTGGGGAACGATGAATTTGAAGCGATCTATCAAAGAAAAAATAACTTCTTCAGAGAGTGGATTGGGATACTTCTGCTCAATTCGAGCAAACTCCTTCGCTAAACGATGATGCATATCAGTGGGAGTAAGCTCTAAAAACTCACCCTTCGGAGTCTGCAAGGCGTACTTATCCACAAAAACTTTTGCGGCAAATTCATCACCTTGAAAATACTCTACTGACGCTTCGAAAACCTGAGAATAAGTGTATCCCTGCATAATTCATCCTATACGAGAATTAAGTTATTAAACCCGTTGAAAACTAGTTGCCGCTCTAGTCGTTATATTTTGATGTTCTCTTTCATAGTAGAAAGAGCGCTGTTGATCGTTTTGATACAGCTCAATCGAGATATGCTTAACTTCTTACATATCTTGTTAATCGACATTGGTTTGTCGCCATCGAATCCAAATGCAAGATTGATGACTTCCTTCTGCTCAGGAGTAAGCAAGGAGACGGCGCCATGAATAGCCTGGGTGGCTTGAGACTCCTCAAGTTCCTTATCAGGGCAATATCTTTCTTCAATCATCAAAGGCATGACAGATTCCTTGTGAGGAGTCGTTGCCTTTGCTACCTTCAATGGATATCTGATGGTGGTGTGTAAGTTGGCGCTTCTAGAAATTCTAGTGTCGATGTATTTGTGTGCCCACCAAAAGAACGAACCTTTTTTGGGATTGTAGTTGTTCATGGCTTTGATTAAAGCCTCGAACCCTTCCTGATTCAGATCTTCATAGTTGGAGAATGCCTTATAACGTCCAGTCTTCATGGTAACTAAGTATCTAAACTTCTCCATGCAAACCTTCTCGTGCTTCTTTAATTCAATGGTGATTGAGGGATCGTCAGAGGTTTTTTGTTTGCCTCGGAGGTCGATCAATGTATTCATTAGGTCTTGAGCTTCTTGTTCTGTCAACATTCTTTTTCTCGCTTAAGGTCGAAAGTATTTACATACTGTATTATTGATACTCGTGTTCATAATTGATGTATGGTCACGCAAAACGCCGGATTCATTTATCGATTTCTTCTTCTAAAAGTTCGATCACTGATTCGACTGTGGATTTAATGATCTCCTCATCGTCTAAAGTTAGAACGAATTTCAACAAACCTACTACTTGTTGTAGCTTTTCTTTTCCTTCGTTGTTGTTAGACTTTTTTCTGGGCATGGCATCATCTATAACTATCTTTAGCCCAACCACCGCCCATCAGAATAAATCCAGTTCCTCCAGAAATAAGTCGTTTGACTTTAGGCGGCTCTGTATTTCCCATCTCTACACATAGGGGGCAGATTTCTAATTGATCGGTTACGGAGTGTTGATGTTCAAATTCTCCGCAATTAGGGCATTCATAAGTGTAAGTCGGCATATCCTTCTCAATTTACGTTGTAGGTGTTCAGTAATGTAATCTCTTTTTTTACCGTGTCAATTTCCATGCCAACTTTACTTAATTCATCTCTAATCATTTTAATTTTAGAAAGCTTTTCATTTGCGGACAGTTGGGCGTCTACTTCAATTTCTTTAATTTGACGAAGCAAAGATTTGATGGTATGAGAGCAGACAACCAATTTAGCATTCAGACTAACATGTCTAAAATCACTCATCTACGACCATCTCTTCTCTGCTGATCCATTCTATTCTGTAAATTTTGATATTTATCTTCTCCCAATAAATTGGCGTAAACCTTTTCACTTTTGGCGGCATCCTTCTTTAGCTGTTGAGCATCGCCCTTTAGTTTATCTACCAAGTCTTGTCCTGTTAATTCGACCACTCCTTTGGATCCCAAAGAGATAAGGCGTTTGACAGTTTCTGCCCCACATTCAGCTTTAGGGCATACTTTTGGAGGCTCGGCTGAAATAGAGTAATAGTCTTCCCAGGTGTGTTGGCAAGTGGTGCATTGGTGTTCATAAGTTGGCATAGTTTTCCTCTTTATTCATTGGTATCTTGGACCAGTTGTCTATCTACCAATCGATATTCTATATCTTTTGTCCAGTTCTTTTTGATGTCTTGCTTATATTTCTCATCTTTTACCTCAAAGACAATATAGAACTTCCCTGATTTTTCCTCATATTCGATTCTAACGGCTTCCGCCACCACTCTGGATTGCATCTTAACCTCTATTATATGCCAAAAAATTAATCATCTAATAGTGCCATTCTATCGGAAATATCATCAGGATCCCTTACTTCAGGGAACTCAGTTTTATCTTCAAGTACCTTATCATCAATCAAGGTGCCCGCTGCCAAACTCTTAATCATTTTGCCTTTGCCCAATTCACCATCACGATTTTTAATTAAATGATAATTCATATCTGGGTGATCTTTCTCACTGGGACGGGTTTCAATTTGGATGGCAATGTTAGCGTTTTGCATAATCAAGGCTGAACGACCAATTCTATGTAAACCAATCTTATCTTCAGATTCTTTACCGCCTTTGGCTCTGTTGAGCTGAACAGCACTAAGTACTGTCAGGTTATGCACTCGGGCGAACTCATGAATCTTCTCAGAGATTTTTCCTAGCTTGAGCCAGTCATCCATCTCTGCACCCTCATAGTTCATCAGACCCATATAGTCGATGACCACTACCTTGGGATCATAAGTAGCCTTAGCTTCTTCGAAGATAAGTTCCAAACTTTCCATCGTAGCACCACGAGGGATATCTACAATTTCAAACTGGTATGGATAATTATTGATGAATTTAAGAGACTTCTTGAGTTTGACGGCTTCGTCATTGTTAAGAGTAGCGCCTCTAATCTTTTTGGAAGCATTACCAGACATTCTAGCCAACACACGATTCAAACATGGTTTGAATGGCATTTCTAGAGAGAAATACAATACGCTATGACCTGGACCAAAATTGGTAGTCATCTCAATGGTGTTCTCTTGCATCCAAATCTGAATTGCCATATTCATTAGCAACATAGATTTACCAGCGCCCGATTCGCCACCAATCAGCAGTAATTCACTAGGACGTAAACCATCTGTCACATTGTCTAAATAGGAATAGCCGGTTTTGATCCCTTTATCGAAATGAGGATCTTCCATCTTGGCATTGTACTCATCTCGGAAGATGGGAACTGCCTCTTTGAGGGTTTTGCGCTCATAGGCTTTGACTTGGCTCAGAGCTTTGATCGTTTGAACTACCTTCTGCATATCACCTACTGTCTTGAGGACATCCATGCTACCTGGCTCTTGCTTAGCCAGGGCTTCTTTCATGGCGGTGATCTGCTTTTCCGCGTAACGCTTCTTGAATTTTTCTAGGTCGTGTTTATACTCACGATCATTGTAGTTTGTCGCATCAAGCTGAGCCCACATCTTTTTGACGGTCTCAATCAACTTCTCATTTTTACTCTTCTCAAGTCTCTCAACCATCACTCGTTGAGTGGGGAGGTCTTTGTAGGTGCGAGTGTATCCAACAGCTAGACTGGCAAAATGAAATACTTCTGGACTGAAGAGTTTGATGTCACATTCATTAGCAAAGTCCAGCGCGTGCTTCTTGTTGGTGACCAATGTTTTAAGAATCACTAAATCTAAATCATTGCTCATGGGCGCTCCTTACGAATATCTTTGCCAGGCAATACTGCAAATGTTTTGACATAACCCTTCATCAGGCTGTCAATACTTTCTCTCAGTGGACCTTTAAAACTTTCCACTACATTGGGACTGTTAGTTCCCATCAGAGTAGGTAATTTGTTTTGGCTACGAGTGCGAAAGACTGTTTCTAAAGTACGAGCATACAGATCGGCTGCATTTTCATTAGGCATAAATCTAGAATCAAATTCATCAATTGCCAAAAAATCTACTAGCGCCAGCTCACGTCTTGCCAAGAATTTGTCTTCGCCTCCGGCTTGAGTCAGGACAGAGACTATATCACTCAGTGTGGTGTACAGACAATTATATCCTTTTTGGCTGGCTTTTTTCAAAATGCAGGTTATTGTCATAGTTTTGCCCAGTCCATGTCCACCAGAAAAACACACCGAATTACCACTGTGATAAGAGGCTTTGAGATCACTGACATACTCATTGTACTTATCCAGTAGGCGCGGGTCTCCCCTAAAATCCCTCTCCATTTTGAGAGTCCAATACTCGATAGGAATGTTGCTCTCCGCATATCGATTGATAGCAATCAGCTTAACACTTTGATCGGACAGATCTGGTGTAGCCTCTTTAACCGCCTCAATAGCTTGATGCAGTTTGCGTGGAGGAATATTATTTAGGGCTCGGCTTCTTAACAATTCCTGGGTATCCATATTGGACCTTTCTAGTTTCGCTGGGATAATGATTTCTCATTTTCTCAGTAATAATTTTCTTCTCTTGCTCTGCCATTAGAATTCTCAACTCAGCAAGAGTTTTGAGGCGCTCAGGATCATCGGATGGAAGATTTTTAGCTTCTTGGAACTTGCGTTCTAGTCCGGCAATTTCGCCATCAACTTCCCATGCTCCATTAGATGTTACTACCTCTGTAGTATTTTCTACTTTATCAACTATGGGTAAATCAATTTTTGGCATGCCTACGATAATCTTGATCAGCATTATATCTTCGGCTGGATGTGGTATAATCAAAATACTTTCTGCATCTAAAGAAAGCAATTGCACTTCATGAGGAGTCCATTCTTGAACAATACCTTCTACCATTGCACCAGTACGCATAATGCATTTGACATGTTGTTTTGCTTTAGGTATCATAGGAACACTCTCATACGGGAAATTCTGTTAATGGTATCAGCTAGCTTTTCAACTGTCAAATTCGGATACAAAGTACAAACTGCTTGGTTAGGGTTAACTGATCCAATTTGAATATCAAAATCATCCAAATCAATCTCTCTATCAGGATCAGGAACATACTCCTGTGTAAGCGTGGGAAGCGAGTATAATACTAAGGTAGTATCTGGATCCCAGCCCTGCTGTAGGGCGTATTGTGTGGCTTTTTGCTCTATCTCTTCTTTATCTATCCACAGATAGTGATGTCCGTAATTGAGTATTCTAAAGGTTTCCGCCAGGAGTTCTGCGTCCATTTTCTCCACCTCTACAAGAGGGCGAAGATCATCGAATGTTGCTAAATTCATACTATCCTACCTAGAATGTCTTTGTCGAAACCTAATTCGATAATCTTGTCAAATGCGAATTGTAGATCTGGAGTTTGCTCCATCTGAGCCAAGAACGCCAAGTCTCCATAGTTAGAGATCGTGATGCCAATTTCTTGGAAAGCCGGTTTGTATTTGTCTGGCAACGGAGTAGAACGATCTACATTGAGATTCTTCTTGCCCGCCAATAGTACGCCGTTCTTATACTCCAGAAGAACACCTTCGTTGGTCATAAAAGAAATAGAAGTGAGTCGCCTTTTAGCTTGTACTACCTTGATACGATAGACCCAATCAATGTATTCTTTTAGAATGGCTGGATTGCTACTCAGTATCATCCCCATGCGTTTGATCTGGAAGACCTCAAATGATTTGGGAGGTGAAGGACTATTGAACTTGAAGGTATACTTGACACCGTATTGTTCTTCGTATTTTTTGCAGAAATAAGCAAGGATGTGAACTGGTTTCCACTCCTTCACATCCAACGTTTCTATCTCAGGGAATTTTTCGAAGAACTGACGCCATTTCTCATTAGGATAATCTCCTAATGAGCCGCCTTCTTCTTCTTGGTCTTTGTCTTTTTTGGCCATGACACATCAAACCCTTCTTCTGACTTGTAAATCCTATACCTTGTTCGAGAATGGTTATCCAAATATGGAACTTGATCAATGAAATCAATTACCACGGCAAACTTCTTACCTGGATACTTGCGAATGACACGCCCTACTCTCTGTAACGCCTTGACGGTGGATTTTCCTCCGCAGGCAATAACCAACCCCGCCAAACTCGGGATATCTACCCCTATATCAAAAATCTTGGAAGCTAAAACACAATCAATTTTGCGATCCTGTAAATCCTTTTTAACCTGCTCTCTTTCCTCTTTGGAATTACTTCCATCTAGGATAGCACACTTCATATGCTGTTTGAATAGATCAAAAAGAATCTTACCATGTTTCAAGCTACTGAAGAGAACTAGCGTTTGGTATCCTTTATCCACCATAGTCTTAGCGGCATCCAACACCAAACCATTACGAACATCGTTCTCTACCACATACTTTTTATAGATAGAAGGATAGTTCTTCTCTAGTTCGTAAAGATACGGTGGAACTACTCTAAACCTAATCAATGCTTGTGCCAGATAATCTCGTTGGATCAAATAAGAGGCAGAAACATTAACGATGTACTTGCCGAGAATAGACTCGATAAGTAAATCAGCCCCATCATCTCTCCAAGGAGAGCCACTCAAACCGTAGATATGTTCGCAGGTGGAGTGTTTGAAAATCTGCTGGATGGTCTCGCAGGCAGACATATGGCATTCGTCAATGATATGTACTCTGGTACCCTTCATCATTTTGAGAATGTTGACATATTTGTCTTTGCTCACCTCTTCTTCATCGTCTTCACTATCTAGCAGGATGTTCTTCTTGTTCATGCCAATGGCTTGACCAATGGTCCAGATGCTAGCGATGTTGATATCGTGAATCTCACACTTACCATCACCGATGATACCAATTGGTTCATCGAAGGCTTGGGACATGAAATCATGGAACTGATAAAGTAGGTCTTTACCAATGACATAGATGATTGCCTTCTTTCCTAATTTTGCGGCAATCAGGGCGGCGATGAGAGACTTGCCTCCACCCGTAGCTACCTTTATAATTCCTCGATCATTTTTGTCAATGACATCCAGAATTTCCAGTTGATACGGGTACGGTTCTTTGCCTAATTTTTTGAGATTGTCTAAGATAAATCTTTCCTTGCCAACTGATTTGGCTGGACGCTTATCTACTATCTCGAATGTCTTTCCCGCAGCTGTATAGAAGTCTTTAACTCTTTCTACTAATCCGGTAGGGAATAACAGAGTAGGAGTCAATAACTTTTTGAAGCCATCCCACTTGACAAAATCTCCCTCACGATTGAAGAAGCCTCGAAAAGCAGCGGTATGCTCGGCGCCTTGTACGTAAAAAGATAGATGTTTGTCCAGCGCCAAAATATGGTTAGCATCGGACTCTTCCGTAATTTGGGAGGTGTTGCCTTTAATCAAAATTTTGGTCATAATTTCGCCGAGGTAGATGTTCTAGATCATATATATCTAGCACCTTTTTCTCGACAAATTACTTCTTACCAAATCGTTGTTCTGGTGTCACTTGATCGAGCCCAGAGCGAACGGTGATGTTGCTGCGAGTATCTACTTCTGGCACTTTGAACTCTGGCGGGCTATTAGATTTCTTGACCTGTCGAATGGCTTGAATAAACTCAGCTTTCAGAGCACAAGGTCCGTAGAAATTCTTTGCTTCACCAATAGGGTATAGAAGAATCAAACCTTTGACAATAGGAGTGAGGTGACCTTCAATCCAGGTCCCACCCACTAACATTTCCACATCATGGTTGATGAAGGGTTTGATTGTATCCATATCCATTACTGCACCACTAATTTTTTAACTCGATGGCTATTGATCATTATCTCATCACCGGGACGCAAATCAGATAGACGTTTTGTTGCGACAGTAAAATACCAACCGTCTTTATCTTTTGCTCTCCAAGTAAAAGTTATATGCTCTTCCCAGCCCAAATCCTGAACAGCGTCCAAATTAGCCACTATATTATTGCCTTGAACTTCACTATCACCAATGACTTTGACTTCTAATTTAGAGTCATGAACACGTGGCGGATACATTACATTAGGGGATTTCTTTTTAGACATTATTTCTTACCTGATAGTTCAATGACCGGTTGACACACCATGCGGGTTGGTTTATTAGAATCTTTTGGATTATCCCATTGAAACTCAAATGATAGTTTAAGTCTGTCTGGTTGTGTATTACCAAAATTAAGCATCTCTTCGGTGGGTTGCATCAACGTACCACCTGCACCCGTATATGGTTCGCTATGTGCCTTATGTTGTCGCGCACACTCTACTAAAGCTTTCTCCACTGCCTCTGCCACTAGTTTTTTTACTCTAGCTGATGTAATAATGGTTCTAGTCTTCTTCATTATTGCACCACTAATGTTTTACCCATTACGGTAATGGTATCGCCTGGCTGTAAATCATCCCAAGAAGTAACCATAAATCCTAAACGCTGTTGACCATTTGCATCCCTGCCTCTAACAGAGATAGAAATATAATTATCAATATTCAGACCATTCCAAGCGTCTAAAGCTTTGGCAGCTTCTCTTGCTACATAATCAGTAGTAATTTTTTCATTAAATGCAGAGTCAACAGGAGCGGGTATGTGAAGTTGTCTTGTTTTTCTTTCAGACATTATTTTCTCCTATCAACTACCCCGCCAACCAACTTACCAAATGCAGATGATTTGGCAGCAATCTTCTCTTTGATCTTTTGGGCAGCCGAGACAGTTTCATTAGTGCCAGTATCTAAGTTCAAACTAAGATTGCGCTGTTCATCTTTACCCTTGACGTTCTGGGTAAGCTCTTGCGCATCTTTACGTAGCTGTGCGACACGAGAGTCTGGCAAGCCAAGACCGGAAAACATTGAGTAGACCTTGACAACTGGGTCGGGAGAATCTACAGTGTAGATACCACGGAATACACCCTTGGGACTTCCACATTGATCATTAACCATAGCCATAGCATAAGTAATACTAGAGCTTGGAATCTTCGCCCATGTTTCTTTATTAGCGGTGATGATTACACCAACATATCTAGATTGCTTGAGGTCAAAACCACCTGCTAATAAGTTACCGTTTAGGTTATTAACCACGGCTTCTGCAATAGCAGTTTCCTCAGAAAAATTATCGACAGTTAACTCACCATAAACCGTGAGACCTTCACCATCGGTGAATAACTTTCCCCATTCCATCGGGTCTAGTCCTTTGACACTCGATGGCATGGAGGAAAGTGTATTAAAAATGTCAATTGGATCTACAATTGCCTTGTTAGCAATTCCATAGAACTCCATTTGACCTACGTTTTGATAGATAGCTTCAATCTTAGCATTGTCTACCACAATCAAATTACTGACCTTCTTGGTCTGAGTTAGCTTAGAAAGCTTAGACAAAGTCTCTAGAGAGTTAGCTTTGGTCTGAGCATCTTCGGTATCCATTGGAAGTACCGTGATCACAACCAGTGGCTTGCCAGTATTGGATAGAATATCTACCAGGGTCTCACAAGAGCCTGCACCAGAACCACCACCTAAACTAAGGCAGAGTACGTTAACTTGGGAGGCAGAAAGCTTGTCAGCAATCAACTGATTGATTTCGCCACGATGAGCTTCAGCGGCTGCTCTGCCAATGTCTGTTTCCTTGGCAGCTCCACCCAATCCATACTCTAGCAATAGCTTATTGGAATCTGGGACATCGATGAACTTCAGGTCTTGCATGGCGGTATTGACAGCCACTGCATCATAGCCTAATTTGTAAAAGGCTTCGGCAAGTCGGGAGCCAGCTTGACCTGAACCTAACACTCCCAACACTAGACTTCTTTCTCTTCTGGATACGATTTTGGCAGCCATCTTACTCTCCTGCTGTTTGGCTTGACTTTTTGCTTTTAGTGCGGCGAGCACATTTGTATCAACGGTTTCTTCTTTTTTAATTTCTACATTTGAAACGTCATCAACCACATTTTCTGGTGTTGTTTCTTCTGTTTTGGATGTTGCGGACATTATATCTCCTTGCGCCTACTATATCACTTGAGAAGCCATTGGTTTAGTTTATACCATTCCACGGTCTCTACGATACCTTCTTTGAATTTGTAAGTTGGTTTCCAGCCCAATTCTTTAATTTTAGAAGAGTCAATAGAGTATCTGAAATCATGACCCTTCCTAGGGTCTTCGATAAAGGAAATTAGATCATGTCCTTTACCTATAGCATTGCAAACTTTTTGAATTACCTCCACGTTGGGTAACTCTTGATTGGCGGAAATATTGTATGTTTCGTTGGGCGCCCCATTATTCAACACAGCCATAATAGCCGTACAATTATCGAATACATGAGTCCAATCCCTAATCTGAAGCCCTTTGCCATAGATAGGTATCTTCTGGTCGTGCATCACGCATTTTATAGCCTTCGGGATGAGCTTCTCAGGGGTCTGGCGGGGTCCATAGTTATTGGAGCTTCGGGTAATGTTATAAATTAATCCATGGCTTTGGTGAGCCGCTTTGACCAATAGCTCCCCTGCCGCTTTAGAAGCCGAATAGGGATTTCTAGGATTGATAGGAGAATCCTCGGTCCAAGGCGAATCTGACTCACTGGTTAGCTGCCCATACACCTCATCAGTGGAAATGTAGATGAATCGCTCTGCCTTGTGTTTGATACTGGCATTGAGCAAAACTTGAGTACCTAAGATGTTAGAGGTAACGAAAGAGTTGGGATCAGTTAAAGAGTAGTCTACAAAACTTTCAGCGGCTCCATGAATAACAATATCAGGATGTTCAAACTGAAATATCTTATCAATGATATGCTGGTCTCTTATGTCGGCAAGATGAAAGACATGGTTCTTATTAGCATACACAGTATTGGCGTCGCCACTAACTCTATCTAAGGAGACAAATTCATATGGCTGTTTATCATACTTAATAACTCGTCGTATAAAGTTACTAAAGATAAACCCGCAAGTACCAGTGACCAAAACTTTCTTCATTCTTACTCCGCTTACTTTAGGTAGAGATTGTGTCGAGGATCTCTAATGTACATATCCTCATCTGATATATATCTACCTTCCCATTTAGTCTTTAAGTAATTGACATTATGTGGTTGAAACAATTTGTTGGCGGGATTTTTCTTGAGCGAGGCACTCTCCTCATGAAAAATGCTAGTGTTTCCACAATAGACAATTTTTTTATCCATATTGTACTTAATGGCTAAACACAAATCTACATCATCAAACGCCCAATGATAGTTTTCGTCCATTCCATTAATGCCAGATTTGTTGCCTTTCCAAGAATTCTTAAAGTACTCTCCCTTGGTTAGCATAACGGCTCCAGTCACTACTTGAAACAAACGATTCTTCTCAGCGCTAGCATCCGTTTTCTGATTGGTTCTAAAATGAGTTGGTAGGTGATATTGATTACTAAAGACTACTCCGGCATGCTGAAGACGATCTGTATCAGTATACAATAGTCTACAACCGACCGCTCCCACTGTGTCATCTTTTTTGATAATATCAATCATACTCTTAATAGACTTAGTGTCATTGAATACAATATCATTGTTCAATAACATTACCAAATCATCATCTTTGGGTGAAGCTTCTGCAAAAAGATAGTTCATACCAGCAGAGAAATTTTGTTGGTTATTCTTATAGGGAATAACCTTAACCTTATCTCCCCAAGTAGAGGCGACCTCTATAGTATTATCTTTAGAAGCATTATCCTTGATGAACCAAGTATAATCTAAACCAGTTAAAGCTGGAATGAGTGAATCATGAAGTTTAGAGAGTTTATCCGCAGCATTCCATGTAAGTGTTAACAGATGTAGCATATCTTCCTTTATAGTCCCACCCTAATGCCGCCACCAATAAAGACGTTTCCATCTGTACCAACAGACAGCGAGGGTCCAATATAGGTATTATTCATGAGGGGTATGTGTTTTCCAACGTTGTATGCAACTGGGGTTATCACCAATTGAGGTCTCTGGCTAACTGTACCATAGCCCGCGCCCACTTGTAGGATGGAGAAATCTGGTTGGGTCTTGTACTGCCCATAAGACATGATTTGGACGTTCAGGTTGGGCGTAAACTCACCTTTGACCGGCGTAAGTCCCACAGCACCATCGACACCCATGTAAAGTCTAGGATTGAACCAGCTCCAGCTAGCCGTAGGGTAAATCTGTTTGGTAGTGGCGGTCTTGATAGGCACATCATACTCTTTACCATCTACTTTGACAGTAAACTTGTTTTCGAAGTAAAGGCGCTGATTAGGATCAGTTCCCACTACATTAGTAACGTTATACTCCCTGGGCTTGATGTCGATACTCCAAGGGTCTTTTTGCCAAGCAGAAAATCCGACCTTACCAACCGGCACTTTGAGTGTTCCAAAATCCTCATTCAAAGCCAAGTCTTGCTCAGACTGTTGATAACCGAATGGATCTACGTTCGGGCAGACAGTCCCATCTGGACATTTACCTGGTACAACCGG